>Ga0123354_10000511_pt1 | contig 39191 bp, 23 predicted proteins | sample TergutLab28metaG_2_FD_97872 | JGI IMG/M metagenome (GOLD analysis project Ga0123354, IMG submission 97872) | Labiotermes labralis P4 segment gut microbial communities from Petit-Saut dam, French Guiana - Lab288 P4 | ecosystem: Host-associated > Arthropoda: Insects > Digestive system > Gut ... | reverse complement strand
CTTAGTCCGCACGCGAACTATACCGACAGAGCGGCCGCCGCCGGTCGGCGAAGTTAGTGCCAACTTTTGCGGATAGAGGGGTGTCACGTGGTCAGCGCAACGGGTCGCCACAGCCGTTAATCTATGTTTTCTAGACCTGGAGCCGCTACTTTTTTCATTCAAGTAGCTCCTCAATTGACCTCACGAGGCTTAGTGGACCCCGTTCCAGAACCACTGCTACTCAGAAAATCTGGTAGCGCCTGGGATCGAACCCGGGACCTCTGTATCTGTAGCCAGAAACTCTGACCACTAGACCACAAGTCAAACATTAACCTACCTGAATTTAAAATCTTATTGTGCAATATTTGGACATAAAGCGCCTTGCCCCGGTGTGGAGAATATACTGGACAGCCGAAGAGAGGTGCTGCTCCAGTTTTGGGGATTAGACGGGGGTCTAAAACTCCTGACTATATATAAAAAGTTACGAAATTGTGACAAAATGTTATATAGAACTTCAGAAAATTCGGGGTTTTGTGAACGCGGTTGTGAACTTTTTGGTTTCAGTAAATGGCAGGGAAAGGGAGTCTCTGGACTTCACTGAACTTCTGCTTGTATGCATTTGGGCTTGTCACTGGTGACAGATTTAATTAACCATTATGGTGTTCTAGTGGTGGTGGTGGTGGTGGTGGTGGTGGTGGTGGTGGTGTGTGTGTGTGTATGTGTGTGTGTGGAATGTCGTTGTCGGGTCGAATCCACGTTTAAAATGTGGGGGTGGGGGAGTTAATTGTATAATGGTATAATGCAGGCAGCATCGTCGGTGCATTTTACCACATGCTGTAAACACAGTCTAGTGTTCCTGAGGATGGGCGAAATTATCGCCCGAAACATGTTAAGCTGATTGAAATTGTTAATAAACCGTTATTGTTGCAACATTGTACCACTCTAATTCAACCATCCTGTATATGGAACTAAAATAACCTTAATTTTTATTAAATATATGGAAGAAAACTCCCTTCGAATAAAGATGGCAATATATATATATAGTTAAAGATAAACTATTTTTTAAGAAATGCAAAACGTTTGTAATTGATTTAAATGTTATACATTTTTAGCGATTTCTATTTATAGTATTGCATTTTAATACACTGCACATCTTCGACAGAATTTGCTGTATCTGTATTCCTTTCTATACAACCTCCCCCCCCCCGATGATGGCAAATGGTCATTCATTATTGACTGTGTAATTTGTTGGATTAAATATTATATTTCCGGTATATTGCACGGAATATAGATTGCATTGAATTCATCACGTTATTTAAACATTTAAGGTCTACGTCACAGGCAATGTTTCGTACCAACCACAAAAATAATCGGTTAATTTCCTTTAGTGAAATAATCGCTTTTTAACGCGATGATTTTTTTTTTTTTTTTTAGAAATACGTGAATACGGCCTGCGCGAAAAATGCAGGGTCGTTCAGTGCTGTGAAGTTGGCGGTACGGGTTGTAGAGTGTACTATAGGAACGGCGTTTCGTCCAGATGTGTTGGCAGCCCCGAGTATCGCAATTTTCGCGCACGATCACACCAACTGTTATGCCGATGACCATACCGGGATCATTTCCTTGAAGCATGACCTTGCAAGACAACCATCCCAAATAAATGTCAGATAGGCCGACGTAGAACTGACGTAGGATGGTGACGAAACGACACGGGTTGTAGGCAAGCCCCATTGTGCGTGCTGCTGGGAGCTTTCGTATCTAGGCTCCTGCTGCCGGCTGCAGACAGCGAGCTGGCCGCGGTGCAACGATACGCAGCGCTAACCATAAAGGCATCAGGGCTGCATAAACAAAGTCGCAAAAAGTCTGAATTTTTTATTTTGCAAAATTTACCACTACGTGGCAGCACCAGGGGGATTAAAACCTACTGGTTACTATACATACCACCAAATTAACATTAAAAAGGTATACATTCTGCCAACGGAGAGAATTCATACTTTTCATATGATTCTTACAACAACAACGCTATTTCTCCCTACAGCTAGCCAGCCGACAGAAAAGCTAGGGGCAGAGCCTTGGTATATTTAGCCATTCCGGAGACGAAATGGATCGCTCAGCTATGACAAGGAAACCTTATAACTATGGGCATAATGGGGATTGTGCTTGCGCTAACGGATTTCCCGTTGTGGTTGAGGGACCTGACGTTGCCATTCTACGACTTTATACTACTAATTGTATGTCCTTTCGATAGGGAAGGACTTCGGTTGGATGGATTTCTGGGATTTGAACCCAGAATGGCTGGGTTGCATAAGCTGAAGTTTTCCGTGATTGGTGGGGGAGGATGTGGGCCGGACCCTAAATAGTAATTATACCAGGGCACTTAATTTAAAAAATTAATTAGATAAATTACTTAAGTAATTTCTTACAAAAATAAATGAAATTAGTTAAAGTATTTTAATAAGTAACTGAATAATGTAATTGACTAAATAAACATTGATCTGCAGACTGATAGATTAGTTAATAAAGGAATTAAGTAAATTGAAACTTTTGAAAATAAACTAATAAGTGGACCAATTGATTGCATAAATAGAAAAGTTGACGAAACGAAAGCATTGTATGACATAAATAAATTGAAAGAATAAATTACACAAATGAAGAATATACAGTAAGTAAAATAAATATATGAGCTAAATTAACTATCAATCAAATAAATAAGCGGTATAAATTTAATAAATTAATTAAGTGTAGTAAGTAAGTAAGTAAACAAAATAACAATACACATATATTCATACAAAAACAAATAAAACTGATTAAACAACCAAAGTTAATAAGTGAAGTGAAAAATAAATAAATTTAATGGACAAACACATTTTGTAAATAAGTGTAATAAGTCATATTTTATTAAACAAATTGATTGTATAAATTAATGAAATAAATAAGTGAATAGAAATTAAATATGGCGTCAAAATAATTACATTATTGAAGATAATTAATCAAATTATGATAATGGAATATACAGAAATTAATCACTAGCCTAACCTTGCCTAAATTACTTTAGCCTCCACACATTGTATATTTATGTATTGTACACATATATTTAAATTGTATTTTATCATTTAATATTGATTGCTATGTCTTTTATTTACTCATTTATTTTGTTTGCTTATTGTTTGCTCTTATTGCGTTTGATCGTTGTCATATTTCCTTAATGCTTTATTTATCCTTGTTATATTTATTTTTTGTTTTATATTTACTTCTTTTTACTCTATATTTTCTGGTTTATTTTATGTTAATGTGGCTACTTTATATTTGTTTATTTGCTTTGTGTTTATTTATTTCCGTATTTAATTTATATTTTCTTAGTCTGTTAAACTTTGTCTTAATTTATTATTGATTTATTCTATATGAAATTTTAAGTCATGTACTTAACCTAATGGGGGACCGCGGTAGCACAGTGGTAAAGGTGCTGTGCTACAAATCGGAAGGTCGCTGGTTCGATCCCAGCTGGTGTCATTGGAATTTTTCATTGACATCAAATCCCTCTGATCGCACTATGGCCCTGGGATCAACTCAACCTCTAACGGAAATGAGTACCAGGAGCATTTCCTGGGAGTAAAGGCGGCCGGAGCGTAAGACTGACAACCATACCATCTTCCTGTGCCGTTGTCATGAAATCTGGGAACCTTAACTTCCTGGAACCCTCTGGACCACTCCAGGACTGGACTGCTTTACCTTTACTTAACGTAATGGAACCGTAACAAAACTGATCTAATCTACTTTCTCCTAACACAACCTAGTCTAGTTCAACCTAACCTAATATATCCCAACCTGCCTTAACACTAACCTAACCTAACGCAAGGAACCATTTCACCCTTACCTTCGCCTTTTGATGTCAGACCTCCCTTTTCGTGTGTAGTGCTCACTTCCTTGCAAATGTCTTCAGCTGCTCGCTGCGCTTTTTAGCAGGCGATATGTTATATCTCACATCTAAGCGTCTGTTATTACAGCGATGTGTTAGTCTTTTTTTTTTTTTGTGTTAAGTATGAGATAATCATACATCCGGAAACAAGATCACGTGGAAACGCGAGTGGTATTCCGAGGAAGTGACGTAAGCCGCAGACAGTAGAACCAAAAATGCTTGCTTTGTGTTCTCCAGCAACCTGTTGATGGCCATACACATCACGAGAGCTGACGCGGTAGGAAATAAGGCCTTTGTTTTTTGCAAGGTGTCAGTACTGAACGTCACATGTTTGAATCCTGGTCCAGATATCGATGTTTCTGTCTAGGGTTTTGTGGATTACGAATTTCCTAACCGGACAGTCGGGGTTCGATTCCCAGCTGGAACAGAAATTGTTCTTTTTTCTACAATTTCCAAACTGTTTTGGGGTTCCATCCAACCTCCCATCCAAAGGCAAATGGGAATTCCTTCTCCGCTGCAAAGGCGGTCGTGGTTTGAAGCTAACCAGTCGTCTTCATCCAGCGCGGAAGCTAAGAGTGTGTATTATTTTGCATTCTACAAAACAGGACTGCATTACAAGTTACACAATCTTTCAAGGTTTTATCGCCTCACTTCGTTTTAAGATTCTTCGTTAAGTAGTGCGACAGTCTGTCCCACTTCAGAAGTTCGCGTGTCAGCCATGTTTTTATTGGAGATTGTTGGAAATTAACAGACAGTTTTCAGTCTCATAACCTTCATACCAAATTTCGTGAAAATCGGCGAAGTGTTTAAACGTTGTACATGGTGGGACACCCATATCAAACAAGGCGATCTCATACATCATTGTACACTCTTAAGCAATTAGCGCAGGCTTAAATTTCCTGCTTCTGCAGAGGTTTGAATTCTGACCGTCATGAAAGTTGTATTACAATTCCTGAGATTATCAGTTTGTCTGCTTTATCTTATGAGAGATAATTTTGTGACGCAGCCTCATTTCCAGTAAGCAGTCCTCGGAAACACGTTTTTCATAATCTTATTTTAAGAAAAATCAGGAGTGCACAAATTTTCCAGAAATGTAAGAACCACTTCAAAATTTTACGCCTCAGAAACTTGACATGAAGCAGGGTCATTACTGAGGACCAACATATGTTAAATGCCACAGCACAAAATATAGCCGAAACAGCGACTTCGCGCCCAGGATTTGTGTACCTCTGCAGTAAATTAAGAACGGCAGGAAACTCTGCCATATTTTCACAATGAACGCAATTGTCATCGATATTTTCACCTAAAGAATCACAAGGAAATCCACGCAGTTCGGATCCCACACACGCGCGGCTGGTTTATTAGCGACGTATTCCTCATTTTCGGTTGCCGGATCGCTCCGCGTTCTGTTGGGTGACTCGCGGTGTTACTGATGATGCAGGTATTCTGGGATGCGCCCCTGTGTGATTGGGCGGGCAGTCACCGACGTTGTGAAGGATCGTAGTGCCTTCGTCTTAAGGACCAAGCAGGCGAGCTGCTGTGTGTACAGTGCTAGACTTCTGATGATGGACAGAGATACTGTCCGAAACATGTAGAGTTCTATTCCAAAAATAAATTTGAGAAACTAGTGCATCTCGTTGATTTTGTTATAAGAACATATCACGATGCACAGTCATCTGAATGTCAAAATCGAACGGTTTCTGTGTTCGATAGGAAGCGAAAACGAAGGCGACGAATTGTGTCAGAAGAAACATTACATAATATTGGTGCGCGTTTGAGAAGCATCGCCACGAAAATCTTTGTTGTGAGAGGACGGTTTCGTAACTGGTTTTTTCATAGAGTGTGTATTGGTGCAGTCGATCCATTGTTAATTATTTAACAGATAACTTTGCTCAGATAGTCACACAAATACTCAACGTAACAGGTAATGGTCAACATGTGCTCAGCTTATAAACAAGCTGCTGTTACATAACACAGTTGGATTATGGTGTGCTGCCAGTGCGACAACAGAAACCGGGTACGAATTCTTTTACGGACACACTAAGTTCAAATGATACAGCGGACAATTTCTCGCAACATTCTGTAAAATTTAGGTGCTGTGGAGGATGAATACGGACTCTTCCACCATGACGGTACAAACAACATTACATGTACAGCCGCCTTACTAATCGTTTTTCGGGTGTAAATTCGAGCCGACGTAGTTAAGTTATGCGCTTAAGGGTGGCACTTAGGCAGCATCACTTTATAAGGACTCAGCATGCTACAGATTTTTTGGTGTATATTATGTGATCGAATTCCGTGCCACGTGGTACACCCTGTCTGACAGCTGCCGTAGCGCTCAGAACCATGTTTTGGTGCTGAATGTGTTAGGGTTGTTTGCCGTACGGGCATGCTTCAATGCTGATACATTTTGTCTTCGAACTGCCTTAGTCATGACGAAGCCTACATAAGAAACACACGGCTAATGCTGTAGTCATTTCCTCCGAATGTAGTTTGGATGATTCATGCTTTTCTCAGGCGGGGCGCTATATATCACAGAGGGCTTAATTCACCTTGTTCAATTGTGAAGACCAGCTATCTACACCGGAAGGATTTAAGGTTTTTCCAAACTAACTGCACGGAGCATAGCCCTACACGAGAAACTAATAGTTTCTCAGCTGGTCCGCTGCTCAACAAATTCACTGCCTGTTATTAAATCAGAAGGTTCATCACCATAGCAGACTTTTGTCATAACCTAGAAGACCCAATCACGTAGCAAACTGCACTGTGCAGTGACCTAGAAGACCCAATCACTTACCAAAATGCACTGTGCAGTAACCTAGTAGACCCAGTCATCTACCAGACTGCATATTGGAATAACCTAGAGGACCCAATCACGTACCAGACTACATTGTGCAGTGACCCAGAAGACCCAATCACTTACCAAAATGCACTGTGCAGTAACCTAGAAGACCCAATCACGTACCAAACTGCACTGTGCAGTAACCTAGAAGACCCAATCACGTACCAAACTGCACTGTGCAGTGGCCTAGAAACCCCAGTCGCTTACCAACTGTAGAAGACCCAATCCAAACAAAAGAGAATTTCATTTTTCCCAATGATCACAACACGTAAGACGCTACTTCAGAATTCGCATATACAGCAGCTTTAGAACGGGATCTGAAACACGCGGTCCGCAATTCATTTTGTATGTCCTTCCAAGTGGTGTGGTACCCGCGACATACAGTTTATTTTATATTTACTGGTATTTTCGGAAATGGAGTACTGCGAGCCTGCATAACATCGAAGGTATATGCAATGAGTTAAAAGTGTGTTTCGTCATGTGCTATAGGGCTCACAGTGATCTCCTCTGTCTGGATGGTAACGTACAACATAACGCCAGGAAAGGACACAAAGACGCTAAGTTTAAATTGAGTAATTATAATAGATTATATGTTAAGTTTGGTAAAGAAAAGTATGAAGTATTCTTAATGGCGTTTAATTATCAACAGGATATTAAACTTATTTATTGTTAAAAATGACGTGCAGTACTCCTTATTTTTCAAAGGTATTTGTTTGGGCCCTCCACGTTTTCAGTTGGATATCCCTGCTTTAAACTGTAGGCCTATCGTCGGCATCAGCCTGGAATTCGAAATGAGCCTTCCGAGCACCAAGAAGTATAACTTAAGCTAGTGATCACAGACGTCGGATTTCCTGTTAGTTTCGTTAAGGTTGGTTGGTTGGTTAATTAATTTGCTCAAGCCCACGTATTAAATGTTACACAAGTTGGAGCTGGACAAGAGTGGAACTGTTGTAGAGTTTATATCAGGCACCTTGTTTTATAGAGCGGTCCATTTCATGGGGAGGACTCACGCTGGTTGTGTGACCGTGCTTTGCAGCCCTTGCACGCATTCAACCTGTTGAGAAACCTCATAATAGGGAGCGCCTGAGACTCCACTTCCCGCAGCGCACTAACCATTAGGCGCAATATGGTAGGCCTATAGAACAGGGGTGAGCAGACTATCGTCACTGACACACGACGGAAACTGTGAAACGAATGACGGTCATCGAACGTCACGGTGGACTGTTTGGCGCTCCTGCATCGTAGTCGGGAAGTCCTGGTTCGTGTCTCAGACCGGTGTCCGAACTTTTGTCGCGATTTTCTTCAACTCCTCCTGATAAATACCGGGAGAGTACTTTAAACTAGACCAGTGCCGCTTCCTTTCACGTCTTTTCTTAGCCATTATTTGTAAATCCACCTATCGACTATGCATAATATTAATTATTGAAACATTTGTGAAGGCAAAGTTGTCCCTATGCGCGCCATGAAAGCGTATGGGGGGAGTGAGGGTAAAACTCCTTTTAGTCTTAACCTCGGCACTATAAGGAGCTAAGTGGTCAGTTTTCCACCACTGGTCGCTGTACTCGCGGAGAAAGAGTCGACGGAATCCACTGAGTAAGAGCCTGGGTGGTCCCCAGGGCCGATCTGGACGTTTCGAAGAAGAGAAAAAAAATGCAGGCCTATATTTGGCGGGAGTTTTGAAAATCAATGAACAAATGCCGTACTTTATATTGGACGGTGTTTTGAAAATCTGCGGCAAAAAATTGCGCTTTGTTTAAAAAGGTGTTTTGAAAATTATCGAACAAAAACTACATCTTATTTGAAACTGTTTTTTTGTGAAACTTCAATGACATTTTATTAAAATCAGCAAACATGAATTACATTTTATCGTATAGTTTAACTGATCCCCATCCTAATTTTTGTAAGTACAATCTGAAAGGGAAGTTCAATTTTCTCGACGTATGAAATAACCATAAAGCGAGAAGTAACTAGCAGGCTTTATATGTTAAGGTTCATGTATGTTTTCAAGGGCATGTTAAAAAATAATTAGAATTAAACACCAAATACATGGTAGAGTACGTTGTTTAGTAATATTTTACTTCCTCATACATTCTTGTTTGAAGGGGTAAATATCACCGGTAAAGGAGACGGCTGTACAGAGGATGCTTAAAGGACATCTCACAGGCACGAGAAGTGCAATGCATGTGAAACCACAAGACAAAAAAACTGCCAATAATATAAAGCTGTAGCGTGTATGTATCTATATATACATACAGTCACGAACACAACAATATTACAATTAGTAGTAATATATAACATACAACTACATGTTTTGGCCCTGTATGTAGGCCATCATAAAGAAACTGCCTTAGACCAATTTCAGTTACGCAAATAAGATGTGGTCAAACACCGGTATGCATGTCAACATAATTATTTTGTGATTAAAATTCGCTATTTGTAAATTTGTTAGAGAACCCGCGTTGTTCTGTGACCTAAACAAAGAACGGCTGGGGATGGCGTAGTAAATAATTCGGCCCACTAGCAACAGGTGCCTCTTGAAACATGGCCGACGTTGTAGCATTTGCCCGAAAATTCAAGTTATAATGGTTTGTCGATGATGCTGCTGTAGCTCTGTTGATATATAATGAATTTTGGACAGTCGAGTGTACAGTACAGTAAACTGTCTGGGGATAGTGTCTCTACCTGACTGTCGTTACTGGCTACACTTTCGCCTGTCAAGTTCAGACAGCTGCTTTCTAAATTCGTGTGAAAAGAAGGCAGAAGTGTATTTCTTCATACCACGAATTTGGGCATTTAGAACTTTACTTTTTGGGGGGAGGTGGGTGTTTGTGTGCCAAAGCACTGTAACCACTACCACTTGAGCATAAGACTAAGCGGTTTAATTTATTACGCGTTTTACATAACCTGAAAATTAAATTCGAATTCCGCAGTAATATTTTGGAGTAGCTCTCTGCCCGCCAAGTCGGCACAGCCGGGAAGACTCCACCCCAACTTTTCTTCTTACCCTGCCGGGTCGGCGCAAAGCGCCGGTCTGACTCCACAGCTCACCAACTGTACACACCAGTGCTTGACGCATTGCAGGTGTGTACCAGCCAATCAGAGAAGGGCTTAGTTTGGACGTTAGACGAGCCGACAAGGAAGTCTTGTAAACAAGACCGCACCCTGCACCTATAAAGCCAATGCACTTGCGCATGTAAACGTAATCCGCGATCTGAGTTTGAATTCGATAGTAGGTAGGTCGTATAACTAAAATATATGAACATATTTCACTTTAATACAAATATTGTTTTCAATTGGACGTATTTTTTGCAGCGTTTACTTTTCTTTATGGATTAATAATTATTCTCGCGGAGGTATACTACCAGTGTTGCTGAAGGACCTACCATTACTCGAAGTATTTCGTGTCAGCGTCCAGTGAGTGTGGTGTGGCGGTGATAGTGGTGTGGCGAATTTTTAGAAGGTAGTGCAATTCGGAACGTATCAACAATGGTAAGTTAGTGAAAATAACCATCCTGATGGTAATTGTGTTGTATATATTCATGAGATTGAGTTTCCGATATTATTTTTTCGTTTCGATGAGCAGTTGAGATGTTGTGGTCCCCCAATATTTTCATATGCATCCAGCTGTGTTGATGAACACTCGAAGGTCATTCTCACGTAATTTTGAAACGAGAAGCTATATAATGCGATTATATTGTATAACCCAGGTTGTAGTAGTTGTATTTACGTAAGTAGTTGAATTATGTGCCGAACTGGGAAAATGCCGGCAAACAGGTATGGCCAAAATGAGGGACGTTTGTTGTGGGGAAACTTTTGTAATATACTGTAGTCTCGGTTGCGTGAAATGGTTACGTTTTGAGAATTTGGTGGTGACGTTATGTGATAATTTAACTTCATTCCTTTTCAAATTGGGGGTGTTAAGCCCAGTCGTATTCCAAAATTCTAACCTTAAAAGGCGGCCATTGAGTATAACATTTGACAGTTCACAGATGTTTCGTACAACTCGTGTTTAGTATGTATCGAAAACACATACGTCGGCAGATCTGCTTTTATACTTATTAATTTCCGAGTTTGTTTGGGCTATCTTTGGATTGGCAAAGGTAGATTAACTGTTGAGAAATTGCACAAGGCTTGCATGTAACATATTCTAGGATTGGATGCTTGTCTTGAGATACAGCCTGTGTGGATCGACGTTTGACTTTAAAAAAATTTTATCGTCTGGAATGATACTTAACTGTTTAAGTATTCTTGACCACATGGACATCATATGTGGACTATTGAATAACCAAATTTGCTTGTAGAAATAGTTTGTCCACTTGTTAAAATTTGTATTGATGAGATTTGTTGCTTCTTTCGTAGTTACTGCACCCTGCCTTGTAGAATCTGTGAAATATATTAGTCTGTCATCTAAACTGGTGAGCTAAATTAATTATTCTAAATTTTTAATATTTATGATTTTTCTGTTAGGCTGACCAGCTGACCGAGGAGCAGATTGCTGAATTCAAGGAGGCATTCTCTTTGTTTGATAAAGATGGTGATGGTACAATCACAACTAAGGAGTTGGGAACAGTTATGAGATCATTAGGCCAGAATCCAACAGAAGCAGAACTTCAAGACATGATCAATGAAGTAGATGCTGATGGTATGTCTCAGGTAGAAGCGTTGGAGGTTAGGTTAAATATATAGGCCCATGAAACATGGTGAGACAGAAATTTTTGTTGACTTAAGAAGTACAAGCTCATTAACCGTAAGGTTTATTTTGTTTCAAAATGCAGTTTTTGTTGTAATTTGAGTATTCCATAGAAGGTGTTGAATATCTCAGTGGGACTTTCTACTACATAATTTAAGGCTACTTTTAATCAGCAGTATTTCTGAAATATGATGCTGTGAAGTTGTAGTTTTTCATAAGTGGCAACTCAGTCACCATCTTATGTATAAAAAACATAGACATTGTTACTGAATAGATGAATAAACAGGAGAATAGTATTTCAGAATCCTTGTTTATATTTTGCCTGTCATTTGCTATTTGGTTGTTATTCAGCTTTCCATATGTCATGTTGCAAATTGTTTAAGGTAATGGTACTATTGACTTCCCTGAATTCCTGACAATGATGGCGAGAAAAATGAAAGACACCGATAGTGAGGAGGAGATCAGAGAGGCCTTCCGAGTTTTTGATAAGGACGGTAACGGTTTTATCAGTGCGGCAGAGCTGAGGCATGTCATGACTAACCTGGGAGAAAAGCTGACTGATGAGGAGGTTGATGAGATGATACGGGAAGCTGACATTGATGGAGATGGTCAAGTGAATTATGAAGGTAGGGTACTGTGGCAGCAATGGGCATGCCCCACCAATTCACATTGTTACATGGGTGACTTGGGTCTGCGAAACAGTTCCAAGAGTGTTTTTAGAAGCTCCTTTACTTTTTTATGGGTCCTTATATTTATAGGTCATTATACAGTAGAAAAAGCATTGCATTTATCTTACCTGTAGATTGTTGTTAGTGTAGTGACTTGGCTATGAATTAGACAATCTGGAGTTTGATTTCTGGCAGGGCAGGACATTTTGCTCTTCTCCTCAATGTGCAGGCCAGCTGTGGGATGCACCCAGCCTCTTATTTCGTTGATCCCTTTTCCCATGTGTAGAGGTGAACATCTGGCCTAGTGCTGAGATTGAGTACGAATGGTGCTTGTCCTTGTGCCCTGTATGCCTTCCCTTCTAACTCCTAGATTAAAACAAGTGTTGATCTTATACCCATATAATACAAACACTTGGTATATTTTCCTCTGTGGGTGGCTCATGAAGCTCTAAAACTTGGAGCTGGAATCCAAGCATGTGGAGCACGGTTGGTTGCTTCAGTACATTTTTCGTTACAGTTACAGGTTGATTTTGTGCAGGTACAAGTTTAATAGCACTGTAGGATGCTAGAAAGAGTGTCTGGTAATGAGGGTAAAAGATGCAGTGCTAGTTTGTTAGCCCATTATGTTGTTACATAGTGTTATGGTTAATAGTACTGAAATATAAATGTGCATCCGAATGTCAGTATGTTGGAGGTGTTTGATGTAAATCTGCAGATGTCAACAGCAACTTTTTTGGTGGGGGTCTTCACTGCATATTTTATATACCAATTATTCTGTTAGGTTTGTTGCAGTACTGTTCGTTTGGATGTGCTTGTTTGATCACTTGTGTCGTTTGTAGGAGTACTCTAGTTTGTCTGTATATGGAGCAAGAGAAACCGCTTTGTGCATACCTCTGCACACATACATTTCTACAAACACACGAACGGTTCTGTTCTTGCTACTGGAACTGGAGGAATGTTAAACAAGGCCCCCACAACCACTGCATTCTGTAATAGCTGCAGTGTTTTGCTTCGTATGTGCTGTATGCATTGAATACACACTGGTGTTCCTTAGCTTTGTGTTTGCTGGCACGGATTTGTAGCTAGATTGCCGACCCAAAATTGAACTGTACTGCATGTGAGAATAAAGTTGTCAGGTGATATGGTTGTTTTTCTGCGTAAGAGACTGTTAGACCAGGATTTACTTCGGAACAAGTTCAGGTGCAGGTAATGTGTCGTCATGTTTTCTGTGTCAGCTTCATTATTGAGAATTAACATGGAAAAATCTGTGCACAGCAGTTTTGGTTAGACGTGTCCTGGTAGTGGCATGTTTTGCTCCGTAACTATTGTGTGAGCAAATGGTCGTTTGTTTTATTTTGGGATGAATTTGAAAGGAACTGACAGAACATGATGTACACACAAACTGACTGTGACTGCAGTATAAATAAAACTGACAGGGAATGAAATATAAATGCAAAGTGGTGTGTCTTGTGTGGTTGTTATGGACCATCGCATATCTAGTGGACACGGGTACAACAAGTGCTGAGCTGTGGGGTAGCATTGTGAACAATTCTGGCAGTTTTGAAAGTTGCGTCTGTAGGTGTATGACTTGCAAGGATTGTATATGGTACCATCACAAAAGTTACTGGAGTGCTGTGCCCACTTGGTGGGAGGGGCCTATAGTGTGGCCACTTAGCTTACCTAACTGATGAGAGCTGCACAAATTTGGAAGATGGAATCATCCCCAAATTCTGTACAAAGTTGGGCTGTATAGAGGCTACAAGTCTTGTTTAATGGTAATGGAAACCCATCTGTTACACTAGTGGAATTTTTGGAGGTGGGAGGGGATTGTAACCACATGGTACTGAACTGAGTAACAAATTGGTCATCTATTTGTCTACATTCAGAACTAGTTTGAAGGTGTGATTATGTTGCTTCACTTTCTGTTCAGTGCATTCTTAGCTCTGGTGTACTGTGTTTCAAGTAACACTGGCCACAAAGGTTTTCATGCCTCATTGATAAATTATGGCCATTGCTTTTATAGAATTCAAGGCTTATCTAACACCATTATTTCCAGACATAGTGCTGGGTTGATACTAGGCCCAGCACAGTACTGTGTATCCCATTATATACACACCTGGCATCCAGTTAAGATATAATGGTTAGTAAAGGCCAGTCCGTACGAAGTCCAGAAAGACTGTGCTGCAGGCTGTGTTGTCTTAAAATACATTAACATTTCAGCCCCTTGGTGCTGGAATTAATGCCCATTGTAATCTGCCAAAGACCCAGGATTTAGACGGTTGCCCGCTACTTTGAATGCTCTTAGCTGACGACAGGTGACATTCGGTTATTTTAGCGTCACAGTACCCTTTGACCAAAGTTGTCTTTCAGCATCAAAGGTTTAAAGAGAAAGAGTAGCAATGAAGATCTGGGCAATTTATAGTGGTAACATTGACATCTTTCATTGTTTGAGGGATTAGATGTTTATGAGCAGTGATTGTAGTATGCATTTGAGATGGGAAAAATTCTCTGTATTATTTTTCTGCATTTCATTTAGTTCATGAGAGATATATGAACACTGTTTTATGTAGATGTTAGTAGAATAGCGTGTAATGTTAATGAAATATGTGGGGTAGTTTTGTAGAAAAATATAAATGTTTGCTAATACAGTTTCCATGAGAAGAGACTGTGTATGAACTACTTAATTTGGATAAGAAACCAGTAAACATTGCATATGTAGGATATATTCCACACTGTATACTTTGGCAGGGTTGGGTTGCTTGAACCGTTGGGGATTGGACATCAGTTTTAATTGTAACAGGATTTTCGTGTGCATTATTCAGTCTGTTGGCTGCAGATTTTTATAAAAGTAATGGTTTGTGCATTAAAGCCCTAGCAGTTTGCATGTGTGATGTTGGTATGCTGTTGGTAGCTTTCATCAGGAATTTTGAGTGGATTCTGCCCCAGCACTTATGTCGGATTTTGCTGAGATATTTGTAAGTCCATTGGCAGTTGTGTGCTGTTAAGTGATGGATCAGTCCAGAGAGAGAATTGCTGTGCAGGCTGGAACACATGAATTTGAATGCCTTCAGATAGAAAGCCAGGTTGTAGTAGTCGTCATTTGATTGACTGAGTAAACTGGTGGCATAACCTTGTTTAGCATCAAGTCATTTCTCTTGCCAAATTAGGTGTAGTTTTTATGTACCCTTACTGATATAATTTGCACAGACTTCTTAATCAGAAATTTATGTCTGGATGTTTGGATGTCTAAAAATGGAAATAGTGCTTTTGTGAATAATTTTATACATTGGTGTGAGCCTAGGAAAATCGTGGCTGAATAATGTTATAAAGAGATGGCTTGTGGAAAAGTGTGAAGTTTCAACTCAGTTCACAGATCTGCACAGAGAAATGCACATGCTTGCATAAAGTCATTGCCTTTGTGCTGATCATATCTACTGTATATGTTAAATATATGAAAGATGAGAACACAGCACAGTATATCAGCTGTATGTAGACCTCATTATTGCCGGTTTGTTGAGGGAGAGGAGATTTTGTCTAATCTCACTGACTTTGATATGCTTATTAAAGTAGAATCAGATAGGCAGACATTTGCCTGAAACCAATTCATATTGGTCAGAAACAAGATGCTTTATTGCCAGTATTTCTAAACTTTGCTGCAGAGTGCAAGCAAACCATTGGGGGTTGAAATAGATTGGGACATTTCACGTTCCAATGTATGCTGGTAATGTTAATTTATTGGATGCCAACATAACCAAAAAGAAAGAGACAGAAGATTTGTTAGGTGCTAGTTTTTCCCAAACTGTATTGATTGCAGGCTCATTTTGGTTCAAAAACTAACCGCGGATCCTCACATCTCAGGTAAATAGTGTGTCCAGATGATCGGTGTCCAAAATTGAAAATTTGTATCTCAGAAATGATCTTAGATTGCAATGAATACATTCCAGTAGCATACATAACAGTGCATAACATGATTTGACCTTTTTTTACAAAATATATCACCAGTTAAAGGAGTTCTGCGATTATTTCTAACAGAGCATTATTCCTTTAATTAAAAAAATAAGTAAACTTACAAGCTGCTATTACAGAAATGTAACCATGTATCCTCTGGGAATTGTGGAGCACGCTTTGCAGACCGTTGGTCTAGAATGAGTACTGAGAAACGTAAGTATGTTGGAGCACAGGACACAAATCACAGCTTAAAGTTTGCGGATGAATTCTTTGAAAATGTGGCAAACTTGAAATAGTGGAGAACAAAATAGCGTGTTAAAATTGTGTGCATGAAGACATTAAAGGTAATGTAAAAAGCCAACTAGATGCAACAATAATTTTATTATTAATAATTTCAATCAGCTCAACATGTTTTGGACGATAATTTCGCCCACCCTCAGGAGCACTAGAGTTTGTTTACAGCTTGTGGTATAAAGCACCGACAATGCTGCCTGCTGGTGACCAGGATGAGGCGAGAGTAGTTCCACCTCACCTGGTCACCATCAGGCAGCATTGTCGGTGCTTTATACCACAAGCTGTAAGCACAGTCTAGCGCTCCTGAGGGTGGGCGAAATTATCGCCTGAAACATGTTGGGCTGATTGAAATTATTATTGTTGCATCTGGTTGGCTTTTTATGTTATTGTATCAATGATGCACGGTCACACACACATCAGATACATTAAAAGGTGATGAACTTCAGGGAATGTGTGCTTCTTCCCATTCTGTGAGTAACTATTAAGAATAAAATACAACTGCTATTTGCCTGTTTTGTAGGGTGTGAGACTTCGTCTGACACATTAAGAGAGAAAATATTCCAATCTTCGTTTAACTGGAAGTGTCTCGTAACGTTCTGAATAATGCAGATGAGATGTTTTCACGGATCATAATATTCCAGCTGCTTTGTAAAGAACATAGCTTGCAGTGTTGTAAGAAAATATAAATTTGTATATGCTTTCAGATAGGATTGTGTAGATATTGTTTGCTTTCTTCTTTGTTACAGAATACATGAATTGACTTCTCACGTCCCAGATTTTGTTTTTGACGTGTGTATCACCCCCTTTTGGAATAATTTATACATTTTGTAATTATGTCTGTTTGGCATCTGTCCATTAAGCAACATAGGTCCATAGATTTTCCTGAGGACCCTCTCAAATGCATTAAGCATTTTTTCCGTAGTCTGCTACAATGTCCACACCTTTTCTCATACCATAAGACAGACCTTGTGAGAGTTTCATATGGTTTTATTTTTGTTTGCCTGTGTACCTCTCTTGGCTTCATTAGTGGGAGTAGTGAGTGGTATGCCGGTCCTATCCTGTTCATCTTTCATTTCATCTCTGTGTTTGGTGATGCTTGTTCCTGGGTAGACAAAGTCGTATACTACTTCAGACGTGTGTCTCCTATCTTCACATTGTTTCCAATATGTGTGTTGCACCTGGATTGTACCATTATTTTTTATTTGCATTGAAAGATAAACCTGCCTCTTTGGCCTCTCTTTTCAGTTCATTAGTTTGTTTCATTGTCTCCTCCATTTTACCCGTTATGAATTTAACACCTTCACATCCTCCCATCTGTATCAGTTTATACTATAATGTTATGTTATGTCACCCATAACTTTTCTCATCACGTATTCCATTACGAGATTGCTCAGCAGTGGTGCCAGGCCATCTCCCTGTTTCAGACCATCAGTAATTTTTTAGAGTTCTGACATCGTTGTTTTGACCTGAACTTTTGCTACCATATTGTCCATTGTCACTTTTACCAGTCTTATCAGTTTGTTGGGAATTTGGAAATGTTACAGTACCTCATTAATTTTTTTCTTCTAACACTGTCATGGGTTGTCTAAAGTCTTTGAATTTTAGATAAACATTTATGTTGTATTCTCAACATTTCTCTTAGCATTTGTTTCACTATGAAAATCTGATTGATTGGTGATGTCCTGGCCTGAATATGCATCGTATTCTCCTATTACTTTTTCTGCATAAGAGGTTATTCTTCAGAATGGTGGTGAGAGTTTTGTAAGCTGTGCCTATTAACGCTATGCCTCTGTAGTTCTGACAGTTTAATTTTTCCCCCTTGTAGATTGGGTATATAATACTTAATTTCTGCTCCTCTGGTATTCTTTTTTCTCCTATGGTGTTCCCATTAATTTGTGGATTTTATTTATTACTTTTCCTCTAGGCTTGAGGAGTTTCCACTGGTATGCCATCTGTGCCCGGTGCTTTATTATTTAACTTCATTATAGCCAGCTGCGCTTCCTTGTTGGTGCTTGTATTCCCATTTTCCCATTCTGTGTGTGTATTTGGTTCTGTTCTATGACTAGTGCTGCTCTTTTATTTCTGTGATTATTTTCATTTAGTAGCTCCTCGAAGTGCTTGTTCCATTTCCCTTTACTCTGTTTCTTGTCACCGATTATGTTCCCTTTTGTGTCTTTACACAGATCTGTATCAGGTTTGTATCCGTCTTTTTCCTTTTTTACCATTCTGTCTTTGGCTTTTTTCCTTAAACTCCTATTCTACTGCAATTAATTGTTGGTTGATAACCTGTCTGTTTTTCTTATTACATGCTGTGTGTGCCAATTTCCTTTTCTTCTCATATTCTGCTCTTTTTTTGTCCTTGTCAGTCTAGCTAAAATATGCCTGGTATGTCTTATTCTTTTTGCACCAGCAGTTGATTGCATTCTTCATCAGACCGTTCCTTGTTATCCTTCTTCCTTTACTCATATCCCAGTATGTCATTTGCTGTGTTTTTCATTTCATTTGATTTGTTGCCATTGTATTTCTAGATTTAGGTTTTATTTTTTTCCCCTTACTACTACTACTACTACTACTACTTCTGTCAAGGCCTTATTTAACTTCTTTCCGTATTCATCCCGGAATTTGTCCTTTCTTGTTCTCATTAGATGTTTTATGCAGGCTGTGTTTCCCCATAATTGTGTAATATTTTCTTTCTTGTCCGATTTTGACATTTATGTCCCCCAGGACAGTTTTGACATTGTGTGGAACTATATCATGCTTCATCTAACTGAGCGTAGAAGTTATCTTTTCCTCCTGTTTATTCTCTGTTGGTGCGTGTATATTTATAGAAGCTATAATTTCTCTATTTTGTTTCTGTTCTTAGGGTACATATCCTATCACCAATCGGTTGAAAAGTCAAAATGTTCTCTTTACATCTGTTTACTATAAAAGCTACTCCACACTCCCTTCTTCCTGAGTTTTTCGTGATCTGTAGCAGTGTATGAGTTTTGAGGTCTATTATTGCTTCCCCGTACCGTCTGGTCTTCCGTGTAGCTATGACGTGTGTTGTACTCTTGTATTGTAGTATTCTTTTATCAGTTGTGGTCTGAGCATTCTTCTAACATTCCATATTCCAAATCCAATTTCCTTAGCCGGAATCTTCATAAACTTTAGATTCCCATTCTGAGGCTTTGGTTGAAATTTCATAAAGGATATGTTAAACAGGATGGGGTTGTTAGCCCAACCCCCAGCCTGGAGAACCAGGGTACCTTTTTTTTTTTTGCTGGTCATCACCCTTGACTTGTCTGCAGTGGGAGGCCCTACCAGTAGCAATGCTGCTACCAGCATAGCTCTCAGGATCATCTGATGACACAAGCCCAACCACTGCGTCAAAGTAGGGATACCTTCAGAGGGAAGTTCTGAAAGTAGTGTGAGAGATAATCTTCGGGTTTTTGTGCCAGAAGTGAAGTGTGGCTGTTGTGTGTCTAATTTCATCTAAATGTTTCAGCATTTTTTGGTATCATATATGGGATAGCATTCTGGCAGGAATGATATCTGCAGTGTGGGTTACAGCAATTTGGGTGGTATTTCTTACTGTTTGGGCGGCAGACATTTAAAGATTATTGTTTTTTCTAGTAGCAGTTGAGCAAAAGCACCTGCTTATTATTGCTTAGATTGTGGCTCTTTTACATATGAAGTCTACATGCCCAAATTAAAGTCTGATTAAAATCCGACATAAATGATAGGTAATCAACCTTTGTACATACATGATACCTACCTGAAGTGTTTTCAGAATGAGAAATGTTTCAGACAAATCTTGTAGAGAAAATGAAAACACATATTATGTTCTATCTCTCTCTCTCTCTACACACACACACACACACACACACCCAGAATCTTGTCATTTATGAGATAATGTGGAAAAATATGTAGATGCAGAGACCACAGATGACAGACACTATAACATAGCGCTGATAAGATGCAAATTGCATGCTGATAAGTAAGGCAAGAACACAGAAACACACTCATAATATTTAATAATAATAATACCCAACTCTTTTGTATTGTTGACAGCTATGTGTATGCCAACAACAATAAAAGTTAATGTATTTTTGCATTTCTGTTACAGTTGTTATGCAAACATGCCACATTGTAACATACATACATTGGATGTCTTGTTTTTAATGCCTTGGGCAAAGTTGTTGCATTGAATTATCAACCGATGAAATAGTGTCCTTTTGTAGAAGGTGGCGGCTTGGGCTTGGAAATTATTTTGTCCTATTAAGGATCTAGGATGACTGTCAATGCAGTGATCAGGCCGTGGGCTAGAGGGCTGAGGCAAGGCATTTTTCATCAACCTGCCCAGTCTTGTTATCAGTTGTTACTGGCATTATGTCCTTGGATGTAAAGCGGCTGGGGTGTGGAGCTTATTGCACTTGCATACGTGGTCATGATATCCCTTAGACAACAGAAATGCTGACTGCTGCATGCAGCAGACCAGAATTTAAGTGCAGGCTGCAAGCTGTCAGTTGTATCTGTCATTCAACAGTTTGACCATCCCAGGTGTACCTGACATCAGGCACAAAGGGTTCATTTAAGCACAGTGTGTTAACTTAAGCACAGCTGTATATTTACCGTACATAACTATGGGAATGTGCTGATCAGGGATGAATACCTGTATTTTATGTTATGCTTTTGAGTGTGATTCAGTTTGAGGGTTTTTGCAAGTATTCAGTTTCTGTGACAAAATGACCTGCAGTGTCTGATATGAATGTTGCCTTTGATGGGTTCTCCTGCTTTAGTGCATTAACTTCTGTTGGTCTGTGTGCTATAGGCCTAAATGGAAGAGTTGCCATGTGTTCCAGTGTTTGTCATTTCTGTGATATGTGCTAGTATGAAGTGTATGTGTACCTGGCATGAAATGTTTCATGGTGTGTAAAGCTGAATTTTTTGGTTGCTTATACGTGGCTGACTTTCTTATTATTCCAAAAAGAAAACTAAAGTATGTAATGAAGACTGTTGGGTGTGGGGGATGCTACACCAGTAATGTGGTAGAAGTTCCAACCATTGTCTTGGCAGCAGACTTCCTTTGGAATGTTTGTAAATTTCTACCAGGTGTTATGGCCTAATGTCCTGGAAGATAGCATTATTGAGTCTCTTCATATCTTATAAGATATCTCTAATGTTGGCTAGGATTTGGACACTGCCCTGTTCATTTACGCTTCCCATATTTTTGTGGTCATTAAAATAGTCCCGTTGCACGCAAGTTTGTAGTAAACTTGGAAGGATCTTTCAATTCTTTCTGTCTTAGTTTATACAGTAACTGTTCGTATGATGCAGCAGACTTTCGTCATCAACAGGACTTTGGCAGTCATCTAGAAGTGTATTCAGTATTGTGCTTGGGCATCAAAATTTGTTCATGCATGCCATGTTTTTCTCATGTGCCTTTTCAGTGTTGGATGTTATCGTGATTGCAGTTCTAACAGAATTTTTCTGTCATGTGGCATACATATGTGGGAAGTGGCTTAGAAGTTATCACCTGGTGTGTGAATCTTTGTTGTGCCATGGAATGGGTAATGCATTCCATATATGACAATGACTTGTGTTATGTGTGACATTCATAGATGTCAAGGACATAGCCTGTTTTGTATTATGTAACCAGCCTAAGGCATTTGTTTCCTTTGTGCTTTTTTCCTTTACTTTTCAAGAAATAATGGATTAAAAATGCCATAGTGCAAAATTTTGAACATTGACTCAACATGCAGCAGCAGGCCATTTACATCCCTTCACAGGGCTGTATCAGTTTTTCATACATTTGGAATTGCTGGTTTTCTTAATTATGACACAGTTAATTGATTGGGTAGTATATTTTATTGGACTTGCAGTTGGCATGAATGGTAGCAATTGTTTGCCCTGTTCCTGTATTGTGTAGCTGTATTAATGCCAAACGTTTATATCTTGAACATCAATGATGCGAATGACATAATTTGAAATGGCAGTTCCTCTTAGCGAATTGCTGTATGTTTCATTAACAGAAGTTAAGCCCTGTGTGAGATGTGAATGACTTCTACTTGTCGTACTGTGTTGAATAACAGTTTTCCCATTTTCTTTGTTCTTTAGACTGAGTTAATTCCTTTATGAGGAACTGGAATTAAATGATTAACCGTAGGAATGGTAATAAAATGGACTGTGTGTTCATCTGTGCATACCTTATCATGGATTTTTGTTATGTACATAAATCTGTAGTAGTACAGTTCTGTAGGGTTCTGACCTTGGTATGTTGCATTTAGCATGACAGTTTTGGACTTGGGCCATCGTCTGGTCTTGGTGAATGTATGGACTCTGTATTAACTTCCAAATTTTGGAGACACCGACATGCAACATGTATTTCTAGGCTCTTAGTTGAGAAAATGCATAATGACAAAAATGTGAGAAACTGTCTGTTGTGAATGAATGCACATTTTAGGTCAGTTTAACAAGTACAGTAATTCTGGAAATTGGTGGAAGATGTGTGAGACATAGTGAAAAACTACCATGGCCTATGGGTGGAAGGGGAGTAGTAGTTCCAGGTTGATAGCCACTGGGTTATTACATACAAATTCCAAAAATTAAACACAGTGTTTTGGACACAGCCTCCGCACTTGTCCAGAGGTAATGGGGTAGAAGAACATCGTGCTCAACACTGGAGCTGTGGCACAAACTGTGTTAGGTTTGTAGTAAATATGTGGCTAAGATCAGGTTTAATTAGTTGTGTGTTCCTGAGTGAAGCTGATTTTAAACGTATGTGTGGTGTTGGTCCAGCCAGTGGTTTGCCCCATAGTTTGAGAGCAGCTTTGCATTTTGGCCCAACTGAGTGTTCGCCCACCTTTGGCCCTGAGCAGGGAGACCATGCGTCTCAGTAATATGGTGTTTAATTTTTTATATTTTTAAACACTGAGATTGGCTGAGCCCCAAACCTTAATGGCCTTAGAAGAATTTGGTAGCATATGATACTGATTTTTTTCTGTAGACATATACGTACTGGTGTGTGGGATCCTGTCATATGGCTTTGATTATTCAGAAGGTGGTTTTATACATCTGGATTTGTAGGTTGATTTTTCAGTTGTAGTAATGGCTAATGTACTGGTAGGATGTAATTTCATGTTCAGCCACTGAGAGCTTTGTAAGAGATATATCTGCACTAATTTTTGTATTGTGTTGCATTGTGATCTTGTTGTACTGCAACAGTTGCATCTTGCCAGAGATGTTGGGTGAAAAAGTGATATAAGAACAGCATTATTTAATGTACAGCTATTTGTTCTAACCTCGACAGTGAGTATGCACATACTACATGAATTTGCTGGCTTAGTGGTAAATTGTTAAAATTGGTCACTTGATTGCAAATTTCTCCTCTTCCAGATTTCCATGCTCTTGCTCAAATTGTTTTCTCTCGCTGTAGCCGTTAACCGCGGTCAGGCCAAAGCTGTCTTAGGTGCCGGTGGTCAGTGCTTTAAATTGCTTTATGGAATGTTAGTTGTCTTTCAAGCACCCTAGTATGATGTTCTCGTGTATTTATTTTTATGTTGATCTAACCCATTGACCTTGCAACCAAACCAAGCATTGCTGGATCGTGGCTGACAGTTTACTGCTGGCCTTGTATATCCCTCTTTCTTGTAACATGTTACAGGCCATGGCTTGTTCATTTCTAGATATGTATTGTACATATCACTGTCCTAGATTCTTTGGCATATGAGATCCAGTTTGTGCAGCAATCTGTAATGTCCTTGCAGGATCTTGTCATAGGTTTTTTTTTGTATATTTATTTATTGGATTATTTTTTAATTTAAAGTCTTGCAGAAATCCGTGTGTTGAAAGCCAGTTTATTTGGAATTGTGTTGGCGGTGTTTTTGTTTTGAAATACCTGCAAGGTCATCGTAAGGTTGCATAGATGCTGCATGGTTTGTTTAAAAACACACGTTTCAAAGTGTGGTGTTCTAACATAAGGCGTCACGTCACCTCAAAAATGAAAAGTTATGTCCAAAGCATAGTGAATGTGTATAGGCTTAACATTAATTTAACAAGTAACTGAATTGCACTCAAGGATATAACATCAGTACAAGTAATCACTTAGAAGTATAAATTGGTAATATTGCTTTTTCAGGGAGTTCGTGACTGAATGTGACTGAATTTTTATACAGTTTAATTGGGTGTGACAGTAACTTTGAAATAAGCTCAGATTCTAACATTGATACTTGCATATAGTTAGTTACTTGGGAACTAAGCAGTTTGAGGTTAGTGAAAATTATGAGCCTGTTAACAAGCAAACAAAACGTGCACTGCTGGCAGTAATCACATGCGACTGGTCTAACTGGGTCCCGTAAACCATTAATTCTAATGCTGTTCTGTCATTTCCAGGCTTGACTGGTTGAGGAGATTTTTTTATTTATTTTTATTTTATTTTATTTATTTTTTTATTTTTTCCCGTGTGTTGTGTCGTGGGATTGACAATTTTTGGGAGATCACGGTTTCAGAGTAATTTTGAGAACTCTTAAGCTGAATTACTACAGTGCATGTTATGTTGTAATATTTCAGGTGCAGTGTATAAGGTTTTTATGGTACTAATTGGAGTTGCTTAAAATGGTTTGTTGCAATTATGGCCTTTGATGTTTTGTGTTACATATTGATGTTTGTTGTTAAGAATTTATTTCATGGAGTTAAATGGTATTATTATGGGTGGGATTTGCATGCATGACACAGTTCACTTCTCTTGCTGTCAGACCGTGAAGCGGGATATTTTTGTGTTTCTAACCTGGCCTGTTTATTCCTCCAAGATACAAATGATGCCTGCTGCTTAATGACCATTACTTGCAGTGGAACAGTGTGTAAAAATTGTAGCATTGATAGTTATGGTCAAAATTTGCCCATTAGTTGATGTTTCAAATTCATAACGATTAGCTGTAAAGTATTTGCCGGATGACAAGGCAGGTAGTTACACTTCTTAAAAAATTTTCTGGGCCAGTGTGTAGTGCAGGATAAAGTACGGAATCTGTAGGTATGTTGTATACAGTACAGTAGAACTCCACTTACCAGGATCGGCTTGGCCATTCGGGTAAATTTTCAAGAATTCTACAAAACTAACTTGCCCTGAAGTTACCCATTATGGATTAAGTACAGTACAGTACAGTGTAATGGCTTCTAGAACTTCAAACCAGGCCAGTCGAAAGGTTTATAGGTAGATGCATACTGTAAATAGTAATAGCCGAACTTGAAACTGCCATTGTAGCCTATTTTCAAAGAAGAATTCAATGATCTGGATTTTCTATATATCTGTATGGCTTAATGTCCCAGTTAATCTGGATAAGTGGAGTTCTGCTGTACACTATATTTTGTTACACACTGTTCTAGGGAGAAATATTGACCTCTGGAAAGAGTTAACACATGTCAGTTCTTGCACATGGTGTACAATTCACGTGGTCAGTGCACTACAGTTGCGGGTTTAGTTTGTAGGCATTGTAGTGTGGAGTGTGACAGTGGGTTTAGGATGCAAAATCATACTTTTGGGGGAGGGGGGGCAGTTCAGGAAGAACATTTATTTATTAATCTGTTAATGTTAGTTGCATAGATAGTTGGCATATTCCCTTTGTGATGTGTGTTCCTATGGAATTTTACTTAAGGGACCAGTTCTTATGTACAGATTCGCCCATGTGCATTGCGTTTGTTATTATTATGACATACTGCAGCAAGAACAGATTTGAGAATTCCAGTATCTCTTTCTCCAGTTGAATGTTTTGTGTGATGTCATAAAATGTTTAACCTTCCCATTCTTAGGTGATATCTGTATTGGTCATCTGTAGTTTACTGCAGTTGATAATTGCTGCATTTGCAGCAGTTTTCATCATAGATATGTCTGTTCCTTCCATTGAAATGTTTGGTCACAATGAAACGGTGGTGTCCATTGAAAATTTCAATTCAATGAAAATTGTCATTGTCCATCGCCTACTAGAATTAATCATGGTTGCTGAATTCAGCCATAGACATGAGAAGTTAACTAAGTAGGTACAGTGTAAAAGGTCTGTTGAAATTGTGTGTATGTATGTGTGTGTGTGTCCAATAACCAAACCAGTAGTGACCCAGCGAATAGTGATACTTGTTGAATGAAATAATGTCACCTGTTTTGGGGTAGGTGGAGTGCTTGTCATTTTCACTTGTATTGCTAGTTCTACATTTCTTGATGGTTTTGCATTTTGTGGTTTGGCATATGTTGGGCTGCGTAGCAACAAATGTTCGCCCTTCAGTACTGGAGTATTTTTGGCACGGGATCTGTCCGTCACATGCTCCTCGACTTTCAGATCAGTGATATCATTTTCGTCATATTTATCGGGTTCAACCTCAGTACATCGTGGTCTTCTCAAGTCTGTAGTTGGGAGGTATTGGCCCAGGATTCTCCTCTTTATGAATGTGAAGACCCGGAATTTGTATAATTGACCCCATTTCTGTCACATAATCGGCTTCAACTTTCAGTATATCCATGCTATCTTTGGGTCATTATTGTTGGACATTCTGTGAAGTATATCAGTAATCCCATTTTCATCATGTGTGATCAGTGTAACATGTGAAATGGATGACAGTCCCATGTGATGGACTGGCCAACATCTGTGAGTTTCTTTGGTGTCCACTGTGCATGCACATCTGGAAATCAGTTGGTGTTGAACAGTGCTATGTGTACTGCCCAGCAAAATGTCTTGGTTACATCTATTGTGAAACCTTTGGATGGTCCCGTGCTCTGTGTTGTTTTTTAGTGTTTTCCTGGAAGATACTCCTCAAGCTTGAAACATCCAGGGGGAAATTTTGATGGAAATGAGTATGGTACATGAAAATAAGTGGGCCATGATGGTATACAGTTTCTCTTAGGTATGTTGTGGTAATTGACATGTTGTTCCCTTGTATATCATAAAGTTGGTCCACAAGGTCACTAACTTTCTTTGGGTAACAGGTAGCTAAAAGAAGCTTATTGTCAAGCAAATACTTTATGAATGTATGTAAAAAAGATAAATATTAAAGTGATTAGATTATGAATAGCTCTGAATCTGGTATTGTCCATGAAAACATGTTTCGTGACATTGCTTTGGATTGTATAAAGATACAATTAGTAAGTGGTGACTGTTTTTTTGCACTGAGATTTGGGTGATACCTGGACACAATGTGAAAGTTCAGAACTTCTCATTGGACAACATATTTTGTTCATAGAGTGGAAATCTCCACATGCTTTGTAATCATGGGCCATTAATTAAGAAATAATATTTAAAATCCTTGTGATTCTTTGGAATGTCTGTGGGGTTAGCAAGGTGCCTGTGGCCATGTAGTTGGTAATCTCAGGTCTCTTGCATTATTCCACGGAGTGCTCGACAAGTCTTAAGATCAAATATCTCCTAGCATTGCTTTTACGTGTACGTGTTAAAGGTGTAGGATTTAAGGAAATGTGGAGTGCATGTGTACTTGGAAATATTCCTCTTTCCATTGCTGGACAAATGTCCTTGGTTTTTACTTTATGTAGGATTTACTTATAAGAAGAGTTGCAGTTTGTTTTATGTATTGTGTAGTTCCTAGTTGTGTTAGCCCTAGGTTTCATAATTGTCTTCTGTAGGTGACTTTTTCCCCCATAACAAATTGTTAAGAACATGTATGAGTCTGATATAATTATGATGCATTTAAAATATTATGAATTGTCCAGGTGCGGATAACTTCAATTTATAAGATGTTGAGAAGACTGTCATTATGCATTGTTAAAATGAAATCCGAAGCCCACTCACAGTGAGTGTACATAAAAAACAAAATTCCTTTAATGTATTTTGGCAAAAAGAAATTCACTGCATTTTTAAGACATGCTTCATAATCTCTTTTATTTTCTTCAAAATGTCTGTTTCATAATTTTCTGTTCTGTTCAAATAATTTTTCATAAACCATGCACTGAAATTTAAATATCAACCCGGTTCGGTAGAGGTCAAATACATGTCTGTAAGCTGATGTTTTCGATTCTTTTATTGTTTTTCTAATTTTATTCTCAGTGTATATACAATAAAATTGTCTTGCTGGGCTTTCTGCTTTAGCAGTGAATGATGCAGATTCGTGTGTGTGAGTGAAATTGATCATTGGGCAGCTAGTTTTCTTGTTGGAGCATGTGTCTGCTGGAAACGTTAGGAGTGTGGAGTTAACACTGTTGCATGCATGTTTTCTTGTTCCATCTAAGTTGGAGGCAGCAGTTTTGGAATATTTTTAGGCATACTGTTTATTTTATTTTACTTTGAATTAACAAGTTGGAAAGGGCTGAAGACAATATTAAGATCTAAGAAGGATGAGTGATGAAAGTATGCAGAGTGAAGCCCCGCAGTCCTCACCATTTTGACAGGTGATTACTTCAGACAAAATGTAGACGTATGTATTCATTTATTTGACATTTCGTTGTCTGCTGTAGGAGTTACATGAGGTTGAGGAATTATTAGTTGATTCTGAGTTCTTGCAACAGTAGGTTGAGATGGATGTGGCTTAACCCTTTCCACTTATCATTATCATTTTCCCCCCTCTTCACCCATGGCTCACTTCAGAATCATTTAAATGAAAATGCATCTAGAGCTTTGACACAAGAAAATAGAATAATTGGCTAAAAGGGGGTACTTTCTGAATCAAAATGAAGCTGTGAGCATGGGGTTGAATGTTTGCCTGACAGATGGCAGGAAACATTTGTACAAGAAGTGTCACCAGTGTGTTTACATTGGAGTGGAGAGGGTCAAGATACTATTTAACCATTTGTCTGGAGGAACTGAAGAAAACCGTGTAAATCTTGGTGCACATTGTCCTTCAGGCAATATTTGAATGGTAAACCTCTCCCCTTTCCTCCGTTCCTTCCCCAATACAGTATCATGATATGTGATGTCTTGTGTGGGAAGGTAGTGTGTATATGCAGGAAATGGCTGTATGCAGGTTGTATTAGTAAAGAGAAGTACAGGGTTGAGCACAGGAAATGCATGTTTTCCAAACGGCTAGTACTCGGCAAGGGTGCGGTTGATGACATTGGGCGTGAGCTGGCGGACAGCTCAGACAATGCAGTTTCAGTAGCCATGGCACATAGAGCATCATGTGTTTGCCGTCGAGCAGTTTTTTAGAAACGGTGATTCCTTAGTTACTGTCCAGCATCTTTTCCATCGAAGTTCAATGTTGAGCATCGAGGTGCAATTCCATATTGAAACACTATACTCTGATGGGTTGAAGCATTTAAATCCTTCAACCCATTGGAGTACAGTGTTTCAATCTGGAATTGCACCTCAACATTCCAATGTGCCGTGGCTACTGAAACTGCATTGTCTGAGCTGTCCCCACCCTTGCCGAGTACTAGCCATTTGAAAAACATGCGTTTCCTCTGCTCCACCCTGTACAATAAATGTATTGTAGGGGCCCAAATAACTTGGTAGCTACTCTCCCCAACACTAAATTTAGCTTCAGCCTGTACGGTATGGCTGTTGCTAGTACATCAGAACAGCAGGCAGCATTTTACCTGTTTCAAAAACATTTACTTTGTTTGGGAGCATATGTTATATTCTGTGAATGTACATCAGCTTCTGCTGCAATATAGTTGCATAGTTCAAATGCTATCTTGTAAAAAAGAGGCTGAAAATTGCTACAGTTTATGTGAACATTTGAAATGCCTGGTGATGTGTGAGCAGTGCTTCCCTCTAACAGCTCGCCTGTTCACCCTCATTCCAGCAATTGGCAAGTAATCTGGTCCCTACAGTGTACTGTATTTCACTTTATAAAGGTTGAATTTTTGGCATTACCTTGCCATTTTCCAGGTTTAAATTATCAATACATAAACATGAGTTTCAAAATCATATCATTGTGTGTGTGTGTGTGTGTGGATATTTGATGTATGTTCAAAGTGGAATATTTTTAAAAATTCTTAATACATCAGTGGCCTCCGTATGCATGTTGTAAATAGATGTGCTTTTAAAATTTGCGTTATGTATTGGCATTTCAAGGCAAGATCTATTTTAGAATAGTCCTCCCATTTATGCATTTCTTTTGTGTCCCGTGTGTGCCACTGTCTTCACTGTGTTATCATTCATTTGATTGCCTGAAAATATTTGGTGTTTACAATCCATGATGCACCTCATTAAGCATATTCTCCATTCTTGTCACTGCCCCTTGGGCCCCAAATCTTGCTTAACACTGCAGCTTGAATTCTTCCATTTATATGAGAAGCCCGAGTTTCACGTCATAACATGGCAGAAGACTGGAATTATCAGCATTGTGTTTGTGTACATAATTTGAGTTATGTTGAGCTGAATAAAGTAAAGGTGTGCGTTGGTAGTACATGTCTGTCTGGAAAAGTGGCTGCTGATTTTTGAGTTTATCATCTTCTGGAGCAAAATGCCTCTGAAAAGCCTTCATCCACACGACAGTGAAAACTTCAAATCTTGCGAGGTAGTGTTGTGGTTGTCTGTTGACGAGGATCATTTGGTATCCTGCAAAGTGGTTTTAGCCAGTAGAAGATAGTGATGATGTGCTTATTGAATGGAATATCCTTAAAGTCGTAAATTGTTGCTTCCAATCTTGGTGGAATGGGAATCTTTGCTGTTGAAAATGAAGTGGTATCATGCCATGTATGAGATGTCTGTTACCGTGTTAGCTAGCACAGTGTGCTGTGATGTCTGCTGTCAACAGTGCAGTTTTTTGTCTGATTTAACAACAGTTACTTGAAATGTAGGTTATATGTGTTGGTAACAACAGAACCTGTGATGTACTGTATTTTTTGTATGTTGTTTTATATTCCATTGAGTTAGTGGCCCTTTTGTTACTAATGCATATGAATATCTACACTTTGATATGACACTGTAGCTCACTAGTAGCACTGCTAACAGAATATTAATATTACTAATTGTGTAGTGGGTATTGTGGCTGACCAATTTACTTTCTTTTTTCTTGTTCTTCTTTTTACAGAATTTGTTACCATGATGACATCAAAGTGAAGTGAATGATTTCCTGTATTTGGCACGAAGAAATTGTTTATACCATCAAAAATGAACCTGCATTTCTGCTTCCCATTGTGACACTACTTGAATTGGAGATGAAAGTAGCTAAATTGGAAAGAAGCATGATTAAGTTTGATGTATTTAAGTGGTTGTATGATAAGTGAATTAAGGGATGCAACTTTTTGTGTAAATTTTTGTAAAATATTTCCAGTCATGCAGTTTGATGTGGTTTTATTGATCATCATTTAATTGTGAAATTGTGTCCGTAACTTTAGGCGTGGATTTCGTGCTGTCTAGCTGTTTGAAAACCAAATTCATGTGCTCCTTGTTACTTTTCTGCTCTTATTCTTTCCTGGTGAGCCATGTTGATGTCACGGGAGGCCTTTTCCAGTGATGCCAGCTTGAGGCAATGTTTTATTTCTTATTTGTTGAGAATAGAATAATTTACAGTTTCATGCAGCATTGTTGTGCTGTCCAAATCAGATTAGCTTTGCGGTGAACAGGATGGGCAACCTACCTGTAACATTCCTTCAACAACCTGTACCAAAAAATAGGGTAAAGTTGGGAAATTTTCAAAATGTGATTTATGGCACTTGCATCTAGTGCCATATTCTTGGAGAAACACGTTGGATGGGACGTTCTTTGTGATGTCAATGAGAGCAGTGTTGCCAGTCAGGCAGACTGAATGATTGAATGAACAGTTTAAGGATTTGTGTAGAACTTCTGTGAAGGGACATGAACTGTGACTAAGAACTCTGTGGGACAGTAAGGGCAGCGACCCCTTCTCTCCCCCATTGTGCATCCCACTGATGGGACTTCCTCCACAACCTTGTTTACTGTATTTGGTGACTTAGATTGCATTGAATATAAAAGACAAATAAATGTGTTTCTTCATTCATGGATCTTTATTTACACCATTGTCATATATGTATGAATCACACATTATAGTCCTTTGTTAACACTTAATGCACAGACTACTACCATCTTTGAACTCACTCCACTTGCTGCTGGTATGTGTTGCGTGGTCTGAACAACATCTTACTGATCACCATTTTTCATAGGATGTTTCTCATTTTGATATGTGTCCATACCATTGGGTCTTTGAAGCTTGTTGATTGTGAATTAACACCAGAACTTATTCTCATTGTCACTAGAATGTGCTTTGAGTACAGTAATTCCCCCGCAAGTTGAAGAGATTAAAAAGGTAAAGTTCACCATGTAAGCTGTCATGAGAGTGCCAGGGGGGTTAGAGGTATAGCTCTTAAATTTTCAAGGTTGGACATCCTGTCGAGTTTCTAGTTAATAATTACGTAAATAAGTCAACACAGGTGTGTTTTATTGCTGTAACATGTTTTGATCTTCAGATATCAGGGTAAAATACATATGTGTGTATTATCCTGATGAGTCAAAACACATTGCAGCAATAAAATACATACACACTGAGTTGTGCCTACTGTTACTTACATAAATGTGGTAACTATTCTTTCTTTAACCTTGGCATTAGTAGGGAGTGGATGATCAATGCCACACCCTGGCCACTCTACCACTAGGAATGACCTGGTAACCACTGTGAAAGAGGCTGGGTGGGCCCCATGGCAAGTCTGGATGGGTGAGGAAAACCTTGCCCCCACTGGGGTACAATCCCCAAACTGTCTATCCTGTGGTGAGTAGCTTAGTGACTATGCTGTCTGGGTCCACACTGCAGAGGTTACGTAGCACTAAAATGCTTGTTGACAGGTACATGGGAAATTGGAAGTTCAGCGAATGTGGCCTCTTCTGAGACATGGTCTGTTTAATGAGCACAAAGAATATTAAGTAACATTTCACCATTAATTCAGGCAGTATAAAAAGTGTCTCATTATGATAACACAATACTGATTTGGAATTGGGTGATGTAGATTTGTATGCCAGTAAGTACAGCCCTGGCCCAAACAAGTGTGGATGTTTTGTAGTGAAAACCAATTATGTATGTATATATGTGTGACTGGAAAATATGTATGCAGGGAACCAAAGACAGAAACTGGGTACAAATGAAAAAGTGTGGATACTTGAAGGCAATTTATTTTAATCCCTGTGATGGGCCTCAAGATTATCCAAACTGTGCAGTGCAGATGTTAATACGAAATAAGTGGCATATTACAGAAAACTACGAAGTTCTATTTTGTCTACCATGTGCAACATAGATGCCATGTATTTGAGGGAAAAATAACTCGGAGCATAAGATATATTAAAAGACCAACGAGTGGACTTCGGTTTTATGAATGTGCTCTCATGGCATAGTGGTCACCAATATGTTTCGGCACTTGTGGCCATCTTCAGGGTCATGAATGCAAGAATACAGATTAGATTAACATGCATCTAAATAACTCCTCAGTTTAAAGATAATTTCATTTGTGGTTAAAATTCAGGATTAAATAATAAAATAGCAATGAGCATAACAGAAGTTAAAAATTTTAACCAAAAACTGCATGGTTATTAAACTAGAGTGATTTATACACTTTTTAATTATGTTTGTATTCTTTTGCACACCATGTGAGGAGTCAACACATGCTGTTGACCACTGTGCAATAAAAGTACATTCATAAAACCAAAGTGCATTTGTTTGATTTTTAATATATTTTATGCATCAAATTAATGCATGGAATAGTCATGTTTGGACACAGAAATTCACTGCAGAGAAAGGACTCGATACTAGTTTATGACATTAACAACCTACTTAATCGTTTGGCAGCACATTTCTCGGACACTGAAAGAAATAAAGTCAATATTTCATGCTGTATTGCATATATCAATATAATTTATGTCCCTTATTGACAGGCACAGTTAGATGCTAACTGTTGCATCACATATAGGAGTGGGATAGGGTAATTAACAACATAACTACAGCACTGATGATGAAAAGAGACAGCAGGGAAATACGCTTCAATGAATGGTACATAAACAGGTGTGCGTTGCTGGTAAATACAATACAGAATTGTACTCGCTGCACAGTCTTCTCCACTCACAGCCTGGAAAGACAGCCAACTGGCACTCTGGTCAGTAGACAAAGTTTTAGTTGCACACTCAAAGTAAACCCCATTTTCCTACAATGTGGTTATTGAAGAAATTTATATCAGTCAATAGTAGAGGGAAATTTCATTTTAAATGATGAAAACGTAACTGATTTTAGATTTGATTTCTCTCGTTTGTAGATGGTTTTGGTATATGACGTTTACTTATTATGTTGATACCTTGGGCAGTGTTGGATGATTCCTTAATATCTCGCGGGCAGGAGGGGTGGAAAGGTAAAATGAAGGTACTTCGTACCCTCCTGCTACACCTGACTGGCGGATTGGCATTACACTGTGTGTGTAACTGAAGAATTCAAACGGGCACGCTTCGATCCAAGGCGTATGAAATGAAGAGAAAGACAAAAGCCATGTTAGGCGCTGTAGGGTGAGGAGGAGGGGGGGGGGTCAGTTCTCTTTTCGTCACTACAGTGGTGAAGGTGATCTCCAGACATACCATGGCCCCATTAAGTATTTGCTCCATACAATATTAACTGCTGTGACTCAACCGGTATAGAGCATGCTACATTCTCTACCGAAATTTTTTCAATCAAATCACTCAATGATTTATATTCCCCTACTGATAAACAATCGACTAATAACACCGGGCCCGCTCCGTAAGCAATAGTTGACTGGTGGGAATGCCGGTGACAAGCTCTAGCGTCCTTTTGACAAACCCTAAAAACTCTCATCCACGACTTTAACCATATTGCAATAATACGGTCAGAAAACTGGCCAGTTAGTAAAAACAAACAGTATAAAATTTTACAAAAACTTCAAAAAATTCGCGAACAGCATATTATTAGACAAAGTTCAGTGTATAAATATGACAAGGTAGATAAGGAACCAAAACTTTAAATGGAATAGGTAGATAGTAGAAGACAATATGTAAAAGCTAACTTCAATGCATGTATTATTACTGCATAGTAATGGAGCATTCAGAGTTAATGTTATTTAAAAAAACCATATGACAAGGTAGATAAGGAACCAAAACTGTAAATGGAATAAGTAGATAGTAGAAAGACAATATGTAAAAGCTAACTTCAATGCATGTACTATCACTGCCTAGTAATGGACATGCAGAGTAATAAACGTTATTAAAAAAAAACATATTGCAATCCAGTCACCTGTACACTATCACGGACTTAGTTTTTTTTTGTGTGATCACCATGCAACCGTTAATGCGGAACGCGTTAATCCGTGATTTTACGTCCAGCTGTTGGGTGACAAAATTTTGGTTCCATGGGACGAATTATGAATATATGTACTCTGTGATGTGATCTGTTGAGACGTAAACACCAAAGAAAATGGGAGAATCAATTGAATGCCAAAATAATAGTGTTCAGTATCAATATACGTTTATTATTCTTACTGCAATATTTCACGGAACATCTTGCATGTCGCTAGTACCCGTGACATTCGCATCCGTACTCTGTAAATTCTTTCACTCATCCGTGGTCGAGGGCTGCTGGATCTGCGCAATCGCCTCACGCGTTGTATCAAAAGCTATGTCACAGTAATTTGAAAGTAGCTAACGGTTACAGAAGTGAGGTTTGTATCAATATGCTTTTATTATGAGTTTAATTTTGTGGAAGTAATTATTTATGGGTGGAATGTATGTTTACTGATAATTTTAGGCAGTTTTGACCGGCAGTGTTTTCTGTAATGTGAAACTAAAGGTGTATTTTACCTCCTATTGAGAACCTGGTGTTCATTTAATGCGACATGAAACTAACGCCAGTTTAGTTAGTGGACACAGTACATAATATACGTGTGATAACAAATCTATATATGAAGTTATGCATTGAATAATGAAGGCCATAGGTAGCAACATGTATTTTGTCAGAATGTCCGTCGACCATGCCAGGATATTTGTCATAAAAGACATTCCCAGCAATAGACATTTGTGATAAAGTTTTGGCGCACGTGTTAGCGCGTATTCATATTGCGACAATATATAATATGGAGTCCGGCAAGGCCTGCTAGGGATACTCATTCAGTTCTTTGTGTTTAGATTTTCCACATTTACCTGCAAACCTATTCCTTTGCTGATGGTAGTTCAGTAATCTCCTGGCCCGAGGGAACGGTGTCGTGCAGTTACAGGACAGTGCCTTTAATCTTACAAACAAGAGGTCTGTAGCTAATTCACTTACTATAAATGTTGAAGCAAATTTTATAATACTTGTAATTGTAACAGTCCCAGGACTTACAAATATTTTTTTTTCAGTGGCAAGTCTGTTTCAAGCTAAAACCACCATCTTCCCTTGGTCTCCAAACAGACATTCAGTTAAATTTTTAAAATCTTAATAGGCCAGACAATATGAAGATTAAGTTCCTCATGCTTATGGGATTTTTATTTTGGCAACTTGTAAGGTTTTCACCTTTGAGTGTAGTGTATTAGTATTAATGACACTTTTAATAAATAACTGCTAGACCTTTCCATTACACGTACATATTTATGAAGTTAACACTGCATGTGATCTCCACAGGCCACTTGTTAATTGTAAGTTTTTCAAAAACTGTGTATATTGTATGGGAATTAAATTGTATTACAAGCTCCTAGTAATATACATTGTATGTTTATGGACAAAAGGCACTTTCACTGACTATCTTGCTGATTTCTAATGTACCCATGACAAATCTAAAGAGTTTATTATTCAGACCAAATGCACAACATATATGTTAATAATTTATATATTATAAGTGTGCCTCAATGTTGCAATGCATCTGCATCATCTTCAGGGAGTCTTAACTTTGTACTTTGCTAAAGTTACAAAATTATCAAAATTACAACTCAATAAAATTGGTAGATATAAATGTTCACATGATCATTGTTGAATGATAAAATACAATCTGTAAAGATTAATAATTGTAACACATAAAATGTTAACATATATGTTGTGCATTTGGTCTGAATAATAAGCTGTACAAGTTGCAGTTTGTTTTTGTGCCTTGAAAAGGTTCGTGCACAAATCCCAGGCTTTAGGTTTTCTGGGCAACTACATTTTTTATGGTGATACCAAATATTTGTGGGTCCTCAGAAAGAACTTGCTTCATGTCACTCTTCAGGCATCTAGAATTTTGAGGTGGCTCCAAGATATTTGGAAAATTTGTGATCCTGTGCATTAAACTGATGATGCATGTGTAATCTTTGAAAAATAGTGAACAGCAGTTTCTTAATTATAATAATGTGACTTGTATTATGAAATAATTTTAGAGAATTTCTTGTTTATGTAAAATTGGGTATATCATATCCTATGCTTGGTCTGCTGTGATACGTAATGTGTTTTTAAACTGCCTTATTCACAGCCCGAGGGACCAGAATCCATGGAATGCATCTGATCCATCAACAGAATTAGGATGTATTATATTTCCCTCTGGCATTACTTGAAAAATACGAGTGTAGTGTCTTAAATACTGCATAATATAAAAAATCACTTGTATAACACTGTTGCTTTTATGTATGTACATTTAAAAGTATTGCATTTTTACCCTTAAGATTATTTTTTTGTATTACATTTTTAAAGCTTGCGATTTGGTTTTTTATTGCAGCAAAAAATATTTGAAATGGATCGAGATAAGGTTACAGAAATTTTGGACAGGCTGTATCAGAAATATGAAGAGGAGATGGAAGAAGTAAGAGAGAAGTATGAAGTAAGTGTCACTGGATTTTTTTAAAGTAGGAATTATAAGTGACTATGCTAATGCAATGGTAATAGATGCCTTTGTTTGTGCCTTCCTTTCCTTTGTTACCTTCTAGAACTCATACCATATTGCATGAGGTTTGGAAGTACACACTCGTATGGAAATTGAAGATGTAGTTGTCAACTTGTGAGCTTAAGTTTTGATGTTTCATTTCAGTTAGAAAGTAAGGTCAGGTCTTGCAACTTAAAAGTTAGGTTAGGAGTGTTTTGCTTAACCACAGAAACGCAAGCCAATGTTACCATTTGGTGGTGATACAAGAAAAAATATGTGTGACTTGGCAAGGTTTGGCTTTCAGTTTAATATAAAAACTGAAAGCCATTCCTACTTTTGTTGTTGTGATAGCAGTCTCCATGGATTGTGGTTTTAATTATATGAGATTGGAAAAACAGGAATACAAAGATGAGGATCTATATTTTGATTATGTTATAGTTTTTACTGATGAATAGTTCCTCTTTTGCAGAAATATTGCAATTATTTTGTTTCCAAAATTCATATTTCTTGAAACTTGTAACTGTGTGAGAAGTATACAGTAGAATGTGGAGGTGGAAGTAGAGCCTACTCCCAAAATTGTGTATTAGGCATACCTCAGACAAAGTCCACTGTTACAAACCTTTAGAGAAGCAGAATAGATCTTGGTATACAAAGCACAGAACAGCATACAAAAAAAAAAAGGCAATCAAAATTATTGAGCTACTAAATAGTATTGTGCTGAGACCGCAGAAAGAATTTCCATGGGTTGATATCCTCCACTTCTTCTTCAAGCCATTGTGTTTTACCTGTTAGTGTACTTCTGTATCCATTTTTGCCAGACAACTTTTGGGAAGATGACCATCCAGTGGCAGTTGTCATAGACCAAGGGCATTTGGAAGGGTTTACAGCCACTTCCAGCATCATTGTATGCACAGGACATGGGAATTTCTTCCAAACTCTTTGTGTATATTTTACTGTTTTGGAAAAGTTATATATTCGGAGCACTGAAGTTTCCAAAAATTCTATTTGAACCTTGTGAAACACTGCTGTGGCTGAAGAAAGTTGGACTTGTTTGTGTGTGTGTGTGAGGGGGGGCGGGGGGGGGGGGGGTTCGGCTGGGGAATTTTTTTTAAGAAGGTTTATTTTTGTAAAGT
>Ga0123354_10000510_pt1 | contig 39203 bp, 23 predicted proteins | sample TergutLab28metaG_2_FD_97872 | JGI IMG/M metagenome (GOLD analysis project Ga0123354, IMG submission 97872) | Labiotermes labralis P4 segment gut microbial communities from Petit-Saut dam, French Guiana - Lab288 P4 | ecosystem: Host-associated > Arthropoda: Insects > Digestive system > Gut ... | reverse complement strand
GGAGTTGCGAATAAGTTCTGTCAATTCGGGTATCAACTCGCCTGATTGATACTCGAGGCTCACAATGGGACTTTCAAGGGGAAGCATGCTGTTAATCAAACTGATGCAAAGATGCTTGTGTTCGCCGAAAACACGCTTGAAAGTCAAATCGTTTTTTGGGTCAAGATAACGTGCCATAGCAATTGTTTTTTAGGGTGAATGAAATACAAAGTTAATAAAAAACCGGGAGAAATCAGATAATCTCGCCCGCCCATAATCTATCCAAAAACACCTTCCAGGGGAGAATAAGTATATTCCCGGCCAAGCGAGGCAAAGGATCATTACTTATCAGAATCGCTTTCTTCACGGTGTATTCTTCCATAAAGGCTTTCAATCCGCGCAAATGTCTGTCGGAAGCCTGTTCAGCGGCTTTTACTTCAATCGCCGCTTCGTGGTCGCCAAGCACAAAATCAATTTCCAATTGCGAAGCCGTGCGCCAAAAGTAAATCGGAAACTCGTTTTCGGAATACCGGCTGTACGCATATATTTCCTGATAGATAAAATGCTCAAACGCTTTGCCGAACAGCTCCGTTCCCTGCTCTATGCGTCCTCTGCCGAGTAAATGATTGGCAATGCCCACATCAAACAAGTAAAACTTCGGGGCTGTTATCACTCGCCGTTTGGGTCGTTTCTGAAAAGCGGGCAAATATCGTCCGATCAGCGTATCTTCCATAATCTGAAAATATTCCTTTATCGTTACAGCGCTTGTTCCGCAATCGGAAGCAATGTTTGTGTAATTGATCATTTCACCGTTGGTGAGCGCAGCAATTTCAAGAAAGCGGGCAAAAGTTCCCGCGTTCCGAAGACGTGCTTCGGCAACAATTTCATCGCGCAAATAATTACCGATATATGCCGAAATCATTCTTTGCGGATTTGCAGCATCGTAGTGGCGCGGCAAAAGTCCGTTATTGATTGCCCTCATTAAATCGAAATCGGGAATCTCGGCGCTGACAAGCGGATATAACTCATAACGTAAAGCTCTTCCGCCAAGCAAATTTGCCCCATACCGAAGAATCTTTCGCGGACTTGATGCGCTAAGGATAAACCGCACGCCGTAATTACTTATCAACCAATGCACCTCGTTAAGCAACTCCGGTATTCGCTGTATCTCGTCAATGACAACAAGCTGTATGTCCCGATTTGCCAAAACGGTTTCGCGTAGTATGTCAGGCTTTACGCTCAAGCGTTTATATTCGCTTGACAGCAGCAAATCGAACCATAGCACATCGGGAAAAAGCGTTTTCAAAAGTGTACTTTTTCCTGTTTGTCGTGCGCCCCACAAAAAGAGACTTTCCTGTCCGGAACCTAAGAATAACTGTTTCCTGTTGTACATGTTCGTAGTTTCAATACTTTGGATTATCATGATAATCTAAAGTTGAACTTTAGATTATCATGATAATCCGAAGTTGATGCATCTGCAAAATTACAAAATAATCGAAAATTACAATTAAAATTAAGATTTTTTTATCTTCAATAATTCTTTGGCGTTTTCGATGGCGGCGGATGTCAATTCGGCTCCGCTCAGCAATTGAGCGATTTCTTTGATTCGTTCCCCGTGAGATAACCGGCGGATGCGGGTTTCTGCCAAATCATTGTTTTCTTCTTTATAAACAAGGTAATGCGTTTCGCCTTTTGCGGCAATTTGCGGTAAATGGCTGATTGCAATTACTTGCATGGCGTTTCCCATTTGGTGCATGATATCGCCCATTTTATCGGCTATTTCACCGGAAACGCCTGTATCTATTTCATCGAAAATGATGGTCGGAAGCGCCATTGCACCTGCGATTAACGATTTTATTCCCAACATTAAACGAGAAATTTCGCCTCCGGATGCCGTTAAAGCAACCGGTTTCAATTCTCGATTTTTGTTTACCGAAAATAAATAAGTGATATAATCCAAGCCGGTGGAATCGAACGATTCTTTCCGTTTGATTTCGACCGAAAACCTGAAGTTCGGCATACCCAACACGCTGACTGTCTTTACTAATTGTTTTTCGAGCACTTTAGCAGCTTCGCTCCGGGTTTGTGAAAGTTTTCCGGCAAGCGTTGTTGCCTGTTCGTACAATTGTGCCGATTTTTTTCCCAATTCTTCCAATACTTCGCCCGACAGGTCGATTTCTTGAATTTGTTTTTCTAAACCGGTGCGTAAATCAATTAAAGCCTCCGTCGAATCCAAGCGGTGTTTTTGTTGCAACGAATAAAGGATATTTAAACGGTCGTTGATTTCTTGTAATCGTTCGGGGTTAAAGTCCAGATTTTCCTGCCGGCTGTGAATATCTTCCGCCAAATCTTTCAAATCGAGATAAGCCGTTTCAATTCGTTCCGTCATCGGTTCCGAGGCGGAATATATTTTTTGTAAAGATTGCGTCTGTTTGAGCGATTCTTTCAAGACGGGAACAATGCCGGTCATTTCAGACGAGAAAAGTTGTTCCAACCGGAAAAGCCCGTTTTTTATGTCTTCCACATTCGAGAGCGTTTCCGATTCCTGTTCCAACAAATCCTGTTCTCCGGCTTGCAGACGAGCTTCTTCCAATTGATTGAGCTGAAACCGCAAGTAATCTTCTTCCGTTTTACGAATGTTTATTTTTTCCTTTAAATCATCGATTTCTTTTGTAATGCGGATATATTCCCGATACGCCGAGTGATAGTCGTTTTTTAACTCCCTGTTTTTTGCCAAAACATCTAAAACTTGCATTTGAAATTGATTATCAGCCAACAACAAATTTTGGTGCTGCGAATGAATATCAATCAAAAAGGTGCCTAATTCTTTTAAATCGTTCAAACCAACCGGGCTGTCGTTGATAAAAGCGCGCGAGTTTCCCGATACCCGGATTTCACGTCGCAGAATACATTGACGGGCGTCGTATTCCCACCCTTTCTCGGAAAACAGCGATTCCAATTGATAGGAAGAAATATCGAACACACCTTCTATCACGCATCGTTCTTCTTTTTGTTTGAATAATTTAGCATCTGCCCGTTGCCCCAGAATCAAAGATAAGGCGCCCAACAAAATGGATTTACCGGCACCCGTTTCACCGGTGATGACGGAAAATCCCGAAGGAAAATCGATTTCCAAGCGGGATATCAGTGCGTAATTTTGAATAACAAGTGTTTGAAGCATCGGTAAAAGAGTTATTTTTTTAACGGTTCCAATTGCGTGGAAGATGCGGGAAAAACGTTTTTCAATAAATCGTAAAGTGATTGCTTTTCTTCCGCATTCGCCTTACTTGCAACAGACACTATTTCATCCAATTTGCAATCGGAAAACATTTGAAGAAGAATTTCCGAATTTCTGACGTTTCGAATGTCTTTCAATACCGGTAAAGCACCTAAGAGAGTGGTTCGTCCCCGGTCGGGATTGGCAGCCATTTCGTCTAAGCTTTTTCGATGGTAGGTGTACCACATTTCCCGAAAAGGTTTTACCGATTCATCCGTATAAGAATTAATAATGGATGAACGACTTTTTCTGTCATCGAAAGCCGACCACCCCACCCAAGCGGTATTGGATTGCGCTTGCATGGCAATGGTCAAGGCTTGACGATAAAATATGCTCCCGCCCTGCAACGAAAAACTGTCGAAGTCCAAAGCCAAAATCAAATTGCAATAAAAAGCGACGATAGCTACGAGGTTATTGTCAATTGAAGTTTGGACAATTTCGAACGGGGCATTTTCCGTGTATTCAAATTCAACTTTCGTGTCGCGGTAATTTAAAAGAGGAGTCATATAAGTCGAATTATATACCGGGCGACGCGCCTGAATGAATAATTCCGCTTTGAATGAAGTCTCCGTCGTTTGTTCCGTCAGGGAAAGCGAAAAAGTGCAATCGATCCGTTCGTTGGGCGCGAAAGTCGCACTACTCCATTGGGTACCGTTGATAAACTGATTCAATGCGCGTTGCATGGAAGTAAAAATACTTTTGTTGGTGCTCTGAATCCGGTCGCTGTTCACGGTCACCGTAGCGTTCAACTCCTGTGCCTGCAAACGGATACCGGAAACAAGCAGCAAAATAAACAGATATAAACAGTTTCGCATATTTTCGGAAATATAATTACTTATATAACGCAGCCGCAACGATTTTCTTTCTTATCACCGGACATTTTCAATAAAAAACGTTGAAATTAATTATTTTTGATCAAAGAAGCATCATTTTTCTTATACTCCTCCATCAATCTTTTCAAAGTAACGGCATCGGATTCCTCCCGGCTATATGTAGCTGCATCGTAATAGCTTTTCAGAAACTGATCGGCGTCGCTCCAAACCGTTTCGATGATTCCTTGGAAATGTTTCGCCATCTGCGGGGTCGAACTTTCACGGTAGCGAAGCATGTCGTTCATTTGACGGATAGCGATTTCCGGTTTTCGCCAGGGGCAAGTAGCCACATCAAATCCTTTCATCGCAAAATAAACGGCAGTCTGATCGGGACGTTCGTAGTGCCAGTCGCAAATGAATACATCTTTCGGTATCAAATCAATAGCCCGAAAAGTGGTATTCATGCTCGCTTCCCATTCGCCGAGTCCCGTGGTCTTTCCATCGATCAGTCGATCGCCCCAAATCATCAACCGACGATTTTTTTGCGCCAGGTGATTGCGTATGGCAGTAACTTCTCCGGCAAACAATTCGGCTTTGTCGCGACCGCTGCAACGCGGACAACGCGAATCGCCGATATAAAATACCTCATCCATGCCGGCATGAAAAAGATCGGTTTCAAACACGTCCATCAACTCATCTATCAATGCAAAAACGACCGTGTGAACATCGGGATGCAAAGGACAATAACTTTTACAATATAAACCGTCGGGATTGGGCCATCCGCTGTAATTCTTAGTATCGATGGAAGGCGTTTCGTCAAATTCGGGATAGACGCTCAGTAACTTGTTTGTGGTTTTCGCCCATGATTGATGTCCCAAAAGATTAATCTGAGGAGCCAAACGAATACCAAACTTTTTGCAGGTCTTTACGATTTTTTTTACGTCGGATTTCGTTAAGGGGTTATCATCTCTCAATTCGGGATGCGTTTCATAAGCATACTTATAATCCACCCTTAGAATAAGCAAATTAAAATGCGACGGAGCCAATTCTTCTTCAATAAATTTCAGGAAGAGGTCAATCCCTCCGGCGGAAGGAGCCGCAATCGACAGTCCTCTTATCGGCATGAGGGAATCCGTCCGATTTTCTTCCGGTTGCGCCGACAAAACAACGGGTATGATACATACCGCGACGAACAATAATAGAATTTGTTTCATAATAGAATTTGTTTTAGAATTTTGAATTGTAAAAATAAGTATTTTTCTTTCAACAAGCAAAATATTTTTGTTTATCCATGATTTTAACTATTTTTGCAGTTCAATTACATTAAATCAGAAATAAGAATAACAATGTTAACAGCTTTTATTACCTGGAATGCCAACCCCGTAGCATTCAGACTTCCTTTAGTGGGAGAAATCCGCTGGTATGGAATTGCCTTTATAGTGGGATTTATCATTGGTTTGTGGATTGTTCAGAAAATATGGAAAAACGAGCAACTGAAAGAAGATTGGTACGATAAGTTGTTCTTTTTCGTCATCATTGCAACTGTTGTCGGCGCACGGTTGGGTCATGTGTTATTCTACAATCCGGGTTACTATTTCTCGCATCCCATAGAAATTCTATATATCCGGGAAGGAGGATTAGCCAGTCACGGAGGCACTTTGGGGATTATCATAGCCATTTGGATTTACTCTAAAACCGTGACCCATCGAAGTATGTTATGGACTTTGGATCGTTTGGTGGTACCGGTGGGATTTGTCGCGGCGCTCATTCGATTCGGCAACTTGATGAATCACGAAATTTACGGACATGCCACCAACCTGCCCTGGGGATTCCGATTTATTGAAAACTTGCCTTCGTGGATGAACGGATATGCTCCGATTTATTCCGTTCCATCTCATCCGACTCAGCTTTACGAAGCCGCTTGTTATATTCTGACGGGTTTCATTTGTTTGTATTTATATTGGAAAAACAAAGATTACAAGTACGAAGGCTTGATTTTCGGCGTATTCTTGTTGGGAATTTTTGTTTCCCGCTTTTTCATCGAATATTTGAAAAACAGTCAGGAATCTTTCGAAGAGGGAATGTTTCTCAATATGGGTCAATTGTTAAGTATCCCGTTTATTATCGCCGGAATTTGGTTTACATACAGAGGACTGAAAGAAAAAAGAAAATTAATGATCGATGCTCAACGAAAACCCGGAAAACCGACCGGAAAACCTATTGGATAGCCGGTTAAAAGAAAAAAAATTGACGCTTGCTCTCGCAGAAAGTTGCACCGGAGGAAAATTAGCGAGTTTAATCACGGCTATTCCCGGCTGTTCGAGCTATTTCAAAGGGGGAATCGTATGTTATTCCAACGAAATAAAGCAACGATTATTAGGCGTTGACCCTTCGCTTTTGGAAAAACACGGAGCAGTCAGTCAACCGGTGGTAGAAGCGATGGCCGACGGTGCTTATCGAGCTTTTAACGCGGATTGTATCATTGCCGTTTCCGGAATCGCCGGTCCCGCCGGAGGTTCGCCCGACAAACCCGTCGGAACCGTGTGGATTGCCGTATCCTTTAAAGGCAAGCTGCAATCGCAAAAATACCTGTTTTCTCAAAATCGGGAAAGCAATATTTTAAGCGCTTGCAATAACGGAATACGTATGTTGCTGGAGAGAATGGAGGAGTAATCGGAGTAACCGATGCCTCGGTGACGGAATCGAAAAAAGACCGTTTTGCAAAATAGCAAAACGGTCTTTTAATTTTCAATTACATTATTTTACCTTGTTCACAATTTTAAGGATGAATAGTAAATGTGAAAGGATTCCATCCTCCAACACCAGGAATATAGGGTTGTACCGTAAATTTAATGGTATTGCTGCACGTTGATACAGACATATCTTTGGCATTGTACCACAAAATGGCAGCTCCCGTGCTGTATTTATCGCCGGTATCTTGGTTGGGTATAACTAAAGTCAGATTTTCAGAATTAATCCATACGGTAATAACCTCATTTGTCGGTCCCCAAATATTCGGCGAAACAGGTGTAATATCTATCCCGTATAAATTAGCTGCAGTTACTCCTATCGGAATATCTTTATCTGCCGGTAGATTTGGATTGTGTGATAATGTAACCGTGTAAGAATCTGTACCATACGAACTTGATTCATCACAAGTGAAAGTGCCGATGAAAGTGCCCGAAACAGGATCTTTACTCCAAGGACAGGCAACCGAATAACGAACATTGCTTGAATAGGGCCGTCCGTTAATCATCCAACCTCCGAAAGACACATTGTTAAATCCCGCGTATTCTGTCCAACCGGGAATAATCGAACCGTCGTTCATTACGACATCTACGGTAAAATACAATATTTGTCCCAAAGCCGGTGCCTTTTGACCAAATTTGCTATAGACATCAGTCATGCTGAGATCAATTTCCTGCGGGAACTGAGTGATATTATCTTTAACGACTTTTGAACTCATTTTTCCGTTTACATCTTGAAGTACGGCTATTAATTGAGCGTTCTTCATAATCGAATAATCACCTTGATTTTCGGGAATAATAAGCGTTATTTTATAGTTACCGCTTGTAATTCCGTCCGATAACACGCCATCTGTACCCGGCACACGAGAGACATCAATAACCACGCCTTTCTTTACCTCATTAATCGGGTATGGAAGTTCTTTATCGCAACTTATCATTATGAATAAGAGAGACAGCGAGACAAATGCAAAAAATATTTTTTTCATATTACTTCTTTTTAAATTGTTATTTATCCCAAAATATAAATGGGGCTGCTAAATTCGTTTTTTGATTCAAATTCGGATTTAATTCGGTTTCCGAATTGGTCGGATAGTACAGAGACCGAGGAAATGAAGCAAAAGTCAAAAGAGGCACCCGAGCGGGTGATAATGCAGTAGCCGTAGGATTAACACCAAATCCCGGATCCTGCGTCTTGGAAGGATCGAACAATGTCGGATAGCCGGTCCGGCGATAATCGGTATAGGAATCAACGGGATTCATAAAATTGGAAATCCACTTTTGTGTCATAAGTATTCTCAATTTTCCGTCAGCATTGGCGGCATCATACTTCGCAAGTATTGAATTGATATATGCATCTCTATCGGCAGCAGTGATTTGAGGAACGCCGGACTGTTTTGCCACTACACTGTTAACATGTGCAAAAGCAGCAACCATTGCTTCTTGCATCAGAGCTTTGGCATCGCCGGAAGTTTCACCGGTGAGGGCAAGCTCGGCAAGCATGAATTTAAGCGCATGATAAGTAACCATTTTATGCGGAGCTACACCATTACCTGTTGATAAAGAAACCGCACCTCCTTTGCCATCGTCATATTTACCGCCGCAGGGATAAATTCCGATTTTCGAGAAAAACGCATCGTTACTTTGACTGCTGTTGGGTCCGTTTGAAGCAAAGAATCTCGACATAAAGGTTCCATTCCGATATTCATGAGGATTGGTAGAAGTTGCTCCGGGTTTCAATTGATTATAGAAATAATAAGGAACACGGGGATCGCTTACGCCGGCAAACGGGTTATCAACCGTATTATAAGTATCGCCGGTCATTGTTTCGTAAAAAAACGGACTTATATAAAAGGTCTGTTGTCCGGTATATCCGAGAAAAGCCGGATGACGCATATCGGTGGGACTGGTCTTTTCATTATACCAGAATTGAAAATCTTCACCCGTAGCAATGAAGCTGTTTGCACTCATCAGGGCATTGAATTTAGTTTGCCAATTGTCTATATCCGATTTTGCTTTGCGCGATTGCAACAACAATTTCAATTGGATCGTATTATTCAATCTCACCCATTTAGCCGCATTACCGGCATAATAGAAATCATCGCTTCCCGGTTTTATATCATTGGCGGCCTCTGTATTTCGTAAGTCGGAATTTCCTTCTTCCAAAAGCGCAATCAACGCATTGTAGATATTTTTACTTGCATCGGGTTTGGGTGCGGTAAGACCCGGTACATTAAATTCCGTATAAGGAATATCGCCCCAAAGATCGACCATCATCGAAAATGTGTAGGCTTTAAGTGTTTTCGCAATACCGGCATAAATCAAATTATCTCCATCTCCTGCATAAGTGATAATAGCGTCAAAATCTTTCAAGGCGTAGATATACATATAATTCCAAGAATTAAGTATATTATTCGCCTGCATGTCCATCCCGTAATTATCTACCTCGCGCGACACCGATTGATGCACGTATGACGAAAGATTATTACCGATAAAATTACCTTGTCCCAATGCCTGAGCCATATAATATTCACTAAATGAAAGCAGCTGCGACAATTCCGGTGTTGTCGGAACATTTGGATCTTGGTTTATGTCAAGCCAATCTTTTGTGCAGCTCCCCAAAGTCGTTCCAACAAACAAAATTATTAATATATTTTTTATACTTTTCATATTTATTACCCAATTTAGAATGTTAATTTAACGTTAAAGCCTATCCTTCTTGTAGAAGGAGCACTTTCTTTATCAATCCCTTGCACATTTCCAGCTCCAAAAGCGTTGGAACCCGGATCATAATTTGAATATTTCGGAAATCCCGGTGCATAATGCCACAGATTTCTTGCAATAACCGAGAAATTCACCGAGCCTAAGAATGTTTTCCTTAATAAGCTTTTTGGAAGATCGTATCCCAAACTAATTTCACTCAAGCGAAATACAGTTGCATCGAAAGTTGAAAATTCGGCTACGCCATTCATTGCAAATGTAGGATTCACGCCTGATGATGCAAACCACAAATCATTTTCTGAAAGCTGTATCGTATTCGGAATCTTATTACCGCCTGCATCTAATATCGGTTGCAATGTGTTCGGGTCGGCAAGAATACCGGGAAGGATACGGGTGCCCAAGCGGTTTTCAGTATCTTTTGTTACTCCGCGTCCCAACATATCCGATGCCGGACCGGATACCAAGACACCGCCTACTCTTGCATCAAACATGGCTCTGAGTGAAATGCCTTTATAAGAAAAGGTAGTCGTTGCGGAAGACATAAAGTCGGGATAGGGATTTCCTAAATCTCCCAAATCGGGAGCTTGCATATAAGCGCCGGTGCTTGGATTAATAAGCGGGGTTCCATCTTTATCCCGCGCAATAATCGTACCGCGCAAAAATCCGTAAGGTTTACCCGGCTTCAATGTAGGTTGCGGCTCGGAAGTCGATCCTGTACTTAAGGTTATTTGATCTAAATCGCCGTTGGCATCTAAAGATACCACATTACTTACATTTTTTGTTAAAGTAGCATAAATCTGCCATTTGAACGAGTTTTTCAACTCAAGGGGAACTAAAGTAAGTCCTAATTCCACCCCTTTATTGGTCAGTTCTCCGAAATTGGTATAATACGAGCTTGACCCTGTCGAACGCGGTAAACTGATGGGCGCTATTTGATTGGTCGTTGACCGGGAATACCAAGAGAAATCAAGACCGATTCGACTCTTGAAAAACATTAATTCCGTTCCGGCTTCAAATTCGGTCGTAAATTCCGGTTTCAAATCAGGATCGTATGAAATAGTGGGTACATACATTAACGGCCTTCCATCAAACGGCGTATCCTGACCGAAAGTTCCATTGACGTAATAAGGTGAAGCGTCGTTACCGACTCGTCCCCAACCTGCCCGAACTTTTCCGAAGTTCAAAATTTTCGGATCAATTTCGAAAGCTTCGTTAAATACGAAAGAACCTGCTACTGAAGGATAATAATAACTTTGGTGTTTTACCGGCAAAGTGGAAGAATGATCGTTACGCAAGGTAAAATTCAAAAATCCATAGTTTTTATAATTGAATAATATATCGGTATATAACGCCCAAATTCTTCTTTTGTCATGATACTCATAATCAAAATATTGTTCCTGAGTATTGGTCATATTGTATATTTCTTTGAATATCATTGTATTACCTATAGCTCTTATACGACCGTTTTCACGTTGATTGACATTATGTCCAAGTACGAGTCTAAGACCGAGATCGTCTACGATTTTGTGATTAAACGTAAGGTTAAAGTTCGATTCAAGTTCTTGTACTTTGTAGGTTTCAGACGTAATTTGTCCTACTCCGGCAAAGCCGGTCGGACCTACCGATCCAATGTTAATGACTTGCTTACGGTCCATTCCATACTGGTTCCAGCCAAACTGATAGTATGCCGACAACCATTTCGTAAAATCATAACCCGCATTAACGGTTGCCACCGTACGGTCATTTATGGAGCTAACCTTATTGTTTTTCCACGACCATAAAGGATTGTCAACCGTAGTGGCACTGAATGGCATCAAACTCATTCCATCGGGAGTTTCGTATGGTAAGCCCACGGCGTCAATGTTGCGCGGCATCAATAAAGTCCGGGCGAAAGAACTGACAGATCCTCCATAGTTTCCTGCTCCGAAAAAAGGTCCGTCTTGAACAGATCTGGAAAAAGAAACCGATCCTCCTACCGTAATCCCGTTGTCTAATTTTTGATTACCACCCACGCTGAATGAGGTGCGTTCAAATTGCGTATAGGGAATATATCCATCTTGCTGAACGTGCGAAACAGTTGTATTAAAATTCCCTTTATTGTTATAACTCATTAAATTTACGGAATTTTCAAATATGTTTCCCGTCCTGAACAAGCCGCTGACATTATTCGGATACGCTTTATAAGGCAGATTGGCGCCCATATTCGGATAGGCGGCAAGATAATTTGAAAACGTCGGGATAGAATCCATTCCGGGTGTGCCAAAAGCCGGTCCCCAAGAACCGTTAGCATTGGAATACAAGAAATTGCTACCCTGCCCATACGAATTCTGATAGGTAGGTAGTGAAGCAATATTTTCCACCGTATAGGAGGAGGTAAGCGTCACTTCATATTTCTTTTGAGAAGGGGCCGGTTTTTTGCTGCCCGATTTTGTTGTGATCAATATAACTCCATTGGCAGCCCGGCTTCCATACAAAGCGGCGGCAGCTGCTCCTTTCAATACATCCATCGATTCAATATCATTGGGATCGAGCGTTGAGATACCCGTTCCGTAAGCACCTGCTGTTGTCAAACGGTTTCCCGTGGTTACCTCAGGATTGCTGTAAGGAATTCCATCAACCACATAGAGGGGGTCATTGTTTCCGAGAAACGACGAGTTTCCCCTGATGACTATCTTTGTGGCGCTACCCGGAGTTGCTGATGCCGCACTTACTTGAACTCCCGGTATCTTACCGCTTAATGAACGGAATAAGTCGGGTTCCGACTTTTGAATAGCCTCGTTGGGATCAACAACCGATTGTCCGAAGCCCGTTGACCGTTCTGAACGTTTAACTCCCATTGCCCCGATAATTACTACTTCTTCCAATTCTTTCATACCGGATTTAAGTGTAATATTCAAATTAGTTCCCGCAGGCAATTCCGTATCTTTATAACCCAAATATTTAACAACTAAGGTAGTTGTAGATTCTGGCATACTCATGGAAAATTTTCCATTTACATCGGTCACGGTTCCTACGTTTGTTCCCTTAGCAATCACAGACGCCCCAATCACCGGCTCGCCTTTTTCGTCGACAATCGTGCCTGATGCTTGTTTGTTCTGTGCGATTGCTAACCCCATGCTAATAAGGAAGCATGTAAACAATAAAATCACTTTTTTCATAAACTCTACTTTTTTAAATAAAAATGGAAATGCAAAGATAATTAAATTTTTTCAAATAATGCTAAGAAAAAACAAAAAAATATAAATTAGATCGTGATTTTTAACTTTTATCCTTTCATGAAATGTGTTAATTTTGTGTCATATTATGACCTGTTTTTGAAACCAAATTATTACTAATCAGCGTTTAATAAATGTAAATTTGCCTGCTCGAAACTGTTTTCTTTTTCAGAGCTGCATAAATCAGCCGGATTTTGTCCCTCAATAATGCTGTATTGTTTTAATTTTCTAATGATTTTATCATCCAAATCAAATAACTCATTTGTCTTTCGGGAAAGATAGTGTTCCAACGGTTCCTTTATCGAATACAGTTTATAGATAATGGAAATTGAGCACCACAAGCCACCTTGTTAAAATCACTCATCATTTGGAGCGTTGTACAAGGACAGCTCTCATTAATTTAACATCTTTTTAACTATTAATGCTCATCTTTTAACATTTGTTAGTAAAAATGGCTGCAAAATGGGTTAATGTTGGAGTGTTTTGGTGTAATATTAGTGGATGATAGAAAAAAATAACCCTAACAAGGTTTGAAGCCTTGCCAGGGTTAAAATATATATCATCAGATACACTTTCAATATGTTAAATCATCGCGTACCTCCTGCCCACCAGACTTTTTCAGAGTAAACATACGAACCGTCACCGTAAGCAGCTTTAACATTGCTGTTTGCTGTCACATCATCTGCGCCGTAAGAATATCTCAACGGGAATTTTCCTTGTGCGTTTTTGGGATTTTCCAATGTCACATAATTAGCACCCATTGCATTTAAGCGTCTGTAATCATTATATGCTTCACCTGATTCGCCGGATGCACCAAAGAATGCAAGATATTTTTGCAACATTATTTCTTTCAGAGGATTAGCATTGAAGCGTGGTAACACGCTGTTTGTGAAATAATCGTCTGCTACAGATTGTGACAAATCAGTTCCAAGTCCAAGTCCCCAATAATCATCTGTTCCTTCCAAAGAAATTTGCAAATTTGTAAAAGCAGCTTCAATTGCCGATTGCAAAGCAGTTCCGGCATCAGTAGTATTTCCAAGACGAGCTTCTGCTTCTGCTTTTAAGAACATTAATTCATGATAACTTAGTAATTGAGTAGCTGCATAAGGACCATATTCAACAATAGAAATTGGATATTCATATTGAACCTGGATCGGATTACCATTGGGTACACCTTGGTCCAAAGCATCGTCAAGAGAAATAGGATTGAAATCATAATCCATAAAACACTGGTCTCCGCGCGGATCATCCGTGTCTTTGAATTTTTGAGCCAAACTATGACTTAATCCCAAACCATCTCTTGAATAAGAAAATCCAAACAATGGGTTTAAATTACTTTCACCATCATATTGATCAAACTTGAATTCTTCATCAGCGCTTCCAAATGAATTTGAAACACAGTCTAAAATCTTTTTTAAATCACCATTTACGTTGGTTGATCTAAACAGTGTATGCATCAAATACCTTGCCTTCAAACCGTATGCGGCTTTTATCCACGAAGAACCTCTTCCTCCATAAATCAAATCCTGAGATCCGATTGCACCATAAAATTGATTTTTATCACCTTGCGGTATTTGGGTAATTGCGTCATCAAGCAAACTTTGTATTTGCTGATAAATGTCGGCTTGTTTGTCAATTTCGGGCTGCATATATTTCGGGGTTCCGTTGTCATTCATTATACCGGTCTGCGAGAAAGGAGCGTCACCGAAAAAGTCCGTTAAAATAGCTGCGTTATACGCAAGCAATATTTTTGCAATACCTCCCGAAAGATTATTTCCTTCTTCAGTGCCTCCGGCTGATGTTTTATTTATAACTTCTTTCAACTCTTTTATATTTGGGTAAATTCCATACGACCAAACATTATTATAGGTTGTTGCCGATGTAGGTTCTCCCAGACGTGTTTCGGCATTGTATTGTTGATTCCAAACACCGGCTTCGTGTTCAATATAAATCGACGCATATAAATCGATATCTCCTCCTACAACATTAAATGCAGTGGAAGTCATTGCATCGGTAAGAATAAACTTTGCCGGCACATCATGTGGATGATTAGGATCAAAGTTAACCTTGTCTAATGCATCTTCGGAACAAGCGCTGAAAAATCCTGCAAATAACAAGACTAAGAATATACTTTTAATGAAACTTATATTTTTCATATTTCTATTTTTTTATTGTTAAACATTATATTAGAACTGCATAGTCAGACCAAGCCCATAGCTTGTTGTAGCAGGTAAACTGAATCTTTCAAATGCACCGGACATATTGTTATTTCCCTGGCTTGCTTCTGGATCCAGGTACGGTAAATTTGTCCAAAGCAATATATTGCGTGCGAAACAAGACAAGCCGAGAGAGAATTTTGAATTTCGGTAAACATCAAATTTTAATGCTACTTCGCGCAATTTGAAAAAAGAATCATTGTAAATAGAACTTTCAGAAATAGAATTGCAGGCGGTATAGAAAGCCTGAATATTCGCAGTTCCTGTAATCGGCGTTGTATTAGGACTACCATCTTCGTGTACTGAATTTGGCATTATAACCTGATTTTTATCACGCGCTTCTGCTGTAGCCTTTGAAACTCCATACATATCCAATAATCCATTTGTTCCGCTATACATTTGTCCTCCGTTTTTCCATTCTGCTACTGCCGATAAAGTAACGAATTTATAACGTAATTGCGTATTAAAGCCCATCATAAAGTCGGGCGAAACTTTGCCAATTACTTTTGCAGCATCTGCAATCGGGTTACCATCTTCATCAACTACTATTTGTCCTTTATCATTTCTTTTGTATGAGGTGCCAAAGATAACAGGGAATTTATCGCCTGCGCTAACGCGCACTTGCGGATCTACAAAACCGCCTAACATAATACTTTCGACTCCCGGAGCGAGTTTATCCACCCAATTGTCAATCTTACTGAAATTAACGCCGATCGACCAATCCACATCTTTTGTGCGTACAGGGTTGACGGTCAGTGAAGCTTCGTGCACATTAGTATGAATAGAGCCGCCATTTGTGACTAATATAGCTGCTCCCGTTGAACCTGGCATAGGCACTTCAAATATTTGATCTTTAACATTTTGACGGGAGAATGTATAACTAAATTGTATCAAATTGTTAAAGAAATTCAAATCAGCGCCGGCCTCATACGACATCGTATTTTGCGGCTTCAAATTTGCATCATAGATTTTATAATAAGGGACGAAAGAACCTTGACCATTAATTGGATATGAAATAGGCGTCATCGAATACCACCCGCTGCCATATTGGGGAACCCAATAATAGTTTTGATAATAATTGCCGGCTTGTCCCACTTGTGCGTATGACAAACGCAATTTACCATAATTCAGAACACTATTTTTTAAATCTTTCAATTCAGTGAAAACAAATCCAAGCGAAGCCGATGGATAGAAAAATGTACGATTGTTGCGAGGCATTGACGAAACCCTGTCCACACGACCGGTCAGGTTTAAATACAACATTCTGCGCCAATCCCACGATAAATCTGCAAAGTTAGCAATTGTACGGTCTTTAGATGACTGTTCATCATTTATCTGCGTAACGGCATTACTTATATGATTAAAGCCCTCAAAGTTAAATCCTGCGCCGAAGGCATAAAGATACTTTAGTTGAGAATCATTTATTTCATTTCCATAAGTAGCCGCCAAGTTCATCCGGTCAGTTATATTCCACGTTAAAGTAGCTGTGAGCAAGGAATTTAATGTTACATTAGAAATTTCTTGTTCTGTTATTTGACCATTACTATTTGTTCCTTTCCCGGGCATACCATACGACCAAAGATCTTGATAATTAGTAGTATAAGCATCGGTTCCAATTTGATATTTCGCATTCAAACCTAAAACATCGCTAAATTTTGTTGTATAAGCCACTTTGCCGTTACCGTAAAATCGTTGCGTTTTTTCTTTAAACGAATTGTTAGAAGTTGACCAATATGGATTTGTGAAAGATCCACCTCGATAATTATTCGGTTTATATTCATCTCCTGCATAATTGCCGGGTATTCCCTTCAAGTCGTAACTTGGCGGAGCCGGAAATACTGTAGCTACAAGTCCATCGTTTGCTCCGGTCATTTTGTCAATTGCGGTGCTTACAAAATTACCGGTAAATCCGGTTGTCCAATGTGTATTTAATTTAGTATCGGCTGAAATTTTCGCATTTATTCTGTTCATCCCTGTACTTGGCACAATACCTGTTTGATGCGTATTTCCCAAAGATAAATAATAATTAGAGTTGTCTGTTGAATTAGCAATTCCAACGTTATTACCCAATGTTACACCTGTATTAAAAAAATCTTTATAATTATTATATACGGCAGGGGTTGCCCAAGGATCTAATCCTGCATTAGCGCGTTGTGTAACATAATATTGTCCCGGATGCAAACTTGCGCCATTATTAGTATATGAATTAGCCGTTTCGCCTCCGTATCTGGGATCTTTGGGTAAATCCACAATTTTCGGTCCCCATGAAGTAGAAGCGGTTGGAGAATAACTACCGGCTGACCCTTGCGCATACGTAGTTTGCAAGTTCAAATTTCTTGAAAGTACATCAAAACTCGCGTTAGAATTGTAAGTAACTTGCAATTTTCCTTTTCCCAAGCCTTTCCCGCTTTTGGTGGTAATAATAATTACGCCGTTAGATGCACGAAGACCATATAATGCCGAAGCTGCCTGACCTTTAAGTACATTTACACTTTCTATATCGTTAGGATCAATATCAATAGCGCGGTCAGAATAGTCTGAACCCGTTACACTATCAAACGTGTCCAAATCGAATGTAGAAGCAATAGGCATGCCATCAACAACATAAAGAGGAGCGTTATTGCCGGTAAACGAACGTGCACCTCTTATGGTCATCATGGATGATGCCCCGGGCATACCGCTCGAAGTAGTAATATCAACTCCTGTTAGTTTACCCTGCAATGCACCCGTTAAACTTGTATTTGCACCGGCAGTCAATGCATCTGATTTGACTTCTTGTGCTGCATAACCCAGCGCTCGTTTTTCTCTGGTTAATCCCATAGCCGTTACCACAACTTCACCTAATGTTTTAGTGTCCGGTGTAAGATTAACTCGCATATTCGTTGCTGCCGGCGCTTCTGCTTCGGCATAGCCAATGTATCTAACAATCAGTGTATTTACCGCCGCAGGAACAGAGAACGAAAAATTACCGCTCACGTCCGTAGCTGTACCAATTGTTGTTGCACCCTTTGCAATCACGGAAGCGCCGGGAATCGGTTCGCCGTTTTCGTCGAATACCGTTCCGGAAACTTGTTTACTTTGTGCGATTGCTAATCCCATGCTTATTAAAAAGCAGGTAAACAATAAAGTCAATTTTTTCATAAACTCTACTTTAAATTTAACATACATTTTTTTGTTTTTTATATAGTAATGTTTCTCACGTCTTAACCCTCAGTAAAAAATAGGAAAAAGAGATAAAAAATAGCATATTTTTTGCTAAATTCATTGAAAATGAGTAAATTAGCGCTGTAATTCCAAATACGAAAAATATGTTACGGAACAAAGGTATAAAAAATATTAGAGAGATACAAACGGATTTTCATCCGGAGAAGTTTGAAAGTAAAAAAAATTGACAGGTATTTTCAAAGTACATCGGCTTACCTTTGTTAAATTTATGAAAGAAATGGAAAAATAACGGCGAAATGTTGTACTATCTATTCATTTTTTTTGAAAGTCTATTTATTTTTAAAAATATTTGCATAAGTTAAGCAATTATTTTATCTTTGTAACTAATTTCTTTGTTGAGGTAAAAAAACTTATTTTTTTGTTAATAAATGCATAATTTAACCCCGTATTCACGATTATCACTCAAGAAAGTTTATGTTTTTTTTGGTATTATTTGCATTATTTAAGAAAATAGTTTATCTTTGCATTCCATTTTATTCAGAAAAGATAAAAAATTCTGTTTTTGTTGGGAAATTTGTAATTTAACACTGAATATTTTAAACGGTCTATTAATCTATATAAAAAAACAAAACAAATGTATGTTAAATTTAAAGTAGAGTTTATGAAAAAATTAACTTTATTGTTCGCCTGCTTTTTAATAAGCATGGGATTAGCAATCGCGCAAAATAAACAAGTATCCGGAACGGTTTTCGACGAGAACGGCGAACCGATTCCCGGCGCTTCGGTGATTGCAAAAGGAGCAACAACAATCGGTACGGCTACAGACACGGAAGGAAGATTTTCATTATCTGTTCCACAGACGGTAAATACGCTGATTGTTAAGTACATCGGTTATGCAGCCGGAGAAGTGGCAGCTTCAACAAATGTACAGGTAACGCTTGTGCCCGACACGAAGGCATTAAGCGAAGTAGTGGTGACGGCTTTAGGTATTTCAAGAGACCGAAAAGCAATAGGTTACGCAATTGCAGAAGTAAAGCCGGAAGAAACAACCATGAAAGGAGAGCCTGATATGCTAAAAGCTATGCAAGGTCGTGTAGCCGGAGTGGATATTCGAGTTTCTCAAGGTATGCCCGGAGCAAGTACCCGTATCAATGTTCGTGGGAATTCATCATTCTTTGGAGATAATCAACCCTTGATTGTAGTGGATGGCATTCCGTTAAGCAATGAACAAGTAACGACGACTAATCCCCTCACGAGCAGCGGCGCTTATACCGGCGGATTTTCTTCTCTCGATCCTAACGATATCGAATCCATGTCAATATTAAAAGGTTCTTCGGCAAGCGCTTTGTGGGGGTCTCGCGCATCTAATGGCGTTATTGTTATAAAAACCAAATCAGGAAGTACAATAGGCGGTAAAAGGAAAACAGAAGTTTCGTTGACATCTTCATGGAATTGGGAAAATATTGCAAATTTACCTGTTTATCAGAATACTTATGGAGCCGGTTCACTTTTTACTTATTCGAATGCAAATGGGTCGTGGGGACCTCGCTTCGATCAGTTGAAAACGATACCTGCCTGGCCCGATTATTACAACGCTTATCCTGAGTTATTCCCGGATGGAACGGTTCCTTACGTAGCGAAGCCGAATAATGTGAAAGATTTGTTTCAAACCGGATTTGTCAGAGAAAATTCCGCGAACATAAATGGTGGAACAGATAAAGGTGCTTTTAACGCCACATTGTCTAATCTGGATCACACCGGATATGTTCCCAATTCTTCATATATCAGAAATTCCATTAGCATGGGAGGAAGTGCAAAGTTAACTAATAACCTCAATATAAGGGGGAGTATGAGTTTTGTTAATTCAGCTCAAAAAGGAAGTCTGTTTGGAGAAAATCAAGTTTCATCAGGTTCATCGTCTGCTTTTGCCCGTTCACTCTTTTTGGCAAGAAACTGGGATTTGGCAGCTTATCCTTATGAAGACGCTAACGGTAATCCTGTTTCAACTTATAATTCTCAATATGATAATCCGTTTTGGATGTATAAACATAACACTTCAACAACGGACGAAAAAAGAATTCTTGCTTCTTTCGGAGCAGAATATGTATTTACTCCTTGGTTGAAAGCAAATTATACATTAGGAACAAATTATTATTCGCTCGGAAGAAAGGAAGTTGTGGACATCGGCTCTCGTGATGCTGCCGGAAAAGGAAGGATAAAGGATGATGATTATACCAATCAAATGACTGAATCAACTTTATTATTGACTTTTGAAAAAAACTTTGCTGAAGATTATTCAATAAAAGCTGTTGTTGGAAACGATTTTAATGAAAAAACCGTTACACGAAAAGCGTTCGAAGGAGATGAAATTGTGGCTCAAGGTGTTTATACATTAGCAAATACCAAAACAGTTTTACCTTTAGCCGATGCTTTTTACAGAAACAGGCTCATGGGAGTATTTGCAGATATAACTTTGGGTTATAAAAGTTGGGCATACCTAACCGTTACGGGAAGAAACGATTGGTCATCTACCTTACCTGTTAAAAATAGAAGTTACTTCTATCCTGCAGTTTCAGGCTCCTTTGTTTTCAGCGATGCATTGAAAATACAAGGTGACGCATTATCTTTCGGAAAGATCCGTGTAAATTGGGCAAAAGTGGGAAGAGATGCCGATCCTTATTCATTATATGATACATATACAGTGCGGGATCCGGTATTAAATCAGCCGGCCGGTGGCATTAGTTATGGAAAAAATAATTCGAATTTGCAACCCGAATTTACAAAAGAATTAGAATTAGGAACTCAATTGAGTTTCTTGAAAAATCGTATCGGAATAGATTTTGCATGGTATAATAAAATATCCACCAATCAAATCATGCCTATTACTCTTCCTTATTCTTCGGGATATTGGACCGCTTATACAAATGCCGGTGAATTAAAAAATACCGGTGTGGAAATTGATTTGATGTTGAAGCCTGTGGTTACAAAAGATTGGGATTGGGAATTACATGGAATTTTTACCAAAAACAAAAATACAGTTGTAAGTTTGCCTGAAGGAGTCGATAGACTTGCCCTAATGGCAATGTTCAATGATATCGGTCCGTATTTGGAAGCCGGAAAACCTTTTGGATACATTCGAGGATCAGTTAGTGCAAGAGATGATCAAGGAAATCTTCTTATTGACCCATCTACGGGACTTTTGATTCCGGCTACTGACATGCAAATGATTGGCGATCCTAATCCCGATTTCAAATTAGGCTTATCATCCATGCTTAAGTACAAAGACTTTTTCTTGTCTGTTTTATTTGATTATACTAAAGGAGGACAGTTTTATTCTGTTACCATTAACTCGCTATTGGGTAGAGGTGTTACCAAAGATACTGAGGACAGAGAACATGCCTGGGTAGTACCGGGATATTACGGAGATCCGAATACAGGACAACCCATATTAGATGCTCAAGGGAATAAAATACCAAATACAACGGCTGTTGATACACAAGACCTGTATTTTGGACAATCTTTTGCTATCAATGCTGATAGGGAATGGGCTATTTATGACGCAACGGTATATCATTTGAGAGAAATTTCAATCGGATACACTGTTCCTTTCAAATATTTAGCCAAAACTCCTTTTGGTTCAGCTCGTATTTCTTTTTCAGGACGAAATTTATGGCATTTTGCTCCCGGCGTGCCTAAATATACCAATTTTGATCCTGAAGTTAACAGTTATGGATCTACAACAACTCAAGGATTTGATTATTCGGCAGCCCCGTCAACAAGAAGGTACGGATTCACCGTTAATTTATCATTCTAAGAGTCATTCATGAATTTTTAAACTTATAATTAATATGAATACGATAAAAAAAATTATAACGTTGGTATTGTTACCCATGCTATTTGCAGGGTGCAATAACTATTTTGACATTAATACGGATCCCAATAATCCGTCCACAATGTCAGTGAATAAAATATTACCATACGCTCAAATATCTGTCGCCTATTCTGTCGCTCCGGGAGCAAGAGGAAGCGATTTTTCAGGAATAGGAGATTTATTGAGTGTGTATGTACATCAGGTGACTGTTAGAGAGGATCCTGATAAATATGGTGCAACCGGAGGTGATTGGACAATCAGCACCAGTTGGAGAAATTCTTATTCAGACGCCTTGGTTAATTTGGAAGATATTATCAGGCAAGGAACGGAAGATGGAAATGTCCAATACGTCGGAATTGCGGAAATACTGAAAGTATATCTTTATTCTATTTTGGTTGACGTGTATGCTGAAGTTCCTTATTCTGAAGCAATAATTAATAACTATCCTCATTTTGACGATGGTGCTGAAATTTATAAATCGTTATTCTCCCTTCTCGATGAAGCTATAGCCAATTTAAATGATGAGGAAGCCTTTAATGGTTTAAAGCCCGGAGCAGACGATTTAATTTACGGAGGAGATATGAAGAAGTGGACAAAAGCAGCCAATACATTAAAACTAAAATTGTTAAACCAGGTCAGGTTAGTACAAAATGTCGGTTCTGATATTCAAGCTTTGGAAGGAAAAGATTTAATAAGCAATTTTGGTGAAAGTCTGATGTTTAAATTTAACGCCACTCAAACTCCCGATAACAGAAATCCGGCTTATGCTGATACTTACGAAGCAGGGCAAAAAACGAAATACATGAGTCCATGGTTTTATGAAATACTTATGGGATACAATTCAAATATTTTCACAGGAAACAAAGACCCCCGCCTTCCTTATTATTTTTATAATCAATTAAAGAAGACCACATCGATTGCTAATTCCGCTGAGTATAGGGATGGATGTTTTCTTTCGATTTATTTTGGATCCGATGGACCCGACAGGGATCATTCTCAGGATGGGACAATGACTGTTTTTGGTATTTATCCGGCAGGTGGTCTTTATGACGATGGCGGTGGGACCAAAGTAACCGGAAAATCCAGTACCGGCGCAGCTCCTTTCCGAATGGTCACGTATGCCGACCGTCTTTTTATTGAGGCTGAGTTGATCCAGGCAGGGGTTATTTCCGGAGATGCCCAAAGTAAACTAAAAAGTGCGATTCAAGCTGCGTTTCAACAAGTTGACGAAGTTGTTACATTAGTTAACAACGGTCAAGCTGTGCCCAAAGTAGCTGCAGCAACTGCAACAACTACTTATATTGATAACGTAATGAGTGAATTTAATGCAGCTGATAGTAAGAAGAAGATGGAAATTATTATCACGCAAAAATGGATTTCTAATTTTGGAAATGGAGTTGAATCATATAATGATTATCGTCGTACGGGTTATCCAACTCTTTTCGATCCAAATAATCCACAAATGGCTCCAAACGGATATGCGACACCTCACAGCGAAAATGGTGGTGACCCTGATAGAGATAGTGGAGTATCACCTGCCGTAAAAGTATCTTGTTCAAGAGGATATCCAAAGAGTTTGCCTTGGCCGGTTGACGAATTAGACCCTAATGTGAATGCTCCGGCACAAAAAAACAATTTGCCGGATTATAAAGTATTTTGGAATAAATAATTAACAGTAAAATAATTGAAAATGAAAAAATATATTAGTGAACTATTTTTGTTGGTTTCCTGCATTATGCTTTTTACAGGATGCAATTCAGAGAGTACCATGCCGGAATTAACGCAAATAAACTATCCGAAACTCACATCTGATCCTACTGCAGACCAATTGATAAATATGTTAGAAGATCCGAATTCATTTCATGGGAAACTTGTAGTAGATTTATATTTTCCTAATAAAGATCTTCCTCAATCAGCAAACTTAGTTGTTGCAAAAAATGGAGACTACAGCAATGTCAAGCAAATGCAAGAAATAACTCAATTTCCCACTACTGTGGAAATTACCGGAACAAAACTTAAAGAGTTATTTGGTAAAGATATTGTCCTTGATGACGTTTTTGAGATTGGTATGGATACTAAATACAACGGCATTGTTTACAAAGCGTTTAATCCTGCCGGAGTCTCTTACAGCTCAGACTTGTGGTCTTTGCCGGGATCAAACCCGATTCAGGAATATGATGCAACTTATCTTTTAGATTTAAATGATTTCACGGGAAGTTTTCATGTTGATGATAATGATTTTTGGGGAACTGAATACGATGTAATAATATCCCGTTCACAAACGTCAGATAATCAGTTGGTAGTGGAAGGCATGTATGGCGAAGATGGAGATGGGTCAATTATTGCCATTGACGTAAATATGGCAACTCAAATTCCGTCACTCAATAAACAAGTGATTCTCAAAAGCCTTGCTCCTTTTGGAATGCCTTATACAAACTTGGCGTATACAGGAAACGGGAAATTTAATATTCCGGGTAAAACGATGACATTCGGTATTACTGCAACTGTTGATCAAGGTAGTTTTGGTGGACCATACAATTTGGTTTTCACAAAAAACTGAAATATTAATTAGTGAGAAATCACAGGCAAAATAGGAATTATAAATAATTCAATCTTATTTTAATTCAAACCCTAACAAGGCTCTAAGTCTTGTTAGGGTTTTTTCCACTCAAAACAACTCCAATTCCAATTGCGTATATTTTTTCGTTTGCGTTTCTTCGCTCGCATGGCTGATCCCGAAACCCAACAAACGTACAGGCTTCGCTAAATCGATCTGTTTCATCATCTCTCGGGCCGAAACCCAAAACTGTTGAAAACTCGGCATTTTTTGCGGTAAAGTTTTACTGCGGGTGATGGTTTGGAAATCGGCATACTTTACCTTTATCGTAAATGTTCTGCCGTGAAAATTTTCTTCTTTCATTCGTTCCGCCACTTCCTTAGCCAAGTGATACAGTTCCACGGTTAACAAAATTCGATCGCTTTTGTCTTGCAGGAAAGTAGTTTCCGAACTGATGGATTTCGTGATATGATTCGGTTCCACTTCGCGCGTATCGATTCCGCGTGCATTGAGATACAGGCTCTGTCCCTGTTTTCCGAACAAACGGATCAATTCTCCCTCCGAACGCTGTTTCAGGTCGCGTCCCGTAAAAATCCGGTTTTCATACATTTTCTGTACGGTTACTTTCCCTACACCAAAAAATTGTCCGATGGGCAACTGCTCAACAAAGGATTCAACTTTTTCCGGCGGAATAACAAAAAAACCGTTGGGCTTTTTATAGTCGGATGCGATTTTAGCAAGAAATTTATTGACTGATACTCCCGCGGAGGCGGTCAAACCGGTCTTTTCAAAAATTTTTCGTTGTATTTCTTTTGCAATCAAAACGGCGGAAGGATTCTTCTTGTGATTGACGGTAACGTCTAAAAATGCCTCGTCTAACGATAAGGGTTCAACTAAATCGGTATATTCCAAAAATATTTCCCGAATTTGCTCGGAAACGGCATGATATACATCGAAACGAGGCAAGACGAAAATCAAACCGGGACATTTATTTTTGGCTGTTAAAGAAGGCATAGCCGAATGTATCCCGAATTTACGCGCTTCGTAACTTGCCGTGGCGACAACCCCTCTTGCTTCGGGAAAGCCGACGGCAACCGGCTTCCCTCGTAATGCTTCATTATCACGCTGTTCGACCGAAGCATAAAAGGCGTCCATATCTATGTGGATAATCTTTCGCATTTACAAAGTTAGTGTTTATCCATGAAGAATCTGAAATCAGTTAAATATCTCTCGGGCAAACAAGTCCGTTAAAGTATCGAACGATACCGCTGCACCGGCTCTCGGAGACGTAGAATATAACAATACGACTTCATAAGATTTACCATCGACAGTAATCGCTGTTCGAAGCGGTCTTTTCCCTTGAGGAATTTTGAAGGGAATTTCGTGCAGAGACAGATAATCTTTAAACCAGCCGATTGCGCTTGATTTTCCGGAACTGCTGGTAAAAATCATTTTCCTTACCGAAGGATTTTCCTGCAGCAATTTGAAAATATCCATATAGGCAACGATTTCCAGATTTTGATCGAGGGAACTGCCGTTTTTCCGACAAATGGTTTGCCCCATGTCGGATACACCCAATTTGAGACGATTCAATAATTCTATTCTTTCATTAACAGCCTCGTCTCCCGAAAAATGATGCAAAGGACGGTCGGCAATTCGAGCAATCAGTTTCCAGAAATAATTGTTTTTGTTCGGATAAAAGAAATCAAACGACCAATTGCGCCGCGTAGGCGGAAACGTGCCGATAACAACGGTTTCCGCACCTTCGGGGATATACCGGTTCCATGGATGAGTTTCGTATTGCATAAAAAAGTTTTTGTTCGTCAAAGATAATCATAATTGCAATATTTACATCAGCCAAGCGTTAAAAGATAAACAATCAACTCAATGCAAACAAATAACGGAAGTTGTCCATTCGTACAGGCAGTCATAAAACAGAGTCGCGCAAACATCCTGATTACATACGCATTATCTACAATATTGCTAAAACGGATAACCGTGAACATACAAACAGCGCTGTTAGGAATAGTCTGTTTTTGCTGCATTTGTTGTTCAGAAAACAAAACAAACGACAGAGCGTCGGAATTTACGATCCTTCGTTTCGACACGGATTTATACCACTATCTGACTCAAAACGGTTCGGATAGTTTCCTGCTGAATCACAAGGATTTTTTGAATCTCTTCGGGGATAGCATTCTCGCTATCGGAAACTCCGATTCGTCCGGCTTTTTTCCCCGGTTAAAAATGTATTTTTCCGAACCGACATTGATGAGAATGTATAAAGACGAACAGGAAAAATTTTCGGATTTGACGCAAATAAATAAAGAACTGTCGAAGGGACTGCATGTTTTTTTTCAACATTTTCCCGGAATCAACCGACCCAAAGTGTATATGCATGTTTCGGGTCTTTATCAAAATATTGTTGTAACGGACCGTATTTTGTCTTTATCGGCAGATAAATATTTGGGTTCGGACTATCCTCTTTATCAAGACTACATCTATGATTATCGGCGACAATTAATGCGCCCCGACAGGATCGTTCCCGATTATTTGTTGGGATTTATGATGGCAAATTTTAAGTTTAAGGGCGATGAAGATGTTTTATTGGATCGAATGTTGTATGAAGGGAAATTACGGTACATGCTCTCGAAGCTTTTATCTCGGCAACATGCTTGGGAATATGTCGGTTACGATAAAGAACAATACGAGTGGTGCAGCCGGCATGAATCCCTGATTTGGAAGACGATTCTGGAAAATCATCAATTGTTTACCGCCGATTATTCTACTACCACTCAATACATCAATGATGCTCCTTTTACGGCTGCTTTGCCGGTTGAATCTCCCGGAAGAGTAGGCATTTGGCTGGGTTTTCAAATTATTTCCGCCTATATGAAACAAAAACCCGATACCGGTTGGCAGGAGTTAATGAATAACACCGATTATGAGGAAATCCTGAAACAATCGAAGTACAAGCCGTGACAGCAACCGGGTACGTTTAAAGAATTAACATATTTTCTTAAAAATAGTTCAGCTGAAATTCTTCCGTTTCATTTTTTATATCTACATTTGCGTATTATTTACGCAAATAGAATCAAAAAGAATGGAACAAGCTGTGTTTACTTATGAATATCCTCGTCCGGCAGTGACAACCGACTGTGTAATATTCGGTTTTGATGGCGGAGAACTCAAAGTGCTTTTAATTGAACGAACAAGCACTACCTATAATGATTTTTGGGCATTACCCGGTGGTTTTATAAATATGGACGAAGACGCTGAAGCTTGTGCAAGAAGGATATTGAAAGAAGAAACTTCTCTTGAAAATATTTATATCGAACAGTTATATACATTTTCGGATATCGACAGAGACCCCCGTTACCGGGTCATAAGCATTGCTTATTATGCGCTGGTAAAACTTTCGGATTATTTCATCTATGCAGGAAGAGGAGTTAATCATATACAATGGTTTTCGCTATCGGAAGTTCCGACTCTCGCTTTTGATCATGCCGGTATTTTGGAAATGGCTAAGCAACGACTGAAAGGAAAAATAAAGTATCAACCGGTCGGTTTCGAGTTGCTTCCCGAAAAATTCACTTTACCCGAATTGCATCGCTTGTATGAAATTATTTTGGAAACGTCGTTAGACCGGCGTAATTTCAGGAAAAAAATACTCGGCACCAATCTGCTGATTGATTATAATGAATTGGTAAAGAACGTTCCTAACCGTGCTGCAAAACTATACGGTTTCGATAAACAAAAATATGAAGAATTATCTGAAAACGGATTTTATTTTGATTGTGAACATATATAATGTCTTCGTAGCGGTTAAAACCTGATTATTAGCAACAGTTTTTTCATTTCGTTACAAGTTTAGCCGTTTCTTTCGCTATTCCGATTGTTGCAATGGCTCCACTGTTAAATTTTAAAAAGTCCGTTTCTACTCCGTCGCTAAAAATGACACCATTTACGGGCATCAATGATTCTATACTCAAACTTTGCTGACCTTTTATAACGCCTGCCGTAATTCCTATTTGAGTTCGTACACTCTGAAAAGGCTCGCGAACAGCAAACAGCAATTCACTATCTTTCAATTTAGGTCTTTTAGGTTTTAAGTTCTTCTCAAACAAGCCCGTTACTCCATATGCCATATTAAAAACAGAACTTAACCAACCTGTTGATCCCGCTTGTGTTGATACAATCAAACCGCTCGATGATTGTTCTTCTATGCTATTATTGTACGATATTTTATAACGAGCTGATACGTGAGAAGATACGCCAATAAATAAATCATTAAACGCCAATAGTCGTTGTCCGTCATTCATTTTTGCTTCGGCAAATCGAAACGTTTTCGCATTGTATTGGTTTGTAATGACATTCTCAACGCCTTGAACAAAGTCGGACGTGTCAAAAGGCAAAAGAATACCATCATAGCGAGCTTTATCCGGATTTACTGCAATTATCGGACAATTATTTGAATACTTTGCTGTGTTTGCTACAAGCCCGTCCTGCCCAATAACAATTATCAGATTATTATCAGAAAAAATGAACGATGGTAAATAAACCCTCTCTACAATTTTATTCCTTATCAGTTTGGAAAGTTGTGTTTGAAGTGAAACTAACGAATGATGAAAAGTTTCGTGTTCTGCTTCGTAATCTTCAAAATTTCCTCCAAGCCGTTCAATGTAAAACTTGGCTTGCGCTTTTGTATTGAAACGTTCAATCAAAGATTCAAGCCGTGTTTTGCTTTCAACTATTATGGCATACTCAAATTTCATTTTTACCTTTAAGTATTGATTCTAAAAGTTCCGGGCTAATATTTAGGCTGCCTATTTTATCAGCATTTTCGGCAAGTTGTCTGAAAGCAAGCGAAATGTTGAATTTGGGGTCGGGATTGTTGTTTAGCGCAGTTAAAATTTTCCAGTCAATGTCTTTATAAGGCTTTAAAGTTGTTTCTATTACATAACCTTGTGTTTCTGCTTCTTTCCTGTCATTGGCTGTTTTTTGTTCGATGAGTTGTTTTCTTTGGTTTTCAACTGCAATGTCTGCTTCTAATTTCATTTCTCGTAATTTTCTTTCATTTTCTGCTTTTTGAACTTCTGATTCCATTTTTTTCTCTGCAATCTGTTTTTGTTTTTCTTCGACTGCAATTTCTGTATTCAATTCGGATTCTTTGATTTTCCGCTCCTGTTCAACAGCAAAGTTTCTACGTTCATATATTGCTTGGTCGGCTTCCTGTTGTAGCTTTTCTCTTGTTTCGGTTTCCAGTGCGCGAGTCATTTCGGGTGTCGCTTTTACTGCTAATATGCTTGATCCAAGAATTTCAATTCCAAGCATACCAACCGCTTGAGATGATTTCAGCCCGCTCTGAATCCGCTTTTCAATCTCTTTTGCTGAGCGAATTGCATCTTTAAGTTTTATTTCGTGAATGAAAGATGAAGTTGCTGTTTGCGCTTCATTGATAATTCTATGATTGAGTTTTTCAATATCATTCTTCTTGTATTGTCCGCTATCAACAACGGTAAAATCCAGCACGTCGGCAAGTATTTTAGGATTTGTAATCTTGTAACTGATTTGTCCTTGAATGTTTACAGTTTGATAGTCGTTGGTTGATTCATTGAAAATGAAAGGTAAATCGTTACTTCCCATTGGGATAGCAATAATAGAACTGTTGGGTTCAAAATAGAAGAATGAAAGTCCTCTGCCCTCTCTTTTGATGTTTCCGTTCTTATAATGAAGAACGTAAGTCATCGAGTCAAATTTGATGTGTCTAATTCCAAACATAATTGTTTTATTTTTATTGTTATTTATATATTTCTGTTTATTACTGCACTGTCCGCAAAATTGCTCCGAAACAAATTTGGGCATCGTGGACACCATGCTTGACGAGCGTATCCATCATTTTAGGGAATTTATTCTTTATCAAGTTACAAGGAATACCTCCCATTGAACCTGTTACATCCACAAATATCATAATTGGCACGCTGAAGGGATGGTCGATTGAATCGCAACACTCCCTTATTCCGTTTTTCACTTTAGCCGGATTCACCGAATTTTTCAATGAATCGGAAAATATCCGGTTTACAGATTTGGACGCGTAGTTACGAGCGTTGGTAACTGCTGCGTAAGTACTTGAAGAATAATTTCCTGCTCCCATGACTTTTAATTTTTAAATGTTTATACCAAGAATGAATTACCGTAAATAAAATAGTTTGTGTAATATTTACGCAAACAAAGGTCGGGATAATTATTTATTCGTGCAAATATATTTGCGTAAATTTTACGCAAATATTAGTATTTAACATAGATTAACATATAATACTTTTACTGGTTCGTTAAAAAACACTGTCTTATTAATCCGAGTCAACTTTTCTTAGCACTAAGACTGACAATAATCAACCTAAATCAGGAAAAGACACAAGTGCTCTTTTGTACATTGCGGTAAGAAAATATGAGCAGCAGGCAAGAAAATATGAGTTAATCAAAACGGAATACAATCTGGAGAAAGGGAATCATTTTATCATAGAAAACGGGGAATTGCTTTCATTCGAGAAAACGGGGCAGATACGGAGTTGGTACGGAGATGGTACGGCGAAGGTACGGCGAAGGTAGGGTTTTTTCAGGGAGAAATCGGGGGTGTGAGAATTGACATTTTGATAATTCCAAATCATGCCGCCGAAGTCTTTGCTTCGAAACAGGTAAGTAACCTCCATAAACGGTTTGAAGTTGCTTTTTTCCAACCATTCTAAATTTGGAATTACCGTCATCAAACATCCCACAGTTTCGCCTGTTTCCTTGTTTGTTCGAAACGCCAAGCGCGTATAGCATTGCATATATTTGGGATCGTATTTCCAAATCGAATCGCTGCTTACTTTGACCGTATCGCTCAAATTTAATTGCGCCATTGCTTCGTTTATGTAAAACAATAGAAAAATGAATATTGCTATATTTTTTTTCTCATAAATATCATTACTGACCAACAAAAATAATAAAAACCAATCATATAAAAAAGGGCGATAATAGAAAATCGCCCCAAGGTTGTAATTTTGTAGTTGGAAAACAAATGTTTGATTCCGAGTACAGGGTATTTTGAGTTTCATCACGAGGGAAAAGACAGTATAGAAATTGTTCGTAAACTTTTTTAAGTTTTTAATTGTTATATGCTAAAAAAACCGTATTTTTGACACAAATTTTAACAAACAAATTTATGGTATAAAAAAGAGAGGCGGCTCTCATTATTAAAGATATAGTAGAAAAAAGCGTTAGCTTTTTGTTCTTGCTTTCGAAACTACCACTTTTGGAGCTGTCAAGAGAAAAGTATAAATGCTCACGTAGCAATACGTGGGATTTATTTATTTGACAGCAAGGTTGTGGTAGACCTAGAAAGCGAATAAAGTTAAAGTTCCACGTTTTTTTAATTTAATAACCTTTGCTTTAGGGACTGCGGCAGAATAAAATATTCAGTTTTATGAAAAGAATTACAACCTTTATCTTTTTGGGGCTAATGTGTACCCTGACTTTTACCGCTCATGTACAGAGCGGAGTGCCTTTATCTGCTCAACAGCAGGTAAAACAATCTTATACGATGATTGACAAGATCGGTGAGTTTTCCAACGAATTACTTGCTCCTAACTCAAAACAAGTCAGCCAATCCGGAAGGTTAAAAAGTTCAACGGCGACAAGTTCACCTGTTGATTTGGGCAACGGGCTGTTTTTATTAAGTGATGCCGACGATCCTTCAAGTAGTTTAGTGGAAGCAAAAATAAGTGCTGCACAATGGTCTTCACTTATTTCAAATTCAAGTAATTGTTATAGTGAATTGGAAAATATTTCCAAACTTGTTTACACAAAATTCAATGATGATTTCGATTTTATTTTCTTTGTGCTGGATACACCGCAAGACGATAATATCATCAATACGCTCGGATTTTATGGAGTTAATCTGGGTATCAGCAACAGTGTTCAAGGACTTGGACTATCAATATACAATAATGCTTCGTATTGGGGTTCTGCCGGTAAACTGAAATCTGCCATGTTTTTTCCGTTTCAAGATGCGATTTTAATGGGACCGGCGTTGCATGAATTATGTCATAACTGGGCAGCATTTATTTGTCCCACTTATGGACTTGATAATTCACGTTATGATTATGGCGGACATTGGGGTGTAAGCAATACGGACGGGCAATTGGGTGGTTTCAAATATTTGCGCACAGTGCAACAAAATTGCGACGGAGTGCAGGGAAAAACGCTATATCAGGCAAGTATTTATTCCAACCAAACAAATCCGGACGGTTCTTTTACCTATCCGGGGTTTGGTACTGTCGCAAATGGCGGTAACGGCGTGCCTTATTCAGATATTGAACTTTATTTGATGGGTATGAAATCGGCGCAGGAGCTACGCAACGCCGGATTCATCTTAGATACTTATAGCGGAAACAGTTATAATAATGATGGCGATTTTCCCGGCAACAAAGGTTATTTTTATTCTACCACTAAAACAACCTATACCATCGACGATATTATAGCTATGAACGGAGCGCGCATACCCGATGCATCCGCTTCGCAGAAGCAATTCAAAATATTGACGGTAGCTATTTCGAACGAAACGGCAAGCGTTAACTATTATCCTCAAATTATACAAAATGTAGGGTGGTTTGCCGGTGCAATGGACGACAATACATATCAGGGATGGTTGTATAATTTTCGGCAGGCAACATATAATGTCGGCTCGCTGGTCGTGAATGGTGTAAAAAACAGTTTGAAGCCGGTTGTAACGAACTTTAACGTCAGTATCGGCTCATTCAGCAACGGCAGTGTATCGACAGATAAAACTACAGCCGCAGCAGGAGAAACTATTACATTAACCATTTCACCCTATACGGGTTATGAATTGGATGTCATTTCTGCATACAAAACAGGAGATGCAGCAACAAGCGTTGCTTTAAACGGCTCCGGCGCTACACGTACTTTTACCATGCCCGGATATGGAGTTACTGTAACGGCGACTTTCAAAAAGACTGCCGATCAGTCGGCAGTGGAAACAGCAAAGAACGCTATTGAAAGCGCAAGTTATTCGGTGGCTCAAACAACGGCGAATACTCAAACAGATATTGCAAGCTGGCTGGCTTCTCAAATAAATACCCTGATTGCTTCGACCGGAATAACCGTATCGGCAACAAACATTACGCTTACCGGCTTTACGGCTGCGAGTGCAGGAACGGCAAGTAATACTTCCGGAACAAACGGCAGTTTCTCGTTTACGGTATCGCTCACAAAAGGTGGCAGCAGCTTAACGACTGTAAGTAAGACGGGTACAATTACAGCTACCTCATACACGCCTACGCCAACCCTTTCTGTTTCATTATCTTCACTCAACTTCGTCGCCTCCGGCGAACAAAAAACATTCACTATTACATCCAACACCAACTGGACATTAAGTAGCAACGCCTCTTGGGCATCGGTTTCACCTGCTTCCGGTTCTAACAATGGTACGGTAACAGTTACTGTCCCTGAAAATACAACGACTACTCAACGAACAGCGACAATCACTATTAGTGGCACCGGAGTAGTGACACAGACAATTAACGTAATACAAGATGTGGTACAATGTGTTACGACAGTTAGCGAATTCTACGCACAGATAGCGGCTTACGCAACAGCGGAAAAAGATATCGTTGTCGAGGTCTGCCAAAATCTTACGCTCGACCAGCTTGTGAACATTCCAGAACTCGCCGGAGCAGGCAAAACGCTTACCATCCGTAGTAAGAACCCCGCTTCGCCTGTCACGCTTACGCGTGGTGCAAACGGCAATGTATTTACAGTATCTCACGCGACACTTATTTTGGAGAATATCATTATTGACGGCGCCCACAATGGAGATTTTGAGATCGGTGGCGGTTCGTTGGTATGTGTCAACAATGGCGGTACGCTCATCATAAACGATGGTGCAATTCTAAAAAGTAATAACGAAGCTTTCGGCGGCGGCGTATTTATATTCTGTGGTACAGCCATTATGAACGGTGGTGAGATCAGCGGTAATACTGCATGCGGTGGATTCACCAATTCCGGTGGCGGTATATCAAGCTCCTGCGGTAGTGGTGGCGGCGTGTATGTCTGTGGCTCGTATTACAATGGCAACGTGTTTGGCGGTACATTCACCATGAACGGCGGTGAAATCAACGGCAATATTGCATCGGGTGAAATCAATCGCAGTACCGGCGGTGGCGTGTTTATAACAAACTACGGTGAATTTACCATGAATGGCGGTAAAATCAACAACAATACTACCGATTATGGCAGTGGTGTGAGTGTCAACGGTGGTGTATTCACCATGACAAACGGCGAAATTAGCAACAATATTGCCAACAACCCTTCCTTCGATGGCGGCGGCGGTGTGTGTGTTAGTAATATAAACAACCTTTACGGTGGTACCTTTACCATGACCGGCGGTAAAATCAACGGCAATACCTTAAACAGCAGCTCCAGCAGTTCCGGCGGTGGAGGAGTGAATGTAAGCACCATCTGTACCTTCACCATGACCGGCGGTGAAATCAGCGGCAATACTGCCGGTAGGAGTGGCGGTGTGAATGTAAATGGTGACAATGCAGTATTTAACATGACAGGTGGCAAAATTAGTGGTAATACAGCTACGGTATTCGGCGGTGGTGTATATGTACAAAACGGTACATTCACTCTCGGTGGAGCTGCTACAATCACCGACAACTCTGTAAACGATATTACAAATAACGTCTTACTCGAAAATGACCAATACATTACTCTCGACGCCCCCACTGCAGGAATGAACGTAGGTGTAACGAAAACCGTTAACAATGGCGTATTTGTCCAAAGCGGTGCAACAGCTGCCTACCGGCAATACTTCAAAGCGGACGAAACAGGGAAGGTTGTTACGTATGATAATGGGCAATTGAGAATCATAGACACACCAACCTACGGCGTTAGCATCGGTTCTTTCACCGGCGGTAGCGTTTCAACAGATAAAACTTCAGCGGCAGCCGGAGAAACCGTTACATTAACCATATTGCCTAATGCCGGTTATGAATTGAATACCATTTCAGCATACAAAACCGGCGATCAAACGACAAACGTTACTTTAAGCGGCTCCGGCGTTACCCGCACCTTTACCATGCCTGAATATGGCGTAACGGTAACGGCAACTTTCAAGAAAACTGCCGAACAGCTGGCTGTGGAAACGGCGAAGAGTACCATTGAAAACGCAAGTTATACGGTGGCTCAAACGACAGCGAATACCGAAGCTACAGTGAAGGACTGGTTGGTTTCTCAAATAAACACCTTGATTGCTTCGACCGGAATAACCGTATCGGCAACAAACATTTCGCTTTCCGGTTTCACGGCAGCCGTTGCGGGAACGGCAAGTAATACAGCCGGTAGTAACGGCAGTTTCTCGTTTACCGTATCGCTTACAAAAGGAAGCAGCAGTTTAACAACAGTCAGCAAATTGAGCGTGATTACGGCTGCGGCATACACGCCGCCCCCTACATATTCGGTTATCATTGGTTCTATGGTAAATGGCAGTGTATCGGTAAATCCGGCAACTCCCTCGGTAGAAGGGACATTAATTACATTAACCGGTAGTCCGAATGCAGGTTATGAATTAGACGCTGTTTCCGCATACAAAACCGGTGACGCAACAACAAGTGTTGTTTTAAGCGGTTCGGGTGTAACACGCACCTTTACCATGCCCGGATACGGAGTTACGGTAACGGCAACTTTCAAAAAAACTGCCGATCAGTCGGCAGTGGAAGCAGCAAATAATGCTATTGGAAGCGCAAGTTATACGGTGGCTCAAACGACGGCAAATACCGAAGCGACAGTGAAGGACTGGTTGGTTTCTCAAATAAACACCCTGATTGCTTCAACAGGAATAACCGTATCGGCAACAAACATCACGCTTTCCGGTTTTACGGCTGCGGTTGCGGGAACGGCAAGTAATACTTCGGGAGCCAACGGCAATTTCTCGTTTACGGTATCGCTTACAAAAGGAAGCAGCAGTTTAACTTCAACAAGCAAGTCGGGTGTGATTACGGCTGCGCCATATACTCCTCCCGGCACTTACCCGGTTACCATCGGTTCTTTGGTTAATGGCAGTGTATCGGTAAATCCGTCAATTCCTTCGACAGCGGGAACGTTAATTACATTAACTATTACGCCCGATACGGGTTATGAATTTGATGCTGTTTCCGCATACAAAACCGGCGATGCAGCAACAACCGTTGATTTAAGCGGTTCGGGAGCTACTCGCACATTTACCATGCCGGAATACGGCGTAACAATAACGGCGACTTTCAAGAAAACCGCCGAGCAACAGGCTGTGGAAACAGCAAAGAATGCCGTTGAAAGCGCGAGCTATTCACTGTCTCAAACGACAGCGAATACCGAAGCGACAGTGAAGGATTGGTTGGTTTCCCAAATCAATACCTTGATTGCTTCGACCGGGATAACCGTATCGGCAGCAAACATAACATTAAGCAATTTCATGGCAGCAATCGACGGAACAGCAGATAATACAGCGGGAACAAACGGCAGCTTCTCGTTTACCGTTTCACTTACAAACGGCAGCAGCGTTTTAACGACGATCAGCAAATCAAGCGTGATTACAGCTGAGACATACACGCCACCCGCTGCTTATTCGGTTGTCATCGGTTCTATGGTGAATGGCAATGTATCGGTAAGTCCGTCAGCTCCTTCGGCGGCAGGAACACTTATTACGTTAACCGGTACGCCGAATGCAGGTTATGAATTGGATGCTGTTTCCGCATACAAAACCGGCGATGCAACAACAAGCGTTACTTTAAGCGGTTCCGGGTCCACTCGCACTTTTACAATGCCGGAATACAACGTTACGGTAAATGCAACTTTCAAAAAAACGCAAGCACAATTGGACGAAGAAGCTGTTGTTGCGGCAAAAGCAGCTATAGAAGGCGGAACCTATCGGATTGCGCAAGCAACAGGTAATACGACAGTTGACGTTAAAACATGGTTGGTCAATACGCTTAATGTGCTGTACGGTCAGTCGTACAACGTAATGTTTCGCTCAACCACCGGCACCACCATCATCGGTGATGTAACGATAGCTTCTCTTACTCCTGCAATTGCAGGTACAGAAACTCTTCCGGAAGGAGTGAACGGTTCATTCCTTTATACGGTCACTTTGAACTTGGATGGTGTTGTTTCCGCAACCGATAATATTTCGGGCGTAATTGTTGCCGCGCCATATACAGAAACTCCCGTGAAACGGATTGAATTAATGCCATTAACCGATTTAACCGTACGAATCACCAACACGGGTAATGCTGCTACCGGCAAGTTGACGCTTGTACTCTCGGGCGCAAATGCGAATGTGTTCACTTTGTCACCCGTCTCAATAGACAATTTGGCTGTAGGAGCAGCAATGGATATTACGCTAACGCCCATTGCCGGTCTTGAAGAGAAAACCTATACTGCTACGCTGACTGTTAACGGTGCCGAAATGGATTCGCAATCGATAGATATCACATATAACGTAATAAACACGGATATCGGAAACGTTACACAGAACAAACCATTGACCGCATGGATACAAAACGGAATGTTGCATGTGGACGGATTAACTGCCGGTAAAACATGGAGTGTATATAATGTTTCGGGTAAGCTTGTATATCAAAGCAATGCCAAAAGTGAAAAAGCAGATATATCGCTATTTGACAGAGGTGTGTATTTGATTCAATCCGGTAATAAAACGGTAAAGGTGGTGTTTTGAGATAGGATAATTTTTAAATAATAATTCAACACAAAAGCCTGATTGAGATTATTATCAATCAGGCTTTTGCTTTTTATACCCTAAACAATTGCTTATTTATTAGAGTTTATATTATGTAGTGTTTCTAAGAAAACCTTATAACCATTTAATTATCAAAAGGGAATAAATATGAGTTGGAACATCGAGGTTTGGATCGCTGCCCCGACCGCAGTTACGATCATTTCAAAACCTATATTGCCTTAGGAGTGTGCGCCTACAATTTGAAAAAGATTGGGAAAAAGATTTTGGAGAATCAATTCCGGGCACCACTGACCAAAAGAGCAGCGTAACGTATGAATAATAAACGGATTTTTTTGAGAGAAAGGTAATAATAATTATTGATACATATATTTTTATTTTGGCATCTTTTTTATTGATTACCCATTCCTTTTTCACTCAAATTTTATAACTTTGTCGAAAATAAATTTGTGAATACAATGGGAAATAATAGGCTGAAATTACCGATAGGAATACAAACTTTTGAAAAACTGCGAGAAGGAAACTTTGTCTATGTGGATAAAACACAATATCTTGTCGATTTAATCGATAATGGCTATGTTTATTTTCTCGCCCGCCCCAGAAGATTTGGAAAATCGCTGACCCTATCTACTTTTGAAGCCTTGTTTTCGGGTAAAAAAGAACTTTTTAAAGGGCTTTATGCGGAAGAGTTTTTAAACCGTTCCGATTTTAAGCCTTGTCCGGTTATCCGGTTAGATATGAGCAAAACAACAACCGATTGCGGAATTGATGCAATGAGAGATTCTATTAAGCAGAATATTTTGAGAGTAGCAGAAGAATTAAGCGTTGAGATTCAAAGTGATATTTCAATCGGAAAT
>Ga0123354_10000509_pt1 | contig 39212 bp, 25 predicted proteins | sample TergutLab28metaG_2_FD_97872 | JGI IMG/M metagenome (GOLD analysis project Ga0123354, IMG submission 97872) | Labiotermes labralis P4 segment gut microbial communities from Petit-Saut dam, French Guiana - Lab288 P4 | ecosystem: Host-associated > Arthropoda: Insects > Digestive system > Gut ... | reverse complement strand
TATTAAAGGTACTAAATATACTAAATGTACAAATGGTACTAACGGTAATGAAGGTACTAACGTTAATAAAGTTAATAAAGGTACCGAAGTTACTAAAGGTACTAAAGGTATTAAAGGTACTAAGGGTTCTTAAGGTATGAAGGTACTAAAGTTACTAAAGGTATAAAGGTACTATAGGTACTAAAGTTGCTAAAGGTACTAAAGGTAGTAACGTTACTAAAGGTACTAACGTTAATAAAGGGACTAAAGTTACTAAAGGTACTAAATATACTAAAGTTATAAATGTACAAATGGTACTAACGGTAATGAAGGTACTAACGTTAATAAAGTTACTAAAGGTACTAACGTTAATGAAGGTACTAAAGTTACTGAAGTTACTAATGGTACTAAAGGCACTAAAGATACTAAAGCTAATAATTTTACTAAAGTTACTAAAAGTACTAAAGGTACTAAAGGCACCAAAGGTACTTAAGTAACTAAAGGTACTAAATATACTAAAGATATAAAGGTGCTAAAGGTACTAACGCTAATAAAGGTACTAAAGTTACTAATGCTATTAAAGGTACTAAAGATACTAAAGTTATTAAATACTAAAGTTACTAAAGTTATAAAGGTACTAAATGTACTAAAGTTACTAAAGGTACTAAAGATACTAACGTTGATAAAGGTACTAAAGATACTAAAGATATTGAATGCACTAAAGATACTAAAGGTGTTAAAAGTGCTAAGTTACTAAAGGTATAAAGGTACTAAAGGTACTAGAGTTACTAAAGGTACTAAAGGTACTAAAGTTATACAGGTACTGAAAGTACTAAAGTTACTAAAGATACTAAGGTTACTTGAGGTATGAAGGTACCAAAAATAATAAAGTTACTAAATGTATAAAGGTACTATAGGTACTAAAGTTACTGAAGTTACTAAATGTATAAAGGCACTGAAGTTATAAAGGTGCTAAAGTTATAAAAGTACTAAAGGCACTAAAGGTACTAAAGTTATAAAAGTACTAAAGGTACTGAAGGTACTAGAGGTACTTATGGTACTAGAGTCAATTCAATAATTTATGCGACAGTAATATATCTTTCACTTTTCAAATTCGCTCAATGAAAATCTTGTTTTTTATTTTGCAGCAAATTTGAGAAATACAAATGCCAAGTGGTCCAGAGAAACATGATTTTCGCTTGAAAATTGCACGAAATTCCTTACAGTGGTGAAGTTTTATATAGGTATCCAAATACACGGATACACAACGTAATGGTATCTAAGCTTATATTTCTTGAAAAAATAGCAATACTCAAAAAATTCTGTAAAAGTAACGCGGAATAATCTCCTGTGTGCAAAAAACAGGGACGGAGCCTGAGGTCGCGTCAGGCTGGGATTAGTGTAGACAGGAAGTTAGTTACAGAATCTTGGAGGATTCCCGGACGATTTATGAACTATAAATTTCAGTTCACGTTTCCTTTCTTCCATACGATACAGACTCTAAACTGCTATACCATAAACACAGTATTCCATGAAAAATTACTGTTAATAATATGGACAGATTCGACTGTAAATGCAGACATGACTGAGAAATTACATTTGGAGAGACGGACGTTCCATTATATGAACAGAGACGGCGGAGTAGAGAAAATATATCCCTTAACCGGACATCTGCGTGCTGTTTGAAATTCTCTGGCTGTGGAAATATAAAACATTTCCTTTGAAGTAAAGCGCATGAGGAACACCTAAATAAAAATACACATGTATTGGAAAACATGTCAGGAAGTAAACAAACATCTTTGTATTGACCTGTCATGTCTCTATATTCATTTTTACATGCACTGACAAATAATCTATGTTTGATAATAAAGAAGTGCATACACAGTAAGAAGGCTCTTTGACAACTGTCAATAATGCAACATTTACCAACAACTTTTCTCGTATATTACGAATTAGATACGATATTTGTGTCATGTTTTCTTACAAGAAAAATTTTCTTGGAACGTCTTACCCACCCTTCTTTCCTTGACTTTTTTTTTGTCTTGATGTAACAGCCCCTCAGTAGACCAGAGCCTCCTCATTTACGAGGTTTCTAGATCACACACAACGACGCACCACAGTCGGTAGGACTCCTCAGGGTGAGTGATCAACTCACCGCAGAGACCTCTGCCTGACAACACACAACACTCACAACAGACAAACATCCATTAGCCCAGGTGGGATTCGAACCCACTATCTCCGCAGGTCAGCGGCCGCAAACCTACGCCTTGGGCCGTGCGGCCAGTCATGACGCTGGTAAGCATTATACATTAAAAATTATATAGTGTATTAATCTTTCTAAAACATATACTAAGACCTATATACATTTATTTAGTATACTCGGTGGATTATTCAACAGCGATGCTATCAGCTCACACTGTATAAATCTAATATTGATATCAATGTGAAGTTAAATGGAAACGATGTGGAGGGAAGTAGTTGTTGCCTAATGTGAGGTTCAGTTCACTGGGTGGACTGAGTAAAACCACTAAAAACATCTATCAGGATTGTCGATGACCCGGTTGATATTCAAACCTGGCACCTCCCGGAGAGTATGCATGATGGTACCACCTGAAGCAACTTTTCGGTTCACCAATAGGCCTATAAATCAGGAGGTTTACCGCTCGAAGCAACCTGACCATTACACCAATGCAAAATCAAGAGGGTTACCGCCTGAAGCAAATTGTTCGGGACGAAAATTCAAAGTAGGCAGAGGAATGAAGGTCTTCGCTCTTCTGGTATGTTACGAAGCGCAGTGTGGTAGTTAATTACCAAACCACGGTGCGTAACATTCCAGAAGAGCGAAGATCTTATTTACACTGCGGTGGAAACCTGAAATCAGGCAAAATGAGGTACTGTCTACATTCGTCTGCTTAATGAAATATCAAGATTCTCCACAATTCTCACATATGCACGAAAGAAGCATCATGCTCAAAATTACGCAGTTTTATATGGATTCAAGAATTATGCCCGAGACCTCTGTCATGTAAAAGTAATTTTCACCCTCAAACAGGCCACGAAGGACCAGACGGGAAGAAGTATAACTCTACTCCATCTTTAGCCTCGGCGCTAGATGTGGGTGGATGGTTAACGCCAAGACCCGGCCGCTTTACCCCGGGAAAGGGACCCAGTAGTAATTGTATGGGAGGTTGGGTGGACCCAGGCCCGGTTTGGAAGAGTACGAAAAATCTCGCCACCACCGGGCTTCGATCCCCGGACCATCAAGCCCGCAGGGAGTCGCCATACTGACAAACAAAACTATCCCAACCCACGACGTGATGCAGTCTCCTTGATATATACGTGAACATAACGTTAATGTAACTAATGGAATTTTAAGAATATGGCAGGAATTGATTATGGTATTTTACGTCTTTGTATTAATCTGCAGTCCCTTACGGGCAAGACTTCGTGACGATCAGACAATTTCGCTTATGTTTAAGCTAAGTAAATTCATATACAAAACGTGAAAGATGAATTGCAATGTATATAAACGATATGGATACAAATAAACAAAGATGAAGCGTCCTTGGCTTGGAAATAAGAACATCTGCGAGGAAGCCGTAGTATGAAGACCCATACATTAAAAGACATGACAGTATGTAGGTTAGGTGAATGGTCGGTTTCATGTAAGGTATTTTTATACCGAGTATTTAGCTTCCTTTCTCAACGGGTCGTAGATTGTGAGATGCAAAAGGCTGGGACACTTTCAGAACTTTACAACGAATGAAGTAAACTAGAGAAAACGCCATTTCTGTCTGCGTGTTTGTGTGTGTGTATGTGTTGTGTCCGTGAGCGTATTCTTCCGTCGGAGTATACAGCTTATAATAGGATAAAACACTTCTTTTGTCTTCAGTGCAACTCACCATGAAGGAATATTCTCCCAACTTTTATAACTGTGTTTTGAAAGCCTCCCTCTTTTTTCTTTTCGAACTTATAAAGTACAAGCTAAAGAATTCACACGAACTTAACCCTTACAACAGACAAGCATCACAGTTCCAGTATCTCATGCCGAGAGCCATGTGTACTATGACGGTCGTCTAACAAACATTCAAAAGGAATGATTAGTTGAATGGCATTATATAAACTGACCAAAGCTCTCTAAGTTCAGTGTAATAAGCTATAAGCCAGACCGACAAATCTATAAACTGGAGAGTTTGTACAGCTCGTGAATCAACAAGGATAAAAGTGAACACGAGCTTGTCCTCATTTACAGTATTTATATTTCATGGGCCTGCAAAACTTCCTAGCATCACGTCGCGCCGTATATTTGATTTGAATCGTAGTTTGCCGTTGAGATCCGTCATGTTTACACAAATAGAATCTTGTTTTGATGGTTTGGTTCAGAATCTCTCTAGTCCATCGGGACAGGAGTGACCAGAAGAGTAAAACTGGTCTGTCTTTTTAAGTTCTCCTTGTATAAACTCTAATGAAATCTTAAGTATTATTCAATATATACATTTCACGAAGAACATGGGACACAATAATGAGATTTTCTGAAATAAAATTGTTTTAATGGAAGTGAAAAGTCTAAAAAATGATTAATAATAATAACAATAATAATAAAAAATAAAATAAGCAAGGTTTGAGATTCTAAGAGCGATTTAGGAGAAGATCGTTATCTTGTGGTATGGGCTGGCGTGTACTAAGAAGTCAAGCCAAAACGTGTACAATACAAACGCTCACGCAGAACACTTATGGAAAACTCGAAAACGGTAACGTGGAAAATAATATCACAGAGAACAGCATATTACAAATACTGAAGTCTCCTAATATATTACGCCTTACCGACTGGTATAGAATTACGTGCATTTCGAAGCATCACCTTGAATGCAGCATGTCACACGGCATAATAACGAATTTTATTTTACTTCCTAATAGTAATTTGAATTACTTACTAGTCTACAGGGGCTACAAAGTAAACACCATGATAAACATAATGCAGGCTTAAGTTTTCTTCATATATACAACAAATCACACGTGTAATTTCCTTTGGAATTTATAACACTCTAAGTTACAAGAATTCAGGCCATAGCAGCCTGTTGTCCATGTAATTATTTTTATACACGTCACAAATATATTGAAAAAAATAAAACTGAATATACACGTCGTAATAAAAAGAGCTTACCCTGGTTTATGGATCCTCAACAATTTCTCCCCACAATATCAAGGTCAGTACTAGAAGGAAGCAAAGAAGTGACTGACAGAATGACTCACCCCGAGCAGCATGCTTGGGGCATATTACGTCACATCCTGAAAGTATTTTTAAATATTTTACAAACTTGCGGCGAGAAAATTTATTTGCATTGATCCGGTCCAGAATACCACAACAAGCTTTATTTTTTTAAATTTCAAGCAGTGTTATTATTGGACTATATTTTATTCTTTTGTAGTTCGGGATAGCTTTGACGGTACTGGGAGTACAGTGACTGGCTATGGGTTAGACGTTCCGGGGTTCAAACCCCGGTGGAAGCAAAAGATTTTCTCTTCTCCATACCCTTCCAGAGCAGCCCTGGGGCCCAACCAGCCTCCTCTACAATGGGTATAGGAGCTATTTTCCAGGGGTAAGGCGTCCGAAGTGTGACTTTTAGCCATCTATAATCATCTAGCTCGGAGGATACGAATGGGCAGACCTATACATTTAATTCCCCTGCTGTGCCTCTTATGGCATATTTGGTGTGACTTTTAAATTCCATTGTTTTACGTATTAGGCGAAAGAAAAGATGATCAATTTGCGGCGAACAATAGCATATCCGCATAGACTGATCAACAAATACATACTAACGTTTGATTCCATCGATGTTGCCTGACAATGGGCAACCCTGTCTGTTCAATGAATGTCATATTTGTATATACGTAGAAACATAGGATACACTCAAGCCCGAGGGTGGTTTCTTTGTTATTGGAAACAATAAATATATATTATATCCGTATTCTTCACAAGGCGTCTGTTGGTAATCATACAGAGTGCACCTAAAATGTTTCGAAAAAGTTCAGAAGTGAATTACCCATTTCAAAACAAGGAAAATGGTTTATAACAATATATGTGTGTTTTATATGTACAGTCCAAAAGCATGTTGAAGTCAGTCCTTGAGTTTTGTAGCTGTGGGAATAATTTAAACCCTCGTATATTCAGCTTCAAGTCAAAATGAAAAGACACTTCAACAAAGTAAAATTTATGTCTGTCAAACCATTTAGAACAGACCCAGGACCTCTGAAAGTGTGAGACAGTCCATGATAACACGTGTCAATGCGTGAATTGATTCCGGTGAAGGATATTTTGAAGAGATGTTTTAAACTGTGTTTTGATATACTATAAGAACTTCACACATATTAAACTGGACACGTTGTAGTGAGAATGTAGTTTTTCAGGTGTAAGTAAAATATTGCAGAGTGAAGGTATTTATTTTTGAATATATTCTTGCAAATAAATAAAAAACTTCTCATTCCCGGACACATATTGATATTTATATTAACTGCATTATTTGTCTATGTTTTAATGTGAATGGTCCCCTCTTGAAGTTTATTTAAGTATTTTAGGTACACCCTGTATACAAGAGTTCACAAACTATAAACGCAGCCCAACAGTTCAGAGCCGTTCCCTCGTATGTTGTGAATAGTCCACAAGGCCCAAAGGCTTATGAAAAAAGGTTACAGGACCCAAAATAAGTTTTTGTGTTAGACGTTGTTTGAAACAGTTTCGCTTCGATACGTGTTTAGGAAATATTGTTCGAGATGTTTATTGAAATATTCGTACACTCATGTTAACTCTCCATCATTTATATACATTTGTAACAACAGTTGCAATATACAAGAATGAACCAGTTTAAGGGATCCCGCACAACACCTTCTGTTAGGATTCTACCAAAATTTCATAGGAACCCCGCGGTCTCCAACATCAGGGCAGAAGGCAGCTGGAGTTTCAGTCTCGGTGCATAGTAGGACTGTGCAGTTTGAAAAACAATGAACGTTCAACCACCTTCGAATTTTACTACTTTTAATTAAAAGCACGTACTTTTCAAAAGAGACATTAAAAAATCTCGCAGATTGTGCGGTTAGGCTTTGTGGTCAGGCATTGTTGTTAGGCACAATAGTTATGAAAATCACTCGTCAGACTACATGGCTTTATGAGGTGTCATCAGGCAGCTGAAGTTACAGTATTTGACTGTTATTGTCAAAACAAAGTGTTATGCCATTCACAATGTACACTTCACTGAAACCTATTTCGTGATGGCTACGTTATTTCCAGATAACATTAAACTATCATGAATAAAATGGTGCTAAGAGTTCGTCTAGTTTGGACGGTTTTCATGTCAATGTTGTTCCTCACGGTGGACCGGGATAGCTCAGTGGGTACAGCCACTCGCTATGGGTGGACGGTGCCGGAATCAAATCCTGGTTGGGGTGATATTTTCCGCATTCGTCCAGACCGGCCCTGGGGCCCACCCAGTAGGTACTGGGTATTTCCCGGCGGTAATGCTGCCGGGGAATGGCCTTGACCACCCACTCCATCTAGCGCCGAGGTTAAAGAAAGAGTAGAGCTATACATCTACTCTCACTCTGAGGCTTTGTGGCCTGTGTCAAGGTGAAATCTATCTTTACTGAACTCTACTTTCAATTTGAAAAGTGAATTGTCACAAGACACATCCTCACACATAGAGTACGTACTCTCAAGGGTGAAATTACCATTTATAGTACTGGTGTCCGTCATTAGCCACTCGTGCGCTGAAAAGTAGAATAAAAATAATCTTGCCTGCCTCTCTTTCCGCCCGTGTGTTCTATTTGAAAATTACTCCATGGATTTTGTTTAAATATAAAATTGAACTTATAATATTGGAAGCAACAACACTCATGTACTTTCAGCTTACCAGAGTCGGTAACAAGAGCATGGCGAAAGCAGGAACTTGTGAAATGTGTGACAGAGTAGTCTCTTACACTATACAGGTGACGATGGAAGAAAAATAAAGTTACGTACGGAAAGTTCGTGGAATAATACCAACGGAGAAGAGTAGTGTAACTAGGATAGAGACATGTATAACGTTGCCAGGTTTGCTACTGCACACTTCAAAAGGCCCAAAATAGAATCGAACCCGGGTGTCCTCGACAAGATGTCGGCCACAAACCGCCTGAAACATGGCGTGTTCTTCTTGGTTATGGCAGCCTACAGCCTCGTACGTGGGCCTAAACGTTTCGGAGGAAGCTGCTGTCGCCACCATTTTCAAGATCTACCCTGAAAATGGAGGCAATACGTTCGTACGAAACGACGGGAAGCTTATGCAAGATGACATAAAGTTAGAATCTAGAATACTATTATGTCAAATTGTATACATTATAAACATACAATACATTAAAAGTTAAAAAATGCAATATTTAAACACGATGTGTGCAACATAATTTCTATTGAACGAGGTATCAAAGTTGTTAAATATAACTGGAAATAATGAGTAATATCTATATACCATACTCTTGCATTATTAGATATACATTTCTCAGTCTGTAAACCACAGCTCACTTCAGCCAATCTGAGACCGCCTGTAAGAGCGTAACAAAGAATATCTTTTGACGTTAGAAGAGGAAATAACGATGAATTAAATTTTCGTTAGCAACACTCGCGCAAGCAATGCGGGGAACAACAGTGTAGCTTATGTACTGCCAGGACTTCAGTCGAGTTCTTATATCATCCTCTCTGGAGAGTGGGAGGTGGAAGCTGATCGTGACAGCTCTTTTAACTCTCCAAAAATAGACAGCTAAAAGAAGCACAAAAACAAAGCTCAGAGTGGAAGTATTGAACGAGTTTCTTATAAGTGAAAGAATTTGTTAAGATTTTATTTCTCAGTATCGACACTCCAGCCCCAAGAGAAAGAAAAATCGTCCCGTATTGCTACCGGCTGCGGTAACAACTCAGAGACACAACCGTCATATTTCTGTTTCGTTTATCCTTTCTTCTGGCTGTGACAAGAACTGCGACACTCAACTACGACCAATGGATGGGAAAAGTAAGGCTGAGACATGGTAAAGTTCTATAGAAGTATTACTGAAAAGGGAGGACGAGAGGGGGAAAAGGGGTTGTGAACAATATACCGGGTCGTCATGCCATACCTCGTCTGATGCTTGGGTAGCTCGCATTATTATATGCATCGAATTTTATCCTGCTGTTTTGCTAGCTAATTTCTTGTAATTCAGATATTCACACATGAATGAAGAATAAAATACAACTATATGCCACCTAATAATTTATTAGGCCGTCTGGTTCTCGAGTTGCTGTTACAGCCTTCGGTCCGGACACTCATCCATCCTGCCTGCACCTAACTTCCAACCAGCAGCTACTCGAGAACCAGACGGCCTATGTGGTAACCAACGCTATCGTCGTGAGCTCCTGGTGATGGTCATAATGGTGCCCGAAACATGTTGAGCATAACATAAGCATAATAAATTATTAAGTGGCATCTACTTGGATTTTATTCTTCATTTATGAAGATGATGCACGGTCCAACACACATCAAATTCACACATTAATTAACCTTTAGACGCCTAACGTCAACTATAGTTGACGTACCGCACCGCTAACCTCCAAAGTTGCATTTTATATATTTATTCAACAAATATAGGTACACAATATTTTAAACATGGTGTATACTCTCCTTTTTTTCTCTTCAAAATGCAGTTTGTTTCATAATTCTCATGTATTTGGTTCCTGTGTTATTCACATTTTATATACAGAGTGTGCTAAAATTTAAAAAAAATATTCCGGCGCCAAAAGGTTAACATAAAGATGCCAAAACGAGCTTTGAAAGCTTAGCTAACCAGATGATTTACAATACATGTTGAGGATAAATTCCTTATAGTTACAGCAAACATTTGCTTTGCGCACACTCTGAGAAGCAAAGCCGTGTTGTGTATGAAAATCATGCGAAGCTAAGTTACAACTAACAGCCAAAAAATATCACATGATAAAACGGCTGAGTCAAACATTACTTTAACCATTTGAAGTGTAAATATTATACAAATAGCATTTAAAGTCAATATCATACGCCACAGATAAATAATTGCATCTCAGTTACAAAGACTTACTGCTTAACGCTAAATATATGGTAGCTTGTGGGTAAGTAATCATTGTACTGTACCTTGCTAGAATCATAAGTAACAAACAGGAAGCATGAGAAAAAGGCAGCGTATTTAATGTAAAATGAAGTGAACTAAATACAAACTAAAAAGGCCATCCTTGTACAGGCCTGGACAGGCCCTGAGGTTTCCCGGAGGCTGAGGTTTCAGAATTCCAAACAACCGGCACAAGAATTGTCAGTCTTACGCACCCACCGCCTTTACCCTTCAGAAAGTAATCTTGGTACTCTAAGAGGCAGATTCGAACCTAGGGCCATAGTGCGGGTGGTAGCACAGTGCCACAACCAAGTGCGCCACCGCGTTCCCCCGTATACACACACACACACACACCGCGGCCCTTCAAAATCTAACCGTGTTTCATAAAGCATAGATTTATGAACTGTTTGAAAGATTTTAATGTAGAATTTAGCTACGTTATATACAACCTGCAAAATTAGGAGAATGAAGAATGATCTGCGGGAAGGCAATGTAGCAGAATGTTTAAAATGCGAGCGAGGTACTGCTTATACCACAATGTTACATCAATCGCAATGTTTAATTATAAATATTTATACAAGGCAGATACACTGACGGTGCTGAAGTGACTTTTCTGAATGCTGTTTTATGAAACAGAAGAATTGATCACAGTAAGAGTTACAGGAGACACGTCATATTTCACGTCACAAGTAGAACAGCTAACTGCAAAACGAAATGGCTTTACAATTCCAGAGAACTTAAGAAAATAAATTTCCTGTATATCTTACCAACGTATTTTTAAAGGCAGCAAACAAAGACAAAGTCAGACAGAAAACTGAAAGACCAATTACAGTGACGCTGGACTTGCATTTGTAAAATAAGGCTAATACTTTCAAATTATCAAGATCCACTCTGTGATTTTTCCAGGTTTCCTAGATGTGTAGAATTTTTCAAGAATTTTTTTCAAATACTTCAATTTGTACGCATAAAGTTATATCTCTCAGTGTACGTCGCAGCCACGCAGGGCCACAATAAATTACTCCGACATATTAGGGAACTCTGAAAGCAGATGAAAGACAAATTTGGCAGCGATTCTGGGAAAGTAGGGAGATGAACACAGTTGACCTGTTTATTAACAGCGAGGCAATCGTTATATAAGGATCGTCTATTAAGAGGGCCGGTAGTCTTTATGAAGCTCCGGAAATTCTGGTGTACACGTAAGTTAGCCTTCCAGCGAGGTGATCAGCGAGGCGCACATCCCTAGAGCGCAAAATGAAGCATGCTTCTGCTTGGATGAACACTTTGTCATCGGTGTGTGTATGGTCACATATACTTAGCTAATTCCATTAGTGCAATTTAAGTGTATATTCCATGCCGTTTGTGAAGCAATAACTCGATTCTGTAATAAAATTAAAACACCTTAAAAAAATACTACGTAATTTATTTCTCTTGATATGCTTATATTTGTATATACTAAAGAGGTGTGCAACAGTGGCCAGTGACACTTTAGTATGGAAGGTGGCGATATGTAGGTAGCAACACGGCATGGATAGTCTTCAGGTTAGAGAAAGTGACGACAGCCTCCAGATGTGCAGGATATCTGAGAATATGCTGAATAAGAAGCTTCGAAGGACTAACATGGATCGATTCTTCGGGAGTTTGGAAGAGAGGATTAATGCCTACCTTAAGAATAAGAATTTTGGGGAATCTTAAACAGCGACTCGCAATTGAACGGACTCTTTGCCCGCACTGACACATAAAAAATGAAGATATTTGGGCCAGAGGGGGATGAAGTGAAAATAGGATCGGAAAAATTGCATAATTTGTCCTATTCACCCAACGTCATGAGGGTAATCAAACACAGGAGAATCGCGTGGGCAGGCATGTGGCATGTATGGGACAAAAGAGATATGCGCGCAGGATTCTGATGGGAAAAGTTTGGAGAAAGAACACATTGGAATTCCGAAATGTAGTTGAGAGTACAATATTAAAATTAATCTTACAGGAATGTGATGGGATTGCGAGCACTGATCTCATCTGGCTGAGAATGACAAATGACGGGCTCAGTTGAGATGGCAATGAATATTCGGGTTCAAAATAATGGACAATTACTTGGTTAACCGTGGAAATGATACTGTCTTAGGAAGGAGGAGGCTCCGTACAATTTGTTAGATGGCTTAACTATTCGGACCTAATCTACGGTATGGTAAAATTATTTACTCCTTAAAACATATAAGACTTGAAAAATATATATTCTGAAAGAAAATTAAATTTTAGTTCCGTAATAGGCTCAGAATTAATTTCTACCATTATAAAATTCAGTGATCAACTTCTATGCATAAATTCCACTATAGAGACTCTAATTCCGCTTAAGTAAAAACGACAAAATTTCAAACTTTCGAACCCTAGGAATATTTATTATTCAGTTATTCATTCCGTAGCCTCTCTTACGACAGAGCCATAGGCTTTTCTAAAGCGAGTTCTCCGCAGAGGGCGAGATAGTGCTTAATCTTTGAATTTTCAGTACCTTCTCGTTTCCTTAAGAACATCTAGTTGCTGTTTACGTCTTCTTCCTCGTCTTCCCATCACTTCTATCCTTCCCTCTATCTTTCCTTCAATAACATGATTTAGAAGGCAGTTCCCACGCAAGATGTGACCAATCGAGTTAACATTCCTCTTTTCTGTTGTATATATGATATTCCTGTCCTCATTTAATATTTAGTGCTTCATTCTGTCTCATACGATCGGTCCAACTGATCGTCTCCATCCTTCTCCAGCACCACATTAAATGGCACTATCTTCTAGTACACCTGAGACGCAATGCTGAAGGTCTCAATCTAACGTAAAGTTACATTTTTCTCTAGGGTTAATTTGGCACCAAATACTTGCAATGAGGAGAATCATACTTACGAATTCCATGGAACAGAGCTCTTCTTGAGAAGCTAACCGAGTTCTCAGCTAGTCAAGAAATTCCCCGCATTTTATGGAACCCTAACGTTCATTACCGCATTCACAAGTGTCCGACACTTGTCCTCTCCTGAGCCAGCTTCTTGAAGATCCCTCTTAATATTATCCTAAACAGTACCAATAATAAATGTATTAAAAGCGGAGGCCCGAATACAGAGTCCTGAGACACATCGGAAAGAAACATAAAATCCAGCGAAATATCTCTTACTTCTTTCGCTGCCTTTCACTTTTATTTCCGTTGTTCCTCAAGGATCTGTACTAAGGCGTCTGCTTTCTAACATACTTATTGATGACATATGCAATGTTATAACACATTCCAAATGCCTTCTCTTTGCTCATAGTACAAAACATTTCATGCTGTTAATTCATTAAATGAGTGTACTCACAATCAGGTACAGATTCCGCACAAGACTGGTGCAAATCAAATTTTATGATTCCCAATAGTACCAGGAGTATTTCCTGGGGGTAAAGGCGGCCGGTGCATAAGGCTGACAACCTTACCACCATCCCGTTCCGTTGTCATGAAATCTGGAAACCTTAACTTTCTGGAACCCTCTGGGCCACTCCAGGCCTGTAACGAGCCTGCTTTACCTATCAACATTACTAAAGTTCGAACCACTACTTGCTCTAGGAAAACCAATACCATTTTTAGAATAAACTTGCAGATGTCTGTATTAAACACAGTGACTGCATTAAGAAACTGGGAATGTTAACTGGTTCTAAAATGCACTTTTACTCTCATACTGACTATATATTTTTCAAATCCATTACGTTTTGGGGTTTCATTCGTAATAGTATTTTCCAGGCCATGATAATGTATTCGCGCAAAAGCCCAAGCCATGCCTAGACCGCCTTATTACTGAGGTTTCTGCAACACACAAAATTCGACACAAAAACACGCCCAGTATGACTCCACTGAACGTGTGATCAGCTCTTCGCAGAGGTCGCTAATTACCCAACACACAAAGAACACAAGAAACAAATTCATGGGCTCAGCGTGATTGCAGCCCATGATACCAGCAAACGAGAGATAAAAGAGCTATGCCTCTGACGGCGCGGCCACCAGGATCGGCAATTCACTGATTTTAGATTTTACAACTATTAGATCTAAATTACAGTACCCACCTGCAATACAGGATTCAGCTACCTCTACTGATTCTGAGATAACCTAAACGTATTCGGCAGATGTTTGTAGCTCTTTGCTATACTTGAGCTTTAACACTAACGGCAACGTTACGTCGGTGTTCCTCAGCTTCTTCAATTAAACACTTTGCATGAGAGGACATTTCTGTCAAATTCACACAGTTTTTTTATCGTCAGTGTTTCTTGGATTTTTTCTAAATATTTTCCAAATTCCATTGATATTAAAGTTCTCCTAGGGCCTCCGCAACTTCATTTTATTTGGTGGCATTCCTGGCTTCAAAAATTTCCCGGCCACCTATTATCGTACTGCGAAAAATTCTGTTTGTAATGATTTCGGTACCATCAGAAGGCAAATTACCACACTTAGTCAGATTCGTATTATGTTTGATTTAATATGGTAAGGATTGTGAATACATTAAGTATTCTTGTGCTTTGTGTCTGTTGTATATGTGTCTTGTTCACTATCCTTCCTTATTTGTGATTGTACGTCGTGCTGTGTGATATGAGACACTCGGCTTTTGGTTGACTCCACGCGTTAATTATCAAGAACTGAACTGAACAGGTATATTTCCTTGTGTTTCCTTCATAACACACGATGACTATTGCTACTGCTACTATTACTGCTACTACTACTGCTACAACAACAACAAGTACTACTACTACTACTACTGATATTCTTACTACTACTCTTACTACTACTCCTATTACTTCTCTTACTACTACTACTACTGATACTCCTACTACTACTCTTACTACTACTACTACTACTAATACTAATACTCCTACAACTATTACTACTACTACTCTTACTACTACTACTACTGCTACTACAGTCACCATAAATATAATTAGCGTATAGCGAGAACTAGTCAATCAACCATGTTTAATGCTACTGAGGTACTTTATTATCTATTTTCATATCATAAGTTTGGATTTTGATATATTCATTCTAATTGTCCATAATATTTTACCTTTATTTTTTTTAACTTTGATTTTAAATTGTTCTACAACAACTATTACTACTACTACTACTACTACTACTACTACTACTACTAGTACTGCTGCTGCTTCCATTCACATACATACAAATTATTCCATCTAACACAACATTTTATTGTTATATTCAAACGCTACATGTTTTAATGGAAAATGATAAGGCGTTCTGCTACGATATATTAAAACTTGAGGTAAATATGTTTTATTTGCGAAATCTCTGAAATATTACAACGTAAATGTTACAGTAATGCTGTAGTTTCTGGTGTTATACAATGTAAACAGACGGTTATATAAATTATTATATATTCTTTAAAATTTCTTAAAATTTTAAGGGCTTAATTTTTAAATGCAGTTAAAGATTAAAGTTTTCACTTACAACATTTGGTTAGAGTAACTGGCTGGACGATGGTCTTGGTTATTGATTTTTTCTTTGTGTAGTGCTGATAGGTCTTGAGTGTGTTACGGTGAATTTACTTTATTGATATGCTGTGTATATGTGTGTGTGTGTTTTATGTTTGCCTTCTTCAGTTACTTCGTTATGCTGTTAACAATTTTAACTAGTTTTACATCGCTTCTACCAATTTTTTCTGCATTACTGATTTTCACTACGCCAGTGGTAGCTGCCACTTGCGCAGTGAACATTGTATATGGATAATGATTAGCTACAATAGGATGAATTCCACGAAACTACTAATACTACTGTCGCTAGAAAAAACTGAGTTCTTAAGTACACACTGGTGAAATTAAAGATTTAGCGTCGCGGCCTTATTTTTTGACTAATGAACGCAAATGTACAAGACGTTTCTAAGCATATTTCACCTCATAATTACATGGCCTGACCAAAAAGCAAATACGAATTCATGAAGCAGCGCCATGTTTGTTTAATTTCTAAAAATAAAACCCACTCTAAGGGAGTCACGTGTTTATGGAGTATTCCATAAGGCGTGTCACTTTATGACAAAACATTGTGAGGTAATATCGGTTCTTGTAAAGCACAGATTTGATCGTACGCAATTCTCCTATTACATCTGAAACGAACTTTCAAATAACAAGTTTCAAGTTCCGTCTAATGTTATAATACCTACACAGACCCCTACAAAAATCGGTCAAGTAGCAAAAAGCTGAAATATGGCACAGAAAGACAGACGCACGCGCGCGCGCACACACACACACACACACACACACAAACAAAACAACAAAAACTTCATCTCAAGGCTTGGGTTATTTATGTTAGTGTGTCTGACTTAAACCACTATTTTTCTGTGTTATTTCACATTTATTAGCATTTGTATCCTTTCCAAAAGTGTATTGTTATTTCCGTAATATAAAGCTCTACTCAGTAGGCGAAGGTTCTTCTAGGTAACGCCGCTAATGTAAAGTCATAATTCGTTTTAAATACTGTGTCATACAACACGGATTAATGCTGGACATTGTCCTAGGGGCAATCCTATAACAGCAAACAAACCAGCTGCCCTCAAAGAGAATGCTGGATGCGAGCACACAGTGAATTTGGTTTCAATGCTAGTAAAATATGTATTGCCTCGAGCAGTAACTTTTGTCTTTCTATACCATAACATGTACTGTAATTTTCAGATGTTGCTACATTATACGTGAAACTCAAATTACTTCAATCTTTTTAAAGTGACAGATTTATTTTAGAGACTGCGATTAAGTTCACTTTTATAAGTATCATTAACAACTGCTGGTTTCTAAGTTACTCACGAAATCCTATCCTTACACGTACTTGGAATATTCACAATTGTGCCCCCCCCCCCAAAAAAAAACCATCCCCAGCACCTACCCTCAACCAGTTCAAATCATCCAAGGTTTCACAGCATATATTTATACGATACACATTTTCTTACTAACATCTTATTCGCGTCTAGATATTGCCAGTGACATCATCTTTGAGGTTTTCGAAACAAACTTCTCAAAGATCTTTTTCTGAAAAGGCATACTCCATTTCTACCTTGTAACCCTTGCTTCAATAACAATACCAATGAAGTTCTAGGTGGAAGAGCCAAGGTTTCATGGCATATATTTATATGAAACACCTTTTCTTACTAACATCTTCTTCACATCTAAATATTGTCATTGACTTCATCGTTGAGTTTTTCGAAACAAACTTCTCAAAGATCTTTTCCTGAAAAGGCAGTCTCCATCTCCCAGCTTTTAACCCTTGCTTCAATAATAAAACTTATCAAACGCTAGGTGGAAGAATATGCCGTGATTTAGTTCGCACCCTCGCAAATTATTTATTTAAAATCAGTACAAATGCTGTCCTTCCATCTACGCAGCGGTTCATGACGCGCAAGTTGCGTGTTTCGTTCTGGCTTTCATACTAAGATAATGAACATATTTGTAATTTTTTCCATGCGATAAACATTCATTCCCATTTCATCTCATCGATATTGTCGCCCTCATATACGCGCAGTATGTAATGGAAAGCAAAAATTATGAACCACCCCACTATGCAACATTTTCACTCTTCCATCACTTCCCTGTCTTTGATCGAAATATTCTATTCAGAAATTGCCATGAAGAACCCCTAGTTTACGTCCTTCCCTTCAAGTTACAGACCAATTATTACATCCATACAAAACAGAAAGGAAATTTAAATATTCCTGTATCTTTCTCTGAAGACAAAAACCATTTTAACCAAATAAATGAAGATGTAAAACTACTTATGTTTCGGTGAAAATTAGTGTCCGAATACTATTCGGTATGAAGGCGACTATAAAAATTTTTTATTTTATTCTGATCTCCTCTCTCTACCCATTGCATTTGTGGAGGATTACTGTTACACCAGAGCACAGTGACACACACACACACACACACAAACACACACTCGGCGGGACTCCTCTGGACGTGGGATCGGACCTTCTCAAAGATTCTACAAAAATTCGCCAAAAGTAATTATAAACATAAACACTTGCCAGTTAGCATACACAGTTCATGGTAAACTATAAACACCCACAAAAGAGGTGGTAGCAAACGGAATTATCGTATAGAAATGGCGGATGCAAATTTCTGAACTCGTTGTCTGGAACATGTAGGATTTCATATATCAGTTTATGCCTTTAGTTTCTCAGACGCAGAATTTCATTTAAAGTTTTGGTATTATCGCATGGCCAGCCAAGTCTCCTGACCTCTCTTCTCCTGCTTATTTTCTCTGTGGATGTTTAAGAAGCAAAGCCTAGGCCTAGAGAGCTGAAGGAAGGTATCATGGGTGCAATTAGAGCCATTGTGGAACGTTTATTCCGATTAGTTAAGGTTAATATCTGAAGATTGTTATAGGCATGCATTATATGTCAGGGGGAGCACTATGAGGTGAAATTCTTTAAAAATGTGGAGTTTGTATTAAAATTAATTTCACTCATAATTCTTCATAAATTTGATATTTCTTAGATTCACATCAATTCATAAAATCATTGTGCAAATTGTCACAGTTTAATGGCGCATTGCGTTTACGTCGTCTTTCTCTGAACGTGAGAGACCATTTTTATATTTCGTTATTTGGCCCAATTAACTATGATTCCAAAGACAGAAACAGCAACAGTATATGTAACACGAACAAATTCAACAACAAGTTACAACAAATCGAATGTGGATCTTCAACTAAAGCACAAGACAAAATTTCAAACTCAACAATTTTAATATTGTATTACTCTAAGGAAGGAATTACTTTCCTAACTTGATAAAGTTATTTTAGTCATGAGACTACATGAATTTTCTAACTATACCAATATCAACATTCTTATGTACTGAAATATAATCTTTGAAGATACTACCAAGTGGAGTCGAAAAATGTATGGTTTGAAAAAGTGAGTTTTTAATACATTTTCACCGCTAACAGTTATAAGAGATGAAAGAAACAATACGTCAGTTTCAGAGAACATGTTTCGTAACCACGAAAGAGATATGTACAATTATATGGACATAATATATACTTTTCTAGGTAAACTTATATTATATGTATATCGTTAACTTAGTGACTTTCCGCTGTAAAATACTATTTATACTTTGATTTTAAGGAGCTGATTTGTTGAAAAGAGAAGACAGTATCTTTTACGTAAAAAGAAGCAGAAACGGTTTCTTCCAGGTCATCATAGGAGAGCTTCTTCTTCATACAAGTTTGTTGGAAGGACTGAAGAGTCAACAGTCACTTGCCAGGCCTCAACTGTAGAAAGGGTGGCTCCGGTCTCAACAGCATCTCACAGACGGACCGTTGTCAAGAACAATCAACTTTCTTATATATATTCTTGGTTTTTGTTTTGATGTCGGCACGTACTCTTCTTGAGATCCGCCAGTAATCCAACGCTTGTGTGGTTATACGTTCGTAAAAATATTGTTAAGGATTATCAAATCCAGGTGGATGAAGGAGGAAGGGCATGTATCTTGTAAGAGGGAGATTGGACAATGATAAATTTATTTCTTCAGGCAAACACAACAATAATTTTTATTTCACTTAATGGCGGCAAGTTTCGGTCATTAGACCATCATGAGGCCATCTTTACATAAAAGTTAAAACAGTTTATGTGTACTGCACATTAAATTCAATGTCGTATGGGATGCCATAAAACCCATACCAGTGTTAAAAATCTGTTAAAACACACTGAATTTCAAGTGCACTACAATATGTATCATGTATTAATTTTAATTCAAGATAGCCTGATGATGGTCTAATGACCAAACTTGTCGCCAGTTTGTTAAATAATAAAATATTGTTGTGTCTGACTGAAACAAATAAATATATTATTGTATTTCAATTCTAAAACACAACAGGATGTACTCTACAAAAAAAAAGGAAGATTATGATGGATGGTACAAATTTATAGACACCAGCTTGGATTGATCTTAAAAGAAACGCTATGTACAGATGTGGGTGGACTAGGCTCACTTGACTAAAATTGGGATTTGTAGCAAGCTACTGTAAACGTGGTAATGAATTATCAAGGTTAATTTAATGACGAAGCGTTCCTCTACCACAGGAATGACTTCTCCAGAAATCCTTAATGCATAAAGGTACATAGTTATGATGCAGGGGTGGAAAACTGTAATATGATGGATTAACGCGTTTCTGAGATACATTTACTGCGACAATCAGCACTTCATTGGCTTGGGCGTTCACTTATTTCTTCACTTTACGTCTTATGAAACTTTTTTGAAATAAGATGGTATTTGAGAAATTTTATAAAATTGTACTGAAATTTAATGTATAAAGGGGGTTGCGTCTTAAGGAGAACTAAAAGACAGGCAATGCACGTATGACGTAAAACTGAGGTGTGCTCCAGCAACCATTGCTGCAGTGGAAAAGCATTAATTATTACATATTCCAGACATGTGTTTGTAGTTTTCATTGTTACACCTTGCATGTTGACGAGTCACTCAATTATTATACCAACTAGGGTATTGTGTCAGCATGCCTGCAGGCATGCTGACACAATACCCAACTAGTACAACGAAGTTAATTTATGACTGGTTTTAATGTGGCTTTTAATGTGCCTTTACAGCTCCCTGATGATGGTCTTAGAAACGAAACATGTCGGAGCAGTTTTAGTGTTTTAATGTATAAATTTTATATAAGTGCATTAGTTGGTATAATAATTGAATGTGTTTGTAGTTTCAGGTATCCAGTGTGCAATGTGCATGGACCATACCGTCATCTGTGGCCTACCCGTCTCTACAATATTTTTCCACATTGCCTCATAAATGCCAAGATTCTAGAAAAAAAAATTGATCATAAATTGTGTATCGATTTTCCCTACAACTTTGAAACATTTTTAATTCTAAGAAGAACTGAGCGAGATATTATCAAAAGTATATATCGGTCTTCATATAAATTAACCGATATGTTGTCAGATTTGAAAGAAACTTGAATTTTCCCGACTTTTTAAAATATACTCAAACATAAAATATCATGACAATCCGTCCAGTGGGAGCCGAGTTTTTCAATGTTGACGGACAGACCAAAGCCATCAAAATCCACTCAGGAAATTCGGTGATCAAATATGTGGACGAAAGGACGATGCAGTAGACACGACATCACAATTACGCTTATCTTAAATTCGTGTATGGAATCAACAAAAGCGTGATTTACAAAATGCACACACGAAGTACTCTATAACGTGTACTGAGGAACCGAAAGTGATAAGATAATGAGCATAACTGGAAACATCAATACCTGGCACAGGCCTGGTATTTCTTCGAATTTCATGTAATATGACGTGTTCAGAGCACAAATTTCTGCTTCCCTTTCTTAGAAATATATCAGAAAAACTAAGTGAATATTAAGACACAATTTGTGGAATTCCTTATCGTTTTATGACTCCTACTGGACAGTTTCCCGATTGTATTTTTAAAAATCGGCTAGGTAAACGAAGGAGGTACAGAAATTGAGTAGCTCCACATTCGAAATAGAATTCCTACTCTGTGTATTGCAGAATGTCAAGATAAGGACAGCATTTCCAAGTGAAAGGCAAAACAAACAACAACCGCAATACAAAACGTGTAATTCAGATAGACGTAAATGTGACAACGTTGATTTCTAGGAACAACCGCTGGACGGAAACGGTCTTTACACGGCCTCCTTAATACTGTCCCAGGGAATCATGAATAAGTTCATCCAGTCACCACAATGGAGTTTGTTGACACTTGTGTGCAGTACATTTTGAGGTTCCGTTCAAATAAAATGTAAAAGGCATGGAAGAGTTTAGAAATAAATTATAAGTTTCAGTTCGAAAAACAAGGAGGGAAAAGGTCCCTGGAAGTGAAAAACTTAACCTCATTTAGGCCTAATTATTTAATCACAACGTCGAGCGATAAATTGGCGGATGAGTAAAAATTTTGCAAGATTCAGGAATAAGGAGTTAGCGGCCTAATGAGTTATTCTATTCCGGTACTGAGAAAAACCAACGGAAACTGAACTCTGTATCCGGTCTGCGGGCGGAGAATTAGCCCGTGACCTCCAGGTTACGCAGCAGAAGTGCTAAACAATGGACTGTTATGTTCGGTCATCTCAGTATAAAAACTGCAAACAGCATTAAAATTCATACTGAATAATACTGTTTTTATTGTAGGCCACGTATATGGCCAGTGGCGGTGACTTGCGATTACAGTAATCAAACTTAGGGTCGCAAAAAATTCGAGACGTTTCTTCGACAGCTAAGCAGTCATCGGTTTATCATAAATTTTTCTGCTCTATGAATTTTGAAAAGTGTCTTCCTGCGCTAAAAGGTAATAAACTATAAAAATGTTTCCTGAAATTTATGCTGTTTCGAAAGAAGACTGATTTTTACTATGACAGTAGAAAGAATCCGACCAAGCATAACGTGATAAAGGGAAGGGGATCTTGAAAGGAACTTGTAAATATAAGTTGCATTTGTGCAAAATTAGAATTTCAGTACTTTTACTTGATTTACATATTTCGGTCCAATGACAAATTGTTAGCAGTGAAACGCATTAACTACTAGACTAATTAAAATCATTTAATTGTTCTTTCCTTCAGTAGTTCTCGCCTTTTCCTAGTCAAAATCAGGTACGAGGCCTTTCGAGAGGTAGAATATAAATTAAGGTTTTTACAGATACGAAGCCGTATAGTTTGGTAAGAGACATAAGCATTTCAAAGACTTCTCCAAAATTTGATAGTTATGCACCAGACTAATTTTAATTTCAGTAAGTTTAAATTCCCTAAAGCCAATTATCTAAGATTTATTTTAATATTCTTATGCTTCGAAGAATATTTTCATATTCAAAATTTTAAGTGGTTTATGGTATTGCACATAAGCCTTTGACTGCCGCGACTTAATGAAACAAATCGGTTCCTTCTTGCCACCAGATTAATGAAACATAGTCATATAACGGGAATGTTTACTCAATAGAAATGCCGAAGAGAATTCTACACAATTTATTAAGTCATACTTTAACGGTTAATTTTGTTTTTCATTTACACGTAACTTCTGGTGCAGATTTATCTCAGTATTTAACCAACTTGATGCACAAAATTTGTTTCACAATAAGTTTTATTTCATGCCTCTACATGTTTCGAGCACATGTGCTCATCATCAGGAGGTCAAATTTGCATTAAACAGCCTCTGGTATCATCACACCTATAAGTTGGTTAAATACTGATATAAATATACTGAGATGCACGGTCAACAAAACGTCAACATTCTGGTGGAGAATTTACGTATTTCGAGACACTGCACGTAGATTGCCGGAAAGTTAATTAAAGTATGGTCTTGTTTCGCCAGCTTCCGTGCACTAAAGTCTTCGACTCCTTCCTCTTTGGAGACTTGAAAGTAAGTTAAGGGCTCACACTTGCCCCTCCATATTATTGGAAGCGATTTATTGTAGATGAAATAACCAAAATTGTTTCAAAATATTCAAGAATTCTACCTTCATCGTAAAATATTTTGAGAAGGTTAACGCGCAGCAGAAGAACATCTGCTGCAGCACTCGGTGGTAAGTACGAATCGGCGCATCTGCAGGTGAGAGACCCAACAGCTGTAGGCCGCAGAGCTAATGGAAGGTCTGGAGGGAAAACACGATCCACAGCCCGTAGGCATCAGGTGACAACCTCCTCGAAATTCACGTAGTTCCTACTGGCGCCGGTAGTGGTAGGGACGCCTTACAATAGTCGAACACTATGACACAAATTTTAAAATTTTGAAGATAAAAAATGGCTGACTGCATTTTATCGGTTCATGTTCTTTGTTAAAATATCTTCTGTCTTGAAGAATTCTGTTCGTAAAGTTACACAAATGAATTTCTTACGTTTTTAAAAGTAGTAATAAATAATAATAATAATAATATCTTCTTCAATACTTTAAAAACTGGTCTCTTTTATATTATAAAGTCTTCACTAAGTCTGAATCCGGCGTTGTCACCAGAAATTCAAAAAGAGTAAAATGTTTTCTTTCCCACCGAACTTTGTTTCATACTGGTTTATGTAATAACATCGGAATAAATCACAACACGTTCCTGCTAATCATACTGCATAACATAGCACAGTGATACTGAGACATTCATACTGTTCAACATGACAGTTTTATATACTGGCAGCTATACTAAGCATGCAATTGTACTTGCTTAATCTCCTCCAATGGCACCACATGTAAGCAGTTGGAGTTTCTTCGATTTGACTCCGAAAGCGAAATTTACCTGAAAGGAACAACATTAATAACCTTGTTAATTGTTATCTAGCTTCCAATTATACTAATACCGCGAAAATATTCAGGTCAATTCATGCATTATTTAAAAGTTATATATTATTCCATTCGTTATTTCGTTGTGCACACGGATTAGTGGTCGGCTGCATGCTAGACATTAAATAAAATCCACTCTAAACAAATTGCCCACTAAACTAAATTGCTTATTAGCGAGAGGGCTGAAAGACAAAGCACTTTTAGCAGAACACAAATAAAACCTAATGACACAATTAACTTTCCTCCCATAATCTCTAATTTTTTCCACACTATATTTTCACTATAATACTGGAAACGGCAGACAGAATGTGGACGGTGGGAATTGAAGTACTACAGGCCCTATTTTAAAGGAAGAGTTGATTTTGTATGCGAAATACCAATTTTATGAAGGAAAACATGATTTTCAAATACGAAATGAGACAACCAAAACTAACAATGTAAGGTAAAAAGGTAAAGCAATCCCGTTACAGGCCTGAAGTGGTCCAGAAGCTTCCAGGAAATTAAATGTCCCAGATTTCATGACAACAGCACAGGATTGTGGTAAGGTTGTCAGCCTTACGCACCGGCCGTCTTTACCCCCAGGAAATGCTCCTGGTACTCATTTCCGTTAGTGGCTGAGTCGACCCCAGGGCCAAAGTGCGATCGGAACAATTTTTATGTCAATTCCAGTGACACCAGCTGGGATCGAACCAGCGACTTGCCGATTTGTAGCACAGCACCTTAACCACTGTGCCAACGCGGTCCCCAACAATTTAAGAAAGTATACATAAAACATCATTACATTTTTTCCTTCATACACAATACTAAAGAAATAATGAAATAATTAAATGGTGAGGGTTCGGCACTCGAAATCCAAAATTGTGATTTTAGTGAGACTTTTAGCATAAATTCAAGAGTTCTGATAGTGTACAGTTCAACATAGAGCAGCTGTCAAAATATCGATGGATTTATCATTTAAGGAAAGAACCGAATTTTATGTTCAGTTGTGTTTCATGTTTCGTGCATTAATCAGAAACATACAAGTTTTTAATAAGACCAACAAATGCACTTTGATGTACGAGTACAATTTTGTTAGGTAGTAATTACCGACATACAGTAATCAGCGACATTTTTCGTTGAAACTTGTCGGTAATTACTGTCTAATAAAATTAGATTCATATATCGCACTGCTTTGTTGGTCCATTTTAAAATTCGTACATTTAGTTTTAGCTTAGTAATTAACCAACTTAATGCACAAATTCTTGTTTTATAATAAGTTTATTATATGACTGTACATGTTTCGAGCACATAGTGCTCGAAACATGTACAGTCATATAATAAACTTATTATAAAACAAGAATTTGTGCATTAAGTTGGTTAATTACTAAGATTATACTGAGATGCAGATCAACAAAACATTATATATATATATATATATATATATATATATATATATATGTGTGTGTGTGTGTGTGTGTGTGTGTGTGTGTGTGTGCGTGTGTGTGTATATATACACACACATATATACATTTAATTGTTTCTTTGCTCTTCTACTTTTTTAAATAAAAGAGGTAGTGAAGTTATGATAGATTTATAGGAAGATGCGATTCTCAAAATAACTTCAGAGATGTACCCTGCAACGTAAGGCAGCAGCTCAACCTAAAGAGCACGGAATTTGGTACCGCAAAGAAAGGAGCAGAAATAGAAAGGTGAGTGGAGGTTACAGTCCCTGAGCACAAAGACAGAAATAGAAACATAAAAGAGGAAGTTCGGTGGATAAAGACAGTGCGATGACGATGTCCTAGTGGAATTCTTCAGCGGCACGAGTCCGCCCAATTAGTTACGCATCTCGGCCTCACAAGACGTGCTGTCGTCATGGATGTGAGCGACTTTTGGGTTCGCAGCTATGTTTGTGTTCCGGTGTCGACGCCAAGTCATCAGTAACTGTCGCAGACTCCGATTATAAGGTGGGTGTTCCAATTCATTACCGATGGATCAAAGTCAAGAAGAGAAATATTCATGTCAGCAAAACCATAACTGAACCCTCCTTAAATGAGTTTCTTTAGCGGAGTGAAATATTTTAAAATACAACTCGAATTAAAGAGAAATAAGCATCTGTGTCCGTACGCTTTATGGAATGACATTAGCGTAAAAATGAAACTTTTTAACATGTAAAAAGAAAGACAACGTGTATTTTAACCGTAAACTTTGCTCGATAATTTGCTGTGTCCTCTCTATATAGTTCTGCGTCGTGGAAAACATTTCAAAATCAATATTCCTAAGACAGAATGGAAGACTTGAGTCTTGAAGAACAAGTGACACTACTTTAAAAAACATCAGAGACGGAACAGAAGATATTATATAAACAAAGTATGAGTATAAACAGATAATGACATGAGTAAATCCACCGAGCAGAGACCTTGAGAAGTTGATATTTCGTCAGCTTGTGACGAAAATTCAAGCATTTTATCAAAAGCAACAGTCCAATTTGTGTGTTAATAAGAGACTGCCAAATGTCTATGTTCTGAATCAAATTAATTCAGTCCACGACCTCCAACTTTATTTATTTAATATACATTTTAGTAATATCCTCTCACTTACACGTAGGTCTTCTAGGTGGTCTAATTCATTTAGGTTCCGCGACCGAAATTATGTGTCCATTTCTCTTCTTCCCCAATACGTGTCACATGCCTCGCTCACCTCATATTCCTTGATTTCATCACCCGAAAAATATTGATGAGGAGTAAAATGCATTAACCCTTTAAAAGCCAAATTAAATCCCATCTGCCCTTTGCTAGCAGGGACCGCGGTAGCACAGTGGTTAAGGTGCTGTGCTACAAATCGGAAGGTCGCTGGTTCGATTGCCAATGGTGTCATTGGAATTTTTCATTGATATAAAATCCTTCCGATGACACCATGGCCCTGGCGTCGACTTAGCCTCCAACAGAAATGAGTACCAGGAGCATTTGCTGGGGGTAAAGGCGGCCCGTGCGTAAGGCTGACAACCTACCACCATCCTGTGCCGTTGTCATGAAATTTGGGAACCTTAACTTCAGGATGGGCCACTCCAGGCCTGTAACGGGACTGCTTTACCTTTACCTTTGCTAGCATTATTCGGAGCTCACCATATTCTCCACGTTAGCAGGTAAAGGATTTACCTTATTACTACACAGTTTTTTTTAGAGAAAGGAATAAAACGAATGAATAAAAATACGAGTAGAAAAAATGGAAAGGAAGAAGAGAAATCTCAAACGTATACTTCTGTGCAATATTGTGCTACAAACATAGTGACTTACAAGTCAGTTAACTGTTCAGTAACGTACATTGTTCATTCAATTAGTATTTACTGAGTTTACAAGAACTGTTCGAATTGAAATCCTCCAAGTTCAATGAGCAATTCATATCGCTGTGACACAGTTTCACACATTGACTGCTAGAACTCGATATTGGGATGACCTCTAAGACAAGAGAATTTTTGATGAACTGGTTTCTGGTCCTGCCTGTACACTGTAAGGAGTCTGGCCAACAGCAGCTTGTACTGTACCAAACATCTATTCTCGCATAATAATATGACATCACATGTACAGCGTCGAAGTTGGCAACAGAAGACTCAGCTCTGATAAAGAAGATTGAAGCCTTCTGGCAGGTTAAGGTTGTAGGAACTGGCAAATATTTGGCGACATTTGTTTTTATTGGACTGATATAGTCCTACACTACGTCTCTTCCAAAAAGAAGATATCAGAAGACACGGCGTAGCGTCTCAGAAGATCTGAATCTTCAGTAGCAATCATATGAGGAAAACAACACTCGAGCTGTTATGATATTTAGAATACACTGACATAAAGAGATATCTAACCTCCATACGTCCATTGAAGGGCGGTAGTTAGGCAAAGCAAAAATATTACGACAGGGACAGGTGGCGGGCACTTGTGATAGCGGTAATGAACCTTCGGGTTCCATAAAATGTGGGAAATTTCTTGATTCGCTGAGAATCGGTTAGCTTCTCAAGAAGGACCCTGCTGCTATAAGTAAGTAATCAAGTAATTGAGTAAGTATTCACACAGGGTGGTAAATTCTGTGATAAAAGCAGACTTTCATAATTATAAAACCAAATCATTTGAAACTAAATATCCTTAAATATTATAATTATCAACTTACAAAATGTATGAAATATACGTAGCCTATAGGGGGATCGTCAAACCAGTCTCTTGGCATATAGTACCTCCGGAAGTTCTCAACGGATTTCAGTTAAATTAGACATTGGATGTCTATATTCAACTTGTGTCTCCCACATGTCCAACATTACCTTTCGTTTAAGCGATATACGAACCGAATTCCATCACGTCTATCGGGAAAGATCACGAAATAAGAACATAATGACTGGGGCCAACATACCTTGTACAATATAGGAAGTGTGTCATCCTCGATGTGTGTGTGAAAATTGGAAATGGTGTGCAGTCAAACAGAACTATATCACTTAAGGTGTATTTAATGGATATACTGGACAGTGTAGCCATTAAATACACCTTAAGTGATATAGTTGTGTTTGACTGCATACCATTTACAATACCGTGTACACATTCTGTGCGAAACAGTCAACAACGTTGTTCTTGATTTCAAATGTTGTTGCTGACTCAGCTTAAGATACTCATTAGGCAAAATGGCGAGATATGTCATTAATGTTTATAAAAATTTAGAGTAGAGGCATTTCTTGACTTACTTGACAAGTTCGCTATAAAACTCTGAATTTCTTTATTCCTTCGATTTTTCCCTGCGTTTAATTTATGTTGAAGATATCTAATTTAGTTAATCTTTATACCAATCATTTCAGAAGCTTATAAACGTACATACTTGAATATAAATTAGAAGACTTTATTTTTATTTTCTTGCCTTCAATAAGTCTCACATTAAAAATAACATTCAATCCCTTCAGGCGGAATTCGGTTTTATGAGTCCAAATTACTTGCTGTGGAGAATTTCGGTGCAGAGAAGACAAATCATAACAGATATAAAAAATTACTGTTGCTTAGCTCTCTACAACAGGCATTAATAAATTCAGAAAAAAGAGAAACAAACACATATTTGGCATAATTTTATAAAAACCCTCTAATTTGGGATTTCTTATGTTTGCCCCTAATATAGAACTTTTTACACAGACTCACTGGGAGAATTCAATATATAAATAATAGCAGCATAATGTGAAAAGGAAGAAAATACATTGTGAAATAAAACGAAACGTAATTAGATTCGTGAAAGGAAACAGAAATAGTGCATTTTGAATTTGTACAGAGGTGCGATATAGCGAATCATTAATCTGGTGAAATTTATTGCACCAATTCTTTTTCCGTATATCAGAGACGATGAAATTGAAGTCTACTCTCTATCGGTATTTTCAACTATAAATGCAAATTTCTTGTCACGTCATTTCACATTTTGAATCCCCATATATTAGATGCCATATGCAGTTTACTCGTTGCTTGATAAACGGAAAAATATTTATTGAAACGGAATAAAATAATGTTCTGCTTCGTACGACGCAGGCTAAATGCTAATTTTAACGACCGTGTGCCTTGGTCACTTCAAATGTTATTTACCAGTGAAGTTTGGCCAATTTTGTGCGTTATTTACAAATTTCCTGCCATCACTGCCATACATACGCAAAGTTCATTTGGTCTCATGTAACATGTTCCAGTTAACGCATTATTTTTCTACTCTCCATTGTTTCGGATCAAGCTGACACCTGTTTTTTGTAGTCACCGGTCGAATAATATTTTGCTTAACAATTTATTTTTATTGTACTGAGCAGCAAGTCTTGAGAATTTGTTACCTTATCTTCCTTAATTAATATAAACCACTTTTCCTTGACAGTGTATTTCCTTCCAATGATCCAACGTGAATGTAGTTTGTAAGTGTAAGTTTTTATGTCTGTTTCTGTATATTTCTTTAAAACTGCATTTCTTAAATGTCGGATTCAAGTGCTAAAAAATCCTAATTTATATTTTGGAGTTTCTATTTTAAAATTTTGTTTAGGAGACCAGCTAGCCTGAGAACTTTCGTGTTTTTATTCACCCCTCACGGCATAGGCCGAGAAAAATAATCTTATTTCATGTTAGGCCACTTGTGATTCCTTCCTCTTCCTCTTAATTTATTATATGGCTCATAAGTCATCCCATGTTCAGTTCTGTATCCTGTATTGTGAGGCACAGAGCGCCGTTAAATAAACACTAAAGATAAAATTCTACAGTTTTCCACGGCTTAATGATTGCTTGATATGGGCATAAACCTTTCGACGCTGACGCGTTGCTCAGCCCTCACTAAACCATAAATAGATAAATAAATGTATATATATATATATATGTAAATCAATAAATCGGATATTTTTAAGAGAGATATGTCTTTCTTCTTTTCTTCTTCTTTTTCTTCTACTTCTTCTTCTTCTTCCTCCTCTTCTTCTTATCCCTCAATCTTTTGATTGGTTGGCAGCTTTCCATCTGAATTTGCTGCAAGCCATTTTTTTCATTGCTGTATAACTGTCAGCTCCTGTGTTTCTGGTGACTTGCTCTAAGAATTGTAGTCGAGGTCTTCCCACGGCCTTTGTTTGGATATTGCTACTTCAAGGATGTTTACTACAAGCTCGTTACGCCTAATTGTATTCCCTATCCATGAGTGGCGTCTATTTTTTAAAATTCTTAATAGTAATCTTTCTTCTTTCGCCCTTTGAAAAACTTCATCATTCGTTATTCTATCTGACCATTTCAATTTTAACATTCTTCTCCAACACCATGTTTTAAAGGCATTTACAATCCTCTCTTCATTTTTTCCTAAGGTCCATGTTTCTAATCCATAAAGAGCAACACTCCAAATACAACTCGTTATAAGTTAGTTTTTCATGTCCTATGTCCTGTAGTTTAAAATCCAATACATTCCACTTTCAAATACGACCATTAAATTTATATACAGAATAAATGTTGGTTTCATTCAAATACACTCTAATTTTACGTAAATTGGTCTGTTATGTGGCACATTCAGAACAAATGTATATTCTGATTACGCTTTACTAACACATTTTGTTTTATTTAACCAAATAGTTCATGTCTATATAGAAATCCATGCGGAAGAGACACCGTTCATTTGTAATTGTTGTTCATGATGATGTTTGAATTGGGCATCTCATCCCACAACAGTATTCTCATGGAGCTGGTCACTTTGAAGAGTAAACCCAATGATTTATTCATTCTAAAGTCGCAGATAATTAACGTGAAAACAGTGGACTTTGCTGAAGAGGCAAGAACAGGGCTCAGTAATGTAAAATATGTTTAAAAGAATAAATAAATAAAAATTCAGCAACATATACTGAAATATCTCCACTAACTATATCCAGCAAGAAAGGTTTTTTAACAACCGCAGAAAATAGTCTAGAAATGTCTGTAATAACAATGTAACTTTAATTATCAAGTTCATTATTGAAGTTCTGTTTTCGTCAATCTTTGTTTTGAATAAAGGCGGTTTAGCCGGTAAGTCGGTTAAGTGATCGAGGGTTATAGAAAGGCCGCGTATATGTCAGTATAGTCATACATAAACTGTTCAGTGCCGAGTCCTTTCTTTGCAGTTGTGTTCAGTTACTTATAAGGTAATTTCTGGCTAACAATTTCATGTTCCCAGCTAACTTGGTTATTCTTCAATCAATTATTTCAAGATGGTGAAAAGTATTTTTTTATTTGGCCACTTGACACACTTTAAGTTCCATAAATTGTTTACCGAAAAATCAGACTGAAAATGCTCTGAGCCGTGACGTAGCATACAGGTTTGTATCAAGGCGTTTTTACTTCCAAAAGCCATACTTTTCACAGTACACGCTAAATACCATTTCATTTAGCTCAAAGAAAGTCACGGCCTTCCCTGCGCCGATTTTCACAAAACACACATTTTCTCGTATATCTGTGAAAACATCCTATTCACAATTTTATCCAAACCGGAAAAGTGTGGAAAATAAGAGAGAATTTTCATTTACTTTCTTACGTACTGTATTGTTTTCACTGCACCAACTTCCAATAAAGTTATAACTCCGTTACCTGGAGTACATTATATGCCGAATTACGTCTGAATCGGTCAAGAAATGAGAGCTGCAATGTATTTATAGTTCTTAGTAACGTATGACCGTCACTGAGCCGATTACGCTTGATCGTCAACTTTTATAAGGAACTCGCATAAAAAATTTCTTGAAAACCGAACATAAAACTAGCTCACGTGTTCTCCACATAAGGAATTCTTCATTTGCTTCGTAAAGAACATCCAAAATTACTCTCAAGTTTCAAATTGGTGTTTTAATTTTGAACACAAGGACAGTAATATTGACACGGACTTGTGTTAAGACTCCACTTCATCCTCTAACTGATATTTAGGTTACTTTGTGGTAGACTATTCAGAACCTAAATAAAATGAAATTCTCTGCCGCATCATTTTCCATTGTGAATGCAGAAGCTTTGCTTATCTCATCTGTAGCAAGAAGTGGCATTCTGTTGTGCCGAACAATCAGTCACTGCCATAGTCCCTGCTCAGGCTGTTAACCCGCGGCCTCTTGAAACATGCACGGACGAGGCCCGGTTGAGACAAATGGCTGGACGCGTTATTGTGCTGCCCACACTTCCAACTTCCTATAGTTGCAAAGTTGAACAATAATACATTGGATTTTTTTCTCCTTCAACAAGGAAATAAACATTGCCTATTCAAGGTGGAAACAAATAAAACATTTGGACGTGAGGAAAATAAAACAAGAATTAAAACTCTGGACAAAACATATTGCGACTAACTTCCGAGAAATCCTTCACTCTGACTGCTAAGGTCAGCAAATACTATGCGTTAATAATTACGTGGACAGAGTCGGGTGTGCTAGAGAGGTCACACAGCACCTTCACAAAGGAATGGTTACTTTGGCACGGCCCTAGAAACGCGTCAATTCGGTACCTGATAGTAAAGTTTTTGTTCAAATTTAGTTAAGTCTACTGTGCATAAAAGTCGACATGTTTCTTAATCAGAACTCTTGGCCTTGGAACGGTTCTTTGATACCGTTTCACAAGCGACTCAGTACAAAATCCAGTAATGCATTTACTTCTGAGAAAGTAACAAACTTGAGGTACATAAATCTGTGAATCTCCTAACTAGCTGAAAAATTCCTGACGCTGGACATACGAACACATTTCAGTGGTGATGTTGGGTAAATTGCGTAAGTTTAAAGTGGCAAACAGGTGACTGTGAATGTACAATCGAGACAGAAGTGGAAGAGAGCGACGATGAAAAGATTAAAGGTAAATTTCACCCTAGAATACGTCGTGAAAGCCCAGAGGGGGAGTAAACTTATAGCTATATTTTTTCTTTAACCTCGGTGTAAGATGTGGGTGGATGTTCAACGTCTGCCCCAGCTGCTTTACCACCTGGAAAGAGACACAGCACGCATTGTACAGGAGGCTAGTGGGCCCCAGAGCCAGGTCTAGAGAGGTGTGGAAAATCTCGTCCCCACCGGGATTCGATCCCCGTACCGTCCAGCCCGTAGCAAGTAGAGGAAGCGGTGGTGGTCTGTTGAAAATTACTCTGTCACAGTTAACCCTGCAAACTGCAAAACGAGATGGAGGAATTCAGATAGGATGTGTCGGTCTGCCAACTGACTAGGAGTACATAGCCTACTCAACACGATACCGGCGTACTGGTCAATGGAAGCGAGGTCTCTAGGGTATGTCTTTTTTCGGGGCATAATATGACACAAAAGTTTAATATGCCGTCCGTTTTTGAAAGGCAAGTAACTTGGGAAAATATTTGGACGTAAGTAATATGATCTAATTGGAGAACATAGAAAACTACATGACGGAGACATCATAATTTTTACTCTTCAAAAAATATGATTTGGCTGCTTAAATCAAGGAAATGCCTGTTATGTTTATTAAATATATGTGCAGTAGGAATATTTATGAAGGTTTCAATCGGGAGTCGCAAGGGAAGAATGCACTTGGAAGAACTACGTGCAGATGGAAAATAGAATAAAAATTAATAACACAGAAATAGCGTGAGAGAGTGTGGACTGGGTACCTTTAGCACAGAGCTCTGTACATCAGCGTGCTTCATGAATACGGTAACGGGTTTCGTAAACACAAAGAATTTCTTGCTTCACTTGTCAAGCAATACCGTGCGCCAGCACTTGGGTAGCTGATTTGTTATATTAACGGATATAAATTTAAACATTGTGGTAATTCTGAAATTTTTATCTTGATTTTAAGGGTACACAAAAATTGAAATTAACCCTTAACCCGCTAATGTGGAAAATATGGTGAGCTCCTAATAATGCCAGCAGATGGAAGGTGGGATTTAACTTGGCATTTAAAGGGCTAAAGTACAAGACTAAAGGAATTGTTTCAAGATTCTTCAATTCGCATAAGACTCCACAGATTCCTAACATAAATTTTGAATGACATAAAGGCATAATAATGTGATGAGACATAGACCTAAGCGGTTTATATCACAATGACCATTCACAGGAATTCTTAATTTTCAGCATATATTTGTGGTGAGTGCATCCGATAAGGTTATAATGATTGCAATAACGTCAGTTTATGTTATCTGATTACAGCCTAGTCTACTTCCATAAACTCTTTTGGGGCCAATACATCCAGGGAGGGGGTGGAATATTATGCAGAAATAGAACTAAAATTATATTGTTGTTGCAGAGTGAAATGCAAGGGCTTATTAATGCAGTGTGGCGTGATTTGTATTAGGTAAAGCAGGTTGAAACGGTTACTGTAAAAAATAATGCGGTTTCTAATATTGATTCAATGCCACAGACATTATAACAAATAATTTGGTTTCTAATCTCGAGTCATTACCTCAGAGGGGGTAGAAAAATTATCCAACAAGGAACTAAGAGCAGCTATTCCTGGTACAGTCTGATCAGAAATCTTGGAGCATTATTCCTGCTAGGCAGCTTCTTTCTAAACCTAGACCGTGCAGGCTAGTGTAGCGGTTTATAATCTGTGTGAGTATTCGTGAGGCAACCGATTCAGACGAAGATACGTTAATTCCATCTTGATGGTTTTATTCAGGGAAGTATGGGACCGAATTTTGACAGACATTATCAATCTCTTTGAAAGTCATACTGAGTTTGGTAACAAATTGTGCCGTTATTTTTACGCCAAATTATAATCTGTTATATATGTTGTTAAAAGAGTGCGCTCAGATAATTTAAAGAAATTCGTATTGTCTAAAGAAACTGTTTTGTCATTATTAATAGACTCTTTAAAAAGCATAAAATTATTACAGCACAGTAGCGTCTAAATACCCACGTTATAAATTAAAACATCAGAGAAGCATTATGTACATTTTATGGCACAAATGAGAAATGCTTTTAATGTGCCCAGTCGAAAGTTAGTAGGGAAGAAACCGCTTTAGAAGTACGGCTGTATTTGACACAAAGAGATTAAAGTGGATTTGAAATAGAGCTCGGTATGCAGGTATGATCCGCATTCTTCATTCTCGAAACAGGAACCAGCGGCAGTCTTTTGTGTTTGTGTTCATCGAAAAGAATGAACGGTTTCCGTGACGGAATAATACTTGGCCTCGTAAGAGAACACTGATTTCTGCGCTGTGGAGTAATTTATATACAACCTCTCCATAATTTTTCAAATACATAATTTATATTAAATATATAGGCACGAGCATGTACAAAGGTTGCATGCATGCCAATGACACCCACATAAATAAGTTAATACATATATATATATATATATATATATATATATATATATACAACGGTAAAGTGTTGCCGTTACAGGCCCGGTGTGGCCCAGAGGGTGGGTAGAGGTATAGCTCTACTCTTCTATGACCGCGACACTAGAAGGGGTGAGTGGTCAGCATCACGCCTCGGCTGCACTTTACCCCCGGGAAAGATCCAGTACCCATTTTACAGGAAGCTGGGTGGGCCCCAGGGTCGGTCTGGATGGGTGGAAAGTCTCGTCCCCACCGGAATTTGATCCCGGACCGTCCAGCCCGTAGTTCAGTCGCTATACCGACTGAGCTACCCGGCCCACAAAGATAAATAAATAAATAAATATATATATATGTATATATATGCGCGCGCGCGCGCGCGTGTGTGTTTATGTGGGTTCGCCTGTAAATTTATGTGTGATTAAACATTTCGTTTCTATGAAAAGGCGAATTGTATTTATGAAGATTATAATGTCTGCTGTCCATTAATTCCGCAGTCTTGTCTTATTTAATTGCGTTGCTAATGCGAGATCTGGAGAGTGGATGCGAAGCTCCTCGCGATGTAATCCCGAAACTCGGGTACCGTTATGCTGTCTCCTTTACAATCCGGTATCCACTGCGTGGGAAACTTTGAAGTAATGCAGTATAAAGTCGGGGGTGCAAATGTTTTAGTTTGCAGACAAGAAACAAACCATCCGTAGCCGGCGGACGTTTTACCATTATTTCATTTGAAATACAAACAGAACTGTGTCGTCCCATTTCCTTTTGAATTAACTCAAACTCCACTCTGTTTAAAAAAAAAAAACAAGTTAAATTTACTCGGCTTGTTTGACTAGCTGTCTATCAGTTTTCCTACATTAAACGTCCGATTCAAACCGTAAAGAGTTGCAGTTCACATTATACATCAGCAAATAACGCGCACAAGATTTACTAATGATTGTGACGCATTTTTGGGAGCTGATTTTAGGCATTACGTCCCGCGATGTTTAAATGCACATAAATACACATTTCGTTGCTTTATTCCGTTTCACGAATCATTGAGTTTCAACTGCGCAAGAAGCCTTACGCTGGTATGAGACATCCGCAGGACTAGCTAATATAGGCATATGAACAACTATATTAGTATGGCGCCCACTGCCGGTTAAATGGGGCGTTGAATGGGATGCAAAGACTGTCTGGTCGCTTTGCAGCAGGAAAAAATCTCATTCTCTTGTAAGTAGCCGACACACATTCTCCGTCTTTCAGCCCATAACCTACGTCACTGCAGCCACAGCGCTATCCCGGCTCTTTGTTAAGCATTTAATAAAAATCATAAAGAAGAATTCGTTCTGACAGCAACTTAAATTCAGGAATAGTTGGATAGGCCCATAATAATCCAGTCACTTGGCCAAACGAAATTCAGGACAGCAACTAATTCGAAATCTGAAGTCAAAACATTTTATTTTTTTGCCTTTCTGACTAGAATAAGAAGAAAAAGAAAGGAAGAACGGAAAAGAAGATCAAATTGCTACAAACAAATTTTTTAACATTTCTTATTTTCCTTACGGAAGTATTCGAATGCACTGCTATCAAGAACTTTTGTAGTGCATTACTAATTTGCTAGAGCTTTGAGTTCTGCGGAACACCTAGGCCGAATTTACTTCGCATCTTCACGTAAGGAATGAATCTGGATATATCGCAGGCAGTCGGCAATAGAGACACTTCCTAGATACGACTAGTAGTTTGATAGTCAATTATAGCCATTACAGAGAGGCAATTACCGTAATTATAGAGGGCCATTACCATCACTGTATCACCATAAATCACAGGACTATATGACCCCTTCCATACTGTCGCAGCACAACAGACGGGTAATGAAGTTAAACCGGTATCACTTCGTACAAGGCACAGGATTCTTGAACGAGGAATTTGCTTTCTCTTCGCGTGTTCAGTAATTAGAGATTTGGATCTTTTAAGTTTTGTTCTTACATGCAGTACAAGACAATTTGGATTACACAACAATTTTTGTTTGTTTGTTGATATTGAGCGCGTTATTATTATTATTTATTGTAACATAATTGTTAAAAATTGTACCAACAAAATGGACAAATTTTGATGTTTTAATTTACAAAACTCCTAAATGTTTCGGGCCTCCCTGGTCCATCATCAGGAGGTGCAGTTGTACGAAAGAAACGGTAGGCCATACTATCACCTCCAGTATATGGAACTGTGGTGAAATCATCAATGTATGATATACAGAGGCGAATATGTACACAATAATTGGAGCAGCACGTGAACACAATCCACCCTGTAGGTTATTCCAATTATTGTTTACATATTCGCCTCTGTATATCATACTTCAATGATCTCACCACAGTTCCGTATATTGGAAATGATAGCATGCATTAGTGATTGTTTCGTACAACTGCACTCCCTGATGACGAACCAGTGAGGCCCGAAACATGAACGAGTTTTTTTAAATTAAAGTGTGTGCATTTTTTGGTCTAAATTGTAACAATTATATCACGAGGCACGGAGTGAAATGTAAAAAATTCATTGTTTAAATCAATAAATAAGGGTGAGGTAGCAAAACCGGATGCTTCAACACTGTGAATATGATACTCAGACATTGAACACGTTCTATAACCTAAACATTCTTCATCAAACCAGGGTTTATTCTGCTTAAATTCATCCAAACCCAGACTCTCTTTCGCTGACGTTTGTAAATTCTCTTTAATGTTTTCCCAAGTCCTATTTACGTCCTCGTCATCGTCCGAGTTCTCCAAAGCTGCAAACCTGTTTGTAATCTCTATCTGATATTGTTTCCTAACCTCTGGCTCATTTAGCTTCCTCAAGTTAAATCTTTACCTATCGAACCTCTGTGCGGCCTGTTTACCCACTGTTAATATTTCCCTAACCTTTGCAATCACCAGATAGTGATCTTTATCACACTCAGCTCCCCTAAAACTTCGCACATCAAGTACACTCGAATGCCATCTCCTATCTATCAATACATGGTCAATCTGGTTGTGAGTCTTACCATCAGGGGAGGTCCAGGTGTATTTATGAATGTTCCGGTGAGGGAACATCGTGCTCTTAACC
>Ga0123354_10000508_pt1 | contig 39253 bp, 24 predicted proteins | sample TergutLab28metaG_2_FD_97872 | JGI IMG/M metagenome (GOLD analysis project Ga0123354, IMG submission 97872) | Labiotermes labralis P4 segment gut microbial communities from Petit-Saut dam, French Guiana - Lab288 P4 | ecosystem: Host-associated > Arthropoda: Insects > Digestive system > Gut ... | reverse complement strand
GAGAGTGAGAGAGTGAGAGGGTGACAGAGAGAGAGAGAGAGTGAGAGAAGACCAGTAAGACATGGGGAGATTATGCTAGTACCATACGTAAACAGCCTTACGTAAGTGAGCCAATAGAAACAAAGTATTCAAATTTTGACTGTTGATTCTATTAGGGGCTAGTGGGATTTAAACAGTTAGCCAATTAGGAAGAGTAAAAATATTTGGGGGGGGGGAGGATTTGAACTGTGCTAGTTTGAAACCTTAACGTAAGAAAGTAGTACGTTTCCTACCCAGGATGTGAGAAGTCGTGTACATGATACCGAGGCTAATAGTGCATGGATTTTCAACGCCTCCATACACGCAAACATCTGTAAACTTTAATAATCTGGGGAAATAATACGAAGAATACTTCATGGCGTACAGTTATTTATTCCCGATTTGCTACTTAGAACACTTAGATTCCCTGAGATTAAGACATGCGAAACGACTGATGAGCTGGGTTGGGTTATATAGCTTTATTAAGAGTAGGTTCCCACCTGTCGCTCACAACTTCGGAATGGTTTCAATGAACTGATACTTGATCAGAACTGGAAATACTTGACCATTTAAGTCCTACAATAAGAGTTAAATAATGAAAAATGTTACTTTCAGGCCATTTACTGGCCAACTGCATTGTAGTGCCTCGAAAACGACATCAAGCAGCAGAACTCGCGTGCCTGGGTATCGTCAGATTTCACATTTCTACGAAACGTTCATCGACGCACACAGCGTCAGGATGAAGGAAGTCTTTTACGCGCGCGCACACACACACACACACACACACACGCATACACGATGCAATGAGTCACAGTGACTTCGATGTCACGTGGTAGGTAACGTCTGAAAATTCATTTCTACCTTCCCGTGCAGGCCTTTATATGTCCAGTGGCCCTAACTACATCACGTACTTGAATAAAGGTAGACCAACTTGATGACACTTGCTTTATTATGTCAATTTACTGCTCAACATGTTTCAGATGTTAATACATCCATCTTCGGGAGCTTGCGACTACTTGTTGCGTTGTTGTGTAGGCTGACTTGAGGCGTGTTGGTGTTATGTAGCGGGATTGGCTGTTGGTGATGTGGTATCCGAGTGCAGGCTGAACCACTAGTGGTTCAGCCTGCACTCGGATTTATTCAAATATCAAGACGATGCACGGTCCAATACGCATAAGATACATCACGTACATTTAAAAAGTTTCATAGATGATAACCACTAACGGAAACCAGCTGGTTACGAAAGAGTATTTTTTTAAAGCCACTAAATTTTCGAATCATGAGACCTCTAATGCTTTAGAAGAGTATTCAAGATGTAAGGAAAACGTAATGTTAAAGGTAAAGGTTGCCCAATGACATGCCTATATGCAGGAACAGAACGGAGGCGAAGGTATTGTGCCAAACCCATTCGCAACCTCGGTGCTAGAACGGGGTGGTGGTCAGCACCACGCTCCGGCCGCTTTACCCCCATGAAAGAGCCGGTATCCATTGTACAGGACACTGGGTGGGCCTCAGAGCCCGTAACGAGTTGCCACCCTTGCCGCCATTCCAGGTGTACTGAGTTCGAACGTCAGTGTGCCTACTTCAAACTGTCATACCGTTTGCACTGTCTTTCTCACTCTCCTCAGACGAATGCCAGGAGAGTATCTCGACAATAGCCACGACCTCCTCCTTCCAAATTCTTACCTACACCCACCAATCATGATTATATAATCAATTCATTAGATGCTATAAAACACCGTCAGTTTAAAGTATAATTTATAGCACTAATTTACAGATTTCTTTCTAATTATCGACCATCATCAGGCCAAAATTACAATAATTAAGAGACAGATAAAAAAGCAACATATAAAACATCATGTTTTATGTGGGATCCCACAGTTTTAAAATACTTTTGTTTCTAATAAAACTGTAACGTTATATCTGGTCGATAGTAGGAGGTGGGATGTGGGTATGTGGACTGGATTGGGTTGGCCCAGGATAGGGACAGGTGGCGGACGCTTGTGAGTGCGGTAACGAACTTTCGGGTTCCATAAAATGCGGGGAATTTCTTGACTAGCTGCAAACCAGTTAGCTTCTCAAGAAGGACTCTACACCATGGAGTGAGTAAGTAAGTAAGTAAGTAATTAAGTAGCCGAATTATAATAGTGGGAATATAATATTAATATTATAAAAAGTGTTGTATCCCACAAAAACATTATATTTTGCACATTGCGTCTTTTGCGTGCCTTAAAAGATTGTCTGCCCGATGATGTTCAATAAATATACCGAAACATGTAGTTTTTAAATAAAAAAAACCGTTGTGTTAAGACTAATAATGTTTTGACTGTTTTTTTTAAGACACAACGGAATCAATTCTATTAAGTAAGAATATACAGAACAGGGGGACCTCTGTTGAAACAACTGGATTTGTAATACATCTGCAAGATAATGCGTAGAAATGCCACTCCTTTGTCTCTACCGAAACACAGACACAATGATTCCAAAGCCAGAAAAGATTTAGGTCTAGACTTCTGTCCTACATTCAAGTGAACAATCTCTCCGTAGATCATCATATAAATGACTTCATAGCTGTCGAAATGATACGAACAAATGAAGACATCACATTATGGGTGACATTTATGAGAATGAACACATTCCAAGCATTGAGATCATGATAAAGAGGGTAGCATTCATATCAAGCCCATCACAGCAGGGAACGAATAAACAACCCTCTAGTAATGTGAGCGAACGGCTATGAATGAAGTGCGTTTGAATGACTGGTCCACGTGTTCATCTGCTAGCAGCTGGGCATCATCGTGTCGTCACTTCCGGAGCGCAAAAAGAAATCCTTGTATAAGGTAAGGACCAATGAAGCAATTTAGTGCACTTCTTACAAGAGTGGTGCGTCGGTATTACAGCTCTTTGCAGCATACAAGCTCATGTTTCGGGGTGGGGGTTTGGGGGGGAGGAGGAGGGGGTGGACTTGAACGACGAACGAGACGTGAATGTTGAACAACAGGCCTTTTGCCAGCAGTTTGTTCGTTTCCTTGTCAGTCAGGCTGTTTGTTTCTTTACTTCCCCTCCCCCCTTCTTTCTTTCTTTCGCCCTTCACGGTTGTATGCAGACACACGTAGGGGCATATAACGAATTCCCCGTATATTAATACCATCTCATGGCAGCATGCACACACGTACGTACGGGTATATAAAAAATTCCCCGAATTTTAATACCATCTCATGGCAGCATGCACACACGTACGTACGGGTATATAAAAAATTCCCCGAATTTTAATACCATCTCATGGCAGCATGCACACACGTACGTACGGGTATGTAAGAAATTCCCGGATTTTAATACCATCTCATGGCAGCATGCACACACGTACGTACGGGTATATAAAAAATTCCCCGAATTTTAATACCATCTCATGGCAGCATGCACACGTGTACGTACGGGTACATAATACGAGCCCCTATTTTTTTAATACCACTCTATGGGGGGCATATGGGACGTGGTTATTAAACTACACATCCAGGAACTCTTACCTTCTGGCAAAAATGTGCCTGGGTGGCTAGTTTCATATTCGAGGCAACACTGCCCCCAAAGAAAAGACCTATCGGTTCCCATTGGAAAGAAGACATTCAGGCAGTGTGAAATATAAGAATACCTGCCGGGAATCGAATCCGGTCAATCGAGCCCCATTCTGTAACTGAAACACCACAAACAAACACACAGTACTCTCTAGCGGCGCTTGTGACCAGCTAGGCCTATCGGGATTAAAAGTTATGGGATTGTTGAGCACCTTCTTACTTCCTGCTGCATTGGTCGTTCATATCCTCACACCTTACACCTTAATAGTTCCGAGCACGCATGCGCGCGCACACACACACACACACATGCGCTCACATACGGCGTGGCAAGTGAATGCGCACAGAAATTAACACATTGGTTGCACAGGCCAATAAGTTTCAGTGACTTGGGAAGTAACGTTGTCTACCGACGGCATGATGAACGACAAACTAATTCCCGTGGTCTGAACACATAGTTGCATGACTGACAGCCATACACAGAACGTGTACAACTTCTACATCATTATGACATGGGCACTTTCGTGAGGCGAGGAAAGGAAAACAATATATAATGTAATGTTTTCCAGCTATGCTCTATACGGAAATCAAAACAGGACAGCATATAGCTGCAGCAGGCGACACACACGGGGAATGGATGGGAACAGAAGCGTTAACACATAACAGTCACATAGCGCCGTGTACCGCTGATTGCAGCTTTCAAATCATTCATTCGGACACGGGCCTAAATTACAAATGCTGGTAAGATACGCCAAGTTACTGACACAGACGACGGCCGAATCTGATTTTCTTCCGTACCATACCAACACTACATCATTACATACAACCCCAATCGAGACCCAAGATCGTCCTACGAAATACTCAAACAGTAGACCAAACAAGATACACACTCACTTATGACATGTATCTGACATTTAAAATATTTTTCTATATACAAAAGCGTTACATATAGATACAGTAGTAAAAAATCTACCGAGTCATGCATTAGTAGGGGGTGGAGCAATTTTTTTTAAAAATATTTCTCAGTATTTAATCTCTTGAGGTCAGCGCCCTTCCTACATTTAACGGGTAGAGGAAAAGTCCCAGGAAAACATCAGTTTTTCTTCTGGTTCCAAAACCAATAAAAACACATTTTTAATGTACCAGTGATTTAAAACTGACGGCTAAATACGCATTCCTTAAAGTATCACATTAGACACAATCACTGGTGCAAGGTGTGGACTGAAGTGGGAATAGCTCAATTCCTCAAACCCCCAGACCTTTCCAAGAGGGACTGCTTTTCGTCATTTGTGTACAGAAGCATCGCTGTGAGGATGCAGGGCATGCACGTCACCTTTCCAATTCGTCCTTCACTGACCACCACTTTTAAATCAAGCAGCACAGCAGCATCCGTGATAATCGTCTTGTGCTGCATGAAATTTTCAAGCGAACTTCCATCCAAAGCCCAAAACACTGTGGCCATAATCACTCCAACTGATGATTGTGGTGGACTTCTTCTATATTCTTTCAGGATCCCAGTGATGGATCCATGTCTCGTCACATGCAAAGATTCTTAGCAATAATCACTGTGGGTTCGGTTCATACATTCCAAAATTCTGTTTATAGCATTCTCGGAACGTAGCGACAACTGACATTCGGCAAAAGGAGGTAGTCATGGAGGACGGCCAGAACAGACATTCCCACACATTTCGTTCTCGGGTAATCGCTCGCGCTTTCAAATTCCTGTCCTGAATGTCCGTATCTTCAGCTCTCTGGCACATTTATGGAGCAATAGCTGGCCTTTCAAGGCAAGAATTATATTCGATGCATGCTGTACCTCAGTATTTCACTTCCCATTTAGAAGAAGCAGTATCAGCATGAACAGCCAACATCCCTTCACGAATCACGTTTAACCTATTCCTTTCTTACGTAGGGAACATGACGACGGGTCGGTTTTCTAACTTCACATAATCCATGTTTACAAGCGAAAAGTTTGGTTTTCACTGCGTCTACTTTGCAAGTTTCGAATGGACTGAGGCAGCGGAATGCTGACAGCCCACGTGGAAAATTATTGATGGCTACGCATTATTATAGGCCTATATAACGTGATTAGCTTCGCAAAATTTCTGTTTATTTTCTCCACAATGGATGCATCTCTCCACTTTTGCATCTCCCTGGTTACTTTGCTTTGGCGTCACAACTGTCGCCGGCTATGACGGTATTTTGCTGTACACACGAGTACTGTGTAAAATACCATAAACGAGGCGTCATTTCATTGGGCCTATTAATTTATTACTGAATTGTCTGTAAAGGGCTGTCTCCTAATTCAGTTTCTCATTTCTGCACACTAATTCAGCGACTTTTAATAAATTTGGTATGACAAAGATATACGGAGGACCATCATGTTTTATCACTAACTAGTCGTCTTCGGCAATACTATTATCGTAACCCTACAAAACTGTCAAGTCAGAATAACATTCAATATTTAATTATAGGCAGACCACAGTGACCGTGCGGTCTAAGGCGTGGGTTTGGTGCCGCTCTCTTGCTGGGATTGTGGATTCGAATCCCGCCGGGGGCGTGTATGTTTTTCTCTTGTGAGTGTTTTGTGTTTTCAGGGAGAGGTCTCTGGGTAGGACGATCACCCGTCCAGAGAAGTCCTACCGAGTGTGGTGCGTCGTTGTCTGTGATCTAGAAACGTCAAGAATGAGGAGACCGTGCCCCCCATTGGGTTCCAGCGCCACGGAATATATATATATATATATAGGTAAAGTGTTTCCATTACAGACCCGGTGTGGCCCAAAGGGTGGGTAGAGGTACTCTTCCATGACCGCGGCACCAGAAGGGGGTGAGTGGTCAGCTGCACGCCCCGGCCGCACTTTACCCCCGGGAAAGACCCGGTACCCATTGTACAGGAGGCTGGGTGGGCCCCAGGGCCGGTCTGGATGGGCGGAAAATCTCGTCCCCACCGGGATTCGATCCCGGATCGTCCAGACCGTAGTCAGTCCCTACACCGACTGAGCTACCCGGCCCATATATATACATATATATATATATATATCCCGTTAGCCTGGTATTTCTTGGATTAGCGAAATCTAGGAGAGCACGATGGCTAGGACCAAACTAACAGGAATAGATATATACGGTTTTAGAGGGGTGTCCCTGGAAAATGGTCTACTTAGAATACGAGCTGCCAAATCGAAGCGATGTTGTGATGAGCCTAGGGAGATATGTAGTGGGGATGGGAAGTCGATGGGAATAGCTTAGTATCGCATCCAATGGCGGGATTTGATATCAACACTGTTGAACTTTGAGAGTACCTTAACAAACTGTTAGTTATCCTTAGTTTACCACCTATGAAAGCGGTAAAAACTAATCCACATAAAAAAAACCAGTGGAAGAAAGTGTAATCACGCTATGTTTAGTAGCCTAGCAAAGGCGTCAAATAGTAAGCTGATAGTGTCATTGTTTAGATAAGTAGGGCCTACTAATAATAACGAACAGCTCACTGCGCAACGCAGGACAATTAACCACACACTACTCAAGCATCACCACATTATCTCGGCTGCACCATTTTGCTCCCCACAACACACATCAGCGCTCGGCCTGTGACGTCCGCACAGCCTGGTGGGCGGACTTCAGGATAACGTGAACAGCTTCTATCGCATTTTAAAACACGTCCGTCGAAACGTAATTGAAAGCCTCTTAAAGATGGACATTTTTCTGAAAAGAAGAATCTAGCGTTTCCCCACTCAAGACTACGCAAGCGCAATGACCCAACTGGTCGCACAAGGGTCTCAAATGAGAACTGTCATTAAATATAACAACCACATTCAATTAAAATGATAAGCTGATTCGACGTGTCGGACAATTGTGTTACCTTCAGCTTCACGGTGAGTGAATTAGGTTCAGGTAGACACTGAAATGATCGGTTCCTATACCAGAAGCTTACAAGAATTGTGGCCAAGAAGAACCACGGACTGGCTACAATCCTTGCAACCTTCCAACACAATCGACCCACCCACCCCTCCTGTCACTTCAGCGTCCACCTGAACCGGATTCGGTCACATGCAGCAGCATGACGCTCCTCCGAAGCGCTGGAAACGTCTAGTGACCCTACAGGGTTTCAGTAACCTAAAATACCACCATTTAACCGAAGATGATTGCACCACACTAACCCAGTGGTCTGTGACTGCCCTAACCACGCAGCATGCTACCACAACGTGGGAATTAGTTTAGGAATAAATTTCTGCTCTGACAGCTGGCTGGTTACATATAGCGCGAGTTAATTTGTTTTTTTTTTTTTAATATTTGCCATCCCGGAGTGTTTAACACATATATGAATATATAATGTATCAGTCAAACATAACAAATTTTAATATGTTATTTTATTATTTAGGGCAACATGTTTCGACTCTTATAGAGTCATCTTCAGTCCCTTCTAAAATACAGATCCTTACTTAACAATGTTTAAAATGCATTGTGGGATCCCAAATGCTTAAATTCTTGACATAACTATGTATAAATACAATTGCCATAAGTTCTTATTATACAACTAGAATACTTTGGTTCTAAAATTTTAACCGGTATATGAAAGAAGTTAAACGTACGTATTTGAAATGTGTTGTCGTAGACAACGTTGGGTATTGTTATATATATATATATATATATATTGTTACGATTTACTTAAAAGTATATAAAACGTTAAAATTTGACTATGCAATGATGTTGCGCTTGGAAAGTGACATCTTCCTTGTGTTTATATTATAATCTTGTTGAACTTTTTTAGACTCTTATCTCCAATGTTAAATGGAGTAATCAACCATTCAACACTGCAGATAGTGTCTAAAAGCATGTTGCCCTAAATAATAAAATAACATATTAAAATTTGTTGTGTTTGACTGATACATTATATATTCATAATTCTCTATTGGGTTCTGTTGGTCTTTGGTTAGTTACAACTTATGGGCTCTGGAAACTCCACATATTGCGCTTAATAATAAGACATTATGTATTCCAGTAATGGAAATGAACGTGTCAAGCGATTCTTTCCGTTCAGTAAGCAGGCCTACACGGGCGATACAACAGCTGCTCCTGGCGACCTCCTCAAATAGCCTGTGTAATTGATCGATGTATGAACAAATGCATATGTATGTAGGCCTGTGTATATAGGCATTTATTTACTATTTATTCATGAAAGTGTGTATGTGCGTTATGCATCTATTGATGAATGAAATAATGCATGCATGCAAAAAGAATTGATGCAAGGGCGGCGACAAGTTGCAGGAAGCGCTAGTCATACGGCTGTGTCGAGACACATTGCAAAAACCGTAGGTAATAATCATTAACCTTGTCTATACTGACATTTCCCTAAATTACCCATTAATTCATTTCCTAGTATGCCTTGCGACAGGTCCATCACCTCTGCCAAAGCCTTTTCTCCAGACTGTGCAATCCACAGCTTCCGCTTTCAAATTCCAGCTTCTTCTCTTTTGCGTAAGGCCATCCAGCAGCTGCTTAACTATTCTTCCTCGCCTTCTCTTCCCTTCTACCATTACTTCGACAAGCGTGTTTTAGAAGGCTGTTCCTACTTGAGATGTGACCAACCCAGTTAGCCTTTATATGTGTTATGATGTATGTAAAAGTTGCATGTAAGATGTTCCTTTCCTCTTTGATTCTATGTAGCACTTCTTCGTTGCCTAAATTGCACACGTGTACAAATCACCTAAAATACACACGTGTACAAAAATTAATTACAAATAATATAGTCCATGTCCATTGTACACAGCAATTCGTTCATTTTGTTGAGGGAAAACATCGGTATTTATTGTGAGAATCATACGAAACAAGCGAGCGGGCTCTCAGTGCGTGCGTGCGTGCTTGCGCGCGCGTGTGTGCGTGCGCGTAGCCAAATGCATGTTTTCGTAAGTTTACAGCACACGCGGTTGCCACTGGACTTCAGTTAGCAGCTAAACACATATGCCTCTGTCAGCACGACAGCACCAATACTGATAAAGATTCTTTTAGCAGCATAATTTCATTTATAGGTCACAACACATACAACGTATTGATTGTCCGAGAAACTTGGTATCAAAACAAACAATACAAGTTGTAGGGCTGCAATTAATATCCTTTACAATTTGCGTGTTAGGTCGGTCTTCCGCTCCGGACGCTGAGCGGACCGGCACCAGATAACATTCATATCAAACGCAAGTACTTTGGTGGGGTCCGGGGTGGGGTGTCACTAATTGGTATGGTTCTCTGCGCGCCACACTTGGTGTCATAATCACGCTAGACAATATCGCAATACAACAACCACTACCACCACCACAACAACAACATATTATCGCCAGCCACTCTCTGGAAACCGTTGATAATTAGGGACAAACCAAACAGCTAACTGCACACTCAGATGAGATAAGGCCAATGTGATTTTTGGAGACATTTGTGATGAGAAAGAAATGTTGGACACAAGAATATAACGAGCTTGGCATTTATTCCCGAAGGCGCAGCACAAGGACAGAGACGCCAGGCTGAACCCAACTGTGCCTTCTACAACGACGTTGTCAATTGCTAAGTTTATAGGGTGTTGGGGGAAAGGTGAATGCATACGAAGCACTGGTGGAATGATGTTGATAGAAGAATACTACAACACTCATACACGTAGACAAACCTGTCCCAGTGACACTTCGCCCACCACAACTTCGACTGCCTGGGACTGGACAGGATGAGGGTCCGGCCATTAAACAGACCGAACCACGACACACGCCCAGTCGGAACCCCTGAAGACTATAACCTGGCAATCGCAACTCAACAACTGCTGTGGTATTCGACGCTTGAACTCAGGCGCGTTGTTAGAATGTCTGCCGAAACAGTGGCTATGATGACCGCGGTTTTCCGGGGTTCCTTTCCGTCCCCCCCCCCCCACCCAGTAGGTACAGTAACAGGCGACGTGCTGCAGGACGATGTAATCGTGGCACTATTCCCGGCAGGGGCACAAGATACACTACCTCTTCTCCAAAGCATACAGACGGAATATGGAGCCCACACATCTTTTATTCAACGGTATTCCGCGGATGAAGCGGCCGGGGCGTGAAGCTCCTGTCTCCGGGGACCATAAACACCGAGACATGGTCCTCCAGGTTGCGGAGTTGGGCGAGAGGCTAACAAGCTCTCCCCGTACAACATCACATATCTCGAAAAACAAAGAACACGAGGCTAAAGCCCGATCCTTGGCTGCTGAGTCATACCCTACACCACACCACCACCACCATAATATGAAGTTGGTTTTTATAATTCCCAGACATTACAAGTATAACCAGAATACCTATGGGGGAAATAGGCCTATAATTCTCACTCCATCCAGTATGACGGAATATTATATTATATTCAGCAGCTTTTTTCCCCGTATGGATTAAATTCATGAAATTAATATAGCAATAAAAAATCAGTAGTAAAAAATTACAGTCGAACTCGGTTACAACGTAACGAAAGGGACAATATTTTGGGTCGCTATAAATGAGTGCTCTTTCTAACCGAGGATTATAACGTTATGTTTAACAGCGACGAATTCTTTGGTACCACAGAACATGTGACGTTGTATACGAGGTGTCACTTAAACCGATGTCGTTATAAACGCGCTCGACTAGTTTCTATGACAGAGCAGACTCTCTCAAGGAAACACAATAAGCTGTAATAAAGCTCGGCAGCTGTACATAACATGAAGGTTTCTGAACAGTGTACTGGTCCGGCACACGGTGCAGAAAACGACACGACGCTGAAATATTTCGAAATTAATTACCGGCTTGGTGGACAAAACGCAGCAAAGTCCGAGGGGACAGCAGCAAATGGACAAAAAAGGGAAATAAAATGAGACGTCTGTAAAGGATACACGTAGTCACTCTAATAGTCGATAGAGCTCTCGCTGTATATACAGCACAAACGTTCATTACCCCACTGAATCAGACGAATTACTACAAGGTCCTCGCGCTCTGTTTCTCTATCGTCCATTTTAATATCAGACATACACCAAGATGTCTCAAGTAGTCTCTTCCTTTCAAATCTTCCTATCCAAATTTTGCATGCATTTATTAGCTCCTCCATGCAGGCTATACAATCTGTCCAGCCCATCCTCCTTGATTGCACGATCATAATATTTATTGGCAAGTAACATAAGTAAATTCCACGGGCGAATAAGCGTCGTTATACAGTTTACGGTCATATTTTAATAAGTCCGAAAGTTGTGGGGTAAGACACACAGCCATCAATAAACAAAGACGCGATGTTTTTCAGTAACATCATTCCATCTGACTATTACGTATTAAATTACCGGCAGGAGGACTTCACCCACCCACCTCCGGTTTAAATTATATGATTTTGCGAAACCATGCGTGACTGCGTGCCTGAATGCCGCTGTCCACAATGCCACATTTGCCTGAAATGTTCGTGGAACGCGAAACCAATCTTAATTTATCTTTATGGGCGATTTCCTGTGTAATGAAATAAATATTTGTCACAAAATCGGGCACCGCCAGATACTCAGTTTCAGTTTATTGTTACTATTGTAGTTGTTTGTTAATTAACGGGCTAGCTGTCACGTATGTGACACAAAAGCAGGACAACACAAGAAAGGCCACACAGTTCAGCAGCACGTTAATTGAGTTACTGCGTTACAGCGAAAAGAATAAAACAGAGACTGAAATATAAACACGTTTCCAAAGTTATCTATCAAGCCGGACATATCTCGACATTTATGACCATTCACTGCAAACATAAATCTACTGAAGATTCCAGTATTTTAATGTACGACACTGTGTGTACTGGCACACATATTGCAGAATTCCAGAGAAGCTTGCTGTGTCTATCTTAGGGACATCCCTCTTATTGGACTACCCCCAAGACAAAGGCAACAAGTTCCTCCCAAATGGCGACTTACGAGAAGGCTCTACATTCAACAACACCGCTGCAAGAAACTCAAACCTCACGTTAAAATTTATTCCTGAAAATAGAAACAGAATGATTCGTGGCTAATCATAGTACAGTTATGCGCCGCATAACGACGTTTCGGTCAACGACGGACTGCATATACGACGGCGGTCCCATAAGATTATAACTTAATATTATAATACTTAACATTGTGTATTACAACTGCCTGCAGTATTCAGTACAGTAACATGCTGCACAGGTTTGTAGCCTAGGAGCAATAGGCTGTACTATATACCCTAGGTGCGTAGTAGGCTATACTATCTAGGTTTGTATAAGTACAATCTATGACGTTCGCACAACGACGAAGTCGCCTAAGAACGGATTTCTCAGAACGTAGCCCCGTCGTTAAGAGACGAATGACTGTAGAAACAGAGGATCACAACGTAGTTTGCACAGTGTGATGCACCATGCACTTAACAAATACTGACTAAATTCACAATCGATTATGTGGACCGTTTGTTCTTTTATTCTTTCACTCATTCATTCACGACGTCTGTCTTGCGACATGTCCATAGCCTCCTCCACAGCGAGTTCTCCACAGAGTGCGATATAGTGCTTTCTCTTTCAAATTCAAAAATCTCCTGCTTTCCTTAAGTCATACAACAGCCCCTGTTTGTTTCGTTTACCCACTTTCTGTACGATGAGCCGCTTCAGATGCATGTTACTGAGTTAAGTGTGGGTTTCGTACAAAATGGGCGATGACAACTAACCAACACTCTCATCAGCAACTGGCAGTATTAGCCCATAACAAGAAATTTCGCTGTAATTAATCAAACAGCTTGCAGACGGACAGACATACAGTTCAGCCGTTCCAAATGTGCGTTCGTTTGTGCACACAACACGCAAAAGTACAAATTACATACTCACTGCCACTGTCTTGTAAAAATGAGGCACGAAACGTAACAGCTCATGTGGGGCCCAAATCAGACCAGCTGCGCGTCCCGAAGCCCTCTACACGGAAGTGCGTGGGTTTATTATCGGTCCCTGACGTATGATTTGTCATACCTCTCCCCACCATTTTCACGCCTTATCGGGCTGCAGGAAAAATAAAAGGAACTAGGAAAAGAGGCACGTCCGCGGGCGGGAGTGGGCTTATTTGCTGGCGTGATTGGTAATTTACCGAGTGGTCCCTACTCGGAATGTCGTTTGTAGCATGTTCAGAAACCGGGTCAAAGTATACGGTAAACATACCACAAACAACCACAACACTTGCATATGGATCATCTGAGGTTAACTGCTTGCGCGTGCTTGTTCTGTTGTTACATTTCACGTACGTACAAAATACAGTACTAGCAAGTGGGTAGTTAATGAGTAACAGTTCGAAAAAAAAATCATGTTTTATGCGGATCTTTTCTCCGTACTGATGTAATTTTTTTTCTGCGCTAGTTACTGAAGACAAAAAGCACCCACAGACAAAGTTAGTATCCTTCCGTGTTGACCAGATAAGTAGGTAAATTAATTCCACTGGCAAGGCAACACGCCATCGATTTCACGGACGCCCTGTGGTTCTTAATGTCAAAGAAATGCAACATGTAAACAATTGCCACCATCACCATCATCACTACCACCACTGTATTCACTGCTACCGTCATATTAGTGTTCACCCTGATATCCAAGTCACCGTCAACTCAATATTTTAACATCATAATTATAATAATCATCAATTTCTGGTTGTTCCTATTGCATCTGCTATGATTGTTAACTGATATCGCCATTTCTTTATAGTCTGTAACTTGACTTTCTTCTTTTGTACTGCAAATAAACACAAGATATTGAATAAAGTTTTGATCTAAGAGAAAAAGTAACAAAAGAAGAAGAATTTTCAGTTACAGACTCCACATCAAACATTATTAAGGTGATATAGTACACAAGGGGAGGGGGGGGGGGAGGCCAGAACATGAAGCACGCAAGAGGATACCAACGTGTTCAACTGGCTCTGGAAAAGATACAGTGGCAAGTTCTTGCGAACATGCTAATAAACTGCCAGACGAAATAAAAATCGGGTGATATTTGGACTACCTTAGTAACTCACGGCTCCCCAAAAAGGACTCTGCTCCACAGAGAAACTAAGTGAAGGGCGCCGTTCTATCCAATGCTCCCTGACTTCCGAAATAGCATTGCCTTTCGGAAGGTTCCCAGACTTCGACCATTTCTCCTTCTGGTAAGAGCAACGTGTAGACGGAGATGTGTATGGAGCAATGGCGAATGATAATGCCAGGGAAAACCCGAAATACTTTGAGAAAAACCTATCCCGTTGTCAATTTTCCAAAAAAATTTCCAAGAGACATATGTAATCGAACCCAGGCCTCCGCGGTGAGAGGCCGAAACGCAACCGCGCAATAAATAATCTCCATCTCGATTATAAAAACCAGTCAGTTAATGCTGTATAGGGTGAAAGTCGCTGTTTGTCCTGAGATCCATAAGCAACACATAAAAGCATCCGGGGACAAACCGCAGTATTCCTGAACGTTAAACCGGATGGTACATACGGTAACCGCTAAGCTTTAAAAGGTTAACTTAGATGCATGTTCTTAAAATCTGTAGAGAAATATCAAGCTTCTTAAGACAGTGTGTAATTTAGACACCTAATGACAACAGTGCATACTGGTACTGTCTCTCTTTACGCAGGGTTGACACCAGAACGCGACATGGTCACTTGATTTACAATTACCGTAGTCTTTCACTTTCCATACATATTACCCATTTTTAAAAGCAATACTCTCCCATTCCCGTGGTCGATGAAAAGATTTATAATGACTTTACTGTATCAGTTAAGGCACGCATTGCTCCTTGAGAAACTAAATTCTCTCCCCACAATTCCTGTCACGGAAAGAAGGCAGGTGGTCAGCGGTTTCGCTTACTTGGTACGTAGTTTTAAATAACTGCAGTTAGAATATATTACATCCACAGCCAGACACCAAACTAACGTTCCATTGGTTGGAGCCAAGTATTTATTGTGTTGGTTTGCGGAAACGCAAGATTTCGGCCATTATGAAGTTACGTAATACATACCGAAAGTAACAAGGGGTAAAGCCTATTATAACAATAGTTAGAAAGCGTAAAAATGAAGACACGAGGGAGCAAGGCACATCCGTGGTGCTTACAAGGTGTGATGTTGGAGCACTTCCTACAACACTGCATCCAGAATTCTTACGGTACTATTTCGATAGACACATGGCGACTAAAATCATCGACACTCCGAAACTGCATGCCTACAGAATGCCGATTGCCATCTCCCTCATAATCAGTCCTGAAACATCCTCATAAACAAACTTCGACCTAATTCTCGCGCCGTTTCATACTACAGACGCATTTCAGCTGTATCTGTCAAAGGTTCATTGTATTAAGAGAAGGTCTCATGTCAAGTATCCAGTCTCTCTTGTCAACCAAGCGTCCATTTTCCAAGACGTTCCCCAACAAAATTCTGTACACATTTTTGTCCGTCCCCCTATCCCTCTTGTACAGTCCACCTTGACCTAAATCTGTTTCATCGCAGAATAATTATATAAAAATTAATATATATATATATATATATATAGCTAGAAAAAAGTGCGCCATGTTGTGTACAGACAATTAGCATGGAAGGTTCCAACCCCCAGTTTCCAAGTCTTCAGTCACATTCGCCCCTCGGAACACCAAGCTCCCGCTGCACTTTGTGGAAATAAGAAACAAAAGAAACGGTAATAAATATCCTTCAAAGTAAAAACGGTGATTTTTATAAATAGCCCTCTCGCCTCGCATGCAATGGAAAATTTGGCTTTTTATTACTATCTAGAAAAACGTCACGGTGGCCGTTGCGTCCCTGTGACGACATGTGCCCAGGACAGCTTCATCACTTGCACCGCGACCCAAAGTCCTGCGAATACGAACGGTTCCATCCTTCGCAGTTTTCAACACACCAACTGACAATCAATACGATTACGGTGCCTACAATTTCAATTTTAATCTAAATAAAGCACTTGCACACTTTACAGGAATTCCTTTTACTCGTCTTCATTGCCTAACTTCACACACACGAGCTGGAAAGAGAGAGTGGAAGCTCATTGTATGTGTATCCAGTTTCTTGCTAATTGTCACGCATTCCTGAATTTAGGCTAAATGTTTATGTAGCACGGATATTAGGGAAGAAAATGAAAGCGTGTGGGGTGAAGTAAGTGCATAGGGTTAACAAGCGCCCAGACCTACAGAGCATGAAGCAGTACATCTACTACCAGCTACACATCAATAGGCTACTTTGCTCAATGCCATACCGTAGTACTGATAACTCTTCGCGGAAGGGTACTCAAAATGTATTATCGTACAGAAGAATGGTTAAAGCAAAGAGCCATATTTCACGTTTTCATTGTAATAAAACCATAATAAGACAGGCAATGAGCGCATACCGAAGCACCATGGAGCGTTCGCGGAACCACTGTTGCCGTGGATAAGCAATAAATATTACATATTCTGAGTGTGTGTCTGTAGCCTTAGTTATCCAGCACGCAAAGCGCATGCGCCGTATTATAATGTCATCTTTGAACTGTCTGTCTCTACCAAGTTTTACCCCACATTATCTAAATAAATGGCAAGATTTTCAGGAAATGTGTACTGAACATAAAATCCTGTTGCGATTTTCTATACAACTTTTGTCTGAAACATTTCTCACACTAAGGAGAAATCAGAGAGACACTATCATACATGTACACAGATCTTCATGTGAAGTAACAGTTATTCTTGTCAGAGTTTAATAAAACTTTAATTTTCTCGAAAGATTTGGGTAAAGTAGCAAAGCTCACGAAAGTCCGTCCCATGGGAGCAGAGTTATTTCATGAGTACGGACGGAGAGACATGGCGAAGCATTACAGCCTCTTATCGAAATTTTGCGTAGGGGCGTAAAAACAAGTGCCAGAGCTGCGAAACATAAGACTGTATAAACTTACAAAAGTCGAAGTCAAAGTCTGTAAAAGCAAAAGGCCCTTCGTCGAAATTCTTCTCCTTCGTAATTTTTCATACATCAAATTAACCACAGGTAGACTCAACTTTTTCATCTTCATGTTCATCACATTAAAGCAGGGGCCTTTGGTTTCATTGAAACACTATGCTGTTTATGTTCATTTATTAACATCGTTGTTTCTATAATAATCTATAAATCGTTCGTAATTATTTTTGTCACGATGGCAATTAATAATTCACGGAATAAGCGCCGTGCCAGTCACGTGACTATCTTTCGATGTGACAGGCGCCACAGCGCGTTCAGAAGGCGATATTTTCTTCTGTTACTCTAATTACATCTTTTGTTGTCGGGTGTCATAATCACCATTTAGTGTTATTATCTATTTTCGGCCTAATATCTTTTGTCATTATTCCACGATTTCAAGCCCAGATGGTGGTACCCTTCTGGAGATGCGTACTGTCCATAACATGGCTGTTCGCTGCAAACGTGAACGAAAATCCACCCCAGTACAAACAGCAGATTCTTTCTTAGCCTGCTCCTCTCATGTCCACTGATTCGATATCACACTTCATGCACTAAAGGTTATGTATAAATGTGCTGACAATTTCCATATATGTTGCTCTGTAATTATGATATTGACATGTGCGTTATGCATCTGCCACACTCCACCTGTTTGTATTAGCTGACACCAAATGTATTTTGCGTTTTTCAGTTTCTCAGTGAGACAAAGGCGTAACCAGTTCCAACGCGTTTAGAAATTCACTGGAACATGGGCTTCCAACCTTTTTACGGCCAAGGGCCACACCCGATATTGTGGGCTGGTTCGCGGGCCACACGTGGAAAAATAACAATAAGTAGTATACGTAACTTCATAATTTACTGTAACATTTTTATACTGCATACTCTATTTACAAATGTGACCGCGGGCCGCAATATACAACCAGGCAGGCCGCGGGTTGGAGATCCATGTTCTAGGGAATTCGGGATATAAGTCTTGATCAAATGTATTAATTTTTCACTCGCAATTAATAACCCGTTCATTAACAGAGATAAATAACGTACGTATCGTGACACAGTGTAGTCTGGATAAAATTTTTCAAACTTTTGGAGGAAACTGCTTTCTCCATTTTCGACCCTCAAGACGCTGGCAAACCGATACCAGATTACACAGTGTCACATACCAGCAAAAATCTTCAAAGTAATCGTCAAGAGAACCTCAAAACTCGCGTGCTGCATGTTCGTTTTCCGCAGTGATATATGTGGTAAATATTCGTGCTGTCGAAGGTATAATAATCTCTGTGTGTGTACTCGAGTGCAAGGCTAATTGCTGATGGATATGCGTGTCCACATCGTCATGTCTGCTGGTGTACTTAGTGACGGCTAAGCCAGTAACGAGCAACCACTTACAACACAGTCTGTTACTTTAGGGTAATATATAGGCCTACATCTCCGGCACTTCTTTGATTGTTCTCCAAGACATAATAATACTTAACTACTTACTCAATTACTCCACGGAGCAGAGTCCTCCTTGAGAATCTAACCGGTTTTCTGCTAGTCAAGAAATACCCCGCATTTTATGGAACTCGAAGGTTCTTTACCGCATTCACAAGTGCCCGCCACCTGTCCCTATCCTGAGCCAGCTCGACTCAGTCCATATACGCACATCCTACTTTCTGAAGATCAATATTAATATTAACCTCCCATCTACGCCTGGGTCTCCCTAGTGGTCTCTTTCCCTCAGGTTTCCCCACCAAACCCTGTATACGCCTCTCCTCTACCCCATAAGCGCTACATGCCCCGCCCATCTCATTCTTCTCGATTTTATCACCCGAACAATACTGGGTGAGGTGTGCAGATCATTCATCTCCTCATTATGTAGCTTCCTCCACTCCTCTGTTACCTTGGACATAACAACAACAACAACAAATAAAATAATAATAATAATAATAATAATAATAAACTGGTATGACCATGTACTAAAATCAGTCGAAACAAGACATGAAGGTAAGGTTAACATATTATGGACCCAATAAGTGCGATCCGACAGAACTATTCCTAACAATAAACCGGACATCATAATCCGCGATGATAAACAAGGAACACGCAGGTTAATAAATGCTGCAATTCCTGGAGAGAGAAATGTGATCAAGAAAGAAGTCGAGAAGATTTTAAAATACAAAGATGTCTTAATAGAAATTCAGCGCACGTGGAATGTGAAAGCAAAAACGATACCAGTAATAGCAGGGGCGACTGGAACCGTTGCAAAATCACTCAAACAGTACCTGAGCAATATACCAGGAGAGCACAAAATTAAGGAACTGCTAAAAAAAAAAAAGTCGTATTGGGCACTGCACACACACTGCTGAAAGTGCTAATGTAAAAGTACAAAACATATTTTACGGGCGAAATACATGTAGCAAAAATTGTAAATACAGAATAGCTGCAACGCTATATATCCTAGAAGCATGATTGGTTTCAGGTATATAATTGTAAATATCCTGCATAATGGTGTTAACAAGGGTGATGATGATGATGATGATGATAATGATAATAGTAATAATTAGTAGTAGTAGTAGTAGTAGTAGTAGTAGTAGCCTATTTCTAGATACCAGCAATGTAATTTAAGGCCCATACTTGTTGGGCAAACAACTGCACGCGAATGCCCTACCCTCTCCCTCTCATATCCATCCGCTATTGTAAGTCACTCGGGGTTGGTACTGTACATCCACCGCCTTTACGGCGGAAGTTCTTTTATTTTTCGTCTTCCCGCCTTATATGGAGAATTAGTCTAAGGACTTGTGGCATAAACAAAAAATTAATAATCTTGCACCCCTTCTCCGTGAGCAACAAGCAAGCTGACTTTTATGGCCTTATTAATGTGCGTAATGTACTGGGAACAGTGAGCCAAGTGTTAAAAGGTTTACACTGTGCATCTATTACAATAGCCTTGTGTTCTACTTCAAGGCTCCGAAACTTTGCAGGACCTTCAAATTATAATATACGCGCATATTTTCTAGACTCTTCACGGCACGGCACATTGTTGTACCAATAATGCTCTAGTCTTACACGTCACATGCACATTATTGTACAAATAACGCCCCATTCTTACATCGCACATTGTTGTATCAATAATGCCCAAGTCTTATACCGCACATTATTGTACCAATAATGCCCCAGTCTTACACAGTACATTATTGTACCAATAATGCCCCAGTCTTACACCGCACATTGTTGTATCAATAATGCCCAAGTCTTATACCGCATATTATTGTAACAATAATGCCCCAGTCGTACACCGCACATTGTTGTACCAATAATTCCCCAGCATTACACCGTACATTATTGTACAAATAATGCCCAAGTCTTACACCGCACATTGTTGTATCAATAATGCCCAAGTCTTATACCGCACATTATTGTACAAATAATGCCCCAGTCTTACACCGCACATTATTGTACCAATAACGCTCCAGTCTTACACGCCACATTATTGTAGCAATAATGCTCTAGTATTACACGGCATATTATAGCAAAAATGCTCTGGTATTTGTTGTTGTACACAACGATTTTGAAATCACGGCCTAATATTTCTCATGTTTTCCCGTCTTTCCACGTTTATGGCTGGGTTGGAAGCCATCTCCAAGGAGGCAACAGACGCCTGCGAAATTTATTAACTTACCTACCTAGCTGACGTGTCCTCTTCTGATTTCACTCCAAGCCCTGAACGTCAGTATTTCAAAATACATGGCAAATAACACAAGTACAAAATTTAGTTAGCTCTTTTTGGCACTGAGTCGTGGTGCACCCCACACTACGTATAACAAATCTCTACAAAAGAACACCATTAGGCTCACTGCTCAGAGGATCGAATCATTCGCAAGGTCGTTACAAAACAACGGACGTGGGCTACAGTCACGAATCGAGGGAGATTCGAAGTGCGATTCAAGAGTTCGAGAGGTCTAGTACCCTGCCAGACATCCACAGCGCAGCTAGCGCACTCTGCATAATTACACATAACAATGATAATTGACCTCACAGAACTCGGAAGTTGATAATCACAAAAGCTAATGCGTTCACTCAACAGTATCCTAATCATCCCCGTCTGCATCATTACAACCGAGTGCCATATGACTCATCTTTTAATATCTACCCTTCGACCTGTCCCACAATAACGTGCTCCTCGCGACTGTTCAAACGCCAAGACTTATAACATTTTCAGTAATAGAAAGAGATTTCTATTGCATAATTTCTCTCGTTAGCCCATACAGTTCTGCAAGTGATTTCTGCTCTCCCAGAAGAGGTAAGATTAGTATTTTACAAAAACGATACACAACTTTCTACACTACCTTAACATAGGTCCTTTTACTTAGGAAACAACAGTTATTTTGAAGACCCTCTTATAAATTTCAAATTTAAGTCGCATTTATCCTTTTCTTAACAACAAAATCATAAGTGCACTCTACCTTTCCAAATCATCATTCCCACCGCTGTGCGTGAAGAACAGAACCAGGGACCACACGATTCATCAAGCGCAAGTACACACAAGTTTTTAAAACACAGAACACACAAAACTGACACGCTGTACACGGAGCGCGAATACAAACAGACGACAATCGTCACTCGACAGTGTTCGCTTTTCTTGTTCGAAATATTTCACTGACGTCGTCGAACACTAATATCCGGCTTCCTTTTCCAGCTGTCTATGTCCTCCTGCAAGAAGTGTCCGGTGCTCACCGCTCTGACTCAAAATATTCTGTCCTTTGCCGTTCCGCCAAGTTCTGACTTCACTTCCAATGCTTGGAAATCGCACCACTGACGTCACCTAACACTTATCCTGAGTCTTTTCCAGCTGTCTACGTAATTCCCCCTCTGAGTCTTCCTGCAAGATGCGCTGTAATATCGAGGGGAGAAAAGTATCTCTGCGATCCTTAACTGCAATAACAAGAGGAGGTATATATCCTCCTGCCCTTCTATTTAACGAAGAATAAACTTTCAGCAATATATTCTGACACAATTCACCAACACCTCGTTACTTGTTATTAACTTATATCAGTTGTCCGAATGTCGTATGAAAACAACACATTTTAAATAAACTTGTAGTATCTTCGACAGGGTTTGAAAGTGAAATTCAAGGACAGAGTGCTCCCAGCGTCCTTATCAAGGAGTTCCGATTGCCGAGACGAGAAATATGTCGATCGTAGGCACGCAACAGCCACAGCCGTGGATCTGCCCATTCGATGAGCAAAACTGACGTTTGTATACGCTGCCTACATGCTTAAAGACACGTACCAGCTGATGTTTCGTCCAAACCAAACGCAACTCAGTTTGCTAATGAAATCCGCTGCTGTCAATAAAAATAAGAGCAAAAGGTTGCAGCAATGGCCGCTTGGCGCACGGAGCTGTTCGGCTGAGGGCTGACTTAATGCGGACTACGACTGTTGCCCAGGTGACGGACAGGCTCGGCACCCCGTACACTGAACAATCCGGAACGGCTGGCGGTAGGAAGAACATGTGTCGTGGGCAGTCGGACTGAACCATAAGTCTTCTGAATCAGGAGGAGAACTTTCACTATTATGTTGAAGACGACACACTTCCGTGCCTGGAACGCTACGACTGGGCCGAACCTTCTTGGGTGACGTAGTACGATGGAGTCGAATCGGACACGAGATACCGTAGTTACGTGAGCTACCCTGCGAGTTGGAGATCTGCGTTTGATCCCACTTCCTTCTATCTTTGTCTCAGAAATGGCAAAATCCCGCTCTATAAATGTGGCTCCTTAGCGACACTTGCGGGTCTGGACCCACTTTATTTTAAATACTGTCATGTGACCAATGAATCTAAAATGAACGCCATGAGATAAAAATAACAATAAATTTGGATGACATGTACAGAACCGTACAAAAATTAATATTACTTAATACATGACTGTTTAGTGTGGACCATATCTAACACTCTAAACGACTGGGGTGCGTACAAATTCTATACGAAAACTCAGTTTATACCTCACAGAGAACACTCTCCGAGTCCACTGTACGGACCAACACGTGATCGCCATTTAGGAAAGCAATCCCTGCTTGTTGTTAAGCTCCATACGAAACACACGTCAATACGATCAGGATTAAAGTCTTCTGGAATATGATGCTGCGTCGGCGGGTAAGTAGTTTCCAACGTTTCGAAGAATCGCGCTGTCTTCAGCTTCATGGGTTTAAACAGTCACTGAAGACTGCTTAACCCTTGATGCAAAGAAGACTCCTTAATTCCCGAAGATGAAAGGCGCCACCATCCTTCGAAACGAACGATTGAGCGTTAGGTCCAAGAGTAGAATCCTCAACCACACCGTCGTTAGAATTTCAAAATATCCCACAATATTGGGTAAAATGCAGTTTCTTAATGTTACAGCTGCTAATACATATAGTAAAAAAGCAATCCCTGTAGGCCTGACAGGCCCTGAGAGTTCCAGAAGGTTGAAGCTCCCTCATTTCTAAACAATCGGCACATGAAGGTGGTAAAGTTGTCAGCCCTACGCACTGGCCGCCTTTACCCCCCAGGAAATATTCCTGGTACTCAATTTCTGCTAGCGGCTGTGTCGACCCCATGGGCCATAATGCGTCCTGAAGGATTATATGTGAATGAAAAATTCCACATTGACACTACCGCGAGTAGAAGCCGTGACCTTCCTGCTTGTAGCGAAGTAACTCAACGAATTACACTAACTCGGGCCCAAAGTGCCTATTGTGACCAAAGCGTTTTAAATGTCTAGGACAAGAATCTGGTTCCTGATATGAACGTCTAATTAAACAAGGAACTGATGGTGTGACGTACCTTAATGGTTCTGTATTAGCTGTAGATACAGTCGAACACATTATAAGGTCATGAAAAAAAAAGTGTTTTGTGTTGTCATAAACGAATGTTTTTGTAACCGAAGAATGTAATGTTATGATTAACATCGAGGAAGTAACTGGTACCAAAGGATCATTCCAGGCCCGAGGCACGGCTATCCGTTTCGTAACAAGTCCATGTTTTAGGTGAAGAGTTGTTTGTACCTCGTCCAACCCCCAAGCTGGAGGACCACCCACTGTCTACTGTCCACGACTGCTTATTCAATACATTCGCAGCTGCCCTCCATATTGGAGGCCGGTCCTCCATCCGCAACCTGAGGAAGCGCCATGGGTAATTGGCACCATAAAATAAAACATCTGACGCTATAGGCGAGGTGTCGCATACACCAATGTCGTTATAAGCGGGTTAGACTGCATTTTATACGGTAACAACAGCAGAAACTGTAGCACGATTATGAATGGTGTGTAGGAAGCTGTCGTGGCCAACACAACTGAACTGTCAGAACGGAAGACACTAGCAATTTCTCACACCACACTGCCCACGGGTGCTGCTGTGCTCTTAACACGTGATGGCAGGGTGAATGCTGAATAGAAACGCTAATACTTCACTAGGCTAACGATGATTCCTGAATAACCCTCAGTGGCCGAGTCTCCTACCTGAATTCAACACATCAAAACTTACACTTCTCGTACTTCAGTTGTTATCGTGCAGAGCAGCAAGTGTTTACATCTTTTAACAGCTGCAGCTTTAATGTTGGTAGCAATTATTACGAAGGAGAGAAAGAAACAGAGCCTTACAGAGCAGTGTATAGTTGATGTACCTCCTGTGAAAAAGATCTGAACTATTCAACAATTTTCATTATGGAGTTGCTTGATAGCGATGCTAACGTCAATATATTTTATACGCCTCAAACAATAAAATATGTCGTCCATATCAACTATCTGGCTATTCTAAAATCCTGAAAATGTGAATGCCCTACATGTAGATTCTGAATTACCCGACCGCAGACGAAGGCCAACATGGCCATGGAAGAGATGCAGTGTAAGCATAATAATCACTCCGCAAATGATTACATAATTCTGAAGCTATATAAGCCTACCTCCAGTTATTATTCTATCCAGGACGAACACCACCAACACCACGAACAACAACAACAACAACGACAACGTACGTTATGTTTATATGTCATCTTCAGTAACAGAAAATTACCGCAGACACGCTGTGCAAATAGGATAGGCCTATTTCCGAAAAGTGTATTTTAAACTTAAATAAATAAATAGGCGCTGCAAAGCAGAAATAATGAGAATTTGAGGATATACCGATCATTTTCATGGAAAAAATTAAGGTTGTGCACCAATATGTGATTAAGGGCACCGATAAATCGTAACTCTATCTACAAAGCATTCTACAACTACAAGCTACAACAGCACACTGCGTCAAGACAGAGGTTACGTACGGGTCGCACGGCCGGTGTTTCGTTCCTAAAACGAGTTGGATTTTTCTCCTTGCAATCTCTTCCAGACCGGCTCTGTCCAGTTCCTATGCAAACGGCACCGGTACTGTTTCCCTCAAGCCAAAACGGCCGCAGCGTGATCCTGACCACTATCACCATGCAGTGAATGCCTCTTATATGCCTACGCGACCTGGCACTGCTGCACTGAAACAGTCTATTTTGCGTAACCTAATCAGTAACCAGCACCCTTGCGTTCGGTTCGCCCGGCTTTCTCCTCACACATCTGCTCACACCGCAACGTACCCAAATGCGCAAAAAGAATATCCCAGCATTTTGATGAAGTTACATGGCGAAAAGCCATAACATGGCAAACGAACTTCTGTGTCATTAGGAAAACACAGACAACTGAGTCACAAAGTGAATTTGAAAAGTTTCGTTTTGAAATCGGTTTTATCAGATTTCACGTTCATGCAACTGAAGAGGAAACAAGTTAACAAGGGCGTTGTAAATCCAGGATATCGTGGTTTATTTCAGGAAACGGAAAATCCTTCCGCAGGGACTTCCTGTTACCCCATTATTGCTTTCAACAGTTCTGCTCAAGAAAAATATTATTGCAAAAACTACAAGCACTTAATTTGCAATCACAGCAGTCCGTAACATTGTAGGATGTGACCCAAACTGGACAAGGCCAGGAAATTCCGTTACTCTTGTACGAATTTTCATACTTTCAGATAAGACATCCCCATTGTTTTGCATAGGACCATAATATGGGTAAAGTACAGTCAAACACAACTTGTAATTTTACAAGTTGTGTTATGATCGGGACCTGAAATTGGTAAACACAATCAGTATATTAAAAAAAATTGGATTTGTAAAAAAGCAAAAAATCCTGAACACTGGGTACCTGGTTCTTTACTACTACATATGATGCTACCAGGTACAATTAATCTAAGCTAAATTCATTTAAATTCGCAAACCATGCCTACCTGCTAAGAACTTTTCAGTTTTCGTTTCGATAAACCAGTAATAAATCAAAATTACATTCAACGAGAAGTTGAAGAAAGATACAATTCGAAGAACGTTGCTTGTTCAACATTCGGTCCAGAATGAAGAACTCCGACTCGAATGTTACCTCTTTCCCTTTTTGGATGCCGAACGTAGTATAATATTACTCAATACAAAGGTTTTGAATTTGAAGTTTCACCTGGATTAGAAGTTTGGATTACAGCCAATCAAACTCCATTTAACAAAGGAAGTTAAACTTCGCCCATAAATAACTTTCACAGACCAGTTACATAACGCCACTGTGAGAACAGAGATGTTAATCTCTCCTCCAGCTGCTTCAAACACGTTTCCAAGCCTAGATTTACGTAACAAATACAAACTTTCAGAACATGTGACCGTAAAACACAACTAGGCTCTTCTCTTTTAATTGTTTAACCCACAATTGCTACTAATTATATATGTGGATTGCTATCAACAAAGGAGCTATCCACTTACCTTTGTTTCAAGAAAAGAAACATATTTCCACATGTGTGGATTCCCCATTTCTTACAAAGATGCGTCTAAATTATAAAACAAAGAAGAGCCAAGCATGTGGCTTACCAATTTAGTAAACACTAAACTGTCACAAACATGAGACTCAAAATGATATCTATTTATGGATAACATTCGAGGCCAACAAAGTCCTCAATTCTGTCATTTATATTATTATCACTATTATTATTTATAACTATATTATAATATGTAAAATGAAGTCCTGATTATTAATGATGAACTTGCATTTGAAAGGACGCAATCGATTAAATTCCTACTTTCCATTACGTTTAAATAAAATGTGTATTATTTGAAAAGAAGATACATCGAAAAAAAAATGTAGTATGTGATTTAATATATGGTGCACAGCAAAGTATTACGTTTTTTAACATGTTTAACCAGATTCAAGAATAAAGCGAGTTCTTCCCTTTGCAGCTATGTTGCCCTTCATTTCCTTTGTCAGCATTACAACACGCGACTCTATTCAGTTTCGACTCCCTGGAGTTTTGCAGCCCCCCTCAAAAAAAGAAAACCTGTATATGCAAAAAGAATACATCTAGTGCCAACAGGACATGAAGTGTGGTTTCCTGCTAGGAGTTACCTTCTGCCGATCTGTTTATAGGTTTGTTAAACTCACCTCGGATCTTATTAACGTACCAATAAAGAGAAAAACAACAAACACAAAATGACGGCAACGATGAAAAAAAAAACAATAAACATGGCCAAAATATCCAAATTATTAAACAGAGTCGAAGTAAAGAACAGGAATTTCCACTTGAATGGGATCTATTTTTCTCTTACATCTCCAAGTAAGAATGTGAAAAAGAAACGCTTTACTGGTAAACCTGGTTCTACACAGCGACAGCAACTTCTAGAATTTAAATAACTAGAAATTCCACTAATACATTCCCCTTAAATAACAGACTCATAAGTAGTTCTTTCAGTTATCCGATATCCTGGTAATGCAGCAAATACAACTATTTCAACAATAAGATATATAATTAAGAACTGAATTCTTCAGGGCACTTGTCTTCCAATTGGCAGCCGTGCCTCTCTGACCAGAGATAGGTTTGGCTTGCCGAAATGTGTGCTTCCGGGTGATTAAGAAAAGAAGCAGTTGCGCTGTATTCGTAATTAATCGTGCATAGGCTTATTTCAGTTACGTCTCAACACACTGCTGTGACCATCAAATTGTTCATACATTATTCGCCCTGTAGTCACAAACGGGCTGTAACTTCGACAATATTCTTCTTCAGGGGTTGATGAAGACTCCAATGGCTACCTTTTATAATTCATGGGAAGAGGGGGGGGAGGGGGGGTAGCAACGAAAGCTTCAACTGCCTTGCGAAATTAATTGTAAATCAGCTTCAAGAATAAGGCACACTCGTGCCTACAAGCTTACTTAATAGCCGTTTCTGTGCTACGGCAGCGGTAGCTTAATATTTTAAAGTTCGGTGGTTAGTATATGTACCACGAGGTTTAACATTCGGTACTTCTTTCGTGTCCTTCACAGACTGTACTGACGTGATGACTATGGTTCTCACGATACACACAGATTATTGTCACAAATATAATTAACTGACTGATCTTAAACGGAGATAGCCTGTTCTCTGCGACGCATTTAGTGAATTTTTAATTATAAATTAATTTAGACATTTTCGTCTTCCAAAGGCTAAACACTTATTCCTCTTCTCCTTCCTCTGCGGCAGCCTACAGTCCTTATTCAGCATCCAGGGGTTACAACCCTCTGTCCTATTCCCATTCAGAATTAATTACAAATTTACAAATAAACGTAAACAGTTGGTAGGGCTCTTTTTGAGAGAGGCAAAACCCACCCCAAGATCTCCACCTACACGGAACAACAGAATACAGAAACAAGCTCACTCACACACTCACTCACACACACTCACCACACTCACCCACACTCACTCACGCACGCACACACTCACACATACACACACTCACTCACTCACACTCTCACACGCGCACACCCACACACATACACACACCCACATGCTCACACTCACACACACACACACACACACCGACACGCACTCACACACACACACACGCACACACCCTACGTGTCCAGCAGGATTAGAACCCGTAATCGCAGTACCAGTACGACTTAGACCGTGTAAGTCGGCGGTAGGCTCTAATGGTACGTATAATTCTTGCGTGAGGGCAGATCATTCATCGACAGTTTGAGAACACTGCTTTATGGTTCATATCACCAACAAACCTAACAATTAGGCACAGTAGCTGTTATACTTAAGTCCATACTAATCAATGGTATTCATTACCTACAAAACGCAACATTCAAGTAAAATCAATTATCCTTTCGATCATTTCGTTTGGTATGCCTTGTTATATTTTACAGTTCCGGAGTATGAAACATCTAACGAAATAATACAATAACACTGAATTAATCCCAAAACATATCGTGATACTGTTCATGAATTAGTAAGGGAGTCTCACGTGACTGTAGAAACAGCGGGTATGGGTACTTACCATCATGCAGATAACCAGACGCGTTGCTGGCAGGTGTAGGAGTAACAGCGGTGGGAGGATGGCCACCGCCACTGCTTGTACCGGTGTTGGCCACCTTCTGGTCTCCGCCTGTCAGAGGGTGATAGCCACCCAGGAACTCGCTGAGATCTGGCACGCACACGGACTCGTACAGGTTTGGCGGCACGTTTTCGAGGGCCGATCTTTCCTTCTCCACGTCTGAAACAGCAGTCACATCACGTCTCAACAGTGAACATTCCTACGTACTGTGCCATGTTTCAGAGAAGAAATGCAGAACACGAGGATGCAGATTCAATCGCTAAGCATCCCATGTGTCAACTGCGATAGACACCGCACTAACAGGGCAATTTCTCACAATACATGACTTGTCCCATATCAATATAGATTTCACAGAAGCCCCATCCTAAACCATCCCCCGCAGCGGCGCAACAGACCAGATTAGCTGGCACTACTGACTCATCCGACAGGGCTGCACACCGAACATTCAATTCTTTCGGGATGCACATTCTGCGTCGACTGGTGAAGTCACCGACGTTTCGAAGAACCGAAGAACCAAGTCTTTGAATGGTTTACGCTGAAGATGAAGGCGACAGAATCCTTCGAGATGTCGGTAACAATGTGCCTATCTACAACGCGTAACATCCCGGAAGCAACACCGCTGGAGGACCATAACTTCGTCCCATTCTCAGTATCCGACATGGCCGGGCAGAAGATTCAGTTTAGTACGCAACATGTCCAAATCCCTTTGCCTAGTCGTTCTGACAAACCACTGATAACTGGGCTTCAAGATATTCTAGTGATAAAATCTTCCCGCCAGGGAACCTACACTGGACTTAATCCTCTAAACGCACGCTGCTTACCCAATTCCGTTTATTCATGTAGAAGTAGTTACTCGTACATCACAGTAGGCCGAACGTAACAACTGTGACCTACAAGTCACAATTGTGCAAGACTTTATTTTTCCATGTGTGTACTATGGACGGCCGGAATAGCGCAGGCGGTATAACGACTCTCTTCGGGCTGGACGTTAAGGGGTTCGAACTCCGCCGGGGGCTAGGTTTTCCGCACCCGTCCAGACCGGCCCTGGGTCCCATCCAGCCTCCTGTACAATTGGTACTGAATTTCCTTCCTGTAGTAAAGCGGTCAGGCCGTGGCGTTGGCCACCCACCCACATCTAGCGCCGAGGTTAAAGAAAGAGTAAGCTGTACCTCTACCCCTCTCCTGGCCTTCATGGCATGTTATAGGGAGAACTTAACCTTTACTATCGTACAATTTGCCCCACATTCTGGCCAGCATTAGCTTTTCTATATTAATGTAAAAAAGCTGAGAGATGGACAGACACGTAGCACAAATGAAAGGCAGAAAACACATATTAAAAAACGCTAGTCAAATCTAAAGGCAAGAAACTATTCTGAAACCTATATATGAGAATGATAACATTAAAATTGGTCTTAAATAAAGAAGGGTGTGATGTGCGCTAAAATTGGCTCAGAATAACTCCAATGGCGGAATCTAGTAGACAAAGCAAGGAACGTTCATCTTCGAGAGGAGGATTGTACACCCCATTTCACCAGTTGAAACATTGTAAGCTCAGCTAAGACTCCAGCCCCTTTATTAAATCCTGACATTAAAAGAATCAATATTCTGCCAAAATATGATCTACTCAAAAAAAAAAAGTCACCTCAGAACTAAATTTTCATGTGACTTGAGAGGAAGCTATGCGAAAATTCGCAATATTGCACCAGTGTTTCTTAGATCACTTCCCAACACGCGTACGCTGTGTTAATCTCGCACCCATCTAATTCATTACGCAAAGTAGACAGTCTACGTATTATTGACTAGATACATGGTCGACTAATTCCGATTTGCAGTGTTTCGCTGTAACACAGCTGAGACAGGTATATAATTAGTTTAAAATTCTTGCTCTCTAAAACGTCACTAAACTTCGTTCAGGTCAGTTTATGCACCTGGAAGCAGGTTTACAACGCATGAAGTTCAGTCACACTGCGAACGTGAAAATTATTTACCAAATAAATGCAAACAGGACAAGCTGCATCTTCTAACGGAATTTAATGTTGAAGGTTTGCAAAGAAGTACGGGTCTACATTATACGTCAGTGTTGGTATTTGTGACTCTTGGCAAAAACAAAACAACGTAAAATTATATTCGTTTCAGGGCGGAAAAATTAAAAACTTTGTAAATGTACTGGTTAAGACAGAAGGGCCAAACTTTACGATTTGCGCACGTTTCGGAAGCTGGTAGGTTGTCTGAAGGCCCAGAAGTGTTGCATAATCAGCAAATAAATCAACGTCCACAATCCCTTCAAAATGTATGCACACTCGTTTCGCAATTGTACTCTTGAATCCCCTCCCTCAGTAAGGTGTAACTACTAGTGTTTCATTCGGCGAAGTATAAACACTGCCTGTGACAGGAACTGGACATATTGGGAAAGCACAATCCATACTTCTTCCATTCATTTGCATCCAGTGTGGGCAGGTGATAGTGGTGCCGGAAGTAAGACCTCCATGTTATTGTCAAATTTCCTCTCATTACAATTTCAGTACAATATTGGAACGGTTTGGCATTGACGATTAAAAGCTATTGGCTTGTTTGTTACAAGAGGAATCAGGATATCCTGACTGGCCAATACACAGGGGATGTCGCCGCATTCATTCCCTTCCCGGACACTCTACATCCCCTTCCTGGATGAAAACGTTTTCTATTACAATACGCTGTGCCAGGATATGAGGGGGGAACCTTAACAAGGGAGGGGCTACGTTGCGAGCCCAGATTTAGTCCAGCAGCGTCAGAGTTTGGGCGCACAACGGCGTCGGATGAAGTACAGTGCGTGCATTCGAGACGTTCTTACGGATATTAAAACGAGATTTTGTGTCAGATAAAGTGAGTGTGACCGTGATCGAATGTGGAGAGAAGCGACGACGGCGTCTTCACGGGACCAAATGTGAGTATACGCTGCAGTGGTGTACAGAACTGAGAATCTAGTGCGTGGTACGGAGTATCTGAACCATTTAACAGAGACATGCGCATGTGAATTAGCGGTTATATTCGATAATATGTGAACAAACTGCGAAGGCAGGTAGATTAAAACACTCGCGACCTGACTATTTTATTTTAACGAGATCCGGCCCGAGCCTATTTGCAAAGCGTTGTATTTTTTCTTCGTACAAGCAAATCTTAAAATACGTTTCAAAACGTAAAGTAGGAGTACGTCGTTTGTACCAAGTAATTTTCAGACCGCAGAAAAGAACACGATAGCATTTAAGGTTAAAAAAAAATGTTTACATAACGTAGACATGCAGCACGCAGAACGCAAATGCCAAATGGCGCTTCGCCTGCTGTTAGGCCTTTGGACACACATAATAAGTGGTTTTAAAGACTGTCAAATGTCATCTGCGCTAGACTATCTATATGGTCTAGCATAGATGAATGAAATACGAATATGTGTGGCACCGGTGGAATGATACTGCCAGGAGAAAAAACTGTTACAACGCCATTTTGGCTGCCACAAATCCCACATCGACTGGCCTGTAATCGAATTCGGGCATCCGAGATGAAAGGTCGGCGACAAACCGCCTGAACCCTGGCGCGGCCACAAAAAGAATAACTACACCGAAAGAACACACCAATAACTGCGAAATGCTCGAACATGATTGCTGGCGTTCTGAAAGCTGTTCGCACATTGCGACGACAGCAAGAAGCAACCGGAACTGTTTCCTATAGGCAATAATACTTGGGGAGCGATGAAACCTAAGAATAGATTTATCTGTAGGATATTCAACAAAGTTCTTTTTACTCAAGAGGTCAAATATCTGATGCAACTGATGTATGAACTCGTACAGAGAGTAAATAAAAAAACAGACTAACCCACACAACGCCTCTATGCCGCGTGTGTATCAAAGGCACAAAAACGCTCGCGAATTCTTAGCCTTAGCAATACGGGTCGCGACGCGCATTTCTAGGCATTAGCCACGCGCCTGGGAAGAATAAAGGAAGCCACGCATTCGTCACACTAACCACTAAGCAAGCCGAACGAAATTCGAACAGCTTATCTTCCCAATATTATTCCTCCTGTCTATCAAGCTGCTCTATTTGGTGATCGGACCCGGAATATATGGAATGTGAAACAGGGGGCTAGCCATAAAACGAGTATGGATACAGATTTGGCGAATGCATCGTGAACTGACAGTCCTGCACAAGTGTGTTCCCACAAATGTTAATACACAGCACGCCTGAAACTGATTATACCAAACAGATGACGCCACACTTGGCGGGCATCGAAAGACGCGCTCCGCTAATGATAATTCCCGTTTTGTGCGGGCCTGATTTTGGGTTCGAATCTTGGTCAGGATTTACACAAGATTTGAACAAAGATTTGCTGTCGATTTTCTCAGTACCTTCAGATACATGCTAGAATAGTGTTTTTATTCTTTCCAGTTCGTCTCTCACAATCCTCATATTCGACGCTACTTAAAACACACACACACACACACTTGACAGCACTGTTGAGTAATACAAAGATCAATCACACGTTCATTCGACGTTTGGTATCCTCTACACTGTTGGCCATTTTAGTAGTAGGGTACTTAATGGCGCTGTATCAGTCACTGGGGTCATTTCGTGGCAGATAAAAGTGTGTGATACGGCCTACGTACTGGAAATGACAAGATAAGATGTACTGTCCTGAGATTGGTTTGGACAACTCAAACGTATTAATGGGGATCCCATTCGTTCCGGCTTTCTCAGGACAGTGCCGATTTTATGGGGCTTAAAAGATATTTCTCTCGGTGTCCCGCAAAATTCGGTTCGAGATGCCAGACATCCCGGTTATTTCCATGTCATACAAACAAGATATTTCCGACACTTTTAACTAAAATTCTGACCGCCCTACAGTGGGGGGACGCATCTGTAGAAATGAGACAACAATCAACCAGTGATTATGATAGGAAAAGGGAGATACGTAGATTAGTGATTATGTAGTCTGTACTGAGAACGTACAATTCGAGGTACGAATATGGAACAGTCAGAGAATTGAATGAGTTTGATGATTATGGTTATTATTATTATTTCATTGTTCCTGTCTTCAGATCATAATTGTCTCTGTCATCTCGCTGTAGTAATATTAATAAATTACACGGCTCTTAGTTATGAGTGACAGGCTAAGAATTTTGTCTTGTGTCCCCATCCGGCCATCTAAATGTAATTCAGTATTCCGGTTTTTTACTTTTAAAATATGGTATCCCTATGTATTAAACAATGTGAAGTATAGCATAAAGTGTTCGTACGTGGCACAAAAAAATCTACAAGCACTTTTCAAGAAAATGAAGAAATTAACAGGGAGGAAAAAATATCATGCATAGGAAGTGACATACGAACCTCAAAAAATGCCGTGTCCTACATACCAAGTACTTAATTACCAGTAACAGCAGTGCAGGTAGAGCTCAGAACGTATCGACCACATAGCTTTATGGTAGCTGAAAACATTATATTCCACGAAAAAGGCACGTGTTGACCAATTACAAGTAATCATACACAATGCAGCCTAGTGTAACGATGGTACACTGCATGCATGCTGTATCTTAATATGATTAGGATAAACCAAGGTTTAGCACCTGTTTTATGTGCTAACAGGTACGATGTCAAGAGTCCTCCCTGTGAAGCCAGCCAAGAAACTGAGGGTTCATTTGGCAGCCAAGGGTCAATTCTCTTTTCGTTTTCTATATTCACTCGGTTTTAAGATGTGGACCCGGTAGCTCAGTCGGTATAGCGACTGACTACGGGCTGGACGGTCCAGGATCGAATCCCAAGGGGGACGAGATTTTCCGCCCATCCAGACCGGCCCTGGGGCCCACCCAGACTCCTGTAAAATTGGTACCGGGTCTTTCCCGGGGGTAAAGTGCGGCCGGGGCGTGCTGCTGACCACTCACCACCTTCTAGTGCCGTGGTCCTGGAAGAGTAGAGCTATACCTCTACCCACCCTCTGGACCGCACCGGGCCTGTAAAGGGATCACTTTACCTATTCACCTTTTTTTACTTGGTGTTAAGAGCTTCGCTGCAGTGCTATCTGAATCCTATTTGAAAGTCTAGCATCGTCAATTTGTTTTGTTTCTTATTATTTGGTATACGACGAGTGCATGGTTAATCATTAACCCGTCACATAATCAAAAAAGCAAAGCAGTTCATAAATATCACTAAAACAACGTAATTCAGATTAAAAAAACTAAGCGTATCGCGTACAGATACCGACAGGCGACGTAACATAACGTACCATTGACGCGCGATCGTGCAACCATTGCTACAGTGGAAAAGCAATAAGTATTACACATGCTAAGTGTGTGTTTGTAGCCTCAGGCAGCCAGCATGCAATGCGCATGCGCCATACTGTCATCTGTGGCTTGCCCGGGTGTACAGTATTTTTCCGAATTATCACATAAACGGTACGATTTTCGGAAAAAATGTTGACTGTAAAATGTGTTTTGATTTGCTCCATAAATTTGTCTGAAAGAATTTCTCATTTTAAGAAATGAGCGAGATATAAAAAAAAGTATACTGGTCTTCCTGCACAGTACCCGCTATTCTTGTCAGAGTTTAATGAAACTTGACATTTCTCGACAGATTTTCGAGAAATATTCAAATATCAAATTTCACTAAAATCCATCCAGTAGGAGCCGAGTTGTTCCATGTGGACAGACGGGCGGGCGGACGGACAGAGACATGAAGAAACTAATAGTCGCTTTCTCAATTTTGCGAACGCGCATAAAAATAAACTCGTTCAGTTCCTTTACTAATTTTTCTTTACACATCCTTTCCTCACCCTTCGCTGTCTCTGTCCAGACTACATAACCCCCCCCCCCTCTTCTCTCTCTCTCTCTCCTATTCCTTCCCATTGGTGGTCGGCTGATGGCTGTCCTACTCCTAGAAATGTTTCTCCCGTCGTGGGAAAGACGAAGTATTCGTATATTACTCAAAATGTCGTAGTGTTATGTCTTGGAAAACTCTGGGATATTTTGGCTTCCCAGATCGGATTTTGCGGGACGCCAGGATAGAGCACTTCAAAGCTCACAAAACTGGGAGTGTCCCGGAAAACCCCCGCGACGAATGGGATCCCGATTTATAAGGGCAGTTACATAACACTTATTATTCAGATTCTAGTGTATTCTCCATTACTGCAGGACACTTGTACGGAATCCAATAAATTTATCTGTTCGTCTCCCACTAGGCTTTCTTTTCAGGTAGATCTGATGCAGAGCAATGACCGTGCGTTATATGTCTTGTGTTTCAGCCGAGAGCCACAATGTACATCGGGAGAGCCTAACACATGCCACGGCAGCCCAGTGAAGGCCAGGATAATCCACTGTACTCCAGGGAAATCCAGTGTACGCGTGGGCAGCCAAACGTATTCCACAGCAGCCCAAAGTACAACAGGGCTACCACCGCAACGTCAGGGGAGCCAAATATGAGGACTGTTCAGTATACAAGAGGGCTACAAAGGGAACATCAGAACAGTTCACGGGAACTCACATGTCAGGCCTGCACAGTAAGCGTGTCAGCCCAGTGCGTATCAGGACAGCCCACTGCACACCAGGTATGTCAAATGTAGGTCAGGATAGCGCGAGTTAGGGCAGCGTACACACGGTTGGCAACTCGATGTGCATCGGAACATATGATATCTATATAAAGGTCATAAGAGTCCAGCATAGGTTTATATCTTCATCAATGCATTCCGATGTGATGCACAAACAGCGGAAAGAAAGCACATACCTTACCAGAACTTAACTGTTCCGACCGACGGTTTGTACTTCCTTTCTGTGGTGCAGTACAGGTCACAACCCACCAATGTGTGTCATGAGAGATCCGTATACGAAACCTTATGTCAGCGCAGACCTACGCACATCAGGCCATTCCATAAGCAGTTGTTAATCGCGAATAAGATTCAAAACTCAGTACTACACATTTACAAGCAGAGGACGGATAGTTTCTGGATTTAATTCGTCTCTCGTATTGCTCTTCGAGAGCCCAAAAGCCTGTGAGCTGAAATAAATTCTACAGATTCGCACATCTTAACACCGTTCAAGATTTACAAACACACTTCCCTCTATTAATTACTACAACGAGGGTACAGACTCTCGGAAATGGATGTCCACAACACAAGAGCCGACTACTGTAAAGAGGTCGCGTCTCTATACCGCAGTGAACAGTACCCTTTTTTAATACTTTCAGTCCCAATTTTCACCCACTCAAGTAAAATGCAGATGCAAGAGAACACAATTTCAGCAAACACATCAAGTGCTATATAATCAGACGGCAGGCCTACAGTGTACGTACTGTTTTCATTGTTAGCTACCTTACAACTTATCTGTTTCCATCTGTACGTTCAGACCGACATATAGGTGATTATTTTTAAAAATACGTCCTAAACATATTTTATTCCCAGCTGATTACATCAGCGATATTCTCGAATATAATGAGTCAAGTATTCAAGTTGTCCGAAGAACCGGTTAAATGTACAACAATTATCGTGCCACACAGCTCGTACGAGAATGCAGTGGTTAGACTCAGATGCGCATAATCTAATACAGAAGGACATGAATCTCAGCAACTATGCTAAATTTAATGACAAGGAGTGGTCTTGAACGTAACTAGATACTGACCTGAATGACCTGCTCATACATAGGCTCCTGGACACCCATTTTGCTTTTATGTACGATTACACACACACACAAACACAATATATTTCCAGAAAATTCATTTGCAGGAAAGCGAAATAAAATCCTATTTCCGATCATAAGAACACAGTACAGAAATTCCGTATCAGTAACATTTGCTTTTACTTCGAGAGATGACCTCCATACAATATTTCTGAAGAAACGACGTTTCATGCTCTACGTTTACTTAAAACTCCTTGGTTAAGAAAAGAACACACTGACGATCCGGTGTCGGGTGCTGATGTGTAGTGCAGTGTTCTTCCAGGCGCAAATGGTGGCCGTCTTTCAGTTGTAAGAAAATGTTCCTATGATTTAACGAACATTCCCGTAATCATGAATATGTAGCTGTATCAAGGCACAGGAATAATATAGATTCAAATATACTATAAGAGAGTACAATATAAGTTTATTTATATTCACAATCAGAAGCCTTAAATTAATCTGAATGACCATAAAACCTTCAGTTCCCACCTCATAAAAAACAGTATCTCCAACACACAGACCAGCCAATTACAGCTGTTTAACCTTTTGGGGCCGGAAATATTTTTTTTAAATTTTAGCACACCCTGTATATAAAATGTGAATAATACAGGAACCAAATACGTTAGAATTATGAAACAAACTGCATTTTGAAGAGAAAAAACTGAGAGTATATACCATGTTTAAAATATTCAGTACCTATATTTGT
>Ga0123354_10000507_pt1 | contig 39257 bp, 29 predicted proteins | sample TergutLab28metaG_2_FD_97872 | JGI IMG/M metagenome (GOLD analysis project Ga0123354, IMG submission 97872) | Labiotermes labralis P4 segment gut microbial communities from Petit-Saut dam, French Guiana - Lab288 P4 | ecosystem: Host-associated > Arthropoda: Insects > Digestive system > Gut ... | reverse complement strand
TGCGAGAACTGTGATGAGTGCGAGGACTGTGAGCAGTGCGAGAACTGTGATGAGTGCGAGGACTGTGAGCAGTGCGAGAACTGTGATGAGTGCGAGGACTGTGAGCAGTGCGAGAACTGTGAGCAGTGCGACGACTGTGAGCAGTGCGAGAACTGCGATGAGTGCGACGACTGTGAGCAGTGCGAGAACTGCGATGAGTGCGACGACTGTGAGCAGTGCGACGACTGCGACAAGTGCGACGACTGCAAGACTTGCGACGACTGCAAGACTTGCGACGACCCCCCGTGCGACTGGACCTGCGGGAACGACCCGTGCGGTCCAGGTGACCCGTGCAACGGTCCGCCGTCGGTCGAACCGCCGTTGTTCAAACCGCCGCTGGTCAGCGGACCTTCTGGACGGGGCCCTGCCCATCGAGGTCCGCGGACAGCGGCCCGGCCGCACTCGCTGGCCTCGACCGGCAGCGACAGCGCGATGCTGGCAGGTATGGGCGGCACGCTCGCGGTGCTGGGGCTCGTCTTGACGCTGGTTGCTTGGCGTCGGGTACAGGTCAGCCGGGCTCGCTGACCGCAACTACGGCGGCCGAGACGTGAAGGTTACGTCTCGGCCGTCGTGGCTTGTACCTGCTCGGCGTGGACGATCCGGCCTGAGCCGCACGAAGGGCACGACGCGGGGATGGGCTGGCCGGCGGTCAGCTCCCAGGTGTGGGCGGCGTCGCAGGCGAAACGCCAGCTGGGGGCGACGGTCGCACAGCTGCGGATGGCGTTGACCACGGCCCGCACAGCCACACCAGCGTTCTCGGTCCGGGCGACGGAGGCGACACGTTGCCAGGTGCGCGGGGGAAGCTCGCCAGTCTTGGCGAAGGCGAGGGTCTGGTAGCCGGGGGTGGACCAGCGCTGGCCGTCGGAGCCTTCGGCGATGGTCCGCTCCCACTGGGTCACCAGCAGGTCAGAGGCCGGACCGCGGTCGACGGTGACCGCCCACCGGTCGTCGAGCACCACGACGCTCACGTCGCGCACGCCAGTGCTCTGCACACGCAGACGTGGGCGAAGGATCTCGCCGAGCTGGTGGACCGCACCAGCCACGACGGTGGACGTGTGCATCATGTTCCTCAAGCCTCCAGCGGTTCGGACGCTGATGTGCCGCGACTGGGCGGACACGTGACCTCAGATCGTCGTCAGTCGGTCGACGTGCCGACGAGACGGGTTCGTCGTGCCGATGGTGCTGTCGCGACAGACCCTAGTCCCCGCGGTGTGTCTGGACTATAGGACTGGGCGGGCGCCGCCGCGTCTCGACGTTGCTCCCACGCGGTGCTGACGCTGTGCCAGCGTGTCGGTGCGGCTCACGGTTCGCGACCCGGCTCGGGCGGTGTCGAGTCGGGAAGCGGTGCCCAGCAGACCTGCTCGTCAGCCGGGTCAGACGCGTCGTACGGCTGGGTGGACCCGACCTCGTCCGACCGGTTCCAGTACACCTGTCCAGGGTTGAGCGTCTCGAGCAGCTCAGGCACGGTGACCAGCGTGAACCCCGCGGCACGGAGGCCGTCGATGATGCCCGGCATGGCCACGAGCGTCGACTCGTGGATGTCGTGCATCAAGATGATCGACCCGTCGGTGGCCTCCAGCGCACGTTGCGTGGTGATCTGCGGGTCGCGGTTCTTCCAGTCTTCGGTGTCGACGTCCCACAGCACCAGGGCTGTGCCGTGATCACCGGCGGCGGCGCGCACCGAGTCGCTCAACGTCCCGTACGGAGGACGCATGAGGACAGGGTCCGCGCCCGTGACCTGCACGATCGCCGCCGTGGTGCGGTCGAGCTCGTCGTCGATCGTGTCCCGGCTGATCTTGGTCAGGTCCTTGTGGGACCACGAGTGGTTGCCGATCGCGTGCCCTGAGGCCGCCGTCCGGGCCAACAGGTCGCGGTTCCTGCTCGCCCTCGACCCCAGGACGAAGAACGTCGCCTTGGCGTTCTTCTCGTCGAGGACGTCGAGCAGGTCGGCGGTGTAGGGGCCCGGACCGTCGTCGAACGTCAAGGCGACGCAGGCGACGGCCGCGCAGTTGGCAGGTGGCTCAGGCAGAACCACAGGGTTCGTGGTCGACGCAGGCGTGTGGGTGGCTTGCTGGTCGTCGCCGGGGTGGACGAACTGCTTCGCCACGACGATCCCCGTCCCGACGAGTATGAGACACGCGACCAGGCCCGCAGCGACGAGCCGCAACCGGTCGTGCATGGGGTGCGGTGCCATGGGCGGGGCTGAGGGTGCCGGATGGGTCGGCACAGGCTGCGGCGGCGCAGTCTGGGGCGCGGGCGGTGGCACCACCGGGTTGCCGGAGGTCGGTGTCACGTACTCCGCGACGCGCTCGACCCCGGTGATGGGTGTCACAGCCCCGGCGACGCTCTTCACCGCTGCGGTGGGCGACACAGGTTCGACGACGTGGGGTGCCGCTGTGAGGGGTGTCCCGGGCCTGGCCATGCGCTGCGGACCTTCAGGCGGTGCCACCTGTTGGGCAGGCGGGATCACCTGGAGCGGGACGTCGGACTGGTGCCTGGACGCCGAGGCATGGACGCGCCGTGCCAGCTCGGACGCCGGCGTGGGTGAGCGGTAGCGCGTTGGCGCACGCGCTGGCTGCGGCCTCGCGACCGGTGGGGGAGCCTGCGGTCGCGGCGTGCGGGGACGACGCTCCACGACGACCGTGGGGTCAGGTCCGTGGGGCGGGGTAGGCGAAGGGCGAGGTGTTCTTGCGTCGGGCGTCGGTGCTGGGCCGGGCGCGGGCGGGGGTACGGGTGCTGGTTTGGCCGGTCGCGGCGTGCGGGGACGGCGCTCCATGACGACCGTGGGGTCAGGTCCGTGGGGCGGGGTGGGCGAAGGGTCGGGTGCTGTGGCGCCGGGTGCCTGCGCGGGCGAAGGTGCAGGTGCTGGCTCCGGCTCTGGGTCGGGCAGTGGGGGCGTGCGGGGACGCTCCAGGACGACCGTGGGGTCAGGTCCGCCAGGTGGGGGCGGAGGGCCGGGTGCTGTGGCGTCGGCCGTCGGTTCGGGTGCTGGTGTTGGTCCGGCTAGGGTTGTGGCCGTCTTGGTCTGGATCCACTGGGTCACGCTCGCCACGGAGAGAACAGGGGGCTCAGGCGTTGGTGGAGGCAGTGGAGGGGGGGTGGGTTCTGGTTCGGGTTCTGGTTCGTGTGTGGGTGCTGGCGGAGGCTCGGCTGTGGCCCCGGACGCGGGTTCGGGTGGCAGAGGTTCGGCTGTGGTCTCGGCCGTCGGTTCGGGTGCTGGTGTTGGTTCGGGTGCTGGTGTTGGTCCGGCCAGGGTTGTGGCCGTCTTGGTCTGGATCCACTGGGTCACGCTCGCCACGGAGAGAACAGGAGGCTCAGGCGTTGGTGGAGGCAGTGGAGGGGGGGTGGGTTCTGGTTCGGGTGTTGGTTCGTGTGTGGGTGCTGGAGGTTCGGCCGTGGCCTCGGACGCGGGTTCGGGTGGCGGAGGGTCGGCTGTGGCCTCGGACGCGGGTTCGGACGGTCGGGGCGTGCGGGAAGGACGCTCCATGACGACCGTCGGGTCAGGTCCGCCAGGCGGGGAGGACGGAGGGTCGGGCGCTGCGGCGTCGGGTGCTGGCGCGCACGGAGGGTTGGGTGCAGGTTCGGCCGGTGTCGTGATGGCCGGTTCCGGAGCTGGTGACGAGGCTCCCTTCCCGGCCCGGATCCACCAGCTTGCGCCGTAGCGAGGCTCAGGCGCTGGTGGGACGGGGATGGAAGGTTCTGGTTCCGGCGCAGAGGCCGGTGTCGCCGCTGGGGCAGGCGGGGGTGGCGGGAGTAACGGCAGGACCTCAGGTGCTACCGGTGGTGGTGAAGGATCGCGTGGCGGTGGGCCAGCCAGCTGTGCCGGTGGTCGCACACGTGAGGGTTGGGGCGAAACCGGTGGTGGAGCCGCCATCTGGGCAGGCGGGGGTCGAGGTGAGGCCTGTGGGTCCCCCGACGTTGGTGGTGTGGTGGGCGTGGCCACGGGGGGCACCGTGGGCGTCTTGCCGGGGGAGTATGTGACACCCTCGGTCGGCTGGGGTGCGCCAGCGTGCCGTGGGGTCGACGACCCCTCCGGTGGCTGGCTCATGGTGACCTCAATGTCCTACTACGCCCGACTACACCCGACTACACCCAGAATGCTACAGATGTGATGGTTGCAGCAGCGACCTCTGTTCCGGCCCAGATGGGGCGATCGTCACACGTTCGCCCGGCTCCGGGTTGGCCAGAGGGGTCACACCACCGGGATGTCACGACGCCGGAAACCGGCAAAAGCCCCCGCGAACAGCACTGCCGCGACGACGCACAGCCCTGCGACGGGCAGCCAGGAGACGTCTTCGACGGGGACCCGCGGCACCCAGCGCAGCGGGGAGACGTGCTGTACGGCGTCTGGCAGGTGGAACGCGTCGCCGAACATCCCCACGACGAACGCCAGGACGAGGAACGCCCACGACGCGCCCGTCCACCGCGGCATCCAGCCCAGCAGCGCCGCCGCCACCCCCAGGACCACCGCGACCGCAGGCAGGTACACCACAGCGGCCAGCGCGTAGGTGCCCAGGGAAGGGTCGTGCGCACCGACCAGGTACGCCCCGGTGCCCAGGGCCAGGCCCTCGGCGACCATGAGCGCGCCCGCGCCCGCCCCCGCCACGACCAGCTGGGCCGACAGCCACCGTCCGCGCCCCACAGGCCCGGCCAGGACGTATTCGGTGCGGCCCGCGGCCTCCTCGGCGCGGGCCCGCAGGACCGCCGAGATCCCGTACCCCACCGCCGCCAGCGCCGCGTACAACATGATGAGCGACACGTAGGCGTCAGTCATGTCTTTCTCGCCGATGACCTGCCCGATCACCGGGTTCTGCGCGACCATGTCTTCGAGCACCGGGCCGACGTCTTTGACGTACGTCCCGGTCGCCAGCCACATGAGGACGGTGCCCAGGGTCCACCAGGCCAGGGCGGTGCGCTGCTGGCGCCAGGCCAGGGCCAGCGGTGAGCGCAGGGCCTGGTGGGCACTGGCGCGTCCTCGACGGTCGGCGAACATCCCGGCGCCAAAGTCACGGTGCCCGGCCAGGACGACCGCCACCACGACCAGCACCACCACCGCCACCACAGGCAGCACCAGGGGCCACGCACGTACATCGACGAAAGCTCGGGTCTGCTGGGTCCAGGCGATCGGCGAGGCCCACGACAGGGCCGACCCGTGCTCACGTCGCATGTCACCGGCTCCGCGGACGAGCGCCATCAGCCCCAGCACCCCCACCGCCAGGCCCGACGCACCACGGGCGTGCGCCGTCAGCTGGCACGCCACCACAGCGACGGCGGCGAACACCAGCACGGTCAGCGCCGACCCGCCCACCATGACGACGGTGTCGAACACCGCGAGGTGGCCCACAGTGACGAGCACCAGGGCTGACAGCGCGGCGATGACGAGGTTGGCGACGACGACCAGGGCCATAGCGGCGAACGCTGGGGCGTGGCGTCCGACGACCGCTGCCCGGACGAGCTCGGAACGCGAGGACTCCTCTTCGGCGCGGGTGTGGCGCACCACCTCCAAGATGCTCATCACCGACAAGCAGATGACGATCCACAGCACCATCTCGTTGGCGCACATCGCGCCGATCGTGTAGTCGTCCAAGCCGTAGCCGGGGCCGGTCATGAGGACGGACGCTGGGGTGCGCATGAGCGTGGCGCGTTCGGCCCGCGCGGCCGGCTCGGCGTACATCGCCGTGAACTCCACCGCGACGTACAGCCACAGCCCGACGACCGACGCCGTCCACACCCCCAGGCGCACCCGGTCGCGGCGCAGCATGAAACGCAGGAGCAGCCAGGTGCCGGCCAGCTCGTCGGCGAGGCGGGCTGGTGGGGCCGTGGGCGCTGGGCCCCGTTCGACGAGGGTGGTCATCGTGCTGCCTCATCACCGGTGTCGTTGGTCTCAGGTGCCCGCGCCGACGCGGACGCGGTCGGCTCGGGGACGCCTGCTGCAGCCAGCTCGTCGCCGTAGTGGCGCAAGAACAGCTCTTCGAGCGACGGGGGGTTGGCGGTGAACGTCAGCACACCCATCGTGCCCAGTGCCGTCAGGACGGGGCTCATGTCGTCGTTGTCCACGTCGAAAGCCACACGGGTGCCGGAGGCGTCGACGGTGGTGACCAGGTCGTGCACCCCTGGCAGCGTCGCCAGGGACCCCGCGTCCCCATCAACCACGGCGGTGACCGACGAGCGGGTCAGGTGCCGCAGGTCCGCCAGGGTGCCGGACTCCACAGCCCGGCCTGAGCGGATGATGGTCACGGTGTCGCAGACCTTCTCCACCTCGCTCATGATGTGGCTCGACAGCAGCACTGACTGGCCTGCGGCTTTGGCCTCACGCAGGTACTCGGTGAACACCGCCTCCATGAGCGGGTCGAGCCCGGACGTGGGCTCGTCGAGAACGAGCAGCTCGGCGTCGCAGGCCAGCGCGGCGACCAACGCCACTTTCTGCCGGTTCCCTTTGGAGTAGGTCCGGGCCTTCTTCGACGGGTCGAGCTCGAAACGTTGCAGCAGCTCAGCCCTGCGCGCCGGGTCCAGGCCGCCGTGCAGACGCCCCATGAGGTCGATGGCCTCACCGCCGGTGAGGTTCGGCCACAACGACACGTCGCCGGGTACGTACGCCAGGCGCCGGTGCAGCGCGACAGCGTCGGACCACGGGTCGCCGTCGAGCAGCCGGACCGTGCCCGAGTCGGGGCGCAGCAGCCCGAGCAGCACCCGGATGGTCGTGGACTTGCCTGACCCGTTGGGCCCCAAGAACCCGGCGATCTGGCCGGGTTGGACGACCAGGTCCAGCCCGTCGAGGGCTATGGTCGTCCCGAACGACTTGTGCAGGTCGTGGATCTCGATGGCGCTCATGTCGTCCTCGGTTGTCGGTACTCGTCGAGCATGTGGTCAGTGGTCAAGAAACCGTCGGTGAACAGCTCGAGCATGGGCCCCGACGACTCGTCGAAGAACCGCCGGACCGTCGCAGCCAGGTCGCGGGGGTCGTCGGGCGGGTCGAGGGTCACCGACAGCAGCAGCGCCCCCAACGACGACAGCACCAGGTACCGCACCCGGGCGGCCTCGTCCTGCGAAGGCCTGGCCACCCCCGCGGCGACGGCCTCGGCGGTGTACACCTGCGCGTCGGCGACCATGTGCTCGACGAACTCGCGTCCCGCCGCGCCCCCCTCCTGCATCGACCGCAAGATGTACCCCACGAGCGGCGCGAACTCGTCCACAGAGGCGAACGTCTCCAACAAGCTGGCCCCCGACGCAACCTGCCCGATCCGGTCAGCCTTCGCCTCCCTGATCAGCGCCAGCACATGCTCGTCACACTCGCGCCGCAACCCAGCCTTCGACCCAAAGTGGTGCATCACCAACCCCGGACTCACACTGGCATCAGCCGCCACAGCCCGGACCGTCGCCCCAAACCCGTCCACAGCAAACCGCCCCACCGCAGCGTCGCGAATCCGAGCCCGAGCCCTCAGATCCCCAACTAAACGCACGTTCAACATCCTATACACCCGTTCAACCCCCAGCAACACCTCCCCATCTCGTCCGTGGTGGAGCCGTCACCGAGGGCTGAGCGTTCCAGTGAGAGCTGACGTTGCAGGGTCAGTCCTCACCGGAACGCTCAGCCTTCGTCGAGCTCGGTGAGCGCTGCGCCGCTGATCTTGAGGCCGGGGCGCTCGTTCACGACGGCCTGTCCACCCCCGATCTCCAGGGTGACCGCAGCTGGCCGCTGGGTGGTTCATGGGCGGGCGATGGCTTCGGTGTTCTGGGTGATGGTGTGGCGCAGGAGGGTGGCTTGGTCGTCGTCGAGGGTGGTCCAGGCGGTGTCGTTGAGGTCGGATATCCGTGCAGCGACGGTGGTGACGATGGTGGTGGCTTCGTCTTCGTCCAGGGCGATGGTGCGGGCCAGGCGTCGCCAGTGGTGGAGCGAGGCGGTTCGGGGATGGCGGGCACCTGCGACGCGCATGGCCAGGGCCTGGTCGAACTGGGGGTACAAGGCGATGGGGACGGCGTCGTAGAGGGGGGCCATGCGGATGCGGCCGGGGCGCAGCAGGACGGAGTAGTTCTTGGCGTGGGCGTCGGCGTTGGCGATCACCGTGTTGAACACCAGCTGGGCGAAGAAGGCGCGGACCAGCGAACCGTCGGTGTCGACGGTGGCGAGCAGGGCAGCAGCCTGGCGGGCGGACACCTGGTACTTCGCCTCAGGGCGCACACCCAGGGCTTGGGCGAAATCCTCGGCGTGCAGGCGTCGGGCCAGGGGGCCAGGGGTCGGGTCCCGGTCGAAACGCCCGACCAGGAACGCCGTCTGGTCACCAGCGTGCAGGACGCTCGCCGCAGCAGCGGGGACACCGACCCGCGCCGCGAGAGTCAACGCCGCCGCCTCGGCTGCTTCGAGGCCCCGCAGGTCGGGGTGCGCGGGTTTGACGATATGTGTGGACGGGACGGTCGCGTTCGACCAGTACCAGTCGTCGTCGATACGGGCGAGGGCGAACTTGCCCTGCGTCCCGGCCAGAGAGAAGCGTGCGGACACACCCCGGGGAGCCCAGGCGTCCGGGTCGATCTTGATGGCGTTGATCCTGTCGGCGACGTCACGTTCGAGGGCCGGGTTGAGGACCGCAGGACCGGCCGGGGCGGCCTCGCCCTCGGGCACCAGGACCAGCCCACCGGCGATATCGCCCCCGGCCGCCGCGAGCAGGTCCGCCGGACGGGTGCTGCGGGCACCGTACGCCGACGCCAGGTGTGCGCGGGCCCGCTCGTGGTCAGGCAGCAGGTTCTCCAGGAAAGCGGCGGCTGCGTGCCTAGCCGCGGGCGCGTCCCTGGGCAGCGACAGGGAGACAGGTGTGGCCGGGGCGTCGGGGTCGTAGCAAAAACGGACTGGCTCGTCGAAGACGAACTGGCCGACGTGCTGGCCTTCGAGCCACGCCTCGAGCCTCATGAAGCCACCATGTCAGGCAGGGCCGTGGGTTCGACGCCCACGGCGCGCAGGACGCGCCTGGTCGCAGGCGTGGCGACAGGCTGCGCCCGTTCGACCGCCCGGACGTCTTCGACCCGGACCCCCGCGGACTCGGCCAGCTGGCGGCGGGTGAGACCTCTGATGGTCCGTTCGGTCGCCACGACGTCGGCCAGGTCTTCGCGTCGCCGCAGGTACTCTCGGGGGCGTCGGGCCAGCGTCTGGGTGACATAGCCGCGGTTGCCAGCCAGGGCGTGCTCGACGAGGTTGGCGGCAAGCCCCGTGGGCCCAGGCGCCGACCCTGCCCACCAGTCCACCAGCAGCTGCGGGGCGTCGTCGCATGTGCGCAGCTGGCGGATCCGCGCCGCCGTGCGTGCCCTGTCCTGCCCGGTGAGCCCACGCAGGCTACGGGTCTGCAACGCCTGGGCGAGGATGGCGCGCGAACGCTGCGACAATGGCCGGCGCTGGCGAGCACCTTGCCCGAGCCCGGTGACCTCCCAACGACCACCCACCTTGTGGGCGCTGACACGTCCGGCGGCGACGAGCGCCCGCACCCGCCGTGGACTCACCCCCAGCTCACGCGCAGCCGCCGCCACATTCATGACACAAGTATACCGAGAGATTCCCACCGGGCGGTCACACCTGGCCTTTCGTCCGTACCGCAGGGTCTTCAGGGAGGGCGGCTCGCCCGGTGGACCACCCCAGCGCGAAAGTCGGGACCGACCCGTCGTGCAAGGTACGCAAGGGCTGCCAGGTCGCCAACCACGGCGCCGTCCTCGCTGCTCGCTCCACCAGCCGTCGTGGCGGCACCGCTGCGGAGGACGATCGGGTCAGGACCCGGTCAGAACAGCAGGTGGGGGCGGGGAGTGAGGCGGAAACCGGGCGGAGCATAGGCAAGGACACGGTCGACCAGATCCTCGGTGTCAGTGTGGTCGGAGGCGGTGATGTGCAGCAGGTGCCCGCCTTGTTCGGTGATGGCGTCGTTGCGGAGCTTCTCGTCGTAGACGACCTGGGGGCCGGTGTACTTGAGCCGACCGTCGAACTCGATGAGCAGGTGCCAGTCGACGATGGCGAGGTCAGCGTGCACAGGGCCGATCCGCGTGGAGAGCCTGAACTGGGTCACCGGCGCTGGCAGCCCTGCGCGCAAGAGCACCAGCCGGGTGGCTGTCTCCCACGGCGACTCGGCACCGCCGTCGGCGTAGCGCAAGACGGTCGCCGCCCGACGCACACCCTTGCCCCGGCACGTGGTGAGCAGCTGTGCCGCGTCGTCGCGTGACATACGCGTGCTGAGGGCGGCGTCGGCGACCACCAGTCCCGGCAGAGCGGGCAACGTGCGGGCGCAGTCGACGACAGTCAGCGGCAACGTCGTCACTGGTAGGTCGTGCAGGTGCGTGGTCGTCCCTGGTGGCAGCTCACCTCGGTGTCGTGACAACCCTGCGGTCTTCGATCCGGCGGTCGTCGTGCGCACGTGGACGCACTGTGGCTCCTTCCACACCGGAAGCCCCCACAGCATCGCCGCTGACTCATGGCTGAACCAGTGCTCAGCCCCCAGGTGCGCGTGCATGGCGGCGATCCGCGCCAGCGACACCTCCCGCTTCGTCCACTCACCCTGCGGCAGGTACGCCCCGCGCCCCACCCGCACCAGCTGCTTGGCACGCACCCGCTCAGCAAGCACTGCCTCGTCCTGCTCGCGCGCAAGCACCAGCTCTGGCACCCGTGCCGGCGTAGGTACCGGCGCCCCCTCACGAATCCCCACACCCCCACCCTGCCCCACCCCCCACACATATCTCACCCCTTGATCACATAGTCCACATATTGAGTGCCGAGCGTTCCGGTGAGAGATGACCCTGCAAGGTCATCTCTCACCGGAACCCTCAGCATTCAACGGGGGGGGGTTGATTGTTTCATCACGAATGGGGTGGCGAGATTGGGGGAATGGGAGGGTGGGCTCACGGCGGTTCTCACGAACAAGGGTTCCGGGAGGCGGTGACCACCGTCGTCGCCCGGTACGCACAAAACGTCGGACTGCGTGAGGGCAATGACGGCCTCAGCGACGACGAGGTGTTCCAGGGCCTGACCGCCGTGGTCCACGTCACCATGCCCGACCCCCAGTTCGCCGGACCGACGAAGACCTGCCTGGACAACCCTGAGGCAAAGATGTTCGTCCAGAAGGTCGTCCTCGAGCGCTTCGGCGACTGGTTGGACTGCCACCCGGCGGAGGCCGAGACCATCACCCGCCACGTCGTCGAGGTGGCAGCGCCAGCCCCCGCAGCGACCCAGCAGGCCGTCCTGGCCGTACTCACCAAGGCGGACGAGAACAAGAACCACCCCTACTACTACGGCACCACCCTGGCGGACGTGGCGCAGAGTTCTGGACTGACGGCATCGCAGGCACGACGCGCTCTGGCAGCGCTGACGGCCGCGGGGAAGGTCCACACCACCACGTACCACGGTGACACCCAGGTCGACCTGTCCCAGGTCGAACCCCCCTGGGCGTACACCTACTTCCTCCCACGCTCTGACCTGTCGTAAGTCTGAAAGCTGAGGGTTCCGGTGAGAGATGACCCTGCAACGTCAGCTCTCACCGGAACCCTCAGCATTCAACGATGGGGTTAGTCGTCGGCGTAGACGTGGGGGGCCAGGGTGGCGACGAAGGGGAGGTTGCGGTAGCGCTGGTCGTGGTCGAGGCCGTAGCCGACGACGAAGGCGGGGGGGATGTCGAAGCCTACGTAGCGCACGTCTAGGGAGACTTTGGCGCTCTCGGGTTTGCGCAGGAGGGTGGCGACCTCGACGCTCGCGGGGCCGCGGGAGCGCAGGTTGGCCAGGAGCCAGGACAAGGTGAGGCCGGAGTCGACGATGTCTTCGACGATGAGGACGTGCTGGCCGGTCACGTCGGTGTCGAGGTCTTTGAGGATGCGCACCACGCCGGACGACTTGGTGCCCGACCCGTACGACGAGACAGCCATCCAGTCCATCTGGACCGGCACGTGCAGGCGCCGGGCCAGGTCGGCCATCACCATGACCGCGCCTTTGAGCACCCCGACGAGCAGCAGCTCGCGCCCGGCGTAGTCGGCGTCGATCGTGGCGGCCAGCTCGTCGAGACGTTGGTGCAGCTGGTCCTCGGTGAGCAGCACCTGGTCCAGGTCGTCGCTGATATCCGATGCGTCCACTGCCGCTCCTTCCAGCCGTCGTGCTGAAGACTACCTGGCCGGGCGGGGAAAACGTCGTGGTGTCAGATACGTGGCCGACGGGTCGGTGCCTGCGGGCACGGTTCGATGCGCAGACGCCCGTGGTCGCGGCGGGCCAGGACGCGTCCGGGCAGGTAGACCGGACCTTGGCCGTGCCAGGCCATGACCAAGGCTTCGACGGCCTCGACGTGGCGGACGCCTAACGACCCAGCCGGAGACCCAGCGGCCAGGGCGGCGGCACGCAGGGCGGCGCGGCGCACCGCAGTGGACGCGGCGGCCAGGGGGGCGACGAGGACGGAACCGTCGTCGGTGGCTGCTTCGGCCAGCAACGCGGCGGCGCCGTCGTCGAGGGCCGAAGCCGCAGCGCGCAGCTGGTCGGCGGTACGAGCCAGAGCGAGGACCACCCCGGGTCCAAAGACGTCGGTGAGCAGCGGGATCACCTCGGTGCGCACACGGGTGCGCCGGGCGGTGCTGTCGGTGTTGGTCGGGTCGTGCCAGGGGTCCAGGCCCTGGGCGGCACACGCCTGCATGGTCGTGGAGCGGCGCAGAGCCAGGAAGGGGCGCAGGTACACCCCCCGGTGGGCCGGCATCCCCGCCAACGACCGGGCGCCAGCCCCGCGGCCCAGACCGAGCAGGACCTGTTCGGCCTGGTCGTCCAGGGTGTGGCCGAGCAGGACGATATCGGCCCCGACCGCTGCCGCCGCACCGTCGAGGGCGGCGTACCGGGCGGTGCGGGCAGCCGCCTCAGGGCCGCCGTGGGTCCCGACGACGACCGGGCACACCAGCACCGGTGCCAGGCCCAGGGCGCGGCACTGGTCGGCGGCGAGGGAAGCGACCAGGCCCGACCCGTCCTGCAGGCCGTGGTCCACGACGAGCGCCCCGGCGCGCAACCCCAGCCTGGGCGCCACGAACGCTGTGGCAGCGGCCAGCGCCAACGAGTCCGGCCCTCCCGAGCAGGCCACCACCACCAGCCCCCCAGCGCTGGTCTGGCCGTGGCCGGGTCCCGTGGCAGGTCCACCGGGGGTGGCCGGAACCCGCTGCCAGGTCGTCGCCACGGGCGGTTGGGCCCCGCGTGGCGTCGATGAGGAGGAACGACGGTTCAGCACAGTAGACAACGCCTCGCGGACTGCGACCCTGGTGGCTGCGACAGCAGGGGCCGGACCGGTCACGTTCAGCTGTGCTCCTCACCGCTGGAGGCCTGGTCGGGGAGCACCCGCGCTATCCAGGCGTCAGGGTCGGTGATCTCGGCAGCGGTGGGCAACGTGGCCGCCGAGCCCCACACGGCGTTGAACCCGTCGGTGCCGACCTGGGCACGCACAGCCTGGACGAAAGCCGACCCTTCGCGGTACTGGGCGAGCTTGAGGTCCAGACCCAGCAGCAGGCGTATCAACCGGGCCGGACCCCGGGTGTCGGCACCGTCGTCGCGGCGCTGCTCGAACTGGGCGCGGATGGACTCCACGGTGGGCACCACAGCAGGTCCGACCTCGTCCATCATGACGTCCGCATGCCCTTCGATCAGGGCCATCACGGCACTGACCTCGTCGAACACCTGGCGTTGGTCGTCGTCGAGCAAGGCGAGCAGGCCGTTGTCCTTGAGGTTGCGCAGTGCGTCGGTGGGCAAGAGCGTCACCGTCTTGACACGCATATCACCGTGCTTGGTCGCCACCCAGTCGCTCGTCGAGAACAACCGGCGGACCAGCTCAGCGGCAGCACTGGTGTCGAAGCTGGTGGTGAGGGCGTCGATACGTCCTCGCAGGTGCTCGGCCAGCCACGGGGCTGCGGCGAACTGCAGGGCGTGGGTCTGCTCGTGCAGCGCGACCCACAGCCGGAAGTCGGCTGGGACGATGTCGAGCGTACGTTCCACAGCCAGCACGTTCGGGGCGACGAGCAACAGCCGGCCTTCGCCGGGCTGGGCGTCGGTGTACGGGTCGAACTGGCCGATGACCTTGCTGGCGAGCAGGCCCAGGACGGCTGCGACCTCCACAGCGGTGGTCTTGCGTGTGGCGGCGGGCACCCGTGACGGTGCCGGCAACCCGCCAGAGAGCACCTTGAACATCTGCGTGTTGGCTTTCGCCCAGCGGGGCCGGTCGACGACGCGCACCGTCGACACCTGGGCAGGGTCGCGCCCGTCGGCCGGACGAAGACCAGAGATCTGCGCGACATGCTCGGCTGCGACGCCTGCGGCTTGCCGCAGGTCACGGACCAGGTACGCCAGCGTCGCCCCGTCAGCCACAGGCCCGGGCCGCGCGAACCGCCCAGCAAGTGCGGCGGCGGCGTCCCAGTCGACAACAGAAGTCACTGCATCACCGTAGCCGTTCTCGCCGCCAGATACTGCCCCCACCGGCGGCAAAAGGGGTGTTGTGGGTGCTACAGGGCCAGGAGGCGGCGCAGGTTGCGCACGGCCACGCGGGAAGCGGCGGGGTCGACCACCGGGGCGCAGGAACCGACAAGCTGGATACGGGGGTCGGCCAGGACCTGGGGGCCGTCGACAGTGTCGGGGCTGCCGAGCCCCAGGTGCAGGGGGGCCAGGTGGGCCAGGGCAGGGCGGAAACCGGTGGCCCACACGATCGTGCGGGCCACGACGTGGGCGGGGCCGTCGGCCCAGCCTTTGGGGACCTCGTCGGGGCCGAACCACACTCCGTGGCGGCCGATCCGGTCGAACAGGGGGCGGGGGGTCAAGACGCCGTACTCGGAGGCGGCGCGGACGGTGGGGGTCCAGTCTGCGTCGGTGACCTGCGGGAAGTCGGACGTCACCCAGGTCACAGTCGTCACATGGGCCAAGGCGGCGACCAGGTGCACCACACCTGGTCCAGAGCCGACGACCACGACGTGCCCGTCGGCCAGCTCGTCGATGTCGTGCACGTCGCACTGGTGCAGCTGGCGGCCGGTGAACGTGTCTTGGCCCAGGTGGTGGGGCCAGAACGGCCGTGACCAGCTGCCGGTGGCGTTGACCAGGCCGCGGGTGCGCCAGATCACCTCGTCATCGCCCTGGTGGGCGTGGACGGCCAGACGCTCGCCGTCGTCGGCCACCTGGTCGACCCGCACCGGGCGCAGGACCTGCAAGGTGTACGCCGCCTCGTACTGGGTGTAGTAGTCCGGCACGACGGTGCACGCCGGCAACGACAGGTCCGGTTCGGCCAGCGGCAGACCCGGCAGGTTGCACGCCGCGCTCATCGCGGCCAGGGGCAGCCACTCGTTGCGCCACGGTCCGGAGTCGCCGCCTCCCGAGTCGTCGAGCACGACGAACGTCGAACGTGCGCTGTCCCACCCGTCGTCTCCGACCAAGGCCAGGCCTGTGTGGCGCAGGTACCGCGCCGCTCCCAGCCCTGAGCGTCCGGCCCCGACGACGACCACATCCACCTCGACCACGCGCGGGCCTGGGCGCGGCGCACGCAACGATCGGCGGGTCGGCGCGGACATAACCTCCATGGCTCAACCAGCCTACGCAAGACAGCCCAGACCGCAGCCTGAGGGCGCTGACGTCCGGGTGTTGGAACACGGCGGTTCGCAGCCTGGCTCGTCCTACGAAAGTCCGTGCGCGAGCATGTGCGCAGCAGCGCACTGCAGCAGTGCACTAACGCCGCGACCGCACAGTGTTGCGCACACGCCGGGAGGCGTACCGCACGCGCCGGGCGTTGACGGCGATCTGCACGTCGCGCCACTGGGCGGCACGGTGCAGCTGGCCGCGCAGGTCTGTGCCGGATGCGCGGTGCTTGAGGTCGCAGGGGACCTCTTCGACGCTGTACCCGGCTTTGAGCAGGTCGATGGTCATGGCGACCTCGACACCCCACCCGTGGGCCAGGGGGGTGGCGGCCTCGAAGGCTTCGCGGGTCATGCAGCGCATACCGTTGAGGGGCTGGTTCGGGGTCCAGCCAGTCAGGCTGACGATGGCCCGGCGGGCGGCACCGATGACGAACCCGTGACCACCAGCCCCAGGTTGCGGCGGGATGTTGGCGATCGTGACGTCCGTCGTGCCGTCGAGCACCGGCGGGACGAGCGCAGCAGTGTTCACAGCAGAGTCGCCCAGGTCGCCGTCGAGGAACAGCAACGCACGGGCCGGACCGTCAGGGGTGTCGCGCATGGCCACGACAGCTGCCCCGGTCTCCATCGCCGCAGCCTTGCCCCGGTTGTGCGAGTGGCGCACCACGACGGCCCCGGCGTCGCGGGCGATGTGCTGGGTGGCGTCCTGCGAGCCGTCGTCGACGACGAGCACCAGGTCCACATGGGGGATGGCGCGCGCAGCGCGCACCGTGGCAGCGATCCGGCGGGACTCGTCCTTGGCGGGGATCACCGCGGCCACCTTGCGCACCGGCGAGGAGTCGGGTGACGGGTTCGATGGCTCAGACTGGTTGGTCGGATCTTCAGCGCTCACTGTCTAAGACTATCGGGCTTGCAGGTGCTGTGGCCGTGCTCGACGCTGCGGATTTGGCCAGGACCATACGGAACCGAGACTTAGGGTTCGCCGATCAATAACCAAGTCATGTGCGCAGCCCGGGCACGCACATCGCTGCGTTGGCCACCCTCGAAAGACCTCCAGTCTTCCAGCGGTCAGCCGCCTTGCGCTGCACGCACCCGGACCACGCACATGACCAGGTTATTGATCGGCGAGCCCTTACGCGTGGCACTCAACGAGCCCAACGTCAGCCGGTTCGTCGTCGTCGCCCTCGTCCGGGTCGCCCAGGTGCCCGGCGAACACCGCGACGAGCATGGGGACGGCCAGCACCAGACCGGTGGCCGTGATGACCACACCCGAGTCGTTGAGGGCAACACCGAGCACCATGGCCACCGTCACCGCTGCGACGGTCGGACGCAGCAGAGGTTCGGCCTGGAGCACAGCGGTGAGCCGGCCACGAAGACGACCTGGCAGCCGTCGTCGCCCTGGCCAGTCGGCCAGCCACAGGGTCAGAGCTGCGCTCAGCACCGTCGGCACCGTGTAGCGCACCGCGGAGAGCATCCGCAGGTTCACCGCCGCCTTGCGTTCGAGGACCGGCCGCAGCCCTCCGTCGAGCACAGTGGCGACGAACCGCCCCAGGTGGGTGCGGGAGGCGGCTGGTCGCAGGTAGTCGGCCCAGGCAAACCCGACCACGACCACGACGGCCGCTCCTATGACGCCCAAGACCAACGGCCAGCGCACCCGTCGCCCAGCCACGACGACGCCCAGCAGGGCGAACGCTGGGACCATGGCTGGCGGGCCGCCAAAGTCCGAACCGAGGCCTGGCATCCCGTCGGCGACCACGACCACGAGCCCGGTCATCGCCACGGCCAGCCACGCCGCGGTGCGCTCGCCGCGCGCCAGCAGGGCCCGTGCCACCACAGCCGCCAAGATGAGGCTCGCGACGGTGAGCAGCGCGAAACCCTGGTTGCTCGTCCCGTAGAACCGGGCGCCGAGAAGCCTGTGCGCACCGAACGGAGCATCGACGACGAGCCGGCCACCGAGCGCCGCGTCGGCCGTGAGCACCACGGTCGTGACAGCCATCACCGCACCCATCGGCCCGACGAGCGAGCGCCGCCACGGCCCCACGAAGGCCACGACGGTGACACCCACGACGAACCCGACCAATACCGTCCAGAAGGTGTTCTGCGGGGTGGGTGACTGCCACCACGGCAGCACGTTGGTCAGGTACGCCGACACCGGTACAGCAGCGATGACCACGGACACCGCGCGCAGCCCCAGCAGCGTCCAACGACGCAGCTGGTCCTCGAGGCCACCAGAGGAGCGGTGCGCGGCACGGGTCAGCACCAGCGCAGAGACGAGCATCAACAGCTGGAACGCGTTCATCAGCCGGTCTGTCAGCAAGGAAGAGGCCCGGCTGATCTGCACGGCGTGCCGGTTCGTGTCCATGAGCCTGAACAGCCTGCCTGCCGCCGTGCCCGAGCCTGCTGTCGTGGTGATCGTCGCCCCGGGCGACTCGACACCGAGGGCGAGCAGCACTGTGGGCAGCACGTCGGCGGCCTGGAACAGCCCAGCCTGGCGGGTAGACGCCGATGTCAGCAGCCCCTGGGCGGGTTCGTCGGTCCCAGGGACCGGGCCGACCATGGCTGCCAGCCGCAACGACCCGCGGCCGGAGTCGGCCAACGACACGACCAGCACGGTGGCGTCAGTGCCGGCGACCGCTGCCATGACGGCACCGACCTGCTCGTCGACGGCTTTGACCTGGCCAGCGCGGTCGGGGTCGGTGAGCACCGAACCAGACGGTTCGTCCGTGTCTGGCGGTGGTGCGGTGTCCTCCGCGGGCCGCTCCGGCTCGCCTGGTTCGGGTTCCGGCTCCGGTTCGCCCGGTTCTGGCTCGGGGTCGACGGTCGCGTAGCCGGGGTCGCGGACCACCCCAGCGTCGACGACCACCAGGGAGCTCGACTGCAGCGCGTCGGTGACAGCGCTCGTCGTCGCGGCCGGCTGGCCAGGACGGCGGTGGTAGGTCCCAGCGACGACGCCCTTCGAGTCGGCGATGGCGATGGCCGCACCGGGGCCGATCGCTGTCGCGCTCACCTGCGCAGCGCGGATCTCGTCGCCGAGCAGCCCAGGCTGGGCGGCGAACCCCTGCGTGTCCGCAGACTCCTCGTAGTCCGGCCATGCGCTGACAGACGCGGACGTGCCCTCACCGACCGGATCGCGCAGCGACGCGCACTGGTTGTCCAGACGGGGGCCCGCCAGCCGGGTGCCGGACGAGACCGCCAGCCACCCGTCCACCGGGCACGCCCGGGGGTGCACCGAGCGCACCACGACCTGGCCGACGGCGTGGCCACGCGACAGGTCCCACAGCGCAGGAGTGGAGAACAGGCCGACGTCTTCCCAGCGCAGCCCTGCCACCCCGACGAGCACCAGCGGCCGGGTCGTCGTCGTGGAAGAAAGCGCTGGTGGTGACGGCGACACGGCTGTGGGCACGAGCACTGCGACCAGCGCGACCACACCCACAGCGACGACGAGCACTGGTGGGCGCACCCCCTGGCGCACACGGGCCGCGACCAGCGCGAACCGCCCCGGGGCCTGTTCGGTGGCGAACGCGCCGGCACCGTCGGCCGGTGCCAACCCCGACATCCACCCTGCGGACGTGGCGATGACCAGCGGCACGACGATGGCCACCCCGAGCGCCGGGATCGCGACACCCCAGCTGCTGAACAGCAGCCCGACAACCAGCGCTGTGCCGGTGGCAGCCACGCAGGGCACCAGCGTCGGGGCAGCCGTGCCCAGCTGTGACAGCGGCGCGCCGTGCGACAGCCACGCGTAGCGCTCGCGGTCGTCTGACAGCAGCCGTCGGACCGGCCGTACCAACGCTGCCACGACGAACGCGAACCCGGCGATGGTCGCCAGCGTCAGCGCCAGGTGGTCGCCCAGGTGCGTGGGCTGGTCGGACAAGAGCCAGACCACGACCGCAGCGACGATAGTGACCGCTGCCGCCGCCGCCAGCGCCTCGGCAGCCCGCCGCCACGTGACCGGCGCCCTGACCAGCAGCAGCGCCAGCACCAGGAACGCTGGGACCACAGCGGGCGGACCGCCGAAGTCGGCACCCATCGACCCGGCCCCGTCGACCACCGTCAGCGCGGTCCCGGCGGCCACGACCACCGCGGCGGCCCACCATCGCCGCCCCGAACGCACCAACGGCACGACCAGCGCGCTCACCGCGACCAGCGTGCCCACGGTGACCAGAGCGAACGTGGCGTTGGTGAACCCGTAGAACCGTTGTGCCACCAGCGACGACGAACCGAACACAGCCGACAGCTGCAGCCGTGACCCGTTGGTCACGTCGACGACCAAGACGATGGCCGTCACCGCTGCCAGCAGCCCTGCCGGGCCCAGCACCGACCGGCGCCACGGACCGGCCAACGCCACGATGACCAGCACCGCGACGATGCACACCGCCACGGCAGCGAGCGCCGCACCTGGCGAGCCCGTCCGCCACCAGGGCACGAGGTTCGCCAGCAGCAGGCTGATCGGCACCGCTGCCACAGCCAGCCCTGCGACCTGCAACCAGCGCAGCACCCGGCGCCGCTGGGTCTCGTCGGTGCGACGTCCCGGTGGGCGGGCCAGAGCGAACCACACCCCGGCGAACAGCACGACGTTCACCACGACCAGGCCCACGTAGAACCGTGAGACCAGCGGCTGGACCGCGTTGGCGTGCTCGGCTGCGTCGAGCAGGCCCGCGATCCCGTCACCGGGGGCGCGCGGGCGGATCAGCTTGCCCGTGACCCACGGCGGGCGCAGCTCGCCGCCCATACCCACCCGGCCCAGCAACGTCGCCGTCACGTCCGTGTTCTCCACGATCCCGCTCTGGCGGGTCGACGCCGAGGTCAACATTCCCGGCGAGGACCCTTCCGGGCGCCCCCACGCTGCCAGCTGCAGGTCTGGTCCTTCGCCGGGCCGGTCCGCCAAAGACGCCACCAGCACGTCAGCCCCGCCCGCCCCTGCCAGGGCCGCGTGCAGCGCCGCGTCGACCTGCTTGGCCGACGCGTCGTCGTGGACCACACCCAGGTCGACCACCACGACCCGGGTCCCACCTTTGAGGGCTTCGACCACGGCCTGGGTCAGGTCTTCGGGGTCCTCAGGGCGTGGCACCCACCGTTCAGGGGCCGTGCCGTCGGTACGTGCCAGAGCCACAGCGGCGCCCGGGCCGATACCTGCCACCGGAGCGTCGGTGACCGTCAGCACGTCACCGAGCAGGCCCGGCACCGCCTCGTCGGGGGTCTGGGCGCCCTGCAGGTACTGGTCCCACCAGTCGACCCGCCCGGCCCTGACCCCGCCCATGTCGCGGCACCCACCAGGGAGCAGCGCGTCGGAGGTGCGGTTGCCTGCCGAGACGGTCAGCCACCCGTCGGCGGGGCAGGTCGTCGGGCGCACGGTGCGCACCGCCATGTTCCCGATACCCCAGGTCTCCGCCAGGGCCGCCAGGGTGGGGGTGTTCGTCGTCGACACGTCCGACCAGCGCAGACCTGCGGTGCCCAGCAGCAGCAAAGGCCGTTTGGGCATCGGCGGCACCGGGTCGGTGTTCGGCGGCGGGACCGGCAACGGCGCGGCCAGGGTGGCCGGCGCCGACGGGGCGAGCAACGAGGCAACCAGACCCACGACCAACACACCGAGGGCTGCCACCCGCAAGGCCCAGACGCGTCGCACCGCGGTCGGAGCTGGCCCACGGCCCCCGCCGTCGCCGCGCGCGTCAACACCCTCAACCGGCGCGGTACGACGAGCGGGCTCGTCCTCCGTTCGCCTCAATCGGGTGTGCACCCGGCTAGCCTACGTGCGCACGGCCCCCTAGCCGCCCTATTCGACCCCCTTCATCACCACAGCGACCCGACTTCTCCACCGGCTGCCCAGGAACTGTTGTCGCCAGTGCGCCATCGTCGCCAGACCCGCTGGTGTGCGCAGGATGTGGTGCACCCGCGCAGGTAGGCTCTCGGGTTGTCCGGCAGCCGCTGACGACCACAAGGGCGCAGGTGCGGCACTCACGCCGGCAGCGCCAGCCACGGAGGAGACGATGGACCGACCGCGTTACGCCTACCTGGGACCGTCGGGGACGTTCACCGAACAGGCCTTGCGGCAGGTGGTCTCACCTGACCAGGCGCAGTTCCTTCCCCAGCCGGACGTGACCTCTGCGCTGGACGCGGTGCGGCGCGGCGAAGCCGATTTCGCGGTGGTGGCGATCGAGTCCACCGGGGAGGGCGGGGTGACTGCGACGCTGGACTCGTTGGCGACCGGCAGCCCGCTGGTGCTGCTGCGCGAGATGCTCGTGCCGGTGCAGTTCGACCTGGCCGCCGCGCCGGGCACCACCCTTAGCGACGTGCGCCGCGTCAGCGCCCACCCTCACGCGTGGGTGCAGTGCCGCCGGTGGCTGACCGAGCACCTGAGCGCTGCCGTGCACGTGCCGGCCACGTCGAACACCGCCCCCGCGGCAGCCCTGGCCGACGGGTGCTGCGACCCGTCGTCGCCCCCACCGTTCGACGCTGCTCTCGTCCCCCCGGCAGCCATCGACGCGTACGGCCTGACCGCCCTGGCCCACCAGGTCGCCGACTCCGCCGACCTGATCACCCGTTTTGTGCTCGTCGGGCACCTGGGCGACGTGCCCGAGCCCACCGGCGCAGACAAGACCACGTTGGTCGTCCACCTGCCCGACGACGAGTCCGGCGCCCTGATGAACATGCTCGAGCAGTTCACCGTCCGTGGTATCAACCTGTCGCGTATCGAGTCGCGCCCCATCGGCGACGCCCTGGGCCGCTACTCGTTCTCCATCGACTGCGAAGGCCACGTCGCCGACTCCCGGATCGGCGAGGCCCTCATGGGCCTGCACCGCACCTGCCCCCAGGTCCGCTTCCTCGGCTCCTACCCCCGCGCCGACGCCATCACCCCCACAGTCGTCCCCGCCGCCCGCGACGACGCCTTCACCGAAGCCCACCAGTGGCTCTGCGCCCTACGCACCGGCGACGCCAGCTGAGGACACTGGGGACGGTTCCTATGTCTTGCCTGGTCAGAGCGCCGCTTTTTGGGACCTCATCCCGACTTCAGCCTTCGGCTGTTGACCTAAGTCGTTGAACGCCGAGGTCGGCAACCAGAGGCCGAGATTCCCGTCCCGGCAGACCAAGCGTCTGACCAGGCAAGACATAGGAACCGTCCCCAGTGTGGCGAACCGTCCCCAGCCCATGGAGGCGAAGGGGTCAGGAAACTGGTGTCCACGGGGGTGTCTGTGGTGGTCCACGGTGGTTGGTGGTCGGTACAGGGCCGGCCGCAACCGAGGGAGGACACAGATGAGACGACTGGTCAGACGAGGAGAGCTCGACGGCGACGCGGGGATGGCCACGGCGGAGTACGCCTTGGTGACCTTGGCGGCGGCAGCGTTCGCCGGGTTGCTGCTGGTGGTGCTCAGCGGCGGTGAGGTCCGGGGGTTGTTGCTCGGGATCATCACCCGTGCCCTGGGGTGACCGTGCGACGGCGTGAGGCCGGTTCGGTCACCGCGGAGCTGGCGGTCGGGATGGTCGCGGTCGCCATGGTCCTGGTGGTGGTGCTTGCCGTGGCCGCAGCGACTGTCGCGCAGGTCCGATGCGTCGACGCTGCTCGCAGCGCTGCCCGGGCTGCGGCACTGGGCGAAGACGACGCGTCGGTCCGTGACACGGCAGCACGCGTGGCAGGTTCTGGTGCCACGGTGACGACCACCCGCGCCGACGGCTGGATCACCGTCACGGTCAGCACACCGCTGGTGGCCCAAGGGCCGTTCACCGGTCTGCGGGCCACCGGCAGCGCCACCGGGCGGACCGAACCGTGAGGTACGACGACCGTGGCTCAGGCACGGTCCTGGTGCTCGCCATCGTCGTGGTCGCCGCAGTGCTGGCCGCGACGCTGGCGGGCCTGGGCCAGGTGGTCGCCGCCCGTGCCCGCGCCCAGAGCGCCGCCGACATGGCCGTGCTTGCCACCGCGTCCCACCTGCGCGCCGGCGCCAGCACCGCCGAGTCGTGCGCACTGGGAGAGGAGACCGCCCACCGCAACGGCGCGTCCCTGACTGCATGCACCGACGAAGGCTCAGGCATCGTCCATGTCGCTGTCACAGTCGCCACCACCTTCGGCACCACCACAGCCTCAGCCCGCGCTGGCCCCTCCTCAGCCCGCTGAGGCCTGAGCCACGACGGCGTCGAGGAGGCGGAGGGCAGCGGGTTTGTCGAGGGGGTCGTTGGCGTTGCCGCACTTGGGGGAGTGGACGCATGACGGGCAACCGGTCGTGCAGGAGCAGACGCCTATGGCGTCACGGGTGGCCTGGAGCCATGCGGGGCCGAGGTCGAAGCCCCGGCGGGTGAAGCCTGCCCCGCCGTAGAAAGACTCGTGGACGAAAACTGTGGCCTCGCCGGTGTGGGGGTGGACGAGGGTCGACAGACCGCCGAGGTCGCCGCGGTCACAGGTCGCCAGCAACGGCAGCAACCCGATCGACGCGTGCTCGGCGGCGTGGAGGGCACCCGGAGCCGTGGTCGCCGTGATGTCAGCCGCAGCCAGCACCGGCGCTGGGGCGGTCCACCACACAGCAGCGGTGCGCAAGGTGCGTTCAGGCATGTCCAGGGCAGACGAGCCGATGACCGACATGTCGGGCAAGCGTCGGCGCAGGAAGGACACGACCTGGGTGGTGACGTCGACGATGCCGTACGCCCAGGTCACCGGACCCCACGACGTCTGGTCACGGACCTCGACGACATCAATGGTTGTCGTCCACCGCGCCCACGTGCGCCAGTCCACCTCACGTGCGCTGACCAGGGCTGTCTGCTCGTCGTGGACAAGCTCGTCGACGACGAACGTCGCACCCTGGTGCACGTACACCGCGCCGGGGTGGCACGTCGCGTCGGCCGAGGCAGTGTCGACCGTGCCGAGCAGCAGACCCGTCGTGCGTTCCACGACCTGCACAGGCGTCCCGCCGCCGCGCAGGTCGGTCAGCCATGTGGCTGGTTGGGCGTGCGTCCAGTACCAGGTGCGTCCGCGGCGCCGCAGGACACCGTGCTCGGTCAGCTCGTCGAGCACCCCTGCCGCCGACGGGCCGAACACGTCGGGTTGGCGCTCAACCTCGTCGGCGGACACAGGGATCTCGGCTGCTGCCGCCGCCAGGTGGCTGGCGAGGACGGCAGGGTTGTCGGGGTCGAGGACGACCGGTTCGACAGGCGCGTCCAGCAGAGCGTGCGGGTGGCCGACGAGGTACGTGTCGAGAGGGTCCTGACGGGCGACGAGCACCACCAACCCCGGTGTCCCAGCACGTCCGGCGCGTCCTGCTTGCTGCCACCACGAGACCCGCGTCCCAGGGAACCCCGCGACGAGCACCGCGTCCAGCCCGGTGATGTCGATCCCCAGCTCCAGCGCATTGGTCGTGGCCAGGGCCCGCACGCTGCCGTCGCGCAACCCGGCCTCCAGCTCGCGGCGTTCTTCGGGCAGGTACCCGCCGCGGTAGGCCCGCACCCGATCGGCCATGGCCGTGCCAGCCAGACGCTCACGGGTGGTCGTCGCGACGGACTCGGCCCCGCGGCGCGACCGGCTGAACGCCAACGCCCGCCCCCCAGCCACAACAAGGTCCGCCAAGAGCTCGGCAGTCTCGGCTGTCGCCGTGCGTGGGGCCTGGTCGTGGCCCTGCGGACGCCAGCACACGATAGTGCGCGGACCAGCAGGCGAGCTGTCTTCGGTGACCGCCACCATCTCGTCAGGCGACACCCCGACCAGCCGTGCCGCCGACACTTGCGGGTCGGCTGTCGTCGCCGACGCGCACACGAACACCGGGTCCGCACCATAGGACGCCGCCACCCGCCGCAGCCGCCGCAGCACCAACGCCACGTGCGCGCCGAACACCCCACGGAAGGCGTGGCACTCGTCGACCACGACGTACCGCAAACGCCCCAGCAGACGGGCCCACCGCCGGTGCCCAGGCAGCAGGCTGAAGTGCAAGAAGTCGGGGTTGGTCGCCACGACGTCCGCGTGCTCGCGTATCCACCGCCGGTCCGACGAGGGCGTGTCACCATCACAGGTCGCCAGGCATACCCGGCTGTGGGCTGAGGTGACCAGGCGCTGCAACGCGGCGGTCTGGTCAGCGGCCAAGGCCTTGGTCGGGGCGATGTACAACGTCGAAGCACGCTCAGCAGCAGTCAGCGCAGGAAGCCAAAACCCCAAGGACTTGCCCGATCCGGTGGACGTGGCCAGCACTGTGTGGTGACCGTCGTGCACGGCGTCGGCGGCCTGCACCTGGTGGCACCACGGAGCGTCGACACCCAGCCTCTGGTACCCGGCGACGAGGTCGGCGTCGGCCCACGACGGCCAGGGAGCAGTGCGCCCAGGACGAGCCGGCAGGACGCGGATGTGCGTCACACGGTCGGCCCGGGCACCTCCAGCGACGAGCACGTCGAGCAGCTCACGGGATCCGACCACAGGTTCAGTGTCGCACTGGCCGGTCCCGGCCCAGGTGCGGCGCACGACGACAGCAGCCGCAGCACCACGACAGCAGCCCCCAGCCCTCCGAGGATGAGCACGCGCCGCCGTAGCTGCGGCTCTCGGCGTCCCTCAGGAGTGGTCACGAGGACCTAGTGTGGCCGATCCATCGGCCATGCGCGTGGTACTAGCGTCCGTTTGTGTGTGAGTTTCCCGACAATCGAACGATCATTCATGGGCCAACCGGGACGTATTGGCCCAACAACTGCGTACCGTTGGCTCGTGACGACGTCCGACCTGGCCCGCGTGCCGCGCCGCGGCGGTGTCGAGGGCGACAAGAGCGACGGTCTGGTCCGCACGGTCTGGGCAGACCTGCGTCGTGGTGCGCTGACGGTGCTGCACGGCACGACACGCCGCGACCTGGTGCGCGCAGGCGTCGTCGCGGTGGTGTGGTTCGGTGCCCTGGAGCTGGCGGGTCGTGTCTCGTCGTGGTTCCCCGCACCGCAGGTGTTGGGCAGCCTCCTGGTCGTGGCGCTGGTGTTCGTCGTGCACCGGCTCGAGGCGACACGTGATGCTCTCGCTGCCCGCGACGCCGAGCTGGTCACCGCCCGTGACGAGCACGCCGAGGCCGAGGTGCGCGCCGAACGCACCCGCATCGCCCGTGAGCTGCACGACGTCGTCGCCCACCACATCTCGGGGATCGTCCTGCGGGCCGACGCCGCGGACCTCGTCGCCGACGACAACCCCGCCGAGCCCCGTGCGGCCGTCAGAGCCATCGCCGACGCTGGCCGTGAAGCGCTCGACGCGGTGCGGTCTGTCGTACGGATGCTGCGTGACCCGGCCGACGCGCCACCACCCGAAGAGGGGCCGGCTTTCGACGCGGAGTGGCACCCCACCGACACGATGGCCGAGCTGCCCGCCGTCGTCGCCCGCGTGGCGGCTGCCGGCCTGCAGGTGGACGCCCACCTGCCGGACCCGCTGCCGCGTCTCGGGGCGGCGGCCGAGCTGGCGGTCGTACGTATCGCCGCCGAAGCGCTGACCAACGTCTTGTTGCACTCGCAGGCCACGAGGGCTGAGCTGTGGCTCGACGTGGTCGACGACCGGTTGCAGCTGGGAGTGGCCGACCCCGGCCCTCCGTTGGCCCACGACGAGTCCTCAGGTGGCCACGGGCTGATGCATATGCGCGAACGTGCCGCGTCAGCCGCCGGGACGCTGGAGGCCGGACCGGACTGGCCTGGCTGGCTGGTCGTCCTGGAGGTCCCCATCAGCGCCCCAGACAAGACGGGCACCAGCCCACCCGAGACGGACCCAGAACAGACGGAGGAACCGTGATACGTGTGCTCGTCGTGGACGACCAGCCGACGATCCGCCTCGGCCTGCGCATGATCCTCGACCACGAACCAGATATCGAGACTGTCGGTGAGGCTGGTGACGGTGCCGCTGGTGTCGCCGCGGTGCTGGACTCACGCCCTGACGTGGTCGTCCTCGACGTGCGTATGCCTGGGGTGGATGGTGTCGAGGCGACCCGCCAGCTGCGCGCCGACCCTCGCACGGCTTCGGTGCGCATCCTCGTGCTGACCACTTTCGACGACGAGGACTACCTGGTCGGAGCCCTGCGTGCCGGCGCGGACGCGTTCTTGCTCAAGGACTCAGAACCGGCCACGCTCACCGAGACCGTCCGTGCGGTGTTCCGCGGCGAGAACGTGCTGGACCCGAAGATCACCGGCAGCCTCGTACGCCGCTGGCGGACCCTCGACGCCGCAGCTCCCGACGGCGAACCCCGCGAAGCCCCCGTGGACCTGTCCGACCGGGACCGCCATGTGCTGTCCGCCTTGGCCCGGGGCCGCACGAACCGTCAGATCGGCGCCGAGCTGGGTCTGTCGGAGTCGGCCGTCAAAGCCCAGGTGCACGGTCTGCTGTCACGCACAGGCTGCGTCTCGCGTGCCCAGCTGGTCGCCCGCGCCTATGAGTGGGGTGTGACCGGCGATCCCAGGTGAAAGTGGCGGCGCCGGGCACGCCGGTGGGGACGAGGTCCCACCGTCTCGGCCCTATACACCCCAAGGGCACCAAAGCGCAAAAATGGGTCGTCGGAAGGCGTCGACCCGGGCTCTGCCAGGTCGTAATGTCGGAGTGTGATTCCGTCGGTGCAGCAGGTGGCAGCCGCAACCCCTGCGGCCCGGGACCGGTTCGTCGACGTGGTGCGGCTGTCCTCCTTGCTCGTGGTCATCGGCGGCCACGGGTTCATGCTCTTGGTGGATATCAGCCCGGACCGGTGGAGGTTCGGCAACGTCCTGGCCGGCTCAGAACGCCTGCAGCTGTTGACCTGGCTGTTCCAGGTCATGCCGCTGTTCTTCTTCGCAGGTGTCGCAGCGAGCATGTTCTCCGACGCGGACCGTGACGGCGCCGGGTGGTTGTTCCGCCGGGTGCAGCGCCTGTACCGGCCGGTGTTCTACTACGTGGCCGCCTGGCTGGTCACCTTGGCGATCGCCGCGCACTACCTGTCGGACCAGGCGTACAACAACGTCGCAGGGGTTGGTATCCAGCTGACCTGGTTCCTCGGTGCGTACATGCTCGTCTTGCTGGGCGTGCCCGCGATGCGCCAGATCCGCACCCCCCGCGCCTTGTGGACCACCGTGGCTGTCATGGTCGCCGTGGTCGCGTTCGTCGACCAGGTCCGTATCGCTGGCGGACCCGAGCTGGTCGGTTACGTGAACTTTGCAGCCTGGTACGTCGCCGGGGTGCTCGGCGTCGGTTACGCCCACCGGCTGGTGCCCCGCACCACCGCCCTGGCTGTCGCCCTGGGTGCCATCGCCACCAACACTGTGCTCGTCGCGTTCGGACCGTACGAGCTGAGCCTGGTGACAGTCCCGGGGCAAGAACTGTCGAACATGACCCCGCCGAGCCTGGTGCTGTGCGGCCACATGTTGTTCCTGTGCGGTATGGCGATCTGGGCCGCCCCCGCGATCAACCGTTTCGCCGCCAACGCCCGCGTCTGGTGGTTCGTGGCGATCGGCAACCGCGGTGCCATGACCCTGTACCTGTGGCACCTGCTCGCCCTCATCATCATCTTTGCCGTCAGCCACGCCCTGGGTCACGACCGTGTCGCCAGCACCCAACCCGGCTTCTGGTGGCTCGTCGCGATCCAGCTCGTCGCCCTGTACGCGTTCACCTGCGTCCTGTTCTGGCTGTTGCAGCCTTTGGAGAACACCCCCATCCCCTGGTGGGACGCCAAGACCGCCCCCCTGACCCCCCGCCGCCAGCTCGTCGCCTGGGCCGGCCTGGCCGCAATAGTCCTCACCAACCTCATGTCCGCCAAAGAGGGCCTCAAAGGCCCCGGCCTCGTCTGGGTCCCCCTGTTCATCGTCTCCCTGCTGGTCACCCGAGCCATCATGCCCACCATCCCTGCCGAGCACGACAAACCCCGCACGCCAAGGAGCACGACGAACCCCGCACGCACGACGAGGTGACCAGTCACCGCTGACGCGGACAGCCTCTATCGTCGTGTACGTGAGCCCCGGACCTGTCCCCGCCCGGGTCGCAGTGCTGCGACGGCGGATCCGCATCGTCGTGGCGGTGACGATCACCTGGAACGTCGTCGAGGCGGTCGTGGCCCTGACAGCCGGTGGTGCCGCGTCCTCGGCAGCCCTGATCGGTTTCGGCCTGGACTCGGTGGTCGAGGTCCTTTCGGCCGCAGCCGTAGCCTGGCAGTTCGCCGCCCCCGACCCCGAACGTCGCGAACGTGCCGCCCTGCGCGTGATCGCCTGGTCTTTCTTCGCCCTCGCCGCCTACGTCACCGTCGAAGCAGCCCTCGCCCTGGCTGGCGTCCGCGAACCCGAGCACACCACCGTCGGGATCGTCCTGGCCTCGGCAAGCCTGGCCGTCATGCCCTTCCTCTCTTGGTTCGAACGACGCACCGGCCGGGAACTAGGTTCAGCCTCAGCCGTAGCCGACTCCAAACAAACCCTGGTCTGCTCCTACTTGTCGGCAGCCCTGCTCTTGGGCCTGCTGGCCAACTCCCTGTTCGGCTGGACCTGGGCCGACTCCGCCGCTGCCCTGGTCATCGCTGCTTTCGCCGTCCGCGAAGGCCGCGAAGCCTGGCAAGGCGAAACATGCACCCAACCCGTAGCCACCCTCACCGGCGAACGCCCACCCTCCGACTGACCTCCGAATCAGAACAGGGGGTTGTGCGTGCCGATGGTTCACACGGGGATGGTCGAGATGGTGGGCTTGGTGGTAACGGTTCGGGTGGCGGGTCGTCTGGGTCGAGGAAAACGGTTCCGTCACGTCGCAGGATTCGGTAGACGGCCGTGCGTTGTCCGCCGAGGCCTGGTGCCGTCCGTGGTAGTCGTTCGATGGTCAGGTCGAGGCGGTGCAGGACGTGGTGGTGGTGCGAGCAGAGGGCCACGCCTCGGTCGATGCGGGTGGATCCGTTGTCGCGTTGCCACCAGTCGATGTGGTGCAGCTCGGTGAAGCGCACGGGCATGGTGCAGCCAGGCCAACCGCAGCCTCCGTCGCGGGTGGTGATGACTCGTCGTTGGTGTCCGGAGAACAACCGGATGGACCGCCCGGCGTCCAGGACGTTGCCCGTCGAATCCAAGACCATGGGTGTGACCTCCGCGTCGCAGATGGTTGTGGCGAGCTCGGAGGCGGGCCACACGATGCCATCAATGTCACGCACGGGTTCGTGCCCGGTGAGGGCCGAGACCAGCGCTGCCGCCGACCCGGTCCCAGCGCGACCAGTGCCGTGGCTCCGCACAGCGTTCCAGGTGTCTTCGGACACGACAAGCGAGATGTGGGGGCGTTCGGATGACAGCCGTGCCTTAGGTGTGTCCAGCGACCGTTGCGTCGCGGACCTGCCCGAAAGCTGCACCAGTCCCAGCGCGGGTGGTGCGCCCAAGCCACGCTGGAAGGTCTCGGTCGCCGTGCAGCGCCCACGTCCCGTTCTCGTCGACCGCGGTGAGCACGTCGCAGCGCACTGCCGTAGCCGCAGCTTCGACCTGCTCAACCAGTCCCAGCAGCCGTTGGTGCGTGCGGGCAGAAAGGTCGCCCGACACAGCACTGCGTGCGGCACGTAACGCGCCCAGCGCTTGTTCGAGAAGAGCAGCAGCATCATGCGCCGCAGAATCTGGCGCGGGGGTTTGTACCGGCACGATCGCCGCAGGAATTGTCTGCGTCAGCACCCTGCACCCCCTCGATGTTTAGACCTGCCGTCCTCCTGAGACCGATCATACCCCAATGACGGCGGTGTCAGACGATTTTATCGAGGAGTTTTCGGTGAGATGAGTCACATCTTGCCTCGTGTTTGTCGGCGTGACACAGGTGTCGGCCCTGTCTGCCCTGCGCAAGACAATGCCTAAGGCAACAAGGTTGTTCGGCAGAGGCAGGACCCGGACAGCGGCGCATGACGACGTCGTTCATCAATCACCATCACGTTCACAATAGTGAACGTGATGGTGATTGATGAACGACGTCGTCAGAACGGGCCGGACCGTCAGCAGCCCAGGAAGCGGGCTAGCCAGCGGGGGCGTTGGGCAGGCACGTGGGTCACGGTGCGGGCGGTGCGGCGTTCGTGCCAGGCAGCGACCTCGGAGTCGATGTCGCGCAGGGGCGTGACGACGGGTGGGCCGCCGGTGAGCTGGCGCCGGGCTTCGATGATGCGGTGGTTGAACTCGGCGAGGGTCGCGCGGACCTGGTGCTCGTTGCGCAGGTCGTCCAGGCGGGTGTGCATACGCTCGTCCTCGGTGCGCAGGACCAGCGCCTCAGGGAGCACACCTTCGCCCGTGAGACCTTCGTGGCGGACCTTGGACTTGATCCACCAGTCGGGGTCGCCGAAGTCCAGGTCGGGCAGGGGCCGCCCGGCCAGGGGCAGGTTGTCGAAGTCGCCGCGGCGGACGGCGTGGTCGACGATGAGCTCCACCCATGTTCCCCGGCTGTCCATCTGGCCGACGGCCTCGGGTGGGCCGGCAGGGGTCGGCGTCGTGTCGTCCATGGTCTCGTGTGGTTCGCCCGCCTCGCGTTCGAACCAGTACGAGGCCGCGATGCGGCGTGCGTCGGTGGTGTTCACGTCATCCACGGTAACGTGCCTGTGTGACGAAGTACCGTCCAATACGTGAACGTTTTCTGTCCATCACCCGGCAACCTTCGGCGCCACAGACCACCCGGCACCACCGGCGCGACCATGCGTTCGCAGGGCCGACCAGTGCCTTCACCACGCCCCGGCACGACGCTGCCCACCGCTCACCAGACCACCCCACGACCGACGGATCTCACCCGCTTTAGTGACACGCGGGTGGCGCAGCGTGAGCGTCTCACAGTGCTGCAGGTGGGCGACCTGACCGTCGAATGACGTTTACTCGCGCCTGCCGCCGCTCCCACGAGACTGCCTCAGTCCGTCAGGCCACCGATCCGACGTCTCCACCCCGGTCATCCTCAGTCGGGCAGTCTTCCCGCAGTTCGCCAAGACCCTCCAGGCTGTTCATGTCGTTGGAATGACGCCCAGCCTTCGCCTTCCAATGGACGATGTCGTTCCGGGTGCGCACAGTGTCGGGGTGGTCGGCGCCCAGGACGCGCACCTGGTGGCGCAGGAGGTCTTCGAGTGCGGTCCGGGCGCCGGTGGTGTCGCCGGACTCGCCTCTCCAGTAGGCGATGTTGTGCCGGGTCATCAGGGTGTGGGGGTGGTCGGTTCCCAGGACCCGTACTTGGTGGGTCAGAAGGTTTTCGAGGGCCGTCAGGGCACCGGTGGTGTCGCCGCACTCGCCCCTCCACCAGGCGATGCAGGCCCGGGTGATCAGAGTGCCGGGGTGGTCGTCGCCCAGGACGCGCACCCGGTCGGGCAGGAGGTTTTCGAGGGCGGCCAGGGCGCCGGCAATTTCACCGAGCTCGCCTCGCACGTTAGCAATCGTGTGTCGGGTGGCCAGGGTGTGACGGTGGTCGTCGCCCAGGACTCGTATCTGGTCGGTGAGGAGGTTTTCGAGTGCGGTCAGGGCGCCGGTGGTGTCGCCGGACTGGCGTCGGCACCTGGCGATGTCGCGCCGGGTGGTCAGGGTGTCGGGGTGGTCGGCGCCCAGGACTCGTATCTGGTCGGTGAGGAGGTTTTCGAGTGCGGTCAGGGCGCCGGTGGTGTCGCCGGACTGGCCTCTCCACCAGGCGATGTCCTGCCGGGTGGTCAGGGTGTCGGGGTGGTCGGCGCCCAGGACGCGCACCCGGTCGGTGAGGAGGTTTTCGAGTGCGGTCAGAGCGCCGGTGGTGTCGCCGGACTGGCCTCGCAAGTTCGCGATGTTGCGCCGGGTGGCCAGAGTGCCGGGGTGGTCGTCGCCTACGACGCGTACCTGGTCGGTGAGGAGGTTTTCGAGTGCGGTCGGAGCGCCGGTGGTGTCGCCGGACTGGCCTCGCAAGTTCGCGATGTTGGCCCGGGTGGCCAGAGTGCCGGGGTGGTCGTCGCCTACGACGCCTACCTGGTCGGTCAGGAGGTCTTCGTAGGCAGTCAGGGCGCCGGTGGTGTCGCCTGACACGTCTCGCCACCTGGCGATGTTGGCCCGGGTGGTCAGGGTGTCGGGGTGGTCGTCGCCTACGACGCGTATCTGGTCGGTGAGGAGGTTTTCGAGTGCGGTCAGAGCGCTGGTGGTGTCGCCGGACGTGCCGCGCCATCTGGCGATGTTGGCCCGGGTGGTCAGGGTGTCGGGGTGGTCGTCGCCCAGAGCCCGCTCTTGGTTGGGAAGAAGGTGTTGGTATTCGATGAGGGACTGGGTGACATTGCCGGAGCAGCCGCGGCAGCTGGCGAGGTTGGCGCGGACAGTCAAGACGTCATGGTGGTCGGGATCAAGCGCACCTAGGCGGGAGAGCAGGTGCTCGCTGTAGGCCACGGCCTCGGCTGCTCGGCCTGCCTCCTCCAGGGAGTCGGAGATGTGGATAACGACGCGGTGGACTCCTGTGGGGGTGATGAGGGCTGGTTCGGCGATGCGGAGAAGTTCTTGGGCGACGGAACGCAGGATGGCGCCGGAGGTTATGGTCTGCGTGCCGCTGGTGGTTGAAGACGTCGCCAAGACGTGGGATTTCGTGTCAATCTCGGGCCAGGCTTCCTCGATCGCGTCGGCGAGAGCCTGGGCGGCTGCGGTGTGATGGTCGTCGTCCAGGAGTTCGCGGATGGTGCGTTGGGCGAGGGCGTGGACAGGGACGGGGGACCAGTCGTCGTTGGGGCAGGTGATGAGGGAAAAGTCGGCTAGGACGGCCAGGGCTTCCCAGGTCTCGTTGGGCGACAGGGGTGGGGCGTCGGGAGTGGCTGCGTGGGCGAGGTAGGTGCGGGCGGCTTTGGTGAAGTACAGGCAGCGGGGGGTCTGGGTGGGGTGGCCGAAAGCGATGAGGTTGGCTAGGGCCCGGACGGGTTGACCTGACCGACCTTCGCGACCCCCTCTTTGCCGGTAGACCTTGGCGGCGCGTTTGATGCTCAGCAACCAGGTCCTGGTGATGACGTCGTCGACTCCGCTGCGGTCGCGGCCAGGCAGAGCCTTGGGCAGGGGGACCTCACGAAACAGGGTCAGGTACTCGGTGATGGTGCGTCCTTGGCCGAGGATGAGCGCGGTGGCCAGGGACAGGGCAAGCGGGTGGTGGCCGAGGGCAGCGGCTAAGTCAGCGGCTCCGACCAGGTGGGCGGGTGGCAGTTTGGCCAGGCGTTCGGTGAGATAACCCTCGGCCTGGGTGGGGGAAAAGACATCCAACGGGACAAGGTTGGTGAAGTAGTCGTCGTAGGCGTGGTCGGCCAAGCGGGTGGTGACCAGGGTGCGGCCGACGCCCTGTGGCCACCAGTCGTTCAGGGCTGCGGCGGGGACGTTGAGATCGTCGAGCACCAGGAACCACTGGATGCCGGTGGTGTGCAACCACTGCCAGAACGCCTGGGCAGCGGCGCGGGTGTTCTCACGCCACTCGTGGGCAAAGCCAGGGGGCAGGTGGCGGGCTTCGGCTAGGGCGATTGCTGCTTGGGCGTAACCGGAGACCAGCGCGTCGTCGGTGGATGCCTCTACCCATACCCGCACAGGGGCGGACGAAGCGTCAAAGTACTTGCTGGCCAGCTGAGATTTGCCGACACCGCCGTCGCCGCGTACCACCTGGGTGAGCACGACAGTACGGGCGTCGGCAGCCCAGGCTGCGTCAATGGCGGACTCGGCCTCGGTGCGGTCCTGGAAAGCCACCGCTGGCTGGGGTGGACCACCGCACACCACCGCAGCTGGAGGTTCGTCCGGAGGTCGGTAGGAAAGGGCGGTTCGCAGGATGGCTGCCTGGTCGTCGGCGCTGCGCTGGACGCCTTCAATACCTGTCTGGAGGCGCTGCAGGCGGTCTGCGTGGTCGTCGAGGTGGCGCTCCACCACGGTCGCGTGGTTCACGAGGACACCTTGGATACGCCGCAGGCGGACCAGGGCCTCGCGGACCGCAGGTCCCAACGACATCTCGTGGGCTGCCATCGCACGGTAGGTCTCTTCGATACCAGCGTGGGCCACATAGGAGGCTGGGTGGTCGTCGAAATTGGCGAACGTTGCGGCGAGGGCATGTGCGAGGACAGCCTGGGCTGACCGGGTGGGGTCGCAGTCCAGTGCTGCCCACTCTTCCAACGTCAGGTGGTGCTTCTCCAGGACCGTGCGGGCCAGGTCTCTGCCTGGACTGAGCTGTTTGCGGCTGCTCCCAGGGAACCGGGCGGCCATGGCTGCGTCGACCTGCTGGGAGATCTCGTCGCGCTTCTTGGGGATGAAGACCTTGTCTACTGCGTCTTCACCGAGCGCCCCGACGGCAGCAGTCGTAGCAGCGATGCCGAGCCCGACTTGTGTTCCGATCGCCAGGTCGCCGGTGATGGCGGTTGCCGCAGCACCCCCGAACGCTGCTACGCCCTGCACGGCGGCATTGACGACTGGTCGCCACGCAGACACCGGCCCCACCTCCGTCCGCATGGTCACAATGTCTAGATCCGCAGGTCAACACCCTATCGTGGACGTCACCGCCCCGCCGGGTGGTGCCAGTGGTGGGTCGCTGTGCGACGGTGCGGTCGGGGGGTGAACGTTGCGGGAACCGCGTGGTGTGGTTGCGGGTGGGCTGTGCCTTGGGTGAACAGGGGGAGCCTGGGTACGGGATTGGGGGGCCGAACGTGTACCTTCGAGATCTGAGCATCTCTACCTTGCGGAGGATGAGGGACGTCCCTCGCCCATGAACGTGAAGAAACTCCTACGCGGACCCGTGGTCTGGATCGTGGTTGCGGTTGCGCTCGTCGGACTGGCAGCGTTCCTCACCCAAGGGTCGTCGACGAAGCGTATCGACACCTCGGACGGATTGAAGCTGCTGGCGGCGTGCACGGCCGAGGCGAAACAGGCCGACACGGGCTCGTGCACGGTCGAGCAGGCCAAGATCACCGACCCGAACCGGCGTGTGGACCTGACGCTGACCAAGCCGTTCGTGAAGAAGGTCGACGGCAAGGAGAAGGACCGCGGCAAGAACGTCCAGTTCTACTACGTGTCGGCGCAGGGGTCGCAGGTCGCACGGGCCATCGGCGACATCGAGGTTGCCAAGGGCTGGACCTCGGTGGTGGAGTCCCAGTCGTGGTGGGCGTCCATGCTCACCGTCATCGTGCCGTTCGTCATCATCTTGGCCATCTTTTGGTTCCTCATGATGAACATGCAGGGCGGTGGGTCGCGGGTGATGAGCTTTGGCAAGTCCCGGGCCAAGCTCGTCACGAAAGAGTCCCCACAGGTGACGTTCGCCGACGTGGCAGGGGTCGACGAAGCCCTCGAAGAGCTCGCCGAGATCAAAGAGTTCCTCACCGAACCAGCCAAGTTCCAAGCCGTCGGGGCGAAGATCCCCAAAGGTGTGCTGCTGTACGGACCGCCAGGGACCGGCAAGACCCTGCTCGCCCGGGCTGTGGCCGGCGAGGCGTCAGTCCCGTTCTACACGATCTCCGGCTCGGACTTCGTGGAGATGTTCGTCGGTGTCGGGGCCTCACGGGTGCGGGACCTGTTCGAGCAGGCCAAACAGCACGCCCCGGCGATCATCTTCGTCGACGAGATCGACGCTGTGGGCCGCCACCGTGGTGCGGGCCTGGGCGGCGGGCACGACGAACGTGAGCAGACCCTCAACCAGATGCTCGTCGAGATGGACGGGTTCGACGTCAAGACGAACGTCATCATGATCGCCGCGACCAACCGGCCCGACATCCTCGACCCTGCGCTGCTGCGCCCGGGCCGGTTCGACCGGCAGGTCGCCGTCGAACCCCCTGACCTCAAAGGTCGCGAGCAGATCCTCGACGTGCACGCCAAAGGCAAACCGATGGCCCCGGGTGTGGACCTGGTCGCCGTGGCCCGTCGCACCCCCGGTTTCACCGGTGCTGACCTGGCGAACGTGCTCAACGAGGCGGCGCTGCTCACCGCACGCCAAGGCGGGCAGACCATCGACGACCACGCCCTGGACGAGGCGATCGACCGCGTCGTGGCCGGGCCGCAAAAACGCACCCGGGTCATGAACGTCAAAGAGCAGAAGATCACCGCGTACCACGAAGGCGGGCACGCCCTGGTCGCCGCGGCCCTGCGGTACACCGACCCGGTGACGAAGGTGACGATCCTGCCGCGTGGGCGGGCACTGGGCTACACCATGGTGATGCCCACCGAAGACAAGTACTCCACCACCCGCAACGAGCTGCTCGACCAGCTCGCGTACGCCATGGGTGGGCGGGTCGCCGAAGAGCTGGTGTTCCACGACCCGACGACTGGTGCGGCCAACGACATCGAGAAAGCCACAGCGACGGCCCGCAAGATGGTCACCCAGTTCGGAATGAGCGCGACGCTCGGTGCGGTGCGGTTGGGGCAAGAGTCGTCCGAGGTGTTCTTGGGCCGTGACGTCGGGCACCAGCGCGACTACTCCGAAGACATCGCCGCAGCGATCGACCTGGAGGTCCGGGCGCTGCTGGAGCAGGCCCACGACGAAGCCCGCGACATCCTCGTGCAGTACCGCGACGTCTTGGACGAGCTGGTGCTGGAGTTGTTGGACAAAGAGACGCTCAACGCTGCGCAGCTCGCTGAGGTGTTCGCTGCGGTCGTCAAGGTTCCTGACCGGGACGTGTGGTTGTCGGGGGACAACCGGGAGGTCTCGGGGCGTCCGCCTGTGCAGAGCCCGGCGGAGAAGGCGTGTGACGACGAAACCGACGAGCCGTCTGACGTGCCGTCCGACAAGCCTTTCGACGTCTGATATTTGGGGAGCCTCGTCCGGCTGTGCCGGACGTCGGCGGTTGGCTGTGGGCGGGGGCGAGACGGTGGGGACGGTTCCGCAGTCTCGCGAGACCCCCGCTGACCGCGGAGGTCCGCAAGACAGTCGGAACCGTCCCCACCGTCTCGCCGTTTTCGTCTTGCCGCGGAGGTCTGCGAGACGGAACTGTCCCCACCGTCTCGCTGTTTTCGTCTTGCCGCGGAGGTCTGCGAGACGGAACTGTTCCCGCCGTCTCGCTGTTTTCGTCTTGCCGCGGAGGTCTGCGAGACACTCGGAACCGTCCCTGTCTCGCCGTTTGCGCTTCTCAGCGCTTGCGGTTCGCCTGGTTGCGGTTGGATGGGAGGCACTCGCTTTGGTCGGAGTCCGCTTTGCGTGCCTGGGGTGAGGTGAGAGGTTCTCGGTCACGGTGGGCTGGGAGCCCTTGCGGGGGAGTGTGGGCAAACGGAAAGGGGAGAGACCTTGACGGTCTCTCCCCTTACCGGGTGAGTAGGGATCAGCGGGTTGCGAACCGGCGGCGGACCACGACGGCTGCGGTCCCGGCCAGTGCCAGGGTCAGCGCGAGGAGGGCCACGAGGCCAGCCTTGGCGCCGGTGGCGGCCAGAGTGGCTTCAGCCTTGGGCTCTGCCTTGGCAGCAGCGGCCTCGGGCTTGTCACCCTTGTGAGCCTTGGTGGCGCACTTCTTGGCCTTGTCGCCCTTCTTGGCCTTGTGGTCACCCTTCTTAGCCTTGGGGTCGCACTTCTCGGCCTTCTTGGCCTTCTTGGGGTCGCAGTTGGCCTTGTGGTCGCCCTTCTTGGCCTTGGGGTCGCACTTGGCGGCCTTCTTGTCGTTCTTGGCCTTGTGGTCACCCTTGGCGGCCTTCTTGTCGTTCTTGGCCTTGTGGTCACCCTGGGCCTTGTGGTCGCCCTGAGGCTTCCCGTCCTTGGCCTTGTGGTCGCCCTGGGGCTTGCCGTCCTTGGCCTTGTGGTCGCCCTGGGGCTTGCCGTCCTTGGCCTTGTGGTCGCCCTGGGGCTT
>Ga0123354_10000506_pt1 | contig 39272 bp, 27 predicted proteins | sample TergutLab28metaG_2_FD_97872 | JGI IMG/M metagenome (GOLD analysis project Ga0123354, IMG submission 97872) | Labiotermes labralis P4 segment gut microbial communities from Petit-Saut dam, French Guiana - Lab288 P4 | ecosystem: Host-associated > Arthropoda: Insects > Digestive system > Gut ... | reverse complement strand
GAGTGTTCTACCTTTGGCGGATGTGGGTGAGAGTTCAAAAACAAAAGGTACATCCCATCACACAGTTTTTAATCTAACAAAAAAAGGGTGGGGGGGGGGGGGGAAGTAAACACCACATCACAAGTTCAAGCTCAGAATTATGATTCAGGAAATATTTACACTAATTTCTTAAGGTATCAACATCCATTAGTCTACAGAAGTTACTTTCATTCTGTTATCAACTGTGTTGCAGAATACTTCAGTAGGCCTCTTAACACTGCACACACACATCATCAAAATGCAACACAAAGTGCTTTCAAAAAATTTCTTACTCTACCATACAATTCATGCCAATATTAGGCCAGCTTCCTACAAGCTGAACTTGTGTGTGTGGGGTTGTGTCATCTTCTAAAGAAATCAATAAATAACTAAATTATAACAAAGGAGATAAAGAAAAAGACATCAGAATAACAAAGAGCTGTATGCCAGTGGAGAAATCAGTTAACTTTACAGTTCAACACAATGACTTTAAATTATATAGTATTCCAAATTGTTTGTACACCAATTATCACACAACAGGCATCAGACAGGAAACCAAGAACATACCACATCTTTGGAGGAGAATCATTTACAAAGACCATGTTTTGGTACGCATTTTCACTACAGTTTCAAACTACCGAAGTCAGAATAATGGCATCTCTCTCATCCTCAGTACAGCACAGAACCACAAAAACTTTAGAAGTTTTTCTCTTCAATTATTTTATGTACTTTCCACATTTCTATCACTTATCATGTTGTCAAATTTGTTTTATATAACATAAAATCTATCACTGGCATGATCTTTGCTTCTATTTACTCTATCATAATTCCAGAGTTCAAAATGGCATATTTCCTCACAATTATCAAAAGCTTTTAGAAGCTGTTTCCTGCTACTGTCCCAACCAAATTGGGACTATGTCACAGACTGGGACTGTCAGGACATTTGGATGCCACAGTAGCAGACAGGGAAAGTTCAGGCAATTAATGTTTGCTGTTTTGTTGCTCCATTCCACTTGATGTGCGTGTGTTCACTGTAACCATATGCATTAAAATGAGGCCGGGCATGTGACATAGATGGAAACATGGGGCAGGAAACTTTAAGCAACAGCAACGTGATTTGTTACCTCTAAGGCAGCCCTATATTTACACTGGCGAGTTATGTTGTTTCAAACTTAAATCTGCAGCAAAAGGTCACATCAGTCCATACAATAAAGAGAAATTCCACTGTCATGTCTCTCCTACGGATCAGTGTATCACAAGTTTAATCTATACATATTCGACTGCTGTGATTATTCACAACTGCTTCTTTCTACTGTGGATACACACTGAATTAAAACTTGCACTTTCAGCATTATATGATGTATAAAATAACTAATGCTTCTGCAAATTTCCAGTATCATCTCCTCCATACTACAATTCTTCAATGACAAGAAAGGATTATGTAATACAAGATGCCATGTAACTATGGCTTATCCAACATTCAGAAGATTACTACTTGTCTTCTAACAACTGTCCTACAGGCTATCCAACTAAATTACACACTACAAATAAATAGCCATTGCAGAACAATATTTTGAAACATGGGTCTTTAGTTGTGCCTTCCCTGTGGTGGTAGGTTTCACTTTATATGAAAACTGAAACATAAATTTTGCAAACAAATTTCCTTGCAGAAGAATTAATGCTTATATATGAACAAATTTCTGTCACACCTACAGAAAATCACTCATAATCCAACTTATATTTCTATCCAAAGTTTTACTTTCAATGTAGTTACACATGTTCAAAACAATGTGTCATTCTTTTTTCTAAGTCTGTATGCTTTACAAAACCAGGAATAATAAGTTCCAGTAATACACTCTAACATATAAAAAATAAGTTTGTTCATTTTAGGTATGTTTGCATAGTTGTGACAAGTGCCCACTACTTTCATAATGTCCATCCAGTTACATGTACCAGCGTGCCTTGCACTGGATGGATTTCCATGAAATTTAATATTGGGGAATGTTTATGAAAATCTGTTGAAAAATTCTAAATTTGGTTAAAATTGGGAAAAAATGTCAGTACTTTATGTGAAGACCCTAGAACATTTTATGGTTGCTGACAACATTACATCACCATAAAAGTATTCCCTTTGAGCAGAATGGTATCAAGCTGTTAGGAATTCTGAGGAAGAATATACATTATTCATATGCACCACGATGTTACATTATATATACCTTGCCTGTCTTGTTTGGAATGAATTGGTATGACTATGCTAATATGTAATAACACAGGACCACTGTTATGTTTTGTAGGGAGGGCAGTGATAATCTGTCACCTATACTAACAAAAGAACCATAATAACAAAAACACTGATGATGAATGATGACACATTATCATCATTGCTGCTGCCACCATCATCACTATTGTCACAACTACATGTTTTTAAAGTTATTCATGCCTGTGCATTAATAAACAATTCACACAATAAAACCAACATATGCACTAATGTGAAAATGTTATTATTTTCACACAATATGTTATAATTCCAACATGTTTCAATCTACCTTGATCATTGTCAGGGAGTTACTGAACATCAGTAAAGTCTACTGAACATCAATGAAGTCTATATATATATACACACACACACACACACACACATATTTAAAAAACCTACTATAATAGAGAAAATAGAGTTAAATAGATTACATTTGTTTGGGCATGTACAGAAAATGAAAGAAAATAGAATTCCCAAAAGAATATTATATATGAATTTTGGAACAAGATCGAGAGGTAGACCAAGAAACAGATGGCAAGATGAGGTGAGAGAGGATGGATGAAGAGTTGGTGGAGAAGGGTGGCAGGAGAAAGTACATAACCGAGAGGAATGGAAGAAGTTTCTGAGAACGGCAAGGAATCATCACATTCTGCACATGCCAAAGGAATGAATGAATCTATATATATATATATAAACTTTATTGATGTTCAATAACTCCCTGAAGATGATCAAGATAGAATGAAATATATTGGACTTAAATTGTGTGGACAAAAATATAATTTTAACATTCATGCATTTGTTGGTTTTCTTCGAATTAAATAATCGTGTTGTTGTTGTTGTTCTTGCTATTAAAAAATTTAAAACTGATGTCCAACTAAATTCATTTCACTACAAATGTAAGGAAAAAATGTCACTATGTGTACACTGTAACATAAAGTGGAAAAACAAATTGCAAATTTGACTTTGCACAGGTGATGTCATTGGAAATAAAATCCATAAATTAAATTCTAAATGTTGGATACATAGTAACATGGCAAACACGATGGTAGAGAGAAGGGCAGTGCAAAGAGGCAACTAATCTGCCTTGACATACCTCCAGTGAAGCTTCTATGACAGACAAATGCCTATCTCACTACTCAGTGCTATAAAACCCTCTCTGCAAAAACAGAATTCATGGCATAATCGTCAATCAGAACCATGGGAAAGGTGTCACGTTGACCACCTACACAAATGTCTTGTGGAATACTTTAAATTGTAGGAGCCAATGATAATGACTTACTGAATTTCTTATGATAGTATTAATATGAAAATCAAAAGGGGATTTTCCCCACAATCCTCTTACTGATACAAACCAATTAAATATTCCATTATGGAACAATGTTTGTAATTTGTATCTTACGGTGTGTTTTCTAATGAACCTTGACACCTCAAGATGTACCTTTACTGCCGCCTGGGAGGCAGATATCTCCTGGAAAACTGTGCTACACAATTCTTTTTCAGTTGGCGACATCCGAAGCAAAGGTCCAACACTGCCACTGGAAGTTTCCACACACAGATTAATGACTACAATTCAATGCAACTGCAGCCTCACAGGAATACAAACACTTTAGAAACGTACAGTATACAGTAAAACCCTCATTTAATGTTTCTTCAAAGGGCAGCTCATTTGAAGACTAAATTTAGGAAAACCTTAAATGGAGGAAATTTAACACCGAGATTATTACTAATTTTTGGATCGCTGACACTGAATATTATTATCAAGGAACATTAAATGGTGGTTGCACTGCACCTACACTGCCTGCTCGGGAACAGGCCATAGAGAGCGATGTCCGACTCCTGCACAACCACAATGTGACTGTGAAGAAAAGTGCATTACAGCAAACTAGGAATGATTACTGACATGCAATATGTTTTTGCCTCATTTCTCCCAGGAGGCACAGGTAGGTGCACTTAGCAGCTGTTGGTAGACTTCGGGAGGGGTCGCACAAGATACAGTTTCTCCCCCTGCTTGTTGGTGTAGATGGGTGCACGCTGATAGTGATCCACCAGCTGATCCAGTGTATGGAACTTGCGCTGCCCAATGCAATACAGTGCCCCTTCCACATGAACCCGAAAGTGCTTGTTGCGTCCAGGAGCCTTCAGTGATACCGAGTAGTCACCCATCTGAAACATGTGTGGTCTTTACATACAGTGGTATTTTATCCAGCCATTCAGTATCATTTGACAGGTGTTACCAATACTCACATTTGTTTCACTGTCTCTGATGAGGAAGTCACCATCATGGCCATGCTGATTTAAAAGGTTGTCACACTGTGCTCGTGTGATAGTACCATAGTACCATGCCTTGCCTACCAGGTGTGGACGGTCCAGTGCACGCCCAATGCCAGAGCCACTTCCATCTTGTTGCCGGTCTAATGAGTCATGTCTTTCACCTCCACCATCACGGTTCCGGTATGGCTGAGTCAGGTATTCACTTAACTCCTGACCACAGAAATATTATTAATGTGAACAGGAACTTTTAATATAATATATGACCTGCATAAGTAGGGCAAATCCACAATAAGCATAAGTTCTACACATCAAACATTATTCAAGCTGAAGCTGCACTATAAATGTGATTATGAACTTCGATTTTTGGCTCTTCTGTAATGTATGAAACACTAAACAAAGTATGATACAGCATTTTGTACAAATTACACAGTGTATACTGTATACTGGTCACTACACACATAATTTTACATTTATGAAGGACCAGATTATCATGTGAGATGCTACTGCCAAATGTTAAGGTGTCATCACAACAAATTCTTCCCACCATAATTCACACTTCAAATGCTATTCGATAAATAACATACTCTTAACTATGCAAAAAACAAGCTCCAAATGCTCTTTTTCTAACACATAGCATGTACACATTCTTATTTAGAAATTATGATAAGCAATTAAGTCCTGTCTTCTTGAAGTCACTTCATTCCTCACAATAAACAGTGACTGTTTTTTTAACTACCTGTTTGTAGGGGACAGTTCCTTGAGAGAAACTTTTGCAAAGATGTAGAACTTTTGCTGGTCTTCCCACCACCACATTACAGCAATTTTTTTTTTTACGAGACTGCTGAATATCCAAATATGATGTATATTTGACATTTTGAATATCTTGTGGGCAGGTTTACTTCAGACATTTCTTCAGTGGCTTTCCACACTGACATGCTTGTGCTTCATAAAAAAATAGCTTCTGTATGGAAACTACCCTCAATTCCTTCCCTGACCATTTCAATTTCATTTTTTACCATACATCTAGCCAACTGCTCTCTGCTTTTGATAGGACAATGCCTTTTAAACATGAGTCTATTACCACTACACTGAAGGCTTACTTACTACATTTATATTCTATAAATATATACTTAGTGTCTTTGAAATATTTATAGAACATGTTAAAGCAGTTCCTGTGATACTCATCATCACATTCAATCTTTGCTTGAACTGTAAATCATGAGTATAATCATGGACAGTCTAGGAGATTCCTCAGAGCATAGCATTTTAGTGGCTTCTTCAGGTAACTGGAGAATATCAGCAACTGCATTCACAGTATTCCCTGCACTATTAAATTCTGTATTAATGTTTGCAGATAATGACTCTGTCTGTTCCGGCAGACAGTAAATGAAACAAATTGAGATGATCCTTCACTATACAAGTTCAAATCCTTCTGAAAAATAAACCTGTGAGGAAAACCTCACATAGAGAAAATTAATTCTACAGTAATTTGAACACAAGAAAATTATGACTATATTCTAACACACCTTAGTGCTTAAATATTCAATAACAATCCTACTTATTTATGATTTAATTACAATACAATTACCCATTCAGCCAATTACTGTGCCTATACTATACTACAGTTAGGAATAGAAATGTGTGAACGCTCTAAACATTTAGTAACAACAAGACAAATATAAAAAAAAAAAACTATACAGGAGTCAGATGAAAGAAATAAAGAAAGAAAGAAAAAAGTAAAGAAAATCCAAGGAAAACAAAACATTTCTTATACCTAAGCAGTAAATCTACATTCTAAAATTAAGTCACAATTGAAGAAACACACTAATTGCCATTTCTGATAAAGTTAAATCACAGCTCATTTGTACAGCAACATTCTTTGCCTTACACAGCTTCCAAAAATATGCACCGGCATCATTCATTCTACAATTGGAAGCAAAACGTCTTTTGACTTGTGGGACGTACAAGTCTTCTGCAATTTGAATAAAATGTAAATCTGCTACAGAAGTGCCTGGAGATAAAAGTGTAAGGTATGGTGCTAATGGGTAAAGAATAAAACACTTCACAAATTTATATTTCCATTCTCCAAAAATATTCACATATCTGAACAAAAATCAGAAATACAAACAAGAAGAAAATTAAACACATGATGGCCTGCTCTGCTTGCTGCTGCACTCACCTGCAGGTAGTTGCGTGGGACAAGTCCAACTTGGCCCTGCCCATTACGAGCCTTGTACCACTCAGGATCTGCTGGTGGCCGGTCCAGTATCTCCAAGCGATCACCCTTTTCAAATGCCAACTCCTGATCATTATTGGACGAGAATGAATAGAGTGCCACAACAATGTCTAACACATTCTCTGCCATAGCATAGGTATGGAGTGTATCATCACTGTCCCCCTCCTCCTGTGTGTAGTTGCTGGGAAACCATCCAGTTGCTGTGTTACTCTGCCCCCGCCACCACCCATCGTTACTCTTCTCCAGTATCAGGATCCGTGTGCCTTTCACCAGTGACAGTTCATCTGCTTGCTGAGCCTGTGGCAATGTGTGAACAGATGACATAGAAATGTATGACAAGACACATACACAATACTTTAGTTGGAAAACTTGGCAGAAAGAGGCCACTTGGGGGAGACAGAGAATACCTGATGGATAACACTACAGTGAATCTTGGGGTGGAAATGGGGACCAAACTTGATCATACAGGTTCTTGTAGCAGGCTTTTGTGGTGAAGATAATGAAGCTATATTGGGCACTTAAAAAAGAAGTACCGCATGTTCACGGAACAATAAACATGCAAATGACATGAAATTTTTACACCAATTGCAGGATAAATTCTGAGGCATTTCTTTTTTAAATCCCCATCAGAAATTAACACTCCACACACTCACCACAGCACAAACACTGGGAAAATTGCACCTGCAGAAGAAAAGACACTTTTAGGTATCCAGTTTACTAGGACACATTCACCAATAAGTTAGCAATGCGAGTTTTTAACATGAAACAGAAAGGCCCCACCATAATAATGTAAGTCAACTTACACCTTATGCAAGCGGGTTGAAAACCAACATTGTACCTATATGGTGAGAAGTCCAGGTTACCCAAACATCCCCCATACAACAGTGCAACACATGATGTCTTTCAGCAGAGTGCATGAAAGTCAACTTGCAAGCAGAATTTACCTCAAACAACAGCTTGGTGTGTTGTCCCTAACCATTTACTTTTGATATCTCACAAGCAGCAATGAGTGCAAATGACAAACGCATAACATGTGAGTCATCCTGAGAGTTTAAAGAGAAACTGAGAGAAGCTGGTTTAGCAGCATGGCTTGTTTTCAGTGACAAGGCTCATTTCACTTGACAGGAAAAGCCAAGTGTCAAAACATAAGTGTCAGGCTCCCAAAATACTCACAAGTTATGGAGCGGGAGAAAAACTTACCAAAAGTACTTGCAAATACTTTTTGTGCCATTTCACACCACAGAACTTACAAGCCTTCCTCTTCTGCAGAAATATTAATCAATGGAAACATCTGACTGGAATGCTAATTTAATTAAATGACTTATGCCATTTCACCTTGCATCAAAATAGTGTTCCTCCTCACTTGAAACTGGAGGTGTAAAAAATGCCAGTAACATACTTTCACAGTGAGGGATAGAACATGGTGCTGCAGATGACATCTAATGCTCATGGCATCCCAGGTCACTCAATGTAATACTGTGTGATTTCCTTTTGTTATGATGTGTGAAGGATGCTGTGTTTATGATATCACTTTCAGCAAACATTCCTGAATTGTGATGCAAGACTGATAAAATGCTGATATCAGTTACTAGGGACATAATGGCAAAGGTCTGGGAAGAAATGGAATACCAAACTGAAGGAAGCCTGTAGTTCATGCAGCTCATATTAAGTGGCCCTGTACTGCTCAAAGAAACAATATGAAATTCTCTATCTGTGCATGTTCCATCCCTGTAATATGTGCCAATTTTATTTTCCCTGAATTTTTTAAGTGTTTCCTTCTCTTTGAATTGTCCTGCAAGCTGAAAAAAACTTGTTACTGGCCACACGAGAATTCCATCTGTTACCAAGCTGTATGTAGGTGATATGCAGAATTCAGACCAAGAGCAACAGGAAATGTAGGAGGTTAGACAGTGCTGGAAGGCAGAAATATGGCTCTGAAAATAGTATATAACAAAATAAATCAAAATCCACTTTTCTATAATTCACAAATATAGACATTTCAAATTTATAACACAAAACAGAATAGAAGACAAATTTCAACAACTACAGTACCTGATAGTTGTACTTAACAACTGCAGTACCAATGGCTTCTGCAGGATCTGCAGGCACCCGGTGCCCTATTGTTGGAGACTCAACTGCTCTGGAAGGAGAGTTGCTAGAAGGGAGTGTTTTTGACCCAGTACCCTTCTTCACTTTCTTCTTGATACTGCCAACACATGATTAACATCATTATGTTGTGGTTACCTATATACCACTTCCAGCCACAACTTCAGTACTAGCCTACTCTCCTTAAACCTATGTGGTATGTCTAGTCAACCAGTTTGTTACATGGGTTGTAGACATTCATATGCAAGATAATCTCTCAGCTTTTGTCAACATTAAGTGAGAAAAATCTCCACCCTCTCTCAGGCATCCAAGTTGTGGAGGCATAAAAATTATACTCCAAAGAGAAAAAATGACATTACCAAAATAAAGGTTGCACTAATTCAGTTCTGGTTTGATGTGCTTACATTTACAAACAGCAACTACAATTAGCAGTCTTAAACCAATTAGCCAATCCAACTATGCAACCACAATCAGGACAGATGACTCCTTGCCTGAGGCTGCAATTTAACCAAATTGGTACGATTTATGGCAGAGAGCCCATTCATCCTGGTTTTCCCAGGGATTTTCCACGTCAGATAAACACTACATTTCGGGAAATACATATGAACATTTTGACTTCCCATGGTGGGAGGAAACATCTGTCAGCCAGTCACTAGCAGGAAGGAACAGGAAAGGGGGAGGAAAGATGCCTACTTAATGATCATAAAGCCTGGACTCAGACTGTGACGGATGAGGAGTGGATATGTCAAGAAGAATCAGCAAGTGAACTGTGTGAGTCTCATTTAGCATTTTTTTTGCATTTGTCATAATTTTGTACGTGATTTATCCCAGTGTAATACCGTTAACAAATTATTGTGCTTTTTAAACTGTGTGACAGGTTGAAAATTTTGCATGATTTCAGGCTTCTGCCATGAAGTAAATGAGAACTGCACTCTTCTGGGGTATTATGTAGTGAGTAGTGGTAATTCCTGACTGACATTTCTGGACAACTTCTTGGTCCCACCTTCAGGGGTCAAGAACAGAGTACTTGGATTCTTGGCCCTTGAATAATGGAATGACAGGTTGTCCCAAAAAGTCAGTAAGGAATATCCACTACTCACTGCATAGTAGCCCTGAAGAGCACAGTTCTCAGGTTGAAAATTCTGGATTCTACCAAAGCCCCCACCCCAAAAAGCTATCTAAATATTATGAAGAGTTCAAGTTTTGGGTTCTTAAAAACTGAGATCCATGTGGTTTAAGTGCAACTGTTTCAGGCCTTCACTGACTCCAATAAAATTTTTCAGGTTGGATTTTATTTAGAAATGACCCATACGAAATTTTATCTTCCTGTGCCAATGAGCAGCAATGATACAACATGACATTTTCAGTTTTCCTTATAGTTTATGTTATTCCAGTTTACTACAGTGCTTACAACCATGGTCATAACTGACATTTTTCACACAAGCATTTAAAATCAACCCACTCATTCATGGCCATGGTCCCCAGTTCTGCAATTCTGCATACTATTAGGCATTCCATTTAATACACTTTGAAACCAAAAATGACAAAAAAAAAAGTGAATTTAAAAACATGAATTACTTTGCCCATCTACAAAGCTTTGAAATAATCTGTTTAGACAAACCTCACTTCCCAACTCATTTATTTTCATTATTATATTCCACTTCTTCAAAATAAACATGACAGAAACACTTGAACACATTTAGAATAGCCTGTACATAAACGTGTGTCCTACAATGTCACATAATTTCTTTCTCTGTCAACACAGCATTTCCACTTCACAATAGTGGTGGGTCAGAGGCTACAAATAACACATATATACCAAAAACTCTCATCCACTTAGCATTCTTATGCTCGTTTTCTTAAACACTAAACAGCCGTTAGTGGAACAGCCAAACTGATATTATCATCAATACTTGGACACATTAGACAAAGGACAATCGACATGGCCTTACAGGTAACAAACTTGTTCTTATCTATAATTGTACATGTGGGGATTTATGACAGCAATACCCTGAAAGTTTACTGGTCCACACTATAACAGTATTTTATAACATTTTATGGAAATGTAATCAAACAAGACAGACTCTTCCATATACTGGGAGAGTGCAGTGTTGATTTGACATGAAATGGCCCCTGCAATAAAACCACACCTCTTTAATGCAGACCCACAAAGATATCATACATCATGAGAATTTGTGCAATATTTAGTAAATGATACTAAAACAACATTAAGTGAGCTAAGCTGCCACAAAATTCAGATCTGTCTGAAAAGTATAAAAATATGTCAACAGAGAAGAACAATCATTTCTTTGAATACTGTCCACACAGATGACACTTAGGTAAATATTACCTCCAAGTTACTTGATAAGGTACCTGTCAAACAGAGAGGGCTTTTCCTTCTTGACATAGTTGCTGGGCACATAGCCTGCCTGGTTGCGAGCATTCTGAACACGCCACCAATGTTTTGAGTCATCCAGCAAAAGGTAGCGTTCATTCTTACGTAGATCCAGTTCCTGGGCACCCTGAGCTGAATAGTCATATTTGGCAACCACATAACACACGTCTTCTTGGCTGGTTTTGCCTGCCAACAAGACAGCGCTGAAGAATGAGTTATGCCATTACCCATATGACTTGCGCACAAGTGAACTGTCTGTGCTCTGACTACGCCAGAGATACAGCAAAGGTAAACATATAGAATTGCACTTCATGATAAATAGAGAATTCAAGAAGTTACTTCTCATGTTGATGATGATGATGATAAAAGTTATAAAGCACGTAAGCACAATACCACTAGGTCCTACAGGGGACATCTGGGTACAGCTCCAGACATTCATCCTTGGCACTTAATTCATTCATATTTCAACCACTTTGCTCATACAAAAAACACCCCCATTTCTATTTGAACAGGAGACTGCACAAGTCCAAGAATCTAGCTGGATAGGGAAATGAAAAGAAAAGTCTGTGTCCCAACCTGTATCCATAACACAAAGAGCATGGTACACAGTTACAAATAAACTTCCAATTCAGATATATGAGTTCTGAGGTTCTCACAGCAGTGGACATTAAGATTATGGTCTTGTTAGATATTACACAGTGTAGTCGGGTCGAAAGATAAGAAAATGGCATCACATCCTAGATGATCATGTAACAAACAGCATATTCAAGTCATGTAACTACAGACTCCATGTAAGGTGCCATGATGTCTTTGACAATGCAAAAATACTGCACCCCTTTGGATGTATTGTCACACTATACCAATATGTTAAAAGCAAAGACAATAATCAGAAAAAAGCAGAAAGTACATACAACACATAAAACTTCTGAGCTGCAGTACTACAGAGAAAACCAAATGCAAGTAATGTGATCAATATTTTACACTTTCAAGCACTTCAATGCTGTGTAGAAAAATCAATATTTATAACAGCTACTGTACTAATTTCTAACCTTCTGGATAACTGAAATCTCAACTTTTCTTATTATTACTATGACCAGTATCTCCATCTTTTACTGCGATATTCATTCAATTATTCAACCTGAAAAATGTCTTCAAACAAAAGTGGGCTTAGCAAGCCATACCATGCCGCATTGCTGCCATGTGGTGCAGTGGAGGGCGAATGTTGCTCTTGGATTTCCAACTTCCTGGGTCACGAAGGGATCTCGCTTCCAACATTTCTCCCATGCCCTGTGTGTGCTAGGGCAAGTAGAAGTCACCTGACACTGTCCATCGCAATCAAAACTACAAACAAACAAACAACACCAACATGCTGCTAGTGGTCACAGCAGAAACAGTGTGGCATGCTATGGGACTAAATACCAAGTTCAGGCTCTGCCTTTACCCAGAGGCTTAAAAAAGTGGTGAGTGTGTGATGACAATAAAACACTGATGTCCAATATATGCCAAGAGACAAACTTCCCCTCCATTTAAAAATATGCCTGATGACAGGGAAAATATCCTTCACATAAACTTTAGTTCAATCAGGTTACACTCCTATAAATTTGGTTATCACTTCATACATGAGAAGGTATCACAGGACTGCAGGAATATTAGGTATCTGCACAATTTTTATGTGTATTGAGCATTCCGGCATCAGCAGTCGCTCTTGACTCATATCAGGACTTTTTAACTGAAATTACATGACAGCACTACCAGACACAACCAATCTAATAAGGCTTATAAAACGTATTACTATGCTAAATTTGGCTGCAAACTACAGTGTGACGCAAGGGGAGTTTCTGCTGTGCCAGCATAAAGAAAACACACACACTAAACACATACATGTCACATGCAGGGAACTCACCTCTCTTCTCTCCATACCACAGTGTCCGATAACAAGCGTTCTATTTTTTCTCATTTCATTATACATTTGTCCATATGTCTACAACTACCCACAGGAAAGGTGTGTCAGGTGCATAGAATTGGGGAACTGAAGGATGTCTAAAGTTGTTGATTTCCAAAAACTAGTATTTGAATGGAGAAATCAAAAGTTTTTCACGAAATTAACAAACAAAAAATAAAAGCCACAAATATGCCACACCCATAAAAATTCAATTTTGTGTGTGTTAAAAGAGGCATCACATCCCAGTCACAAAAGGGAAACACAGACATGGTGCAGAGTACACCAAAGGAATGTATTTACATTTGGTTCCAATGAGACAATTCCAGCTTTCAGGACACACCAGAAGAAATAAAAATCTATTTTTTACATTGGTACTGTCTGTTAGTTATTTAAAAATAATGCATCAACTTATATTGCATGGTGACAGCAAATCAACATTTTTTTATGGTAAGTCTCATAAGACCTGGAAGCTGATACCTGGCAATGATATAAATGGGCCACTGAAAGCCATAGAACAACCTGCATTACACTAATAAATTTCAATGTGGAAGGACAAGTTTCTCCACTTTCACAAAGTCATCTTAGTCTAGAAAGAGCTGTACAAATAAATATACAAAGAAATTTGACATGTGTTCAATTTCACAAGCAAGATTCTTCAGATAAATGATGGGAAGCATAAATACCATATACACAATTTGTTCTTTCTGCAAATTATTTTTTGATAAATTAACAACTATTTTGGATGCTAAAGTACTGATCTACACAGTACATATCAACATTAGGAATGTTAAGAGCATGATCAAGAAAAATCTGATATTTTCATTACATATAATTTTTTCCACCTCAACACACATTGCAATTACATCAGCTATTACTTCTCTGAGTTTCAAAATACACATGTAGCAATGTATCAACTTCCATACAATAAATAAAGGTACAAATGCAACACTGTTCTTGAGCTTAAGCATCAGACCATAAATAGGCATGGGAAGTGCTGGTAAGACTCCACAAATTCTTAAACTCAAGCGTAAAGAGAGGTGTGTGGTCAACTATCTGGTCCAGCTATGGGGTCAGCGAAAAGGACTCTGATACCTACCATACAGAATCATGGGTGGGCCCCAGAGCTGAACTTGATTCATTTATGACAAGAAAAATCCCTGCCCCCAAAATGAATCAAATCCTGGCCAATGTGTCCACAGCCAATCATTTAACTTGCTGTCCCAACTCCTATACTTCTATAATACCACCAAAAACAGTAAAATGCAACCCTTCCATTTTCATTTACTTTTTTTTTTTATTTTGCGGTCAATATTGATTCCCTAAATTTTGAGTGCAAGGTGAACAAGCCTTGGTGTAATGTTTCAGCTTCTGGAATTTAAAATTCAAAAGAAAGAACCTACACTAATATTATCTTCTGTAGCACATTTAGGTAACATCTTCTGAGGTGGAAAAAAGGCGTAGCGTCAATTATGATTCCAGTCAATCACATTTTTCGGTTCGCCGTTCTCGTTGCTTCCTGCATGCTGAGTTCATGCGAATTCCATCCCATAATATTAAAACTTTGGTGCTACAAGTAAATTTGACATTCATAACCTCTATATACAACTGAGAAAATTGACTGATAAAGAAACAAACAATACTGTACGTGTACTTCAAGTAAATAAATACTACCAAGGAAAGCAAACACATCATATTAAACAGCCTTTACATTTTGCAACATAAATATGCCAAATTAATAATGGATATCTCTTCCATTCCCTCGGCATTTTCTTTTTTGCAAAATGGCACAGTTCCAATAAACTAAAAATCTGATAGTAAATATTTAGATACCAGTAAGAACATACAGCAAGTTAAGCATTCAATGATATTATTACGCGCATAAACCAATAATCTTACCAATTTTCAGGCTTGACATATTCCCTGGCGAGTCATAGATATAGGCCTCCTTCCAAACAACCTCTCCCACCCTCAAACGCACAGATAACAAATCGCCACGGAATTTCCTACGTTATAGATACTCCGTGCCACTGATTATCTTGTGCTATGGATTTCGAACAGTTCTTAAATTGATAAGCTAAGCGATTTGCATCCTGCATACCATACTGGTAAACAGTCTTATAGAAGTGATATGTAAGGACTAAATGTATTGCTATAACGTCTTACTTTTCTTTCAACAATGTCAAATAATTTAAAATGCAACAAACTGAATGTGCTTATCACCTCGGAGCTTAATTCGGAAAATTAAATTTTAATCTCCACAAACCCTGAAATGTGGAACTAAATTGGACTAAGAGTGGCAGAGTGTCAGTGTAGACAATGTTACAAAGAATCAATAAATAAGTGCCATGATCTCTTGATGTATGTGGAATTAAAGGTAAATTGCACACAAATTTGTATCGCTGGTATTCAATTAAGTCTGTGAAATTAACTTCATACAATGCCATTTCCTCGCTGTCATCCTTGCACGAACTCGTATAGAGTACAGGATTTTCTGTTTTCCTGAATGTGACGGTTTGTCGTTCAGTGAGCGGTATACGACGTTACGAAGTACCTGGAAACTTTGCGAACCCCTCATCAGAATCCTCAGCAACTCGAATGTAGGGACCTCAAACCATGGATATGTTGGACGGACGATCACTTCGTGATTGCGACCAATTAGGATAGTTTGTTCCGATGCATACAGTTTACGGTTTTGAGGGTCAGAGATATGAATACTACAAATATTACAGTTAAAAGGGATGTTTAGATTATTGCTGCCTGGTAATCTGCCGAATGCCGATAATTTTGTTGCTACAAAGAGCGTTGATAACAGCTGTATCAGCACCATTGGTCACAAGTAACAGATTCACGAGCGGTCACGAGAGCTACTGCAGCGCTGTTTTGACAACGGGGTTTGCTAGAGTTATAACGCCATTGATTTGTGTAGTACGACGAGTTTGAGGCGTATTTGTGAAGATCGTCAAAATGACAGTTATAACGAAGCCTATTAGTGGCAAGAAGCCAGATAAACTAGATGTACCACTCGTGGAAAATGAACAAGTCGAACACTTGGTAAGTGTGCAGCAAGCATTAAATCGGAAAGACATGTTGATGGGAACACCCGTCTTTGTGAAGTCGCAAAATCAGTGTTCGGTTTCTAGCATAAAAATGCGGATCCCTGGACCAAACGGGGGAATATTTTTTACCATAACTTAAGACAAAGTATATCCGAATTGTTGGACGTGCTGTATGGTGTTACATGATGCTCCCGACGCTTTGTACATGCTTTGATACCGAGGAAAGGTGTATGATGTCGCTTAGTGTGGTAAATAACGTAATGCGGATGGGAGAGGATGGGCTGTTCTGTACTGCAGGTTGTCATATTCCGGAAGGTCGCAGGGGCTAATGCCATTGTCATGAGAGAACTTAAAATTTATAGACAAATCAACTTGCAACAAAGCTTTTAGGAGGAGAGTGCGTTGTTTTCGTATTTTCGTATGTGTTAAGGAATGTTGACGCAAACAGCGCCTTAATGTTGAAAGCCAATACTTTGAGTTTGTCAGGTCTAATAGAAGGAAATCAGTGTATTCCAGACATGATTTCTAAACGTTGAATGTGAATCTTATTCATTGTATCACCGTGTACAAAAAGTTCTACATATGCAAAAATACCAGCATGGTTTGATTGCTATTAATTCGCCAATATGTTCCAATCAATATAGATCATTGGGAGACATTTTAAAGGTTAATAAATGGTATTGCAAAGGCTCACATAATAATGTGCTTTGCATAATACATGCTTATAAATGAATTATTATGTATACTTTTTTTTTGCTAATGTGTTCAGTTTTTAGTGAGTGCATTTTTAAAATTTCTTTTGGAGATTTAAATGTCACAGGTATTATTATTTTAATGTCTTGTTTTTAAAAATGCCAGCTAGTAATTCCTTGTGTAATCCTAATTTTGTAATTCCTATATGATTACAGCAAATACTGTAAAACTAATCGTTGTGCATAATGATAACTTTTTTGGGGGGGAGGGGGGCAGTTTGTGAATCATCGTATACTGTGATTTTTATGATTTTTATGTAGTCATGATGCTGCTGATGGATTTGATTAGTTGTGCTTTAAATCATGTGCAAAGGTGTAGTGTGTCTTTTGCACATTTTACATACCTAGTAACAGAAATTTTAAATAGTACTTCTGACAACATTTTAATTTAGATTATATAAAAATGTATATAAATTAAGACAGTAGAGAACATGCTATCCTAGAGTAGTATATAGGCAATTTATATTTTTCTGTGAAATATATGCATAAAATAGATAAACCTTTGCAATACCACATGTTGACTCATTAAAGGTTGACAGTCTGTTCATTGGGAACTAGGGATCTTTGCTGGGGGTAAAGTGGCTTTAGCTTGAAGTGAACCACCCACCTCCACCAACATTTTCTGCTGAATTCTTTGCAGTGTATTATTAATTAACCATCATTGTATTTGCTTTTCTAATACCTTAGTGTATGGCTAGGCCAGCAGGACCATGAAACTCTGCATATCCTGACCTGCAAACTTTCAAAATTAAAAATTTATGAAAGGCTTGTCTGGCATTTGTCACCACGGCGTATCAAATGGTATGAATAGAGATTGTTGCTTATCTCATACTAAAGGAATATTGCAAAAACAAACTGCAGTAGGAATAGGTTTCCATCAACATATGTGACAGTATTCAGCATTGAAAGCATTAATGTGTTGCCTGATATTGATCAATCTTTGTTGCTCATCCAAACATATTCCATTCCAATATTTCATATCCATTTGTCATATATGTAACTGTGCACTTACTGAATATACATAGTTTTTCTCAAAAGTAAGTGCACTGATTTTTTATTTAAATGTCTATTGGACTCACCTGAGATTACAGGTTATCTCCTTCAAAGTATGACCCTTGGGAAGTTACACAGTGGTTCGAACATTTTTTCCACTGATCATAGCAGTACCGGAAGTCATTTTCTGTAAGTGTGTACTGAAGAACATGTGGAGTTAATGAAAGTTAGTGTCAGTTTCCTTTTGATACATACCAGAGCATACTTTTAGCTAATCACAAAGCTTCTGTAGCTATTCTGGATCATAGTGCTACAAAAAGTGCTATGCCAATCCAGGGATAAAGTTTTGCTTAGTTGACTGAAAATCTGTATATGCATATAATAGAGAAATGTAGTAATGATACATTGTATACTTTTTTGTGGTCTGTTTATTTTCAAACACAGTTTTCAAGTATATATGTTTTTTAAAAGTTGTTTGTATCAGACTGTTTATAGACATAATATTGTGACTAATGCAGCAGTAATTTCCAGTAACCCACTTCAGTCATTAAAATTTTTTATGCATATACTTGTTTTGGAACTGTTGTATATTCTGTAACTCTGTTAGGTTCCAAAAGAAGGTTCTGAATGTGATGTTGAAAGGAAAATGCACAAAAAGAAGGTTTGAGATAAAGATGGAAAGAGCAGGCTAGGCAAGATTTCATGTGAAAGGACAGAAAGAAGAACTTTGGAAGAAACTGAGGTTTAGGAAGAGGGAGAAACTATGGGAAGACAGGTAGATAGGCTTGGTTACAAGATGACCTATATAAAATGGAAATATCTGAGGAAAAAGAACAATAAGAGGCGAGTGGTGATTTATCGTCATATTATAGTTGCTATATTCTGAGATCTTTAGCCCAGTGTCCTTAAATTCTGATTACATTACATTAAACATTCCTCGTTCCTATATATTCATTGTCTGCTGTATGTGGAATGCATTTGTCACAATCATGTTTTAAGGTAAAGGATAATCTCATCAGAATTTAAAGATGAAGCTTTAGAAAGATACAGATAAGCGGAAACTAATGTGCACTGTAGGTACAAAATTTTCAAGTATATGTATAAAAAATTTTAATGCCTTTTCAGTGTAGGTACAAGTAAGTATTGCATTGTTTATAATAATATGATTTTAATGTGAATAGTGTTAAAGTATACATATGCACAGTGAAACTGTGACATGAAATAAACAGAATGTAAGTATAAATGTGTAGAAAGATTATGTAATCATCTCTTTGTCTCTTTTTATCAGAACATTAGGCTCCTAATTGTTTTGAGTAAAACTTGATCCATAGATGTGAATAGATAAGTATATATACTTACTTAAAGAATGCTGATTTTGATCCTTTTGGTGAAAATGTATAGGGTTATGAAGATTTTTTTCTTCTGGTGTATGATGCCATGCAGGTGGGTAAATGTCAGTATTTTGGAGGAGCTTGCTTCTTTCATTTTTGGGGTATTCTTATTAGATGGGAAAGTTCATTAGCACCACTGTGAGACTTCAAAACACGTATACCATGCTTCAATATTTTAACATGTAATTTACGTAATTGGATTTGTATGGGGTGGGCAGAACGTAGTGACACATATTTTAATATTAGGCACTAAAAGTAATGAAACAGGTGAATACGTAACAATGTCAAAATACACACAAAGCGTTTGCAGTTCAATACAAATACACATCTGTCCAGTTCCTTGAAAATAACGTGTCAGGCAAAGTTCACTGGCAGTATATTTCTTCTCTGAGAAAATATACTAAGTGATACTGCCTTTAATAGCTCTTTCTGTGAAATGGCGGCAGTCTTGGCTCAGTTTTATTGTTTGTTCCTGAGTCAGTGCTGGGAATATGGCAAAAGGTGCTGACACATTTTAAATTGCCTTAATTTTTATGACTTTCAATCTTAGTACACCTGCCACTTCTCGAGTTAGAGGTATTGGAGTGTTTGGCTGGCACACCAGCCAAAGCTGGAACACAGATCAGTGCAGATGCTGTTCCTTGTTTTGGGTTTAAAAATATAACACAATTCCAAAAATAATAAACAAATAATTGTCTGAAGAATCCCATTTACATTTTTTTGTGATATGTGTATGGGCAAACTTTTGCTCTTGTTTCATGAAAATCCTTCTAAAATGCATTTGTCTTCTCTTCATACTGCCAGGGTAATCGTGTGGTGTAATGAAACATATACCATCATCACACCTCGCATCTTGAGAACTTCAATTGCAGAATGCATGCAAAATGTACAGTTCCTCCAAAAAGGTTGCCCACACCTCTTATAGCTAGGATTTCCATGGATATGCTGTGGTACATGTTTCCAGGGGGCCCATTTCTTGATTTGGAGACACTTTTTAGCTGCCCCAGTCCCCAGATGCGATGTCCAGTAAGTTCTTTGGGTTGGGTATGCTAAGTCTGGTGTTTTCTAGACACAACCAGCAACCCTTGACAAGCATTCAGGAAGAGATTGCTGCTGTTTTGCAATAAGAGGCACACAAAGCAGTGTCTAACATACTTTCTCGGGTGAACAATTGCATTGCTTGTGAATGAAATCACCTGACAGACATTGTTTTTAAGGTAAAGGATATTAGCAATCTATACAGAATTTCCAAAGCTTTGTGAGTATTTTTTACAATTATGTCAGCACCTGTGTTATTAGTTTAAGTATTATTAAATGTAATTCGTGTCTGCATTTCCTGCTGCAGTCACAATCAGCAGTTATCAGCAGTATACAGTGTGCACACAATGTAGTTGAATGCTGTGGCCTGAGAATCAAATCATTGCCTCGAGGCAGAGGAACCTGTGTGAGGCATTTTGTGGTCCTCATTTCTTGTGTGGCAAATGCTGGGATAGTACCCCATCTTGAGTCACAGCCACTTGCTTTTACTTCCTACCCAATTCATTGTGTATTCATTAAATCATCCATTCTTTTTACAGTGTGTAGTCTGAGCCACTGACTGCATTGTCAGACATATAATATGAAGCTAAGATAACAGTGTGAGGATCTGTGACCATATGAATGTTTCAGCCCAATAAGGTCGACCTGGAGGCCTCTGCCCAGGCAGAACCACAGTATTTAATTCTGAAGGCCCGTGCACGTCGGGTCTCCACAGCTACAACTGTTTGTCTCTTTCTTACTGCATTGTTGGTTATGAGCATTGGCATCATTGGTGGAGTGTATCTGTACCACCAGTTCGCACGATCACAGGTGAGGAGGCATGTGTGCTGATTTAGTAATGCCACCTCTTTTTTGTGTGTGGCACCGTAATTCTAATGTGTGCATCACAGAACTCAGCCCAGTCTACACAGCTTTTCATGAGGCCGTGATTAAAACTTGGGTAAAACTTCTGGTTAAATGTTACATACTTAATTTCCACAAGTTTGTGAAGCAGTTTATGGTTTTAGCTCAGTGGCTGTACTTCTCAAAGATCACATCACCACCATATTGGGACATAAATATCATTACAGAAGCAGGGTTGCAACAGAGATGAGCAATATAACTGCAATAGTAATTTGATCACTGTTAGTCAGCATCATTCAGCCTGACTTTATAGGTGTGCATTTAATTAGAATGTAGTTCATTGTGCAACTACAACTGTTACTTTATGTAAAATTAAATTTTGTTGCTTTCAAAGTAGAGAAAAGAGAACAAATGACCTTCACTGCTGAGGTCCAGGAGATGAGCATTTTTGACTGCTGTGGTGTACTGCCATGGGAGTGTTGACTGTTGAAAGATAATATCTATAGACAGTTAAAATGTGTTTAGTACACCTTCTCTTACATTACATTGCATGAAGGTGTTGTACAGTGTTCATGGTGTGAAAGGCACATAGTAGAAGTTTTTGGCAGTAAAGAATGTACTACAAAATATAACTCTCATAGGTTACTGTTTTGTACTAATTCCTGTATTGTGCCATGTTTATTTTTCTCATTATGAGCCTCCCTATTTTTCACATCAGATTCATTTGTCATAGCTATCACAGGTTCACATAATGTTAGTATTTTTAAAATTTGGTACAGTAAATATTTGCTAGGAACTGACATATTTTGCTTTTTGCCATTTCCTCCAAATGCTACCAGTGGGGTATTAGCTTTATCACGTTTTAGATAAACAGTACAGATGCTCCTGTTTTCTACCAGCATAAGGTATTGAACTACCAATAATTTAATTGTGCACTTGCGGAAGATGTTTGTTGTATTTTGTGCAGAATGCGTAAGCTTCATATGTCTGCCAAAAGTAATAAGCTGTGAAAGAATTGCTACCATGCTATGGGAAAGCGAGGTGGAACACATCTGCTCTTAAGTAAACAGGGATTTATCACATATTGCTGTTAAATGGCACTTCCATATATTGATAGTTTATCATTGCGTTTTTCATTATTGAGTCATGTTATATTTTTGCTTGGAGGAGGGAGTGAATTGATGTGCTTGTTTGCAGATGTCTCGTTTCCATGGATGGTGCAACATCCCATTTGAGGAAACTAAGGCAACAATGTACATAGATGACCAGAACCATCCCAGCCAACCCCATGCCTCCCCCTTTGCAGACCATGATTTGTTCAAGGTAAAATGCAAACTACTTGACTGTGTGATTTTGAAAAGCATGTTCCAGATGTCCTTAGGATGCCATTCCTCCATCACCAAAATTCATACACATTCCAGCCATAACTGGTCACCATTGTACCCTTTAACAGTATACCATACTTAGAATAAAAATGTATACTCAATTTAAATGTACTAACTGAAATGGATTAGTAGTAACACTGTTCTGCTAGCAGTGGACAATAGTTGTATATACAGAATGCCACTGGGTAAAGTTGACTTTGAAACTAATGTTTTTTCTGACAATTCAGAGAATCTCAAAGATGAACTTCCTGGTTATGCTTCCAGAGCCTGACAAAGTCCTCACAAGATGATAAGACTGGGGGATACTTTCAAGAAGAATTTGAAATAGACTTGGAAGATGAGAACTATGAGAAGATCAACGTTCCTGACTTCAGGGATGGACGAAGAGGACGTTTCATCCATGATTTCTATTCTGTATGTATGCTGGTTGAGCTGTAACATGGAGACCCCTCCTGACTTTTCCTTGTACATATTTTGGAACATCACCCCATAAAATGCTTCTTATGTTGACAGAATAAGACTGGAATCATTGATCTGGATGGACATCGATGTTTTGTAATGCCTCTAAATCGTCAGCATGTTCTCCCTCCAAGGTCTTTGTTTGACCTAATCAGGAAAATGTCGGAAGGTAGGTGCATTGTGTAAGGAACCACCTGTTACTAGTGACACATAATGCATCATTATGACATGGTTTTTTGTGCTGTAGGTTACTATGAGGTGGACACTCATGTGGTGAGAGAAACAATGCGTGTGGTTACACCTCCTATAACTGACTACAAGAATGTGGGTTTTTACATCTCCCGTGAGTGCTCTGGTGTCCCTACGTATATGTTGGAGAAAGTTGTGACCCCTGGTAAGTAGTGGATTTAAGTTGGTAATGGTGAAAGGGAGCAAGTCGAGTCAGAATACACACAGAGGATATTTTTCCACATTGCAGTCTTATGGGATCAGTTCTGTGGAGATTGATATGTAGGTTTTGGGGGAGCTTGCTGCCTGCATCTTCAGACGAGTCACTACCTCTGTGTCAATCTACATAGCATCATATCCTGCATGACTAGAATATTCATCAGCAATGCTGTGAGGTCGTTAAATCTTGCAATTATTTCCAGTATGATTCTTAGTCTGATGTTAGTTGTTGTTACATGCAGGAAAACTAAGTAGATCACATTTTTTAAAAAAATAATTTGAAACTGCATTTTAACAGTAACCACATTTTGTGGTTGATGGTATCTGGGCTCTGTGTGCTGTTAAATTAGTCATGTGACCTTTACCTTCATAAATCTAATGTAATTGCCCTTTTGTGGATCACACATTCTTGGCAGCAAGTGAGTAGTGTCAGTTATGGCCCAACTTGGAGAAAGACTGGTTTGTGTTTCAGCTTTTATCCAGGAGTTTAAAGTACCCAGTATAGAGTTGGAACATGACCTTTCAAAACAAGTAACATGTGCATGTCTCTGATGGTATTTTTAAAATCTTGTTTTTCTCTCTATTGAAGGTCCATTTGTTTTACCATGAATCAGCAATATTGTGGAGTGTGACTAAACATTACTTTTCATTTTGTCTTCTTTTGCTGCACCCATGATGTACTAGTATGTTATTAAGTAGAACATTTATAAAGACTGTATCATATAATAAGATTTAAGAAACTGCACAAAGATTATACAGCAGGTTACCTTTATGCATTTCCTTCAAGGTTTGTGCAAGACCTGATGCATGTTATGTCATTGTAGTTTGCATGTTATGTCATTGTAGTTTTAAAATGTGGTTTTATTGCAGTGTTCAAGAGGAGTGTAGAAGAGGACAGTACATTTGCAGAGTATGCAGGGGACAAAATTCTTCAGTATAACATTGTCAATATGCCAGAGGTCCTCGCCTCAGAAGCAAAGCATGCCAACCCTTAGGCACTGAAATATATGTTTTATATATATATATATATATATATACACACACACAAACAACACACACACTGTATAATTAATACATTTGTAAAGATGCCAAGATGTTCCCATGTTTGTATTTTACTGTGATTGTTGATTTTGGTTCCTTTTCTGGTAGGGTCAGGCATAACCAAAAGACTGTTTCAGTACTAGAGTTTGTGTATGGCAGTATAAAATTGTGGCATTATTTTATTCAAATTAGACTGCATCTAGTGACAGGAATAATGCTAGAGAGTAAAAATTACAGCTTTTAATATTGCACACTTCCACCTTTTATAATACTGCTGTAGGCACATTTCATTTTGGCAATAATAAAGCATGACCAGCAAAGATGGTAGCCATCTTAAGAATTTCTGTGCACAGATTTTTCATGGTGATATTTGTTTATTTCTTGATGTATACATATCTATAAAAGTTGGAACTGAGGAGTCAGAGTGAAATGTGAGTTTATGTAATTCACAATTATTATGAATAAAAAATTATCCCAGTGGTTCTCCATTGATAGCTTTTTGACGCATGTGGAACAGCTTCTTGACCCACCTGTCCAGTTTCATTGCCGGGTGCAGGGTCAACTGAAACAGATGGGAAGATAATATTAAAGTGGGTTTTACAGAAATAGATTGCTGTCACCTGGGCCAGGAAAGGGTTTTTGTGACCATGATGATGATGACCTTGGAGGTAGCATAATGACAATGTCACTCTTGGCTGAGGAACACATTATTCTTTGGAGTCACAACTAGGGCATGGTGAGGAGAGCACATGAACGTGTTTGAATGACAGGATTCCTTCGTCAGGTGGTTGGAAAATGGTGGTGCAGTTTTGGGGAATAAATACAATTTTCACATACTTCACGTAACATGAGTCTTGGTAATGGGTAGCACGTGGGTCCATTAAAAGTAAAATATTTCTGTTTTGGAAACTAATTCCCTTGAATGGCCAGTAGAGATGGCTTGTGTAACCCATGCTTTTCTGTTGGAACTGATGGCACAAGTTTTTCAGTCTAAACAGCAGTGCAAGCTAAAGGAACCATTGCACTCCCCTTAAAATTTTTTCCACTTTTTAAACACAGTGTCTGGTAAGGTGGCTGACAAACCTAAAAAATGTTGAGTAACTGTTCCTTTCTCCATCCCCTACCCATTTGCACTCCACACAGTTTTGTAAAAAAAACATTGTGTTGCTGTAGTAGACCACTGATCGAACCATTAGGAGCTATGAAATATTCAATTTGCAACCCTATGGTGGTGTAGAGCCTTTTCTATCACTAGTAAGCCAAAGATTAGCACATTGATGGCTCCACTTTGTTTACACATGACCATTAGACACAGACACTTTTCCTGTGATCAGAGACCTTGCTACCTTATATGCAGCACTATTTTGTGTTATTCCTGTTTATAACAGGTGTTGACAGTGCAGATCTTAATCCAGTAGGCAGTGCAGCCAATGGGTTCCTTGGGGCACTGATATGGGCTAGAATGCCCCATTTCTTGAATGGAGAATGCTTGCCTTTTCTTTCTTTCTCTCATCATGATGAAAAATTAATCACAGCAAGACATTTAAACAACTGTTCTATAGGTTAATATTATTATGATGATGATATATTTAACTGCAATTGGGTGTATACCTGGTGGCAGTGGTACACATTTACAGACCAAAATTGCATACAACAACAGCAATCACCAACAACAATACATAGAACAAACCATTTACCCTACTCTGGATGGAAGTAAGAGTGCGGACCATGCCCCGTCTTTGAGAGAAATACCCTAGCATTTGCCTTACAACCGAAGGAAAGCACGGAAAACCTCGGTCAGGGTAGTAGTCCATTGCATACAATAATTATCAATGAGTTACAGAAGAAGAAACACAGTAACAGGATAATACAACTAGAATAGGGTAATAGCCAATATAAAACAAAATTACAGAATAAAACAAGACATTACATTCACAATCCAACCGTATATAATACGATAGTGTTTCAGATCACTGCAATAGTCACTTCACCGCACTAAACCCACTTCACTACACATCATGTATCTTCACGCATGCCTTCACTACACTACACTGCCCTTTACCACAACTTCATCACTGCCCTGTACTGGATTCGTGAAGTGGCACTAACACACCAACTTAATCAGAGGATGGAATGTGCAGTCACTCGTAATAAATTGTAACCAGAAGCACGTTTGCCAGTTCAGTTTGCAGCAGTCGCAAAGAAAAACTAACACAGTGATTTAATAAGCATGCAAAATGTTTGGACACTTGTAACATCAAAAGTCACATCATTGCACAGGCTTAGCTTTGGTTGAAAAAATCAGCTCTACTCTGCTGGCATGACCTTGAAGCCACAGAATAGTAAGCACACGGGTAAGAGATACAGGAAGTAGGAAATTATAACTGCAAATCAATTTTCCGTCTCTTGATTTCCAATTTAAAATACACAAAATGACAGCAACAGGCCAGTTAATGTTCATTTTGAATGTATTATCTAGGAATTTGCTGGAGAGCACATACATACATTCCAGGAAATGTAATATTCTTGTGGAAGTTTTGGTGTGACTGCAAATCAAGGACACTGTACAAGGAATGAAACAAGTCTGATACAGTGCAGGAAGACCAGTCTGGTGCCTCCAGGCCACTTTTTTTTATTTTCAACTATAATATACAGTAACTTAAAAACTGTTATGCCATTGAACTGGAGAATTCAAAGAAAAAAGGAAGAAGCTGTTTATTCAGATAGCAGTCAGAAGGTGACCTAATCTGTTCAGAGACTTCCAAATGAATACATGGCAAGGAAGTATTTGTTATGTACCACAAGGCCAACATGGTTGAAATCTGCATGGTTGGTTCAGTTGTGTTTGAAGTTATTGCACTAAGTATGTTTCTTGTGTATGAGAATAAAATAACTGTAAATGGGTGTAAGTTTTGTACATTAAGAAGTATGGTTATTTTGAAACCTCATATGTAGGCACACTGAGTCATTCATAATGATGTAGTTGGGTGTGTGTCTAGCTTAAAAATTCTGTTAAGTACAATTTATTTCATGTTGCTGCATCTAACAGCATTTAAAATGTAAGTCTAACATGGCCAAGTGCATGTACTAGAACTGAAATGACCCACATTTTAAAGAAGGAAGGAGAATGGGGTAAAAGATAATGTGTTTCAGCATAGGTCAAAAATGACAGCATTTGAATTCAACTGTTCTGAGCACCAAACATAAAGGAAATTGGTTTCTTCACTAGCTGCATGCCTATTAGCTTATCACAGAATTTGTTTCATGTAGTTTGTTCCATTGGTTAGTTTAGTTCAAAAGCACTAAACACAGATTGGGTGTTTGTGAACTGTCGGCAGAACATGAAATAAATAATTATGTAAAAAGAGAGAGCAAGAAATAGGGCTATGATCTCTGTCATTCACATGAAATCACTCTGTACAGAGGATTACATGAGATACTCACACTTGGGTGGAAGATGCTCTCTGGATCTTCAGCAGCTTGTACTGCTGGAAGAACTGCATCTACAGTCAAATCAATCACAGATGTGTCAGACACTTCATTTGCAGCTGACTTTGAAGAACTGAAGTTCTTGGGAACAAAACTTGGATCATTGATCTCGTCTAGAACACTTTTCTGGTGTACTGGAGTGATGGGATCTGTAACCAATACATTGGAAACAAACTTAAAAATTTAGTTCTGTAAAATTTTAGTACAGACATTCTTCCATATTCATGATGAATACATTCTGAGATGAATGCAAACAGATTGTGGGATGCTCTAATGCTATAGGTACTGCAAGCAGGGTACTTTAACCCTATATAATAATGCAACAGTTATATAACAGGTATACACAATACTCATCATGATACATATGCATAATTACTGGACTGCAGTGGCATGGATGTAACTATTAAAATACTGTTTTAAAAAAATCTGTGGTAATATATTGCTGAGTGCTTGATCATGAATGGACACACAATCTGTCTCAAGTCACCAGCAGGAATTCCTCACAAAAATGTTGTTCAAATTTTTTTGTTTTCCTCCATGTTACATGTCCAGCCCCTCATAATTTAACTGTATGAATGAAAGTTCATGTTTCCTTTATTCACTGTTTCCATTTCTATGTGGATTGTGCAGCAACCAAGCTCCTCCACATACATCCTCTACAAATCCGTGTCCTTCAATGTTCATCCTTCATTCTGCATGGTGTTTCATAACTTGTTCTTATCTTGATCTCAGTTTTTCTCCTGGGCACTATTCTTTCAGTTTCATATTCAAGCCTTTGTTGGGATTCTATCTTGGTTTGTTTTATTTATGCTTACGACATTCCCGTATTATTTTATTCTGTTATTTATTACTTTAATTTCCAAGATATTTATCTTCAAAAACATTCTTTTACTTCTTGTTCTCTTGTTTAGTTTTCCTTCTTTACATCCTACAAAATCTTATTTCAGCTGTTATTATTTTATAATATCTATGAGGGTGGGATCAGCATTCAGTAGGATAAGCTTTGTCAGGGCAGAATAACACCAGGACCCAATCCCTGGCACCTTTAACCTTTCTTGGCTCCAAGGGAATATGATGTTTGTCCAATACATAGTTCTTAATGTCCTAATGGGAATAAATTGTTATATGAAACTCTTTATTGATATCTTGTATATTACTAAGAACAGAGACTTAAATTGCTATCCTACAGTGCATCCATAGGGTCTGAAAATTGTTGGAGGTTCTGATTGACTTCCACCCCCCAGTGATGTTCAGAAAAGCTTGAAATACTTGCCAAGAAGCCATTTTTAGTTTTTCCATATCAGGCCATAAAATTCCACTCTAGTGTGGACCAGTAATCTTCAGTGTGTGTCCCTGATCATCTTCCAGCTGCACAGTAACACATAGAGACAAGTACACTTTCTGTATAAGCATATAAGACAGTGGGGTGTGTTTTTCATTCAATGTGTAGGACTGGCAAAATACATGTTTATCTCTTCCACCAAGAGTTGTATGAAAACACTATGTGTAGTAGTGTCTTCATTATTACTGGTTGCCCAATTTAGTCATAATCCACTAGGACCCACTGCAAACATGTGGATTACAGATGCAGTAATGTACTGTTCTTGGACACTGTCAGTTTACTTGTCATTCTGAAAAAGAGAAGTATCTTCATCTTCAGATGAATGCACACGACAGGCACTAATATCAGTTCTTGTGTTATGTCTTATTCTTCTTTATTGTAGCCATCTTAATTTCATGCACTTGCAAGGAACAAAATGAAGTGTGTTGAACAACCAGTGCTTTAAACTTGGAATGTGGCTTTGTTCATACTTGTATGCAGTGTTGTGCTTTTTTTTTTTTACCAGCGATTCCTGTACAGTGAACTGCGGCAAGGAAAGACTGAATCACCGAGTGCAAGATGAATATAACCATGAAGTTATAATTCAAGTCACATATAAATCCATAAAATTAAGACGGAGTGGAATGAAAACATCACTGCTATAATTCTGTACCAATTTCTGACCAGGAATGTTAAAGATGAAAAACAGAGAGCTAAAAACAGAGTTCTTTTGGTTTACTATTAAGGGGTAAAATCTGACTATGGTCCCCTTTTTTGACCAAGCAGTTCTGTAACAGTATGTTGGATGGGTAGGGTACCTACTGTTTATTGAATTCTGAGAATAGCCACCAAAGTATTTTTCAACATAGGCCTATGCATTTTATGACAGTCTGTGGCCCAGTGATAAAGTATTCAGATCTGCAATGTAAAGCTGTATGTCAAGAAGAAAGAGAAGAAGAAGAAAAAAAGATGCAATATTGATTGCACACTACGTGCAGTCTATTCTCAATTCTGTAACACATTTCACTCATTAAGATTTTCAAGAACAGTAGTATAAGGTGAAAATAAAGAATTTAAAATGAATGTGCATGAGTTAATAGATTCGGTATTAACAGCCTCCTTAATTTTTGAATATTTTAGGACTAAAAGACAGTATTAAACAAAACATTATATGATCATTGCAGAGCCAGTCCTATAAACAGAAAAGTGCCCCAGCCATAAGTAAGCATGTCAAAGACTGTACAGAAATGTCAAGGTAGCTAATAAGTAACAGGAACATTAAAATCATCAACTAATAGCTAAGTTTGAGCCCTCATGAAACTACCTACTCTCAGAAAATTCTTCATTACATACTGCAATATTCTCAGTTCTTCTCTGTCTGCTGAGTTCAGAATATATGTGGGTTAAAAATGTAACTATGTTCCTTTTTGTCATAGACAATGAACTAAATGTGACACCTAAAAAGGATGGTGTCTGAATTTTGTAAACTTCCCTTGCTTTGACAAATATTCTTGTCTTCTGAAGTGTCCAATTTAGTGGCCTCAGTACTGTGTAGTAACTCACCTCGGTACAGGTCCTCTTTGCGAGAAGATCCCCCCATCAGTAAACCCTGTTGCCTCAGCTGATCATCAGCTGACTGAGCTGCCTTGATTGCACGCTGCAGTTTGGCCCGAAGCTGTTCCTCAGTGCTTGGCTCTTGCTTCACTGGTCCAGGTGAGCTTGAATTTTTCCTGCCTGGAGAGTTAGACTTATTCTTAGAGGCTGAACTTGAGTGAGATCTTGACCTGTACCTACTCCTTTCTTTGGATCGGGACTGTGATCGGTATCTTGACCTGGATATTGATCTTCGTCCTGAACCATCTCTCGATCTTGACTTTGAATATGTTCGTCCTCTGGATCGTGATTCTCCTGACCTAGACCTGTCTCTAGGTGACCTACAACTACGCCCTTTGCTACTTGAACGGGACCTCAACCTACGGGTAGAGTCTGATGTCTTGGTGTGATGCCAGCTGCTGTGAACAAAAGCATCTCACTGTACTCATTAAAACTAAGTTTGTAGAAGTGCATAGCAGCTGTCCTATATTTTTAAATATAGTTTAGTTATCCTTGTGAATAAACACTATGCTCTGAAGGTGTACAGGGGTGCAAAGGTAACATTCCATGAATTTTAACCTGAGAGCTTGGGCTACTTGACAGCATCACTAAATAACACAATATAGGCACTATGTAGAGAAGCATGGTCAACTCCATACTTTCACCATCTAATCCATGGGAAAGTCATCTGTATTGTTTACAGTCATACGAAATATACATCCTAAGCAGCACCAAATAAATGCTGCCTCACCATCACAAAAGGATAATCCACAGTAACACAGTTTTGGTACAGGTCAGCCCACCACAAAAGCACTACATGGATACACAGCCAATGTAGGAGAATAGAGTTGATAATTCTTACCTGGATTTACCATGTCTATCTCGACTTCTGGAGCGATGTCCTTTGCTTCGTTTGTGCTTGTAAGACTTTCTCTTGTAAGAGTAGTAGCTGTCAGAACTGGACCCAGAGGAGCTCCTTGATCTGGAAGATCCATCTTGTGTTAAATATGTCTTAACAGTGTAGCCAAGGCACATACTAGATTTGATCACCCGGAACTGAAGAAGGCTAAGTGATTAGTGATAGCCTACATTTACTTTGTTCAGTTACTACAATATGAGAAGCTGGATGTCTGACTTCCCAGCAGAGATTTCTGGACCACAGGAACCAATAAATTCTTACAGTCTAATCAGTTCTTTGCTTTAAGTGGCCAGGAAGCAATTATATAGTTTGAATCAGATTAATTTCACACCATGAAACTAGAGCTCAGTTGCCAATTTGCATAACAGTTTAATGTTGATGACACCTGGAAGGGTTATAAAATTCTTGGCACTATGAACAAGAAACAGGCTTAAGCAGAATTAGGAAGTCTCAGAAATGTTAGTTTAGTTAACTGTTGGGGTTAATTTACCTAATCACCACCCAGAATGACTTAACCTGTTACCACTTAGAGTACAGAAGGACTAATAAGCTGGATTTAAAAAATTTGGTGTTTTGAAAGGTGGTGGGAAATTATTATGGCTTGAAAGCAGTGCCACTGTTACTGTAATTCAAAACATGGCAGTACACCAAAACTTCCAATTCTTGAGGGTGTGGAACACCATAGGAGATGCTGGAAATGCTGCCTTGGAAATGGCTGCTCTACATCTTTCAATGTTCATGCATCTTGCATACTGCTACAAGAACATTTCCATATTTTTAAGAGGTTGTGAAACTTTTGGCTCATCACACACATGTACGCGCATGTGCACACACTTATATATATATGTAATGGCATAGTACTACTCTGTCCTAACCTTGATGCTAGATAGGGGTGTGCTGTAAATGCCATGCCGCAGCTGCTCTGTACCCAGTGAACAGGAGGCTAAGTTGGACCAATGGCTGGTATGGATGGGTTTTGGCAGGGGGGGGGGATCCCCACCAGGGATTGAACACCGTACTGCCCAGCCCACAACAAGTCATTATAGTGACTATGCTATCCCAGATTCCAGTCTCTCTCCCCACCCCATACACACACACTCACACATGCATGCATACATACATTCTGTGTCTAAGTTATACTCAGTTTTAGGCACTGCCACTGTTAATTGTCATGTATTAAATAATTACACAGTTATGCTAGTAGTTCAGAAATTTATCATATAAGGATCTCATCAAATGAGTTACTATGTTAAATGATTACTGAGTAAACACTTACTGAAATGTTAATTACTACCTGAACTGTGCATACTACATCCTGTGTAAACTTAATAACATGAAATTTCTTATTATACATGGATTCCAGATCACAAACCCTTTTGATCCTAACTTCTGTAACAATTAATTAATCACCCAGTACTACCCTTTCAATTCGATTTCACTTCATAATTTTTGCTGCAAACTCATCCCATAAAACCCACAAATAAACTTGTCTGTACCAAACTTAAGAGCTGGAAACTTAACAGGATGTAACCAGTAATAGAAATAATGACTAACAAAGTGGAGCAATAACACCTAACGCCGTGATCAGTGGAAATATATATGACACCTTCCACATACAGCAGTAACTGAAAATGCAGCAAGGTATTATGGCAAAAATGGCACATACAACATGGCCTATTTCTAAAAACAAACAGTGGGTCATGTCAATTAAATGAGGGTGCATCACTTTACACAAATGAACACATACCTTCCTCTCATTCTGCTGCACTGGCTGTGGCTGTTCCCCCTACTGGAATCAGACTCACTAGAATATTTGCTCATCCACGCAACCTACAACACATAATTTCTCAGCATTTTGAATACTTCTGTACCCTGAAGAAGAGCAATAAAGGCCTTACTTAAATGACATTAAACATTAATTGTTCTTGTTCCCACGGTACGAACCTATTTTTCTTAATAAATGCATCATTTTACATTTATAATGCACAATAATTGCTATACATTCCACATATGTCCTACAAAATCCACCCCTTTAAACTCTCAGATACTCTAAGTCATCAGAGAAACTAAGTCTCACATTTCTACATTTACAACCAATTTAACATCACTGCATTCTACACATAACTGACATCCTATAAATTTTGTGTAATGCATTATCAAAACAATGACACAACTTCAGATACTCTCTGCTCTAACCAAGACTTAATGACAAGGCACTACAATTGCTATGGTTGTTCCTCCTGTTCCTGTTGTTCTTGTTACTGTCATAGCAGCAGCAGTAATAGTAGTAGTAGTAAGTATGTTCTCCCTGAGGTGTGATAATTGTTAAATCTGTTGTAATAGCTTTTTGTTCTTGTGTGGCTGGATGTGTTCAGTGCCTTCCAAAGCATTTTATACCAAAAAGAAATTTAATGTGTTCTAGGCCTGTTTCCCTCTGATTTATTCACAATTTGTTGACAAAGAACAGGAATTTTGTACAGGTATGGTGTATACTGCCTACAAGAATGCTGCCTATGTGACAATTTTATAAAGCAGACAGAATGATGAGACATTGGTGAAAACCTGACCACCTGTGTGAGACATCCCAAAAGCACGGTTGTCAGCAGGAAGGTCACTCAATATTGCTCCTGTCTTTGTTGGTGATACACGAGTTGTTGAGTGTTCAACTGAAGGCAGTCTACCTTAATATATCTGCATAATCAAACTTTGGAAATCTTTTGGTGGTTACAGTTAATACAATTAATTACATAATTCAACACAAAAGTGACAATACACCACTGAAGACTCAGGCCTTGTACCTCTGAGATTTGAGGTTCATCCAATACAACATCAGCCTCAGGGTTTACTATTTTATAGAACAGTTCACCAGTTAAACAGCAATTACGGGCCTATTTCTGTTCTCAATACTTCTTCCCGAATACTTGAATTTGTTACACTTCTTCATGTTTTACACTACTTAAATTTATTTCTTGTCAGCATTACTTACTTACTTACTCCATGGTGCAGAGTCCTTCTTGAGAAGCTAACTGGTTTGCAGCTAGTCAAGAAACTCCCCGCAATTCACAGAACCTGAAGGTTCATTACCACACTCACAAGCATCCACCACCTGTCCCTATCTAGGGCCAGCCCAATCCAGTCCATATACCCACATCCCACCTCCTGGAGATCCATCCTAATATTATCCACCCATCTATGCCTAGGTCTCCCCAGTGGTCTCTTTGCCTCTGGTTTACCCACCAAGACCCTATACACCCCCCTCTCCTCACCCATACGCACCACATGCCCAGCCTTGTCAGTATTACCATTACCAATAATTAAGAACTCTCAACAGCTTGTTGTCACTGCTGACATCAAAATTTTTCTTGCTGTTACATCTCCTAAAAATTGTCCCTGCTACAATCTGATACTCATTCTATATAAGTCTCCCACACTGTTAATTCCCAATATTAGTAAAGCTAATGATATGTCCTTCTCAAGGTAAACCAACACACTAATTTATAATTACATACTTTTTGAATACTACAAACTTTACTGACTCTGTTAAAAACCTGGAAGCATTTGTTCATTCAAAACTTTGTCTTCATCATCATGTTCATTACATACTTTTTCAATCCATTAGGTGCTGGGTTCTTATTCACACTGTAATCTTCTTTTTCTTTCGTCTCTTGTTTGTTTTTAATGTTACATTTTGTAGCAGTCTGATCTATATTATACAGCTTCTATGTTATTTAGAATTCTACTACATAATGTTATTTAGAATTCTATTAAATATATTGATACTATAAGGCTGTAACCACCTAATACAATTTTTCAGCTGTTATAACTACTTCTTTCACTATGTTCATTGCAGTTATTACATGGCATTCAAATAATGCATTCCCTGCATAAGAAATGGGTTCACCTTAATGAACTGGTTTTTACTAACACTTGAACTGCGTTTATTTTGTTCTGACCCTTTGAACACAACAGATCTTTAGTCCTGAGTCAGAATCTTACAGGCTTCTGCATGTCATACTTTGCTCCTCAAGTAAAAACTGCCCTTCTAGGGCTGCAACATCTAAAAATTTGGGTTCTAGAGGTGTTTATATATTCAGCAAAGAAATTGTACCTCATAACTAGATTTTATATGAGCTTCTTTATTTAGAAAGGTGCATTAAGAGAAAGCAAGTTTTTTATATCAAATCCATTTCATTAGTAAACTGAATTATATTATAATGTTTTGTGTTGTTTCTTCATGTTTTTATACGTATATATGCATAGTATTTTTTGTACAGAAGTGCTAATTTTTTAAATGACCATTTGGCTGCTGGGTTAGCAAGTAAATAAATTATGGTGGGTCAATTCCCGTCCCACTCAGCCATGCATGTGCCCGGTCGGCTGAATCAACTGACGGGAAGTTAAAATCAACAGCTGTCTAATAAATTAATGATCCTATGTTTCAAGAGGCCATTTTAAATTACACAAATAAAAACAAAGTATTTAACAGTCATTTAAATGTCTCTTCAAGATCAGCCCATTTCATGAGAAATTTAATGTTGCTGCCACAGATTTTTCGAAATGAGCTGAATAAGGATTTTTTTACCTTGATGTTTAGGTTTTATTCTGGATTATTTCTCGATCTAGAGTAATCATCCAAATATAATTCCCCGGTAGCCAAGTTGACTCCAATTTTTGAAAGGCTTTTACGGCTAAGCCTGAAATATGATGCACAATGGAGCAAACGTATTATAAAAATAGCCACTGAACCGTAATTTCAATACACTTATAATGCTGTGTCCGTTACAATGAAAGTTATCATAACGAAAAGAACTTCGATCATTGCTAAACTGCAAAACGTTTCCATTGTCGTCTGCTACGTTCACGTTGGCCAATAGAAAACCATCTGTGCTAGTAATTAAAATAAAAAGAAGAAATCACAGCACATTTGAATTACAAATCATCTATGACTGCACCAAATATTCCTGGCACCACGAACAGAACATAATCAAACTCGTGGATTAAATGACGATGAAATGTGTGAATGACCATTATTCGGCGGAATCTGCTGTAAACCTGCAGGATGTGATAATATAGTTTACAATTTCAGGAGCATGTGGCGCGATCACCACCACGAATAAACGCCACGTCATCCGTGGTATTGTACATGTAACTAGTGCGCTTGGTGGGAAGGGTTAAAGATTTTGTTGTAGTGAGGGACGACGGGTCATACAAGATCTGTTAGGGGCCTCTCACACGTACAGTTCTACCATCAGTTTTAACTGCACAGTTAGATCGAGAGTGTGTTTGAAATTCCGAACATATGTGCAGTTACAATTTCTGGACTGTGTGACTTTCGAAACGGCAGAAGATTTAAATGCGCATTTCATGTTAAAGTGCGGTGTATGTTGTGTCATTCATTCATTCATTGTCCTCAAGGCTGAACCTCAGTTCGTTTATATTTGAATGCTGTCAACATCACGTAGCTTGGCTACTTGGTCGAAAGATTTTCTTCTAGAGTTTATTAAACACTTCCAACAAGAAGAATGCCTGTGGAAAGTAAACTCGAAAGATTATTATAACGGATCAAAGAAAGATCCAAGTTACCTAATACTAATCGAAAAAGTACACGAAGTTGAACCTGACTCTACGCGAGAAACAGCTGTAGAAAAAAAACCCCCAACAATTTACGCAGCGCGTTTAGAAACGAACACAAAAAAGTTATAAAGTCACAGTGTCCGGTGCCGGTGCAGAGGATGTGTACGCACAAAGATTATGGTATCACAATTAACTTATTTTTCTGTGTGACCAAGAAGCTCCACACATTCAACGTCAAGTATGCAAGAAGAGGAAGAACACAGTGAGGTAAATTATTTTTATTGTACTTCGCTTTACTCTTACATCTTATTCATATAGTACGCGTAGATTGTACACAAAGTATATTTAAGAGCATAGGTTTTTGATAAAATACTTCTTATATACAGTTGTCTTGCCACGGCACTTTGCCTTCGTTGTTGAAGTATTCCACAAAATGACTTCTTACTTCTTTTCCTGTCTATTGATGGTTCCTGTTATTTCCTGTTTTCAGTGTTGCCATGCTTGATGGGTTACTTCTCAAACCTGCTGTAACTCTACCATTTTGTAGGTCTTCGGTGTCAAAACATTCGGAAGGTGTATAAGTATCAGGGGATGTTCTGCGTAAGAAATTGTGCAGTGCACCGCTGACCATTTCAACATCTTTAATGTTGTCCAATTGAATATTAATTTAAGTTTTCAATATGCCAAATATTGCTCCCAAAATTCCGAAAATATTTTCAATTATTCTTCGGGCACTGGAGAGGCGGTAATTGAATATCTTTCTTTCTCTTGTCAATTGCTTCACATTGTAGAGCCTCAGAAAGTCCTTTCTTAAATAGAACGCCTCGCCACCAATAAAGATATACGGTAGCTTCCTTCCCTTCTCATAAGATGATTCTGGTATTTTCAGATATTCATTCTACAATTTGTCATAGAAATCTATATATTCTAAGACACCCGCATCAGATACTCGACCATTGGTACCAAAACTGAAGTAAATGAACTCTTAATTTGAATCTGCTACTCCTATGAGTTCTTGACTGCTGTAACCTTTATGGTTAAAGTAGTATGAACCAGCTCCGGGTGGTGGAACTAACGCAACATGCATGCTATCCACAGCTCCGAGACAATTGGGAATGCTGCATTTCATTTCATAGCCTTTGACAATTCTTTCCCAGTCTCTTTTCCTTGTTGGAAACTGCAAAATATTTGTATAGGCCTATTAGTACATATTAGTATATTTGGATATTAGAAAGACGAAGTTTGTTTTCGATAATTATAATATATTATTCCAGTTTTATTATGTTAGGAAAGTGGTACGTGAGAAGGTTCGGATCGTGCCGTGAACGGAGAAGTACGCAGCCCAAGTTTAAACTCAGCAGCCCCATCAAGCCCAACAAGTGATTTCACGAGTAATCGTATAGCAACACAAAAAACATTTTCACGAAAAAGAAAACTGTCTCCAAGCTACGCTGTATTATCTCGTCAAAGACTTATTGCAATATTTAGGAAAGGAATATACAGGGTGTCCCAGGAGGAAAGGACCTAACTTCGGGAGAGTGTTCATTGGGTCAAACACTACCGATACAACCCAAAACACCTATATCCAAAGTTCAATGGTTACGGAGATATTGGCCAGAGAACAGTGTGGATGTCTTTTGTGTCTGCGTACTGTACTCTGTCCGTGACGTCATACTAGTCATATGCACATGCCTTCAACGCGCTAATCCTGCAGTAGCCGTGGGGTGTGATAGACAATCAGTTGAT
>Ga0123354_10000505_pt1 | contig 39303 bp, 20 predicted proteins | sample TergutLab28metaG_2_FD_97872 | JGI IMG/M metagenome (GOLD analysis project Ga0123354, IMG submission 97872) | Labiotermes labralis P4 segment gut microbial communities from Petit-Saut dam, French Guiana - Lab288 P4 | ecosystem: Host-associated > Arthropoda: Insects > Digestive system > Gut ... | reverse complement strand
TCTGGCCATTATCTCCGTAACCGTTCAACTTTGGACATAGGTGTTTTGGGTTATATCGGTATACTTTAACATAAGGAACACTCTCCCGAAGTCTGGCACATTCCTTCTGGGACACCCTGTATACACACACACACAAACACACACACACATATATATATATATAAATCCGCCCTGAACTTTGGCTCATAGTTGGTGGCGAGACAATAAGGGTTGGTGAGCGGAGTCAAGTACTCGCTCTGCTAGGTCCTGCTTTCTGTATGCTTAAGTTGCTGTTTACAGGATACCAGACACCGCGTTATGGAAGGCAACTCTCTCCGTTAACATCTTCGGTTTTCAATCTTGCCCCAGTTTATACATTGATCGAATAAACTGTCATGCAACGAATTCAATAACTTACAGTGTTTACCTCAGTTACTTCCTCTACAAGGCAGTCCACTATCCTGACGTTCTGCTTAACTTTTAGGTGCCACTGAAATCGATTTAATGACCCGTCTGGATGCCTTGCTCTGCCACTGCCGAATTCTCAGGTTGATACAAACGTATGCGTCTCTTGTATTCTTGGCACCTCGCCCAAATATTCGTCACACAGTGTCGTATATAAGACATACTTTGACGAACTAACACAGTATCCAATATGTACCCCTGGAATTTACTCTCTACTCCATCCTGAATCTTCCTGATATTATGCTTTCCCAGGAGTCTACTGACTTTATGCTGATGGTTTGTTGATACGGTACCATGCATAAACTCGTAGGGCTTTTGTTTTCCAACGATAGCTCCTGTTTGGACGTGGACTCGTCTGATTTCACTATTACATATTCATTTTGTCGGAAAACATATTTAATGTGCTGCAGCTCGGCCTTGACCCCCTCAGCTTCACACGTCCTGCCACCCAATACGTTACGCAAACAGGAAGTAGAACCGAGCGCAGCCCCCACCTGAATCCGCCCACCAGCCTTCATTGGCTCGCGATCAACTCTGAGCCGAGGTTTCGGGCAGGCATATACGACGTTTGTCCAAAATCGTGTGCAAAGCTTACTATATTTCAGTCAAAATCAATAGGAAAAGTGTGTAGTTTTTTGTGGTTAGTTTTGAACAAGCCTCTTGGTGATGCAGCGTCGCGAAAAAATATGTTTTCTTGCGCACGCTCACCGTTTTTCAAAATGGCGTATTATGGTGATGTACGTTTTAAACAAAGGGCTGTTATTGAATTTCCCGTGGCAGAGAAGGGATACTGTTGTCCAACCAGCATAGAGTTTAGATCTTAATTACTGATATATTCGGCTCTTTGGAGCCATCAAAGATGTCATCCGTAGGGAAAGATTTGGGAGTGAGAATAAGGTTATTGAAGAAGTGATTCAAACTTGTACAAGTAGGGGACAGGTGTTCTTGTTTCTTGCTGGCGCAAGTATATTGAAAATAATGAAATTTGTGTAGAGGATTGATGTAATACATCCGTACAAATAGCCTATGAATATGTCCAAACAATTACATAATAAATTACAAGCAATAAAAATTGTGTTACACATTATTTCGGGAACCCTTGTACAAGACGCAGATTTATATTCCGAGATTTTCATTTCCTTGTTGACGATAAAAGAGATGGTTCTCTCTGCTAGTCCAAGAAGATTTTATTGTATTCACTAGCCAGAAATAGAATATACATATTCGTAAAGTTTATATTTGTTTTCCACTAAAATGTGTCGACAAATTCCGATTTTGTTTGCAAGCAAACAAATAATAGCAACTTTACGAACGTAAAATATCTCGCAAAGGCAGGTGTGGAGTGTTGCGGACTGTGGCAAACAAAAGCAAGTCAAAATCCGTTGTTAAGATTGGAAACACCCATTCGACAAAAATGTGCGCTTCATAGTAAATCTGTTGCTGAATACACAGAAAATATAAAGAGTGTGAAAGTGTGCATTTCAAGTACTCAAATACTCACTCTTCATCTAGGAAGAGTTCTCGAATTTAAAATGTTGGAAAATTAACAAATTGAACGCGTCAGTGGATTTGGCCTCCGCAAATGTTTCATACCTGGCGTATTCCTACTCACAATATCAACTTTAATGAGCACTGTTAATCGTCAGCACCACCACTTCAGCAGCACTGAGACCGTCGCTTTTCTGTTTCCCAAGGCTGTTTTGCCAGAAGGGATTTCATGTTCTTTCAACAACTTCCACACGAATACCAGTGTGAAATGAAATTCGCTTCAGTTCTTTTTTTTTTTTTTTTGTTATGAATTTTGTAATCTTTCGAAATGGAATTCCGTACAAATTTACACACCTCGCTTAGCTCACTTAAAATTAACAAGAAACGAAATGGATGCATAAAGTAACACTAAAGAGCGGTGGGGTCTTTCATCTTGTACCCTTCTAGGGTGGTCAAACTATGTAACTCCATGGTGCTATACTTTTCTTTGTTCGCAACTTCACGTATGTTACAGAAAATTATAACTATTATTAAGGTATATTACAATATTCTTTGCATTGTTATTTAAATGTCCACCCCAAATTCATTAAATTTATTGGCCACGCATAAGCTCAAATTTTCGCCTTGAAACATTATGTAATTGCTGCATTTAAACAATATTACGTAAATGATTTTGTTGGCATCGTTTCACAAAAAAAGTGAAAATGTTTTGTTAAAAGATGACTGTCTGGTGACAGCGTGCTTAGACAAATGAAACACATAGTGGCGTTGAAAAAAAGCCAATATATTGGATCTGTATTGTTTCGTTTGTCGGTTAATAAAACACTGTAATGATAAGAAGTGCACAACGGGACGACGTCACGTAACATTGTGGTCTTAAATTCTTCATTAATATAAATTTGATTTCTGTACTATCCTATATGGTCAAGGAGGAGAGCAATATTTTTGTATTTATTTGTAGTTTAACTGTAAACTTAGCATCTTATATTAATTAAACAGGGTCAGTTAAAAAGGAATTGGTAAAAGATTTTGACAAAATCATTCGAGGTCTACGTTGTGCTATTATCCCAGTATTTGTCTGGGCATAATAATGAAATGCATGGCATATCAGCACAGCTAGTTTTCAGAAGGAGGTAAGAACCAAATTTTTCAAGTTACCACATCATTTTTTTTCTAGTTATTCCCCAAAACCATCAATTTTCTTCTCTCTCCCCATTACGTGCCTCATGCCCATCCAGCGTCATTCACTTTCACATTACAAACTTAATAATACTTGGTAATGGGTACAAATGACAATTATCTCCCCCATTTTTACCAACTTTATTCCCCAGCGCCTTACTTTAGAGTACCCTCAGCCTACGTACCTACCCTAACCATTCAGTGCCCATCTCGGAGTTGGTCAGTCCTCCACACATTCTGTAGGCTTCAGAACACGGCAGGGTCCTCAATGCATTAGAGAATACTACGAATAAATTTAAAATTCATTACGTCGTAGGTATAAATTTAAATTTCAACTCCAGCGTCCTTTCAGGTTTTATTTGAGACAACAATTTTCATGCACATCTAAAAGGACAAGCAAATCACGTTTATCTAATAGTTTTTATTCAAACAAATGGAACAAGTCTTTCTGTACATAAAATTAAGCGGAATTTCGTAAAATTAATAAGCCCCTAAATTCTTTGTCCATACGATTTTGTGGAGTAGTTGTGAAGTACCCTTACCCTCTCTCTAAAAGCAGGAGGTTATTTAGGAAAGAAATCATCATAGGCCTTAACGCTGTCCGTGTGCAATATCAATCTCATAGACAGGAAATGTGGAACCAAAAGTGCAAGACAGATATTGCAAAAGACAAATTACATGCAGTATGTTTTGTTTGATTTTGTCAAGGAGGTGCAAATACTCCTCCCAGGAATAAAATTATTTGTACAGTAAATTACCGTGCTGTTTATGTCCATGTACCTTCTGTTGGATAGTATATTACTACAAGAAACGTATGTGAATACCATCCTTTCACTAATGACACAATTGAAATGACACCTCATATCTTTGTCTCTCTCTCTCCCCCCCCCCATGGAGCTTAGGCCCGTATTCCGGTCATAGCCTCCTAATAACACGTTGTTTTATTTACCCAATTTAAACTATAACATTATGATAATTATATCTTGATTGGTTTTGTTACTTCAAAAATTGTACCATCTTTTACCAATGTATGCATTGTATTACCTAACTGAACATGGCCACAAGAGTGGGCGAAAAATCTAGGTATTTATTGTATATAAAAATATTTCACTAGAGTGCACTGTGTTGGTATTGCTACTATATCGTATACAAACATAGCTAAATTCTGCACTGCATTGCAGGCTTATTTCTTTGTATGTCCGTTGGAGAAAATCGGGCTTCCACATCCAGGTATTATTTGTGGCACCTGCAGGAAACGTTCACCGGTTTCATGCCATATCTGCAAATCTGCATCATTCTCTTCGTTTACAAAGCAAAGTCGATACACTTTTAGCCTAATATCAACACGGAGCTGCTGTTTCAGCACTAAGGTACTCTACGTGATGATATTCATATATTCAGAGTAACGGGGCTTCTAGACCATTCTATAGGTCTTTGTGAGCATAGGAAAGAGACTTCAGATTCCGTAAAAGGCAGCGGATATCCTGATCGCCAGAGATCTGAGACTCCTCTTTATCCTCAAGAGAGACTGCGGTGACTGGATTTAGCGTGCTTAAAATAGAAGTTGGCTCAACTGAAGAAATGTTTCCAATTAAGGACATTCCCAAAACAAAGATGACCCTCTTTTTAGAAGTAACGTCTTGTAGCAGGGGAGATAGTTCCAACGTTTCCGATAAACCAGCTGCTTTCAACTTCAGGATTCATAAAGGAAGCTGACGTTTTTACGAAACGTTAAATAGAATTAAAATCTTTTATTGTACCTAATAATCCTTATACTTATAAATAATGCGGACATATAGCCTACTTTACAATTCAGCAATTTAACTAAATCACACCATAAATTAAACTGAAACCCCCTTATTATTAATATCAATTGCAAGCACTTAAATGTATAATTCACTTGTTTCATGATTTAAAATAAAAACAAAAAATTAAACAAAATACCTTATATAAATACAGATTTATCGTACTTATTAATTCTTCTTCAGGGCAGAATATGTGAGTAGGAGGATCATCCGAAACGTCGGCACTATCTACTAAACTGCACAACACATCACAGAAGGCCATAATCTTTACATTTCCCACCATGGTAATCTATAAACTCAGAGAGTTAGAACGATATTATGAGATTTCGCAACCAAGGCATGATGCAATTCTCAGCTTGCAACGTATTAAGCGCTTGTGGAATTAAATTACGGAAGAATTATAGCTCTTGATAACGAGGTGGTTAGTAGTGTTTCTTAGGGGAATTTAGTGTATCAAATCGGTCCAGAGACCCCAATTTACGTAACACTGGTTGGATACGACGGGAGAGCAAACAGTAAGGCAGCTTACTTTGTCGTAGAATTCTCTCCGAATTGCGCGACACCCCCACCCCCCCCCTTCCCTAGCAACTCTAAGTTTGTTCAATCGGATTCCCGTTAGCACAACCTTCCACTAAGGTTTTTGTTCTATCTCCTCTCACATTTTTGTTTCTTTTCTTTGCTTCTCTTTTTTTCTTTCCTTCTTGTTGTATCACTCCCTAAGGATCTCACGAATCCAATTATAGGACTACTGGCCACACAGTAATTAGTCCAATCTGGTCACTTGGAGAGCCTTTGAAGTGGCGTAAGGTGAGACAGATATAATGGAACACAGAAACTATCGGCTCACATTGTGACGTGAAGTAGCGTACCGTAAGGTAAAGCTGACTGTCAGAACGCCACGAAGGCATATGTGGAACTGCAAGTATAAGGTCCATTCTTTCTCATTCTCAACAACTAGACGGTTATGAGTGGTCAGATTCATTACGGCGCCACATTACAAGCAGGGAAAGAGTTCCAAATACCCACTGAATAAGAGGCTGGGTCGACCCTAAAGACTGTTTGGGCGTTCCAGAGAAGAGAAAATCCATTTTCCTCCATCGAAAATAGAACCTTCATTTCCCGATTGTGTATCCAGAGATCTAGTAATACATGTAGCAAGTGCAACATCTCTTCTTCATGTAGCGTAACGCACAGACTAGAAACGTGGGTAGTATATATAAAATTTTGAATGTTACTTAACTGAAATGTATTTCGATGTAAACATTCAATTATTTACATTAATAATTCAGCTAGCAAATATTTTATTAAATGCATTTTCATTCGTTATATGCGAAGAAATAGTAGCAACATGTGGAGAGAGTGTTGTAGAAATTAATTAGTAAAAAGGGAACGGTAACAAGTAAAAGATAGATCATAAAATAAGTATTAGACGAGGTAAGGAAACCTAAAAGCTGACTAAACCCAAAGAAATTTGTAAACATTAAGATGCATTATATAATAACATAGCTATTGAAAATAATCAGAATTACTTCAGACAATTTTATGTAGTGAAAGGACAACATAACAACTGGTAGAGTTAACCGGACGTGAACACGTGGATGAGAATTCCACGTGTAATAGCATAAAACGCAAATAATAAAGCAAATAACTTACTATTTTAATTAGAGACTTTTTTGACGTCTTACTAATTACTCACTTCTTGTAAATTTGATCATATCTTTCTCGAGAAAGATGTCAATATTGTATCAGAAATTCCTGTTACAGTTCCTACGTGTCTGAGTGAAGCGAATTCATGGCGTGTGCGAAATTATCGCTACTGTAGCAAGTACACTGAGGGCATTAAGAGCTTGTATAGAAATAGTGCAACTTTTTTTGGCGTATTCGCAAAATTGCAAAAAACTACTATCAGCTTGATTATGTCTGTCTATCCGTCCGTCCGAATAGAAAAATCAGCTCCCACTGGACGAATTTATATTGAATTTGATCTTTGAGATTTTTTTTTCAGAGTCTCTCAAGAAAATTCAAATTTCATTATAATCTGAGAAGAGTAACGGGTACCTTACGTGAAGACCTATGTACATTTATGATAATGTCTTTTTGAATTATTCTTAGAATGAGAAATGATTCAGAAAGAGCTTTGGGAGAAAATCAAAATACATTTTATGTTCAATAACTCTTTTTCCGAAAATCGTACCATTTATGTGATAACGTGGAAAAATATCGTAGGCCTTAGAGTCCACAGGTGACAAAATGGCGCATGCGCATTTCATACTGGATAATTAAGGCCATAAAGGAACACTCAAGAGTATGTAATACTTATTGCTTCTCTATGGCAAAAATGGTTACGCTACCGTGCCTCAATGTTACGTTACGGGTACTTTGCCTGTATTGTTAAACAGAAACATTCTTTGTGTTTAATAACAATTTGTACGCCGATTAGGTTAGAACAAATTACCAGTAGTTCAGTACAGCAAGAAACAAAGAATATCTGTGCCAATAAAAATGTCTACAGTCAAATTCTATGAGACACGTCTATCGGTCATGAATCTCTTTCACCACGTTAACCAATGTTATGACTTGTTCACTAACAGATAGTTAGACACACATACATAACCGTTCGTGTTTCTGAAGCCATTGTTGCGAAGTTAAACAGAAACTTTACCATGAAAATAACGCAAGGGGAAGAGAATAATAAAATTCTATCTAAATCCGTTATAAATGTTGTAAAAAAAGTAACGGCATAATACCATAAATTCCAACATCTTAATATGTAGGCAAATCCGCTCTCATGATGGTAACTCAATTTATGACTGTCACAATGACAATAACTGTAATGGCGTCAGTCAAAGAGAATGACAGCCACACCCTCTGTGCCCGTAAGGAGTAAACATGAATTTAGGTTATTTCAGAAATCTATTGTATTAGTTACTGTCCCTTCATTAAATTCTGAGGATATGTGGTTTTGAGTACATAATAGATAGTTATAAATCTAATTACGAATTGTGTAACATATAAAGTTGATAATGGGGCGGAATGAAAGCGAGACTTCTTCTAAGACAGGTGGCTGTAATGCAGTCCTCTAACTTTGAAACACAGTCCAAGGCGTCCATTTATTGACCAGACATTGCTATGTGTGAGTCACATAATCTTTTTAGGCCCACCATGCATGACACTGAGCAGTGAACACAAAGTAGACTTATAATGCACTTAGTCAGGAGCATAGAGATAAGCAATTGTGTTCAAAAAGAGAATATAAGACCAACAGAAAGAAAAAATAAAAATAAAAATATATGTAGAGCGGAGGGCGTGTGCTTCATCCACTTGTCTTCCTCCAACTCAGATTATTTCTGGAGTAAACATTTACAGATAAATATGACGTACACTTTATCGTCTTTTGTTGAACAGGATGTAGGTCTTGTTTATTAGTTTGTTTGCTACAGAAAACTTGGAATGATCAATAAGTTATTACTTCTAGGTTTTTCATACTGATGGTAGGATGTTGATGTCATACGTGAACATTTACCTGCATGTATGAAAATTGGTACTAATTTTCCTTACTTTTCTAACATATTAGGAAAAGGCTTGGTGATAAAATCTACCCACTACACATGCGTGTGGGATTAATAAGAGGGAATTACCTTCACTGCACTCTTATAATTAATGAAAAACACATTGTCTAGATTTCCTTGTTCATTTTACATAAAAAGTCAAAATTTTCAATGGCTTGTATATGTGACGCAGAAAATATTTCCGTTACTTTTGTACACAATGCCTGGACGATATGAGATTCCAATCCCTATAGAGGCAAGAAATATTGTACTTTTTCCAAAACGTCTAAATGTTCTTTGGCGCACCTCAGCTACCTCTTCAGTGGATAGTGGGGTTCTTTCCGGGTTGAACCAGAAGGGGGGTGAAGATGGCTAGCCACATCCACCGAATGTCCAGGTTCAGAATGCCTTCATGGTGTGGGCAGGGACAACGTTTAGCTTTACGGCTTTATTAATCACCACGACGTGTCTAGCAGACGTCGATAAGACCTAACAGCGTATATTGACACCACGTTTAGCCATAGTTCATTTTAGTATTCCCGTAGACAGCTTCGGGAAATTTTTCAACTTCCGGTGGTCTCAACTGCTCTCCTAAAATCAGGCCACACAGTGTGTGTGGCAAAGACTGCTAAGGCTGCAGTCCTGGGATCACTTTAGCGCCGCAAAATATAAAACTACTTTGTAGAATACACAATGAAGAGACAAGATGAAGATACAGTAGTAACTGTGCTCAATATGCTGGCGTATGGAGGAAGCGGAATTATAGCTGCACTCATTTTTAACTCAGGGTCCGGAAGGGGCAAGAGGCTAACTTCACACCACCGCCAATTCAATCCTAAGAAAACATTCCCCAGTAGGTGTTGAATATAAGGTTCTTGGTGGGCCCCAAAGCTTGTCTGGAGGTTCCGGAGAAGGAAAATTGCTCTTTTATCAGCCGTGAATCGAATAAATTTTCCTTAGATTTTTAACACAATACGTTGAAAACAGTGTGTGTGATAGTTGGCATTTCGAAGAAACGTGTCATTACTCCATGTTCAATCACTTTCGCTATAATAATGAACTGTATGAGATAAGGGGTGCAAAAATCCCGGGCTCCAGGTCACGCGGCAGAATAAATATTTACGGCATTGCCTAACATCTGTGAGTCTTAAGTGTTGAATTTACTCCTTATCACCGTCCTGTGGCACCTAGAATTTTATGTGGGCTGCTAGAGTTTTGTTCACCTCTGTACTAAACTATTACATTCCGAAGTGCACTGTCGACACAGGACAAATTAAGAGGCTAGGAAGTGATGTCATATTGTAATATTATACATGAACTGTATAATTAATACTTAATACACAAGGCAGACTAATAATTTCAAGGTGCAGAGGTATACACGAAACGATGGTAGTTATAAAGGAGTTCGGAAAGCTCTATTATTGTTTGGAAAGCGAAGTTTCGCTGAAGGCCAATTTTTATGCTCGCCATTAAGCCAGATGATCACAGTCCAGGAGTCAATTTCCTACTCCAATACAGTCTGTTTCAATATTACACTACTCACATTTACGCTGAGGCCGCTAATTTGCCCTCTTCCCTTCGTATAATTCAAATTTGGACACTGTCTTAACCCTATTTGGTGAAAAGTACCAGTTATGAAGCTAGGAATATTGTCAATGAGATAACGAGAAGTTAATGAGTCAGTGTTGGATTCGAACCCTATATTTTAAGACAAAAGTTAAAGCAATCCCATTACAGGCCTGGAAAGGCCCTGCGGGTTCCAGGAGTTTAGGGCTCCCACATTTCAAAACAATCAGCACATAAAGGTGGTTAGGTTGTCAGCCCTACGCAACGGCCTACTTTACCATTAGGAAATATTCCTGGTACTCATTTCTGTTAGAGGTTGAGTAAACCCCAGCGCCGTAGTGCGACCTAAAGTTTTATGTCAAAGAAAAATTCCACTGACACCATCGGGAATCGAACTCGCTACCTTCCAGTTTGTAGAATAATGCCTCAACCAACTGCGCCACCGCGTACCCCATTTTAAGACAAAAAGGCCGGTAAATTTGTTACTCACTTTATGATAGATATGGCTTCAGGAGCCTTGTCCTGAACTAAACCCGTATGCTACTTGAAATGGGGGCAGTTTTTATGAAGTGACAGTGAGCGGGAGGCAATGCAACACTACTGTGGCATCCTGAAGAACCTATGCTCTGGAGACGCCCAGATCCACACAACTGCTTTCCGTCGCATGTGATTTATATCTAACCGCACAATGAGACGGGCTTTCACCACGTAATAACAGTTACGACAGACGGTCTGCTGTTTCCGTTTACGGAGAAGAAATTCTGTTATGGATATTACAGTTGGAACATAAGAACTTTAGGTTTTCTTTTGTTGTGTAGAATTTCTAAGGTGAAATATGAACATAGCCTACACGTACAAATATACTGCTCTCTTCTATAGTCTATACTTTTGTGTTACTGAAGCAGCAGATTTTTTAAGACACACGTTGTCCCTCTACTCTTACAATAAAACCAACTAGATGCACTAATTTCTCAAATTTATTTTTGGAATAAAACTCATGTTTCGGACAGTTCCTCTGCCCATCATCAGGAGTTCTACACTGTACACACAGAAATGGTATATGTCAGCAAAACCTTTATGACTTATGCCATTGCTGTGTGTAAAGTGAAAAACTCCGGATGATGGACTGAGGAACTGTCCGAAACATGTAGAGTTTCATTCCAAAAACAAATTTGAGAAATTATTGCATCTAGTTGGTTTTATTATAAGAATTTATCACGATGCACGGCCATCTAAACGTCAAATTTGTCGCTCGTCTACTTACAAAATTTTCCCGTCTTTTACAAAACCCGTTGAACCATTATCGTTTGTAACACAGCCCTTCACTGGTCCTTATTCTGAGCAAGAAAAATCGACATCCAGTCTCATTAACACTTTGTTTACTGACTAGATATAAAGTGTGCCCAGAATTGATCTTTTTTTTTTAATTTCTCGGTGGTATAGATTAATAGTCTTACCACGTTTCTATTTGTTCTGTGAATTTCCCTTGACACAAAATTATCATTACGCAATGAGTATATTGCTTTGTATGCTATGGGTTTTAAAATCTAACTGGACCATATTGTGCCCATGTTAAAAAAATTGTCTCAAATACGTGTTTTGCCAAAAGTTAAATATATATCGTCTAACACATAAGAATTTCAAGAATGTCGATACTAGCTCCTTTGCAGGACAGCTGAATGAGTAATGAGCTCAGATTGTCACTTGTTGGTAGCCCTCATTATTGGAATTGTGACTCATGATTGTTTCTGTTTTTTTGAGGATAAAAAAAAAGAAATGTACACAAACCTGTGGACGACAAATGTCGCTTATGCCAGACCGATTTTCCATGCAACAATGGCAAGGGATCGGTTCTTCCACATTCTACATGTCAGTAATTTCTATAACAAACTACAAGCAATCAACGGAGATCAATCGACAAATTAACACCAATCAGAGACGTATTTTAAAACATAGTCAGCAGATTTGAAATGGCATTCGCAACAAATAAACAGATAAATTTTGACGAACGGTTAGCAGTGTTTAGAAATAAATATCCATAACATATGGGAAAGTGTGCGATCAAAATCTTGGTTGCTGTTTATGCAAAGAGATGTTATGCCTACAAAATGCAAGTATACACAGGCTTGTTCGATGGAGCAAGGGAGAAGAAGCAGGGCCTTCGATTTGTCAAATATATGGTCTGTCACATGTATGGAACCAGAAGAGGTGATACCACTGTTGATTTCTGTACAAGTTTTGAACGACTAAATTTCCTTTTGACTAAGAATGCAACATGGGTTGTCACACTAACAAAGAACGAGCTTGAAAGTTCAGCGCTATTTCTCAGTGGAAAACAAAGACAGGTAAATTCTTCTACCGGAATATTTGGTTTTACAAATGAACTAAAAAGGATACATTATATACAGCACGAATCAAGGCTGTCATTCTCCTTTCATCAAACCTTCATGAAGACAAACACTTAGATGAGAAAAATATCGCAAACCTGAAATCATCAAACACTATAATGCCACCTCAATTTTTTTTTTAACTTTCTGGAAAATCTTTTGAGGGAATACCCTTGCACGAGATCAACAAGGCACTGACCTATGAAATTGTTCCTAAGTTTTATGGTTGTTGCTTGTGTAAATGCATTTATAGTATGAATGCTGAATTATCCTTTGGACAACAAAAAAATATATGAACGTATAATCGAAGGTGTCTGTATCTTCTTTCTCTGGGAGAAGAAATGGTAAAACAAGGTATAAGAAAAAGGGTTGATAGTGGAAACTGCGACAGACACAGTCGCAGGGTCATGGAAGTAATGGCTGTCTCTAGAAAACAAATAACTTCCCTTACAACTGCGAAGAAAGGGCGAGGAAGACGACATGGCAGGTGTTTTGTTTGTCCAACTGCTAAGGACAGAAGAACGGACTGGAAATGTTGCCAGTGCTCAGAATGAGTGTTCAAGGACCACACTGTAAAGTTAATTCAAATAAAACGTGAAAATTGTCAGGATCAGTAAAAAATACAGACAAATTTAATTCACATTTCTGTTCTAAATTATATTTTCTTGCCCACAAAAGATTTATGTATTTCACTTTATATAGTTGCATGAGAAATGAACAACATGAATAACAGCAATTTTTTGTCTTTAATTGAGTCAATGAAACAAACTTAAGAATAAAAATGTTGAGAAAAATATTTCAAAAAGTATAGGTATAAATGTACCCAGTAGAGTACAGGTAGGAAGCTTTTCGTTCCATAATCCAAGAGTGAAAACTGATTAATATAGTATATCCAAGCTCTCCTTCAATTCGGGTTTTCTGACTAAATTCCATATGCAGTTCTTATTTCTCACAATAATGCTTTAAGTTTTCCGCTTATCCTTCTTGATTTCCTCAGCTTTAGACAGACAATATCAAGAGAAGTGCAGAAATTATGAAATGTGTCATTATGAAGCCATAATACAAGAGCTCGATCCTTTCACGTTGCAGGAATGTCATGAATTTTGAATGTAGAAAGGTGATGTAAAATTAACGTCTTCAGACAGACAATTCTGCGAAGAGCTTAGAACATGTAAACACTTCCACAAGTACAGACAGGACAAAGGTAGTTGGATATTGCAGGCCAGAGACTAGGTACCAAATACTTTGGTGAGTAGGTACGACGATTTCTAAGAAATTTCGGTCACCACCTTCAAGTAAAAGTAAAGGTACAGTTTTATATATATATATAAGGATAGAAGAATATTTTCACTAATTCTTAACGTCAGGACTCGATAAATAGTAGCAGTCAGACTCACGCTTTGGCCACTTTAACCCCGAAGAAAGAACTCCAGTTATTCAATGTAGGTTATAGAAGGGTGACTGGATCTCAGAGCAGGCTTAGGCGTCGCCAGAGAAGTGAAAAGGCTCTTGCTGACAACGCAGTACTGACGGTGTTATCCCTACATCTTCAAGCAGAAACGCAATCCTAAAATTCCCCGCCATTAGAACTGCATGTCTCACTATCCCTTATTGATTTTTACAAGACACAATTTCTCGGTCTATACCTCCACTGCGTGATGTCAAATGTAAATCGAAACCTCGAAATTATCTGAAATATTATGAGTTATTACGGGGGAGCTGATAAAGCTTTAGCCCGACCAGGAAGGAAACAAGCTACAGCGACCAAACTCGGGATTTATTAGACATAATCCCCATGACGCTCAATAAACCTCTTAGCCCGTTGCTCTAACTTTTGCAAGCCACTCAAAAAAATTCAGAAATTTGTCCGTCCAACCAAGTCTCGGCGGCAGCAATGACCTCCGCGTCGGACGAAAATGGAGACATTTAAATTTTTTTTCAGTCCAAGGAACAGGAGGTAGTCCGACGGGGCCAGATCCGGGTGGGTGATCAAGACACTGGAAGTTGGAAGTCCAGGTGTGCCAGTTTCTTCTGGGACGCAAGTGCCCGGTGAGCCGGGGCATTTTCGTGCAAGAACAAGACCCCTTTGGTGAATTTCTCGCGGCGTTTTTCCTTCAAAATGTCCTTCAATTGCACCAGCAGAGGTAAGTAATACTCCGCGTTGAGAGTTTGGACCTTTGGAACATAATGAGGAGGACGCCGTCTTGATTCCAAAAAATCGAGGCGAGGATTTTTCCAGCAGATTTTTGCACTCGGAATTTTTTGGGTTGGGTGAGCCGCTATGCAACCACTCCATTGATTGTTACTTTGTCTCCGGGTCGTAGTGATATAACCAGGTTTCGTACATAGTCATCAATAGCGACAGTAAATCATTTGAATCGCGCCGAAAAGAATTCCAAAATTTGCTCAGACTACAGGCACCGTTAACGTTTTTGATCCGCGTTCAGGCATTTCGGGACCCACTTCGCGGAGAGCTTCCGCGTGTCCAGATCTTCATGAATGATGGACCCAACCCGCTCACGTGAGATGCCCAGTTTCTCAGCTATTGTTTAGCTGAAATCCGGCGGTCTTCCAAATTTAGCTCGTGAATTTGAACAATAATCTCCGGGGTGGTCACTGCTTTGTGTCGTCCAGGACGAGGCGCATCACAGATGGAAAAATCACCACGTTTAAACTGGGCCACCCAGTTTTTGACGGTGACATACGTTGGTGCATTTTCCCCTAATGTTTCTGTCAGAACGGCGTGAAAAAAAACCTTGATGACAGTACGCGTCTCCGTGTTGTTGAAATGGCGCGCGTCGCCTAACATGCTTCATTTCAGCCTTTGTAACAAGAAAATACTTGCAATTCGCCACATGAACATGCCCCTATTTCCAACGACACTATCTATTCCATCCTACGATATCGGGAAGTAGGTCGGGCTAAGGACTTATCAGCATCCCCTCGTATCAGTACTGGAATGAGTTCGGTTACTCTTCTCGGTACGTTATATGTGGGTTTAATCAACGTCCGAATTTACAACCTACAAATAAACGACTCCCTTCACATTTGTAGACTTAGTATATTTGTTAACATTACCGCACAAATGTCACGTGTCCAACCAAGGTATTCGTGCCTCTAAGTCGTCTGTTTCTTCTACTGCTCGAATACTGAGTTCTTGATTTCGGAACCCACAGGTTCGTGCAAGAATATCTGCAGTATTTCTGTGTGAGTGTTCCTCTGTGTAGAGATTCCGGCCATACGACAGGCCTAATTCTAGTCTAAGACCTACGACTAAATATTTAAGAACCCCAGAAAATGGGAGTTTTACATTGACGAGTTTAATTGCAATCAAATCAAAATATTGTACAAAAGGACAATTTTGTACACTTTAAAGGAAATGTCTGAAATCGACTGCACGGGAGAAGTACATGAATTCAGAACAATATGCTTCAGTACATGCACCGTCGCTGAACTATAACGAAGCAGTACATAATCTGAAGGTTCAGTTAAGGTCGATTTGTAAGAATTTTCAATACTTTTGGGCAGAAGAGTATAGAAGTAAATATCCTGGATGTATTCCTCAGCTTTATGTACGGCTGGTTATTTGCTGTTGTACATAATTTATTGTTATAACTGAGTGTTCTATTTAATTCCTGTAAATGGAATACGGCTGGGCTAAAAACTTCCTGGGAGATAATTAACTGAAGATATATTAACTTCTACACAACAAAATTGTGTGCGTAGTGCCTGATGGAATTCCCGTTATGACGAATTTTGGTGTGGGGACAACAAATGAGAAACTAGGGAGTATAACTCACAGTTTTTATTGCACAAATATAATAAATTTCATTCACGTGTTTGGCAAAGTAATCATACCAGATCATATTTTAAAGAAAACAGTGTCAATCGCTAATACATTCGTGCCCTAGCAATATGGCTATTATAGAAAGTGTGCTTCCTTCGTCCCTATATCAGCAACGAATGTGAAGATGTCAGGTTATATTGCAGTTTGTTGAATATGGCGGTAAATGTGAGAGACTTTTATGATTTGACGACGAATTTATCTTGCTTTTGTCAATAATATAATGAGATGTTAGAGACAAACCGAATAAGGAATGGTAAAGGGTTGTCGAATTTTTAGTTGGCATTTCAAAACATCTAAATGAGTCAAATATTCAACTATTTAAAAAAAATGAATAAAATTATATCATGGAAACATAAAAGCTCAAAAGTTACAACTTCGTTTCTGTGAAATGCAAATCTAAAGTTAAAAGTAATATATTTAGAACTTCGTGAATTGTTTAAATCGGTAACACAAATCGTACAGTTTAGCTGCTACTAAGAAAATAATAGATTGATGAGAACCGAATATTAAAATGTGTTTCAATTTTTTTTTTTTTTTGAAATTTTGAAATAAAACTTGCAATATTTACTGCATCATATAATATTGACATCATTCAAGTGGACAAAACTACACAAAAGGAAATAATAACATTCCAATGCGATTTAGTCCTAGAACAAAATCTATTGGAGGTGGAGTTAATGATTCTATACCCTATCAAAACTTCACAAAATTATTTAATGTGCGGTTCTTATAAAGAAAGCAACTACATGCACTAATTTCTCATATTTATTTTTGGAATAAAACTCTACATGTTTCGGACAGTTCCTCCGTCCATCATCAGGAGTTTTTCACTTTATACACAGCAATGGTATAAGTCATAAAGGTTTTGCTGACGTATACCATGTCTGTGTGTACAGTGAAAAAATCCTGATGATGGACAGAGGAACTGTCCAAAACATGTAGAGTTATATCCCAAAAAATGTTGAGAAATTAGCGCATCTAGTTGGTTTTACTGTAAGAATTTATCACGATGCACTGTCACCTGAACGCCAAATTAATGTGCGATGTTAGGTAGCACATAATTTGTATGCAATTTTTGGCTGTCACGAATGAAACTAGAAGCTCTGTGAATCACGGGACACGTGTACTGCACGTCTGCCTTCAAGAGTGAGTATGGCGTCAGTGCAGAAATGTAAGTCAGACATTAGTAAGGTAATTTCATATTAAGATGAAAATTTCCTGTAGATTAGATGGGAGATATTCTAATATTATATTATTGAGTTTTACGTCAGATTTCTTTTAAATTAATATTTGGGCATAATAATATTTATTTTATTTATGGCATTCATGTTATCATGGTATTTTTATAGAAGTATATTTATTTTTAAAATTGTATGCCTCTCCTCCTACTTCTTAGACTACTGCGCCTCGCATGGCACAGAACTTTCATATAGCTATCCAGGATATTGACAAAAAGTTGCTAGATAAATTAATTACAGGATTAAACGTAGGCATCAAAAGATAGAAACGTTAAAGCCAGGAAGTATTAGTATGTTTCCGCACACAGCGCAAATGTGACTTTTCCCTCTTGCAAAATTGATAATTTGGTCAAAAATACAGAATTATTCTCCATTTCTAAAAATGACGATTTCAGCCATCGCGAGGTCTAATGCGTGGCTCTGCGGCATCTCGCCTGCTGGGTTTGTGGGTTCGAATCCCGCCGGAAGCATGGTCTTGTTTCTATTGTGATTGTTGTGTGTTATCAGGTGAAGATCTCTGCGTGTAGTTGATCACCTGTCCAGAGGATACCTACCGAGTGTGGTATGTCCATTGAGTGTGATCGCAAAGCCCCGTAAGGGGACTCCATGTGCGGGAATTGGGTCGAAGAGCTACAGAAATATATATATATATATATATATATATATATATATATATATATGTGTGTGTGTGTGTGAATGGAAGAAACTTCAACTTTCATTACTAGTAACGTCTTCATTAATTTGATACAAAGTAGTAATATTTAAACACCGCATTTGAAATATTAATTTAAAGACGCCATAAATGTAATTCGTTCAGGAGTACATAATTTTTTACTTATTTTAGGAGAAAATTAATGTATGTTGGAAGAGCATTAACACAAACAGGAGTGTAATAAATAAAAATTAAAGCGCAAATTTAAAAGTGATATTTATTTAGGACAAATGTATCAAAATTTATTCGATCAGCTGTATGAATTTTCTTGATAAAAATTGTAGCACTTCAAAAATTCATGTAAATTTAATTTCGAATTCCAATAACTGGGGACTGTTTACGACATAAAAATATCCTGTGGCAAAACCAACAGTCAATCAAAGTGATGTATGTGCACCGTTACACACGGTACTCTAGTGGAGCGATCTGATTTATTCAAAAGTGCTGGGCTTTGGTCGAATGTGTATATTGTAAAGAACCTCCACTTAGCGAGATTAGTTCACTTACGAAGAAAAATAAAACGTCTTCAGTGCCACAAAGTAACAAGAAGAATGAAGCCAACTGAACGAGTCTGAATTCTACACGGTGCCAAACTGTGCGGTGTTATGGGGCAAAATGAATAGTAACCTATGAGCAGAGCCATAAGTGTCACCAAACTGGAAGAGTTTATGTAAATGGAAACCTCAAGTCTGCCTTGAAATTATTGACGAAAACAACGCGCCATTTATTTGTCTGTCCTCTGTGATAATTCCACTTACCCCATTCTTGTATATTTTTATATCGCTGCAAACAAGTACGCAAATTATTACAGTAAAATCGTTGTGTGTTTTGGATTTCTAATAAAAAACTTTTCAGCATAAAAGTCTTTCAAACGAATTGTTAGCTACAGCGAATTTTGCACACTGGACAATCGTAGGAAAATTACGCATCCTAAGTCCACCCGACGTGAGAGGAAGACAGACGGATTCTGCCATCTGCCTGTGCTTACTCTATGATAAATTGCTGTACGACACACACACACACACACACACACATATATACATACATACATACAAACATACATATACATACATATATACAAACATGCATACATATATTCATACATACATACATACATACATATACATACATACATACATACAAACATACATATACATACATATATACAAACATGCATACATATATTCATACATACATACAAACATACATACATACATATACATACATACATACATACAAACATACATATACATACATATATACAAACATGCATACATATATTCATACATACATACAAACATACATACATACATATACACACATACATACATACATACATACAAACATACATACATACATATACATACATACACACCCACATACATACATACATGCATACATACATACATACAAACATGCATACATACACACATACATACATACATACATACATATACATACATACATACAAACATACATATACATACATACATACACACATATACATTCATACATACATACATACATGCATACATACATACATACATACATACATACATACATACATACACATGCATACATACGCACATAAGTAAATACATACATACATAAGTAAATACATACATACATAAATAAATACGTACATACATACACCCACATACATACATACATATATATCTGCATACATACATAAATACATACATACATACATACATAAAAACACACATACACACCCTTTTAACCCCTAACATAAAATAAGCTTCACTACTATTCAACTAGTTTAGAAGTCGCATTACAAAAAACTATTACATTATTAAAGGATTCTTAGACCGGTTAAAGATATAGTTACAATTTCAAAAATGGCATAGCGGACAAAAAATTGTCTTATGGGATTGAAAAATAACGATTTTAAAGAATGGGCTCGTAGAAGATTTCAAGTGCGCGTTTTATTACTACCGTATTCTTAGAAGGGCTAATACATAAAATGCAACCATTTTTCATGTTAATAAGAAGGTGGTCGATAATTTTAAAGGGCACGCCTTACACAGAGGCCACTAGACAGTTCGAGTGTCCGAAATTCATTACAATCAGTCTAGCTGCTATATTTATTACTGGCAAGAAATTACTCTGTATGAAGTTATGAACGAATTCTGTTAAAAGGAGCATAAGCGCATTAAAGTGTTTTATAGCACCAAGCGTTTGACAGATAATTTCACTTTTACTGCCTGATAAACAAGCATCGGGGCCTGTCAGTAGCGTGAGATCAATAGACTCGTTGCGGGGACAATTTTAGGAATTGTAAATCTTTTAATAGACCTTCTGTCGCACCTTTGGAGAAACTAAATGCAAAGAAGCTAAGCAATAAAAGAGGTGAAGCTGGGGAGAGAGTGACCAGTGTGTGGATCAAGGAAAGAGGAAATTTGACGGCTCTGGCTTTTCCTTGGCAGCGTCCGCTCTTTGTTTTCGGTACATATTGGTCTGATAACTAGAACAACTTCACGCTCAAGTGCAATTCCTCGGTGGGGATCGTACCCATTCCCTGTTTATCAAATTGTTCATTCATAAAACCAATGACATTTGCAGCCACTGTCTTGGTAGGGCGCTGTCTCTGACGTCAGGAAGAGTCTGTCTTCTTTGGAAGACTTAGGGTGTCATTCTTTACCTCATAGGCAACACCTATTGACTTCATTATAAAAACCCATCAGCTAAAGTTGTTTACGGAAAAAAGTCGCTCTTTTTCCATATCTTTCACAATTCCCCCTCGCCTAGAAACACAGTAGAATTTGTTTAGAGAAGAATAAATATTTCACCGATATTCTCCCTTATATGTCAACGTAGGACAACACAGATCAGAGCTGGTAAAATTTTCGACATCGAGTAAGCACATACGTACAGTGTTAAATTCTGAGTGCGTTAACTGCATCCCATGCCCCTTCCTCCCCACAGTCTAATACTAATTTTCTGGGAGATTTGAGAAGTGTTGGCATATTTCCCTCAGCGATAATGTTTTCTTTTCACCACAGAGTTATACTCTAGCCGACACGACTAACCTGCACTTAACATATAAACACAAACCATATACTGCTTTAATTAGTTTACCAGAAGCCGCAGTGTTTCTTCTGTTCATTTTTCACTGCCGTTATTTACACCCATATTTATATACATATTATTCATTTCCATTGCTCCATAATGTAAATATTTATTGAAATTGGTTACAGGAACTATTTTCTAATTTATCCTTGTACACCTTGTATATACTGTCTGTGCAATAAGTCTTTTAAAAAAGTTTTAAAAAAAAGTTTTCTTTACGCTTAGGTATCCGTTCTGTGCGATAAGACGACACGCCACTTGGTGAATGTTTCACGACGCGTTCTGACCGTTGCAGATGGGACAGCCAAGTTGCCTGAAAAGGTCAGAAACCAATCGCTCAGTAACGGAAAATTTTTACTCTTGAAAGCGATAAAACTACTTGGTCTCGAAAGGCCTAGAAAGAATTACCCAAGAGACGCGACGTCATCTAAGCTACGGCGCTGCCAGAGCCTTTACACGCTGTGTTTGCGTTGCTGAAGAACGGTTCTGTTCAATTTGGTCGTAAGTGTCATCCGTGTCTTTATCAGAACAGATTTATAGGAGAACAGGCATAAGCAGAGTTTCAAAATGTGTACAATGTTTCGGCCCATATTTTTCATCCATATTGACGGCGAGCAAACGTAACTAAAGACGCAGTAAAGATAAGACAGTGTAAGGAAAGTCAAATACATTGGTCCAATATCTAAACCGTAAGACAGTTACGCTTATCATCGATCGGCTCATACCAGCAAATGACTTGGAAAGTTCAGACCAAACTACGTATGTGACAGTAGGGGAACTCTCCCTAAATATATGTCACAGCATGAATGGCATATACGTATCCGACCTTTCGTCCTACATTTCTTCACAGCTTCTGTTTCTGTTACCTACAAACAATCTCAATTCAACGCACGGGATAGAAGTGCTGGTTAATTATACAGAAAAAATGTCCGTCTTGGAGAGCAAACACACATCCTCTGTATTTAAATTTTCCCGCATTTTAAAGCATAGTAATTTTCATGAACACATTAACAAGCAACTGTATCTTATCCTGCACCTATTCTAGATCGTTTTCAATAGTATCTTTCCATCTATGCCTTGGTTTTGCAAGCGGTCTCATTCATATAATGTTTCTAACAAAGGCCAACGAGGACTGTGAATTAGGTATATACACGTATGCTTTATGCAATTTTACCACAGCTTCATAGGTATATAAAAAATTGCATGGCACCTTTCTATTTGAATTGGCAACTGAGTGTGTCCAACAAATTGAAAACAAAAATCGAAGTTTCATGTATTATGTTTCGAATTATTAATAATGTTAGTTGATACCATCTCTACAGTTTATTGACTACGTGGGAATCAAGTATGATAAATCTGCAATGGCAGAAATTTTCTCATGAGACAACTAGTCTGCAGGAGTCTCTCCATAGATCCGTCTGTACCGCAGTAGAAACATAATTAGCCACCCATGGTTGAAGGAAACATCGGACCTGAAAGATGTTTATAAACTTGGCAAGATGTACGGGCTTATGTAAATTAACAGACAGATTAAGTTTATGCCAATGTGGACCTAGAAACAAATTAACAATTCTCAGTGAATGAACTGGTCTGAGTGATTTGTGTATAAAACTATGCATTATACAAGACGTTGGTAGCAAAGAACTGAAATCTACAAATCTAACCAGAACACTAGAATAGTGAAGCTGTATAATCTTACGGGTTTTCCAACACATTGTAGCTGCAGATAATGGCCACAATACTGTCACAAAATACGGGCTTGGCGCCTAGGCTAAAGTTGACAGTGTTCTCTATTAAGGACGCCGACGCCGAATGTTCTGTCGGCGCCATTAGACAGATGAGGTTCACACTGCATTCTGTTGCCTGCCAACAACAGTAGCTTTATAACTGCAAGAATACATTTGTGTCATTGTTCCCACAGCTGTCATTGGCCGTAATGCGGGATTAGATAAAATACAGCCTATTAATGGAATTCAATTATACAGGCCATGAATAAAGCATTTCTTGGCACAATGATTAATGCTTCAGATCTACAGAAAAACCTAACCTGGCTATATCGTTGTTCCAAGGAATTGCTGCTCACACTAAAAATGAAATATGATCTACTGTATTTCTACGTTACTTGTGTATTTTATGCGTCGGGGCGGAAGATTTTTTGGACTTGGGTCCGTCTGTCCAGCCGTCCGACATTGCTGTTCTTTAACAGATTCATACTACATTGTCTGTTGTTATATCTCAGTGACAGAGAACACTAATTTTAAAAAATAAACCGGAAATTTGATAGTATCTGCTTCTACTGATTAAAATTTTTGAACTACTGCCTGATCAGAAACCGAAATTATGCTACTATGTACACCCCGGATTTAAGGCGAATGCTCATGAAATAGTAATACCTAACACGTGGGCTGAGATAAGGTAGTCGGTATAGAGACTGGTTACGGGATGGAAGGGTCGGGGTTTGAAACCAGTTGATGGCGAAATTTTTCACAGCCGTCCAGACGGGTCCTAGGTTCCACCTAGCCTGCTGTACAGTGGGTACCGCCCCTCTTCCCCGGGGGTAAAGCGGTCACAGCGTGGAGTTGTCGACCCACCCTCATCTAGTGTCGGGGTTAAAGAAAGTGTAAAGAGGTACCTCTACTAACACTCCGAGCCTTCATGGCCTCTTCTAGGGTAAATACCAAATATGAGTTACTCAATTATTACACCAACTACTGCACATATATAAAATTTACACATTAAAACATTAAAAACGCTCCAACATGTGTCGGTCCTAAGACCACCCTCAGCGAGCCATATCTTCCTTGCTAAAGTCACACTATAAATAGTTACATATTAATTTCGCTGTACCAGTTGGGTATTGTGGCATCATGCCTGTAATACAAATTATACCAAGTAAGTATCGTAAAAATGAATATTAGAATAATTTTGTACACAAACATTTAGGCTTGTTGGACTGATTTGAACGCCATCAGATTCAGAATAAACCAAGAAATTAAGTTCCTGTATCGCAAGAAACAACATCTCAATCAACGGCTGTACTACCTACATCTTGAAGGCGCACATCAATGTAACGGTATGTGGCAGCATGTATAAGAATATATAGACGAACAAATAAGCAGGCTCATGGACAATCTGTAATAGCATAAATCTCACATCAGTCCAACAAGCCTAATTGTTTGTGTACAAAATTATTCTAATATTTATTTTGACGATACTTACTTGGTATAATTTATATTACAGGCATGCTGCCACAACACACAACTGATACAGCGAAATTAATATGTCACTATTTCTAGCTCCCTGATGATGGTCTTAGGACCGAAACATATCGGAGCGTTTTTAATGTTTTAATGTGTAAATTTTATAAATTTTATATATGTGCAGTTGTTGGTGTAATAATTGAGTAACTCGACAACCTGCACGGTGTAACAATGAAAATACCAAATATGAATTTGGAAAATCAGCAGAATGCTTCTTTATTATAATAAATGATTTGTTGGTCAACAAATTGACCACCTTATGTGAACTCCGGTGTTCATAAATATTCTCAGATTAGTTGGGTATTCGACTACGCCCTCAGCCACATGAATCTTTCCGTACCACCCACTCTCTCTATCCTCGTACGACCGTTAAATCCAAGTAGACCTACTGTAATATCAGGAAACTGTCTTGATTCATGCAGATGCAAGATCGTTCCTTAACGCACAGTGCTTTGTTCAAATTCGGCCCAAACCAATTGCAGTTTGTTGCGGAAAATTGGTACTGGAGTATAATATCCTCCGAGCCATTCGGTTTTCCCTTATTAGTATTGTTCCACCAAGGCTCATTAATCTTCTTTCGTAATCGATGGTATATAAATTTATCAGTTGGCTGTGGTGTTAAATAACTCAGTTAAAATGTTAAAACTCAGCATTTTGCAAAAGACGGCATTTATGTATTTCGTCTAATTCTCCGAATACACAGCCGTTATATCTTTAAACAACACTAACCATATGGTTTGTGGAACGAACAAGTGCTGTATTGTGTGTTAGGTGAAACTGAATTACACAACATAATTTATTCAAACTTCGAGTTTCCTAAAATATTTTAGATATATTTTAAAGTTTCGCCTTCCATCCATATCCTCGCACAACCGGTGTCAATTCAAATTTCCAGACTAAATTTTTGTAAGTATTAGTTTTTTTCTCTCGAGTGTGTTTATTTATACTTTGGCCATATAATTTTTCGTGAAACAATTGCGGAAACCTGGACGCAAATCCATTTTACATTGGACGCACAAGTTGGACACATACACGTGCAGATAGCTAAACAGAAAGGCCTCCTTTGCGACATAAAGGCTAAACACAGCGCGAAGGGGCGGAAGTAAAGATTGGTTTTCACCTACGTAAGGGAAAATTTATAGAAGAAATGCCAGATTCGAATAACGATCAGAACTCCACATAATCTGACGGAAAGCTTCTGTAATTTTATTCAGTACTTTGATAGATGCCGGATGATAGCTCAGAACAAGCAAATACTCGTACTGCTCTCTGTGTAATCGTATTTAGCTTAGCCAGCGAGATTACCTTATCATATCATTTGACACTAAACAACAGCTGCAGTTGTTCAATCGTCGCTAAAAAGACCTACGATCTTTTCATCCAAAATCATACTTCACAATAGGATCTTGCGCAGCAGTAATCACTCAACTATCAACTCTCTACAAAGTCTAGGCAATTAAAAAATATTTGCGGTGCAGGTTTTGAGCGCGCACTGGGGGTTGTTGCTTGTGACATGTTGCTGTAGTATGTGGCCGAACCTGCAGGGCCTGGAAACTCGTAGTGCTGACAGTTCATAACTCTGGGTCTGTCTTACTCCGTGCTTCAATGTCGGGTACTCTCTTTATCCCTCCGTATCACTCACTTTTATTTTACTCCGTGCTGCGCAGATTCCTCTATAATTTAAGTATCAAACGCATTTTGTTCCGCAATATAACCATAAATAAAATAAAGATTATAATGAAGCGAATAACTCTATCAGAACATTCTTTTAAAACTGTTAATTCAAAATTCCATGGTATTTGACGATATTGTTTCACATTTAGTAACTCAAGGTTTTCGGATTTTCTCCATAGTCTGTTTTTGTACACAAACACTAGACAGAACGTCTCCACAACCGCATTTCTGTTCATACTCAGATAAAATTTGGGGGCTCTTGTACCCATTCTAGTCCATTAGGAAAGGTTGTTGTCCGTCTCTACGACCTGGCATTGAAAGATGGACAAGGTACAGTACACACACCACTAGATGATACCGGCAGGAAGTGAGCGTGTCTGAGGCGGTGCGGGCGGATATTACTCTACATACAGGACTAGAGGACTGCCGTGGTTGGAGCGACAGCCATTTCTGCAACAAAGCAAAGATTGAAAATATCAAGCATTTCGAGTGGCACGCATTATGCGAGCACTCTGTACCTGTGCTTTCAGAATTACTAGTAGCAACTCGTAATTCGCCACGAAATTATGCGCGCGCGCAACTACAGCTTTCCTAGCTGGGATCATCTTGTTTGTGGGCTAAATAAAATATAAATATTTCCAACCATTTCTCGGATAAGGAAACTCTCGTCTCTCTTAAGACCCGAACGCTCCTTACCACCTTCTTATATTGCAGTGAACGGAGTCTTCACTGAACCACACGACTTCAGTTTACACCCTCACACACTATTTCTGTAAGATTTATGTTACTATTGTAAGCTCCTTTCTTTTTGCATAATCGATTTAGTGACTATGCTAGGAGCTGGAAGACCAAAGAGTTGTAATTCACTGCCCGTCAGGGTTAAGAGATCTTTCCCTTTTCAGAAACGTCAATCCTGATTCCGTGGCCCTCCCGGTCTGCTATCCAATGGGTACTGGGCCTTCATGTTTAGCGAAAAAGCGGGTAGTGCATGAAACTAACCACTCACCTCCGTCTACTGCCGAGGTGTAATATTATTTGAGATCTACGTTTATTCCACACATCTATTTTGTGGTGCGTGGAAAGATAGCTTTATCTATACCTTCCATTTATGTATTGGTCTTCCAAACATATCTGACCATTAAAACTTTAAAATAATTTTATTCTTCGCTCCCATATTATCCAATTTTATTTGAACATCCTAGTAATGTCAGGTGAAATGCACTTGGTGAATCTCCCCATAATACAGTTTTCTCCACATTTCTGCCACTTCTTCTCCGAAGTGTCAAAACTGTCTGTTCAGCATCCTGTTGGCAGACACAATCTGTATTCTTGTTTTACGACGACAGTCCACTTTCCACAGCCACACAAAATAGGAGGTAATTTTAGTTTGTGTATTTTAATACTTAAATTTTTTAATAGGAGAAGTAAAAATGAAATATTCCGGAGTGAAGTGCAGCACGCATTCTGTGAGTTTAATCAGAAACTAGCTTCTTCACAAATGCAATATGATTTGTTAACGTTTCACTTTAAGTTGCAATTGATAGATATACAGTTCATCAGGCTGATAAAGACATGGGGTCTCAGTATTTTACTGAAACTGTTTGTCGTAAGAAAAAAAAAGAGAATAATTTGAAAAGAAGAACAGAAAATATTGAATGGGGATTGAAAGAAATTAAACTAACTCGTAGTGTATAAGTAGCTCATACATTATTTTCTTCTCTGAAACAAATAAATCACGAATTACTTCTACTGATATGCCCTTAAATTTTTTTTTCTTCTCTCTTGTAACTGTCAGAAAGAAAATTTAGAGACCTGAATGTGAGTTCCTCTTTTCCTTTCTATAAATACTATCGATAAGCAATATATCAACATGCAGCTCTTTAATAATGGTATAAGAGAAGAAGTTTTAACATACAAGGCATTTGCCATAATTTCTAAAAGTCTACACTTTCCAATTCTATCATACTTACGCTCTCCGACATCCACGGTTCCACACTTTACACATCTCCACATATTCAATGTCTGAAAACTATACAAAGTTTAGGGGTTACCCTTTGGTCTTGAACCATAGCCTGTACTATATGCTACGCTCAGGTTCTTTACAACAAATACATGCAAACATGGGCTGCTGAGAGCTGCGCCAGGGAAAACTGTTTTGAAGGATGATAACACAGTTTCAACTTGACTCAATTTGCGCGCTGAGGCAAAGAGGAAGTTGAGAGGGAACAGTAGAGAATCCTCCCACCCTTTTCTTTTTATTTATTCCTAGCCACGCCAAACCTTAAGGGTGAGAATACATAGTGTCGGTACGCATAGATTTTACCGAAGGGTAGTTCTGATTCCAGTTCTTCTGATCCGGAAAACTTTTCTGTAATCGTACACATTCTGCGATCAGCGACGGACTGGCTCAACAATACTTAACGACAGTCATGACATGAATATATTTGCAGCAGGAAGGCTAGAGTGTAATACAATATACATTGTAGTTATCACACCATGTAAGGTCAGATTAATTAGTTTTCCTGAAAATATATTTGGCTTAAGGTCAAAGGTTTCAAATGAAAATTCGCCATTTTTTTACCCATGAAACCTGGACATTACCACAATCATCCATCACGAGTTAGGCCTTGATAGCCCTGTTTTGGCCTCGGCTAATAGTCTCTTCGGAGGTCTTCTACGTCTTCTTCATCCCTTTGGTCTATAATTCAACATTATTTTTGGTACCCCATTGTTGTTCATTCTTGTTACATGCTGTAGACATTTTTTATATTTGTGTGACCATGCATCACTGATACAATAATATATACAGCCAACTAGATGCAACAATAACAAATTTTATTGATAATTACAAACAGCTCAACATGTTTCGGACGATAAGTTCGTCCATCCTCAGGAGCACTAGACTTTGTTTACAGCTTGTGGTATAATGCACCGGCGATGCTGCAACATCGCCGGTGCATTATACCACAAGCTGTAAACAAAGTCTAGTGCTCCTGAGGATGGACGAAATTATCGTCCGAAACATGTTGAGCTGTTTGTAATTATCAATAAAATTTGTTATTTTTGCATCTACTCGTAGTTGGCTTTTTATATTATTTTATGTTGTAGACGATTTGATTTACATAATCTTACCTTATCATCAACTGGGTGCCATGATTTGGATTCATAAATCAATTACAACACAATTATCTACTACACATACTGGAGCAAATGAATGATTGGGGTAGAACTGAATGTTGAAAGACGGAAATTGCGTGTTACTGTTTTGGACTCTACACCTCAGATGAAGCAACAGCTGAAGAAAACGGAAATTTTTATGATTAATTACAAGATATTTTAAACAATAATAGTAAAAATGATCAAAATTGCTCTTAGAGGACCTGAACGATAAAACAGGAAATGCTGGGCTTTATAAATTTCTTAATTTATTTAAACCACATTTTTTTTAAATATCCTCGGTCTTTGATCATGCGAAATGACAAAGTGAGGGACCTTACTTGCCTTGGTCCCTTGGCATATCGAGTTTATAAGTCGATTTCTTGCCTATAGATTTACTGTACCACGCCACGACAGAGGCTGAAGTTATTTACAAAGATAATCGTAAAATATAATTAATCGCGATGGAATTAAAGACAATTCATTGTGTTATAGCAATCAGATTTTAAGAATTACGAAGAACAAGTTGAGTCAGATTAGTCAATCGTGATGTTGACTCAAGTTGGTTCTGTCACCTGTTCACCTGCTCTGTCGGAGTGCGGGGAATTGACTCCAGGTAAGACACCTACTGGAAAAGCTGCAGCTTGGAATGCATGAAGCTTTACCTCTGCATTTCTCAAATGACGACGATGTAAGATAGTAGCTTGAATTTCTGAAGCTTTACAGTATCATTCTCAGTGCAACTAAAGCATCTTGAAGTTAGTCTGCAGATCTGCTAAACCACATCTCCTGCATTCCAGTTTACCGGCACGACAGGCGTGCCATAAAAGTTGCCAGCAAAGTGGAGTGCATTAGAATACATTAATTATACAAGTCCTTATCGGAGAGAGGAACGTTCAGCAACACATCTTCTGTAACATACTTTCAGTGATGTATACAACACTGCATCGTAACGACTGATTAAACTATAGTGGGTGATCTGGACTGTATTTATAGTAATATAATATAATAATATATCACAATATATAATAATATAACATAATATAATTATATAACAATAGTTAATCTCTGCAATATTTTTATGTAACTGAATCCTCAGTAACGATATAAGGTAAAGGTAAAGATAAAGTGATTCCGTTACAGGCCCGTTGTGGCCCAGAGGGTGGGTAGAGGTATAGCTCTACTCCTCCATGACCGCGACATTAGAACGGGGTGAGTGGTCAGCAGCACGCCCCGGCCGCACTTTACTCCCGGGAAAGACCCGGTACCCATTGTACAGGAGGCTGGGTGGACCCCAGGGCCGGTCTGGACGGGTGGAAAATCTCGTCCCCACCGGAATTCGATCCCGGACCGTCCAGCCCGTAGTCAGTCGCTATATCGACTGAGCTAACCGGCCCACCAGTAGCAATATATAAAGAATCAATTATAAAGAATACGTGTAATGTCCATGTCTTTTCCCAGTAAGAAAGACGAAGGATCGCAGAGTACAAATACATAACGTCCTGCTCATTTCGCGCTCTACGTCTTACTCAGAATGTTCAGAAATACGTGTAATAATCTCTGAAGAGTTAAATTTCCGAAATGAACCTTCATTCTTGTATTTTGTAGTTCTTGAATGAGGTATTTTATAGATTTCCTCTTCAGTAAAAAAAAAAACCTAACTTCTTAACAATGTTTACAGAAGAAATCGATTGTGCACACTGTGATTTTCAGAAGACTTTTTATCGAACTAAGGGCATTGACGGGCCAGGAAAAAATGTAATTATGTAGCTTACAGAGACATGAAAGTATAAAGTTGGGTGCGTTCCATTAGTACCTGCACATTTTTTAAAATTTGTTTCAATTTTTTTCCTCTGGTAACTTGTGCCGTGTGGAAAATTTGGCATTACTTCTAAGCAACTAACTAAGCAAAAGTAAGATTTCGTACAAAGAAGTTTCATATCTCCTGCCACCATATTTAATCAGTTTAAGATTTTCATGCGTTTATGAAATTAAACTTCAGAAGAGATAGATGACAGACTTACGTATGTAATACCGTGCGAAAAAGAGTATATTCAAATGGTGACCAACGGGAGTATCCGGAACTGAGAGGGAGAAGAAAAATTGGGAAATATAAATAGTACTGAAAAAATTGTGCATTTTACTGTTAAGCATAAATTTCTGTGGTGATTAAGTGAATTATGACTCTATCATATATTAAGCCAGATGAATCCAGTTTCTCCTCACCTCCTATTTCTTCAAGGAAAAATTTGTATTGTTCGCTTAATAAAGCCTAAATTCCACGAGTTTTCTTTCTCCATTTTTTTATGTCATGCCCCTCCCACATGATCTCTCATATAATCACCTTATTATTATTTGGTACAATACTAATTTTGAAATTAATCTCCATGCACTCATGTCCATTCTTCTGTCCCTTGTACCTGAGGTCAAAATTTCCTTCTCTACATAGACGTACATAAACATATCACACGAAAATATCACAGATAATAACTAACAATAAATAATAAAAACAAGTGTCTGTTTGCGATACTGCGTTATTTATCTAATGTATCTTCCAGGTACTGAATTGAATTTCTTTTAATTAAGAACGGCGTGGAAAACGTGACAGTCCTTGTAATAAAATCGTGAAAATTTCGTGAAAAAATCTACGGCAAAAGTTGTACACTTTAATCATAACGTATCATATCTAATAATTAGTTCACCCTGTACTGTAAATGTTGTCGTGTCTCTAGTGTAGCAGTCTGTGGAGCGGTCAAAGGAATTATTTTTTCGGAAAGCTTGTGTGCTTTATTCGACAACATTTCTTTTCAGATTCATTTCACACGTACAGAAAAGTGTGGAATTGGGTCTGTCAGTAACAGAAATGTTACTTAAAGTAATATCACATATTTTAACATGTCTTTCCAAATATTTGTTTATAGAAGAATCAAAGAAAAGGAAGGGAAAAAGAAGAAAGAGAAGCAAAAATAAAGAAATTCTTACGTTTACGATAATGAATATAAAAATTATGATTGAAAAATCCTTTACGTATGCATGTGTTTTGAGTAACAAATGCAGAAATCGTCCAGCCATTATCGCAAAACGACTAGCCGCTGTTTTGGATGCTGCTTCATGAAGCCGAGCCGTGGATATTCTGCCTGCTAGCGAAGCCGACAACCGTACAGCCTAAACACATTCAGCTTTATATTAAATCTCGTGCCCAGCAATTTTGCAGCTAACTTACACATTTCATGCCGTACAACCGTGTTCTCCAACGCTTGCTACCCTAAGTGATTTGTGCAGTAACATATTCACTCAACCATCTTGTGCCGCAAAGTAAAATAAAATGTATTTATGTTAAAACATAAAATACTCATTAGGACACGTACTCATAAAATGTTTCTAAAAAAAAAATAAGTAAATTTCAGTTGCTACTATCTTGGGAAAAACTGCTGAACGGTGAATTCACTCGCTGGCGGATATGAAGACGAGAAACGCTGCAGTATATAATTCCACAAAGTCTAGAGTCAGTTCCAAGAAAAATATTGCCATGTATAGGGTGGGTTACAGTGGCGTATTCTTGAAAACTACGTACTAGAACCTCGGGATACATAAAGGCAGGAAATTTGACGGCTAGTCAACTGACCATAAGTTTCTTAAAAAGAGTTCTTCATTAAGGAAGCGCCACATTTGGTTGAAGCACTGCGCTATAAGATGGAAGGTCGCAGGTTCCATTCCCGATGGAGTCACTGGAATTCTTCGCTGACATATTCCTGCCGATCGCATATGGCCTTGGGATCGAATCAGCCTCTGACTTTTCGAGGGGGGGAGGGGTGATTAAAGGCAGCCGATGTTTAGGACTGACAAGCTTGCCACATTCGTCCGCCCGTTTTCTAGAACTTCTGGGAGTCTCAGTGTCCTAGATCCCTCAGGACCCGTCCGGAAATATGTAGGGATTGCTTTAATTCTCCCTTTACAGATGTGCTGGATAAGCTAGCAGCCCGAATGTATGCCGCTGGGCTAACCAGGTGGAGTATCCGAGTTTTACAATCAGCAGTCCAACGATTCGCGGATAGCCTTAAGATAACTTCATTGTATATTTCAGTTCAGCCGCAAAAAAATTACACAATTAAAAGATTATTTTCCGTCTTTAAAAGCGAAGACTCATATCTGAGTGATGAGACCACGCGATGGCGTGAATGGAGACAAGAAATTTTGTGACGTATAAATGTGTAATGCTTACAGTCAGTTCCACGAAAAATATTGAGAATTTCATAAAATAAAATAAATGATATTTTATGTTTCTCCAGATTTAGTGGCCTAGTGCGTTCTGTTGCCCAGGTCAGATCATTCGCCACTGCAATATTGCCCCCCCTCCCCTATTACCTCGTTCAGATGCAAGTTTTTACCGTAATCTTCACAGAGATTCGTTTTTAAAGAAGTCTGTATAGATTCTGTACAGCCAGTCCGTCTTTTGTTCGAACGAGAAAACAGGCATAGAATTTAAAAAAAAAAATCCCCAAGAAAACTCTCTATTCCTTTTGGACATCGGTTCGGGTATTGTGGAGGGAGTTACAACTGGGCCCTTTTATAACTTCAAAATTGAAGTATTTCTATTTTCTACCAGTGGACGTGCGTTGCCTAGATAATATATTGAATTCTGGCATGAAGTGGTTCTGTCAGTGCAACTCAGTTCTCTACTATATGATCATTAATCTTCTTATTCTCCTCACTCCGGTGTGCTGCACTTGATCGTCGAAACTTAATACTTAACATGAAATATATTACGTGCCTCTGACGGACTGTCTAGAAAAGGCGAGAACGCTACAAACTTTACGTCCTTTTTTGTAATGAGTGTGATATAATCGTAGCTGAAAGTACAGCGCACCGGCTGTCCATAATAATAACATGGAATTTAAAAGAACAGGGGTTGAATGATGTGAAATGGATTCTTCTGGCTCAGGATAGTTGCCAGTGGCGTGATCTGGAAAACACGACACTAAAACCTTGGGTTACGCAAAGGAGGGGACGCTTTTGACTGACTGACTGACTGGCTACAGGTATGCGTCGCATAACGACGTTTCGGTCAACGAAGGACCGCATATACGACGGTGGGCCAATAAGATTATAACAATATAATAATATAATATAATATTATTGTGCTACAACTGTCTACAGTGTTCAGTACAGTAATATTCTATACAGGTTTGTAGCCTAGGAGCAATAGGCGGTAACATTTATCTTAGTAATTAACCAACTTGTTGCACAAAGTTTTGTTTTACAATAAGTTTATTTCACCGGACGGCCACCTATAGTTGTGATGATGCCAGAGGCTGTATAATGCAATTTTGACCTCCTGATTATGAGCACATGGTGCTCGAAACATGTAGAGGTATGAAATAAACATATTGTAAAAAAAAATTTTGTGCATCATGTTGGTTAATTACTTTGCACGGTCAGCAAAACAAAAAAAGGCTCTACCATATAGTCCATGTATGTAGTAGGCTATACTATCTAGGTTTGTGTAAGTACACGTTTGCACAACGAAGAAATCGCCTCACGACCCATTTCTCAGAACATATCCCCGTCGCCAAGCGACGCATATCTGTTTATCGGCTTTCTAGAAGAGTTGTGCGACACGTAGCAAGCATTTACGTAACTAAGTTAGCTGGCTGTGCATACTTCGAAATATGTAAGCAGCGATGTCGCCGCTACTCGATGTGGACAGAAATACATTCAGATTTGGAGTAAAAACCGAGCATATTAACGGCTGACTAACAGCGGAAGCCCGGATTTCAATTTCCGGCAGGGTCAGGAATTTCTCTGTTCGCTAAGCCGATCCAGACACGTTTTTAGGTCCATTCAGTCTCCCCGGAGATAAAGTCGCGACAGAATGAAAATGATCACCGGCCGGAAACCAGAGTTGAAGTATAGAATGCTGTGGCTGTTTTGTTAGGTACCGAATGTTCAAAGATTTTGTTGCTAAATTCCAGTAACAATAGACGTCATTGAATTATTCCACCGATAAAAAATTATTTAGAAATTGTCTAATTTTCTAGAAGGAAGAGAAGAGAATTAAAGCAATGTCTTCTGTCAAAACTTTTTTTCAGAAAATTTTATATATAATTAGTGGCAACATATTCGTCATTTTTGTCATGGTCATCGTCATCATTGTAGTTCTTATAATTTGTTCTAGTTTTTTTACAAGTATTTTATATTATTAGTGCTTTAGGTACAGTCACTACAAATATAAAGGTACAAGGCGCCACAGTGCCCGGCCATAAAAGAAAGATTCCGTAGACCAAAGTCTAAGCTACTTTACTGAGGACTGAGTGGCGCAAGGGACGATTACTTTGGTGCAGATGTATGTGGACCAAAGAACAAACATAAGGACAGTATTCGTAAGGGCAGCCTCTCTAAAATATTTCAAGCTGAAGTGATGGCAATCCTGATGAGAACAGCACTGCTCTTGTTTAAGAACGTACAGAAAAGAATATATATCTGCTCTGACAACAAGGCAGCAATAGCAAACCTTGCAAAACCACCTCCGAATCAGCTCTGGGAGAGTATGCAAAAGTTAGAAAACCTAAGTAGATCTAATGAAGTCACTTTGTTATGGGTATATGGGCATCATGCAATACTGGCAAATGAAGTTGACAAATTGGCTGAGATAGGGATAATGGAGTCAATTTTGACAAATCTGTTAGCATCCCCTCTGTTATGGGTACAGAGGTCATTAGGAATTATTTAAAATAGGAACTTCTGACCAGGATGCAGTCCTGTAAAAGTTGTCGCCAGTCCAAGACCCTAATGAGTGAACCTCTGCCAGGTAGAAATAAAAGATACTTCGAACAATTAGTAGACAGAAGCTTAACGTTGAGGTGGGACTGGCACACAGCCCTTACGTACTCGCATAGCAGCAGGACTGCAGACTGTGCGGGGACGAAAAAAAGTTAGTCTACATACTGTGTGTGTGTCACTGTTTTTTTATTTTATTTTATTTTATGTTTATGGGTAACTTGTAATTTCGTAAAACGTGTTTTGGGTATTTGATGTTCAGGTGATGGTGTGTCCTGATAAATTCTTATAATAAAACTGACTAGATGCACTAATTTCTCAAATTTATTTTTGGAATAAAACTCTGCTTTTTGACGTTTTGCTGACCGTGCATCTAAGTATTTTTATCTCAGTAATTAACCAACTTGATGCACACCTACAGGTGTGATGATACCAGAGGCTGTGTAATGCAATTTTGACCTCCTGATGATGAGCACATGGTGCTCGAAACATGTAGAGGCATGAAATAAACTTATTGTAAAACACAAATTTTGTGCATCAAGTTGGTTAAATACTGAGATAAAAATCTACATGTTTCGGACAGTTCCTCTGTCCACCATCAGGAGTTTTTGACTGTAAACACAACAATGGTATATGTCATACAGGTTTGTTGACATAAACCATTGCTGTGTTTACAGTGAAAAACTCCTGATGATGAGCATAGGAACTGTCTCTAGTTTGTTTTATTATAAGAATATTTTGGTGTATGTAAATGGTTATCATCGCGTTGCATTTAATTAAAATCTATCTCAATGTACCGTTACTCTATGCACGTTTACCATAACATGTACATTATACTTGAACACAAAAGATCTCCCATGAATCAGGTCTGTTAATATCGCGATGTATTTGCATGAAACCCATTCAAACAAATTCAGTGTTCTAACTTACAAAATTTTATTCCAACGTAATTTCAGTCCGGGTTTTATTTACCTCTTCAATGAAACATATACATCCATCAGCTAATGGTTGTCAGAACTATAGCTAGTGGCCGTGCTTCTAAAGAATTACGCTACATCTGGTGCAAGAATCCTATTCATTTTCTGTCCTACAAATTCTGAATTAGATATTGAGTTAATTTTAGTGCTTTTAAATTTTTCATGCGAATTCTCGTCCTTTCATTCAGCTACCTGTTTTTAAACAAGAAGAGACCACTGTACAGGTCATTCTCATAGACCGAATGCATACTTTACCTATACAATATGCGACGCACTGCTACGGTGAATTGAACGTCAAAAAGAGTAACTGTGTGAGAGAGATGGGAACAGGGAGTGTGTTTTCAAAAGTATTACTGTGATCCGCTTATCAGGATCTGCTTTGATCGGAGTATACTCAGCGAGCTGAAATACAGTCTATGTTAAATGTGTGCAAAGTATACTATTTTAGATCTCTTCAAGTCTCTGCAAGTAACTAAAGAAGTCTTACAACAAATTCCAAAGCGCATTATGAATAACATTTAAATAAAAAAAAAGAAGGCACTAATTTAGTCGGAGACGCTGTTGGTAGCATTAGAATTTCTAGGTTCAATGGCAGGATATTACTCTATAGAGTTTTCAGTAACCACTGTGCGAAGGTGTGGAGCAAACTCAACTGCCTTAGGTAGAGCAGAATTGTGAACGTTGGTGAACTCTGTACTGAACATTAAAGTGTCATTAAATACGGACAGTTTCCTACTTAGCTGAAGCACAATTAGTTCCTTAAGAAGATTTGCTACCGATTGATTTATTTTCATCACTGTCGTGAGAAAATCCGCATGACGTTTGTCTGAAAACGTGCAGAAACAAATAATATAGGCATTGTGTGTAGAACATAATGCCCGTCCCAGTGACCGCGCGGTCTAAGGCGTAGGTCGACAGCCGCTCGCCTGCTGAGACTGTGGGTTCGAATCCTACCGGGGGCATGGATGTCTGTTAGTTGTAAGTGTTATGTGTTGTCAGGTAGAGGTCTCTGCGACTCACTGATCACTCGTCCAGAGGAGTCCTACCGACTGTGGTGCGTTGCTGTGTGTGATCTAGAAACCTCAAGAATGAGGAGGCCATGGCCCGCGTTGGGCCGCAGCGCCACAGGGGGAAATAAATGTAGAACAAAATATCGTGTCGCGCTCGTTTATTGTTCCGCACCTCCTCGGCTATTCTAGCAGTCTGATACAATTTTATTCTCAGAAAGAGCTTTCATGGCTATTTGATGTCGCCGGAAAAAAATTAAATGTTTTTAATCTTCATGTGAAAAGTCCGATATTTTTGCCTGATTTCAATATAATTTAGATTTACTGGAGAGATTTTCGTGAAAGTCCCCAGTATCAAATTTCGTAGAAAACTCCTGAGTTGGAGCTGCGCTGATGAATGCAAACAGACGCAGAGACAGCGGACGGGCGGACACGGCGAAAAAAATAGGCACCTATTGCGCCTATTCGATAGCGCCAAAAACTAACATTCACGTTCGGAATGAATTATAACAATACAGCGCCACACTGCGTTCCATAACATCCACAGTATGAAGTACAGATACAGCGCCACACTGCGTTCCATAACATCCACAGTATGAAGTACAGATACAGCGCCACACTGCATTCCATAACATCCACATTATGAAGTATAACAATATAGTTCCACACTGCGTTCCATAATATCCACAATATGAAGTATAACAATACAGTGCCACACTGCGTTCCATAACATCCACAGTATGAAGTATAAAAATATAGTTCCACAATGCGTTCCATAACATCCACAGTATGAAGCATAACAATACAGTGTCACACTGCGTTCCATAACATCCACAGTATGAAGCATAACAATACAGTGCCACACTGCGTTCCATAACATCCACAGTATGAAGTATAACAATACAGTGCCACACTGCATTCCATAACATCCACAGTATGAAGCATAACAATACAGTGCCACACTGCATTCCATAACATCCACAGTATGAAGTATAACAATACAGTGCCACACTGCGTTCCATAACATCCACAGTATGAAGTATAACAATACAGTGCCACACTGCGTTCCATAACATCCACAGTATGAAGTATAAAAATATAGTTCCACAATGCGTTCCATAACATCCACAGTATGAAGTATAAAAATA
>Ga0123354_10000504_pt1 | contig 39326 bp, 33 predicted proteins | sample TergutLab28metaG_2_FD_97872 | JGI IMG/M metagenome (GOLD analysis project Ga0123354, IMG submission 97872) | Labiotermes labralis P4 segment gut microbial communities from Petit-Saut dam, French Guiana - Lab288 P4 | ecosystem: Host-associated > Arthropoda: Insects > Digestive system > Gut ... | reverse complement strand
TGAGGCGACCTCAAGCATTGACACGCGTACCGAGAAGCTCATCCAATCCGGCATGGATACGCTCATGAGCGAGCGTACGACCTTCGTGATCGCGCACCGGCTCTCGACGATCCGCAACGCCGATACGATCTGCGTGATCGATGGCGGGCGCATCATCGAGACCGGCACCCACGACGAACTGATGAAAGAGAAGGGCTACTACTTCCAGCTCTACACCGGCGTCTTCGACATCGAATAAAACGCGCCTAAACGCCGCCTGGCTTTGTTCTCGCAAAACTCACAGGCAGACCGCATCGTTTTGCGACGCCACGCCAGACGACGTTTATTTCGTGTTTTAGCCTACGCGCTTATGTCGCTTATATCACTTACGATACGCTCTTCGACCACTCAACGAAAAAGAATTGACAGAGCGAAGGGGTAATGCATAATTAAAGGTGGGATATGCCATAGAGAGTGGAAAGAATCAGGTTATATCTGTTTCTGTGGATGAGCAAAAGGGGAGGATAGCCAATGTTTGAGTCAAAGAGTGTAGGAAGAGAGCTGAACAGAGGCGCTGCTGAAAAGCCCTGCGTGCCTATCATTCGAACTCTCAGTTTGTTGCTTTCTGTCGCGATGGTATGCGCATTGGTGGCTTCGCCACGGGTAGCGCATGCGGTGACAGGCGAAGGGCAGATCGGATATGACGGAGGCGTTAGTGTCAATGCGGACGGTTCAACGACGCCGAATGGACCGACGATCGATCCATTCGCCGATCTGCAAAAGAGCGTATCGGGCAGTAAATCAGCAACGTCGCTTGATTTACATGACCAAAGCAACGTCACCTTCTCGCTTCCTGCCCAGGAATACCAGAGCACCTATGATGTCGTCCTTTTAACAGACAGCACTGCCAGCTTCTCGCCCATGACGGCTAACGCAAAGGATTTCCTGGGGGATCTGGCTAACAACCTGGTCAGTCGTGGCGCAACGATCAATGTGGGCGCCGTATCGTTTGGGACGGTGGCCTATACAAAGTTCACGGCAGGATCCGGGTTGAACTGGATGGGGTATAGCTTAGCTATGTCAAACGGTGTCCAGAATACGCTGAACAACCCGCTCCTTGGCCCTGCTCTGCAGAGTGCGATGAATGGATTTACAGCGGATCAACAAACCATGCTAAAAAACCTGGCGCCTTTAGGCAGCGCGTTTCCGACCGGCGTCGTGCCGGCGGGCGGGTACAGCGAATCGTATCACTATCTCTTAGGCAACGATACGACGGGCTTGATGCCGTTGACTGACGCTGCGACCGGATCGACCTCTGCGGCCTCATTGAACAGCGCTCTGCAGCTTGAGGGCAGTAAGGTGGCTGCGCGCAACATGCTGGTGTACGGCGCCTACACAAACAGCAGCATAGTCAGTACCCTTGGGTATTCGATGGATAATCCGGTTATAGGAACCAACCTTGAGGCGGGGGTCAAGGCCGCGCAGCGTATGCTCGCTGTCGATTCGACGACCCCGGCGCAGAATAAATACCTGGTTATACTTACCGATGGGGGAAGCTACTTCTACGATGGTACGACCGAGAGCACAGATACGCCCGCGACTGACTCTTATACAAACGCCTTGACCAACACAGCCAAGACCGTCATTACCCCTGGCCATATTGCTGTCGATTATAACGGCATGCCCCAACCGATAGCGGCGCTGAGTATGCCTTTTGGCAATTTCCTGACGGATACCGACGTGTTGACGAATTTTAAGAGCACGATAAAAATAGGCGACTATGAAACGTATAACGGGAACTTGACTCGTCCCTTAGGTCCCTCTGCCCAGCCAGCCTCCGCTTATCCGGGGATCGCGGGCCTGGCGACCAGCTCCGCGAATTCTGCAACGTATCCCTATGCCGGGATCGAGCGAGGTACGGCTTGGGCGGCTGAACACTTAAAAGAGATCGCTGATAGCCACAGCAGCAGGATCATTCTGCTTGGTTCGCCCTATAATCCGACGTGGCCCTGGCCTCAAGCCACGCAAACCGCGAAAGCCTTTATGGACTGGGCAAAGCAAACGGTCGCTACGAATTCTTATGACATCAGCACCACCACGACGTCGGCTGATATCTCAGATGCCTTTGATGGGATCGTGAATGACCTTACCTATCAGGTGAGCGAAGGTACCCTTACCGATACGATCGGACCAGAGTTTAAGCTCGTAACGACGGGAGCAAGCGGAGCTTTAGCTGCGGGAGATATTAAGATCGCATTGGCAGATGGGAGCATCGATGAGAACAGAACCATCGATTCCGGAAACCCGAATCTGATCGATTATGGTACGCCGGATGGCACGACCGGGCTCTATCCCTATACCGCGCTTTATACGCCGGGCAGCCCTGGTAAGATCACGGTCACGATCAATGTTCCGGTCGAGATAGACAACAGGTTGACGATCGACTATAAGCTTCAGTTGGCGCGCGATACCTCAGTGGCGGGGTGGCATGAGAATGTCAAGTTGAATGACTCTGCCGTCCTTGATTACACTTCAAGTAATGGGCAGGCAGGTTCGGTTGCATTCCCGGTTCCTTACACACGCTACTGCCTAGAGACCTATCCTTATACGGTCAACTATTACAAAGAGAGCGTCAGCTCCACCAACCTGCTGGCATCAACAAACGGTACGACTCTCTTTATCGCTGGCTACCAGCTTACTCTGGCAGACGTAACAGCCGACCTGGGCGCTTCCTGGATCAACCTGGAAAAGCCTGCTGGCTATGATAACGGCATGGTCATGGGATATCCGGTCATTACCATAGATCCGTTGACGAACGTGATAAATGTCGTCTATCAGAAATCGATCGTGGAGCCTCCGATCGCTCTTCCTGACAAGAAAACGACGCCGAAGGTGATCACGCCGAAGAAAACGAGGCAAAAGACAGTCACGCCAAAGAAAACGACACCGAAAAAGCCGACAACGTCAACGCTCAGCCTGCCCCAAGCGGGAGACGCGAGCCTGATTGTGGCGCCGTTTGCTCTGTCTGTTCTCGGATCGATCGCCCTGATACGCGCCCGTCGCCGACGCCGTGAAGCATGACGCAGCCAGGCCTCATGGAGTGCTTGTCGTAGTGCGCAACCTTCCGCTCACGTCTTTTGGAGCCCTGCTTTCCCGGCAGGGCTCCTTGCTGAGGCAGGGTTTTCTTCGATAGAGCTCTGTAACTTCTCGTGGTACTCAGAAAAATGCGCTATGCTAAAACAGCTAAGGGAATCTGACGAAAAGGCTAAAGCGATGTTTGAACAGGTCTGCGCCTCTTCCGACAAAGGACTGACGTCTACACAAGTTAAGCAGCGCCAGGAGGCGGGCGCTGTCAATGTGCTACCCGGCGGGCTCACCTCTTCTGTCGGAAAAATCCTGCTTAGGAACATTTTCACCCTGTTTAACTTCATCAATCTTGCGCTTGCGGTACTCCTGATCGCGGTGGGAGAACCGAAGAACGCCCTGTTCGCGATCGTGGCGGTCATCAACACGATCGTCAGCGTGTTTCAGGAGCTGCGCGCGAAGCGAACGCTGGATACGCTCTCGATCCTGGGTAAAGGAAGCGCCACCGTCGTCCGTGAGGGCGCCAGGATAACGATCAGTCCCGATGAGATCGTACCCGATGACATCGTGTGTCTGTCATTGGGCGATCAGATCTATGCTGACGCTACGGTCCTGGAGTCTGAAAGCCTGGATGTCGACGAGTCCCAACTGAGCGGCGAGTCAAGCGCGGTCCACAAACAGGCAGGCGACAAGCTGCTGTCAGGCAGCTTTGTCACGGCCGGCAGCGCAACCAGCAGGGTCACGGCGGTCGGCGCGGACAGCTATGCGTCAGCGCTAACGATCGAAGCCAAAGAGATGAAGGCGAAAAAGTCCCAGCTGATGCGCGTGCTGACGGGCATCATCAGGGTTCTGACCTTTGTGATCGTCCCGCTGGGCGCACTGCTGTATCTGGTGAAAGTGCTTGCAGGCGCGACGAAAGCCAGCGCGCTGCTCGGCACGGCCGCAGCGATGACCGGCATGATCCCGCAGGGGCTGGTGCTGCTCACCGGCCTGACGCTCATGGTAGGCGCGGTTTCCTTAAGCCGCCGCAAGGCTCTGGTCCAGTCGCTCTATAGCATCGAGACGCTTGCCCGCTCTGACGTACTGTGCCTGGACAAGACGGGCACGATCACCGACGGGACTTTAAAGTTTGAGGAGCTTATCTGCCTGGATGGCACTTCTGCAGAGGTTGCCAGCAGCGCCCTTGCTCGCCTGTGCGCTACGCTACAGGATGCAAACACGACCGCGCTGGCCCTGCGCAAGGCGTTTCCTTTTGACGGGGAGGGGGCGCCAGCTACCATGAAGGCGCCGTTTTCTTCGGCACGGAAGTGGAGCGGCGCGTCTTTTGCTGAGTGCGGCAGTATCGTGATGGGTGCGCCGGACTTCGTATTTCCGGACACCGCGGCGCCAATTTCTGCCGACGTCGACCGTCTGGTTGCTGAGGGCTACCGGGTGCTGTGCCTGGCAACCTCAGCCCAGGGACTGACGGAAGGCGAGCAGATGCAGCTGCCAGAAGGCCTGCGCGGTCTGGCGCTAGTCGTCTTATCCGATACGATCCGCAAAGACGCGCCCGATACGTTTCGCTACCTCAAAGAACAAGGCATGGCGATCAAGGTGCTCTCGGGCGATGATCCCCGTGCGGTGAGCGCGATCGCGCGCCGCGCTGGCCTGGAGGGCGCAGACCTCGCTCTGGATATGAGCCAGCTTGCCGGGGACGCCGATCTTTCCCGCGCGGTGGAGGACTATACCGTCTACGGGCGGGTCTCGCCGCATCAGAAACGTAACATGGTTCGCGCCCTGCAACAAGACGGGCATGTGGTCTGCATGACCGGCGACGGGGTCAACGACGTGCTGGCGATGAAGGAGGCTGATTGTGGCGTTGCCATGCTCGGTGGCAGCAGCGCCGCACGCAGCGTGTGCGATTTCGTGCTGATGTCTGAGAATTTTTCCGCCATGGTCAACATCTTAAACGAGGGTCGTCGGGTCATCAACAATATAGAGAGCGTGTCCGCGCTTTATCTGGTTAAGACGATCTACTCGGTCCTGCTGACGCTTATCTTTATCTTCCTGCCTTTGGCCTACCCGTTCGAGCCGATACAGATGACGGCGGTTACGGCGCTGGTCATTGGTATCCCCACGTTTTTGCTGGCATTTCGCCCCGACAAGCGCAAGCCCGAAGGGCGGTTCGTCGATGGCCTGCTGAAGCGCTCCCTGCCCGCGGCTCTCGCGGTAGTTCTCGCCGTGCTTGCGGTGCAGGTCACCCAGGCCAGATCCGCTCTGAGCGCAGCCCAGGCTTCGACCATCTGCGCGTTTCTGATCGGGGCGATCGGGTTTGCGGTACTGTTCGTGGTAGCGCGCCCGCTCAACCGCTTGATTACGTTGATGCTTGGCCTGTTGGTCGTGGCTTTTCTTGCGCTCTTCTTCGTTGGCGGGCGCATCGCGACGCTTTTCTCGCTGACGGGCCTGCTGAGCATCAACGCCTGGACCTGGGCGCCACTTCTGTGCGCCAGCCTGGCCACGTTCTGGGCTCTCAAATTGATCGTGGACGTGATCATCGACAGGAACGTGTCCAAAGTCGCACAAGGGGACTGAGTGCGCTATGCTAAAGCAATCGATATAAATCTGTGAAGGAGGCAATGCGATGTTTGCACCAGATGTTGAGAAGCTGCTGAACGAGCAGATCGTCGCTGAGATGTATTCGGCTAACCTGTACCTTTCGATGTCGGCCTGGCTGCGCGACAGGAGCCTGGACGGCTATGCCCACTGGTACTACGTACAGTATAAGGAGGAGATGGATCACGCGCTCATCTTCTGCAACTTCATGTTCAACGCTGGCGGCCAGGTGAAGCTGGGCGCGATCGACGCCCCAGCGAGCGAGTTCGACAGCCTGGAGGCAATCCTGAAGCAAACTTTGCAACACGAGGAGTCGGTGACCGCGCTGATCTATGGAATCGTTGAAGCGGCGCAGAAGGCGAGCGATTTCAAGACCGTACAGTTCCTTGACTGGTTCGTGAAAGAGCAAGTCGAGGAAGAAGACAACGCGTCCAGCAACCTTGGTCGTTGGCAGAACTTTGGCAGCGATAGCATGGGGCTGCATACGCTCGATCAGGAGATGGCTGCGCGTATGTATACCCAGACCGCACAGCTGGCGCTCGTTGAGACTGGCGCGTAGGCGGGGCAGAGGGCAGGGCAGGGACAGGAAGCGCTGATGTCTGAGACGCCTCTGAGTTTTCGTGCGCGACGTTTTCGATTACGCCTGCGCAAGTTGCATTTCTCGATGCTCGCTGATGGGCGCAAGCGCGCGGCCTACTTGAGGCGCCACCACCTGCTGGCGGGCATTGGTGCCGATGTCTACTATCACGCGACGAGCCTGCCTGCCGATCCTTCGCTGGTTGAGCTGGGCAGCAATGTCGTGGTGGCAAGTGACGTGACGTTTGTCTGCCATGATCGGCTCGACCTGGTATTTCGCAACCTGCCCCAGGTCGATCCGGAGGACCAGCGTAAGGTCTATGGTTGCATCCGGGTCTGTGACCATGTTTTCATTGGCACAGGAGCGTTGATCCTGCCGGGTATCACGGTCGGCTCCCATGCGGTCATTGCTGCAGGCGCGGTGGTGACTCATGATGTGGCGGAAGGCAGCGTGGTGGGTGGCAATCCTGCCCGCGTTATCGGGAGCTTCGATGACCTGCTCGCGCGCCGCCAGCGGTGGCTGGCCGATCATCCTGACGAGCGTCACCCGGCCGATTACTGGCGTCTGTTCGAGGACTTATAAGGAAGCGCCTCGTGAACCAAAGTATCCTGCTGTTCTTTAATAGTTTTGTACATCGGTCGATGGTATTGGACGACCTGGGGATATTTTTGATCCAGGGGTCGCTGTTCATCGTGCCGTTGATCGTGTTGGCGGTCTATGTGCTGGGTATCGTGCGCAAGAACGAGCGCTGGCGGACCGGCGCCGTTACGGCGGGCGTGTTTGTGGTTGCATGCGTGGTGATCGCAGAACTGCTGGGCCTGGTCATCCATGAGCCGCGGCCACTGTTCGTGTTGGCGTCCCAGGTCAAAGTGCTTCTACCGCACGCGAACGACTCGTCGTTTCCAAGCGGCCACACGACGCTCTGCTTCAGTGCGGCGTTCGGGCTGTATCTGCTGGACAAGCGCTTCGGGATCGTGATGATGGTCTTTGGGCTGTTGGTCGGCTTCGCGAAGATATTTGCGGCGCACCACTACCCGCTCGACATCGTCGGGACGATCCTGCTCATCTTCGTGCTTTTTCTACTCTATCGCGCGTTTGTCACAAAGTGGGTCGAGAAGACCTACCTTGCGTTGGAGCATCGGGTGTTGCCCTCACTCTCCTGACAGAAATGCTCGGTGACAAACACCCCTGGGGTACTTGTTACCAGCGCCGTCAGGGCGCTACTGCTCGTCGCCCCAGTAGGCGAGCTTGCCGTCATGGAAGCGGTGCAGCTCTTCTGTGGCCAGCGCGATCTTCGTGATCGAGAACGGGGTGTCGCTCTGGGGGAATAGGTAGAAGGTATCGTTATTCGTGTTCAGGTCGATGCAGTCGCCACGCTTCTTGTAGTCATACTCGATGTGGCAGGAGTACAGTGAGAGAACAGGCCAGCTCTGCGTGAACGGCTCGCCCTGACAGATGCCGCTCAGCGTAAAGCCCTCCGCGTTATGTGTGAGGTGGCCGGGCTCCTCGAAGACCACGAAGCCCTTTGAGTTGGGCAGTGACTCGATGCGTACTTCGGACTCGAAGGCGTAGTCGCCCTTCTCAACTTCGCGACGTACGTTAGCGCGTTGCCACTCGTACCAGTCGGGAATGTGCGTGAACTCGGTTTCGCCGGATTGCGCGCGCAGCTCACCCAGCTCGGTCATCTCCCAGGTCTTGTCGCAGTGCTCGCAGTGTAACAGGTGGCCGTGGGCGCTCATCTCATACTCCGTGTGACAGGCGGGGCACTGGTAAAGCACCTTATGGAGCCCCTCGGCGCGATCCTTCCGGGCGACCCGTATGCCGTGCTCCTTTTGCCAGGCGAAGTCGTCGTAGAAGTAAGCCTCCTTCAGGCGCGCGTTGAGCTCGTCGACCGGCAGAGTCTTGACCTCTTCCTGAGTGAACAGGAGCTTCATCTCTGCGTGCAGCGGTTTGGCGCCTCGGTTGCCCACATGCCAGAACGGCGAGTTGATGTGGTGGCCGTGCATGATGAGTATGACGACGGGGATGTTCATCTTGCGCACCATCTTACCGAGTGATTCCGGCAGGACGGCGGTAGTGCCGCAGAGTGAGTAGCGTGCTTCAGGGAACAAGACCTGGATCGTGCCATTGTCGCGGCCCCGCAGCATATTCTTGACGGTCGTGATGTTTAAGGTGAACTTGCGCGCGCAGATGCCGCCGACAGGGCGCAGCAGCCATTCGATGCCGATGAAGCCGTCGATCGCTACCACGTAGTTGCCTTGATGGGGGAAAGTCGCGCAGCTCATGATCATGAAGTCCATAAAGGAATTGTGGTTGCAGAGCAGGAAGTAGGGCGGTTTCAGGCCTGCGGGCAGGCTGGTCTTGTCGACTTTGTCGTGGTGCCTCCAGAACTTGGGAAAGCTAAGGCTCCAGATGATCGGCGCCAGCACACGCCAAGGTTTGGTGGGCTTGCGTCCCATGTCGAAGCGTTCATAATTACCGATCATAATGAGGAAGTCCTTATCAAGAAAGAGGGGCGGTCGGTTAGGAGGGCGTTTTTGTCAGTCTTCTTATTCTACTTGAAATGAGGGAGCAGGAACCAAATTGAAAAGTAGAACTGGGATTACTCAGCTCTACCTGTAAGTAGTTGAACTTTTACAGCCGGCGACACACGCCTGCTCAAACGGCGGCAACAGGGGGGAGCTGCGCCAGATAGCCTGCCGCTTCCTCCAGCGTCCCGTGTTGAAAATCTGAGATGTTGCGGCCGGTTTCGTTTTCCAGGAAGTCGGTGACAAGATAGGTGCCCATACTCAGAGTGCCTGCGACCATGTCCTCATACGTGTTGTTGCCGACCATGAGACATTGATCCGGCGCTTTGCCGACCTTTGCGAGGATCTCCCGGTAATAGTCAGGGTTCGGTTTACAGTAGCGGCTGTTGGCATAGTCAGTGATCAGGCTGAAGTCCTCTGGCGCCAGTCCGATCCAATCCAGCCTTGTTGTGATCGCGCAGCTGGGGAACAGAGGGTTGGTGGCCAGTATGACGTCAAATCCCCGCGAGGCCAGCTCGTCGATCATCTGCCGGGGAAGCGTGAGGTCGGTATTCTTCAGGATGGAGCGCACCGTATCAAATTCTCCGGAGTAAAACGCTTCGCAGGCAGCTTCAATGCGCGCCAGCTGCTCGTCTGGCAAGCCACCACCCATCACGTGTGCAAACTCCTCCCAAAACCGCTCTGAGTTTAGCTCTGAGCCATCATTTAGTATCATAGCTTTCGTGCCATCCCAGATGGCCTCGGTGGCACGCTGCGGGTCCAGCCCCAGGCGGGCGAATACCTTCTGGATCTTCCCGAAATACACAGTAACGAACTCATCCTGCGTATAGTGCAGCAATGTTCCGTCGAGGTCGAGCAGTATCGTGTCGATCATAGTTTCCTTCCTGACGTGCGCCATCGTTATCGTTCATTTGGTGGGAGCAGTCGTTTCCTGGTTGGCGCCTGTGGCGTCCAGATAGGTATCGATTGTGTCTCCGATATGGTCGTAGAGCAGCTCGTGAGCGTCGTTGCGGATCGCTCCCGTACGCACCCGCTTGTATCGCCGGGGCAGATACTGGCTGAGCAAGGGCAAGGGGAGGGGGGAGCGCGAAAGGTTTTCAAGCAGCACGTTTTGCGCGGCCTGCACCCGCGGATCATTTAAGTAATAGCGCGCGCGGTCATAGAAGCTCCAGGCGCGCGCAAAGCGTTGCGCTTCTTCTGTCCCGGGATAATAGGGGCGCCAGTACCGGGGGTCGGCGCACATGACCTCGTCCAGTGTCGCGCGAAACCTCGAGAGGCCCGCGTCGCTGCTGTCACCCAAAAGTTCCTGCTCGATCTGCTCGAGTGAGTACAGCGCCTCGCGGGCTGCAAACGTAAAGGCGGGGCCAACTTTTAAGATGGCGACCCCATCCTCACACAGGGAGCGCAGATTTGCCGCCGTCTGAAAGTCGGTCGAGTGTCCTTCGATGCAAAGCGGAGTGGCGCGCATGGCGGCAACGAGTTCTGCTGTGCGTGTCCGATCATACTCGTCAAGGGTGAACTCATGGAACTCGACCCCCATTTCGAGTACCAGGGCTATAACGCGCGAAAAAGCGGCGCTCAGTCCCTGGGAATCGAAAGCTGCGCGGTAAGCCTCGATCGTCTTGAGCGCGTCGTCCGGGTCGCTGACCCCCATCGCGCCGACCTTGACGTCACCCCCCGGCACGGGTACCTCGCTGCCGATGACATAGCTCGGTGGCTCGCCGCAGCGATCATGATCCGGAAGCTTCGCGTAGGCCTGCTCGCAAGCGGCCGCAAGGCGCGCCCCACGTGCTGCGCAGACTGTCACCGGAAAGGCCAGCGCAGGGTCATCGCTTGCCAAGCGCATGCTGGTATCCAGGTGGATCTTGGAATACCCCGCCCGTACGCAATCGGCGACCAGGCGCTCGGCATGCGCCATCGCCTCATCCTCGGGCAGATCGGTCCAGGTCAAGGGGCCCAGGTGGTCTCCGCCTAAGATGACCTGTGAGGCGGGCACTCCTTCTTCGCGGGCAAGGCGGTACACGAGCTCTGCGAAGTTATCAGGCGTCATACCGGTGTAGCCCCCGAATTGGTTTACCTGGTTTGCGGTCGACTCAATGAGCGCTGGGCTACCGGTCAGGCGCGCGCGGCGCAGCACCGCGCGCAGGACGTCAATGTTGGCCGAGCAGCAGGAGTAGATGCCGCGACCCTGTCCTGCTTTATTCGCTGCAATGATCTGCTGGAGCAAAGTCATCGTCATCGCAGGGCCTCTTCGCTCTCCGGGAGCTCATAGATGGTGACGCCTTTCACGACCCGGTTTACCTCACCGGTCGGTGAGGGGTCATCGGTCGTAACACCCAAAGACAGCGACTTGAACAGGGCAAGCAACTGACAGAAGACGAGCATTTCCAACCCGGTGCAGAGAGCTCTCCCGCAGTGATAGCAGTGCGAGGCGACCGGCAGGACTACATCGCCGGGCAACTCTCTCGCGCCCTCTCTGCAAAGGGTGATGACTATGTTACCCTTCTTTTGCCCGTATACCTCGCGCAAAAGATCGATATCGTAGCGAGCCGTGAAAGGATCAGGGGAGATCAGGTGGACGGTGACCGTTTTGTCCTTGATGACGCTCTTGGGCCCATGGCGAAATCCGGTCGAACCCTCAAAGGTCCCATTGATCGTACCGTTGGTCAGCTCCATCATCTTCAACGAAGCCTCATGCGCGATGTGCTTGAGCGAGCCGCTCCCCAAAAAAGCGATCCGGTCGAAATCCATCCCGGCGCAGCGCCGCGCGACTTCAACGTAGCTCGTGGCGGCGTCCGTGATGTTGCAGGCGAGCAGGTCGATGTCTGCTGTCAGGTCAGCGGTCGCGCCTCCTGCCAGTAGCATATATCCTGCCAGCATCATGCATGAGACACTGCTTGTCATAGCAAATCCCTTGTCATTGGAACCCTCGGGCATGACCAGGGTCAGGCTGTTATCCGACTGGGCGGTGTAGTCGTAGAGCGCGCTTCCTGCGGCGCAGGTGATCGCCACTTCAGAGAGCTCTTTGATGATGGCGCGAGCGTAGCGGACCGCTCCCACAGATTCGGGGCTGTTGCCCGAGCGTGCAAAAGAGACCAGCAAGGTAGGGACGTCAGCGGACAGGTAGGCGTCAGGGGCAGCCACGATGTCGGTCGTGGGAATGGACTGGACATCAATCCTGGTGTCGCGCGCGATCAGTGGCGCCAGGGCATCGCCAATAAACGCCGAGCTGCCGGCGCCGGTCAGGATCACTTGTACCTGGCGCAGGTCTCCCACCTGTGCCAGAAAAGCTGCGATCTTGTCTTTGCTTTCTGTCATGAGAGCGCAGGTTTCGGTCCAGAGCCTCGGTTGTTGCGCGATCTCAGCAGAGGTGAAACCACAGCTTCGCTCTTCGAAGTACGCTTTGTCTTGTCCGAAAAAGACGTTGAAACTGTCCATACTTTCCGGTCCTTTCAGGTCACGTGTTCTGTAACAGGTTTGCGGTAGCGCTGTTGAGCGCCTCGGGGCAGAACTCCCTTATCGCACACAGCGCCGCGCCTTGCCAGGGCTCCAGAAGCGGCTCTTGCAGCGTGGCGCCAAGGGCCCCCACTTTCTTGCGCAAAGAAGCGACCACGTACTTCTCTTTTGCTGCAACGGCGCGCGCGTCCTGGCTGCCAGAACGAAACAGGCCGCCTGAGTAGGATACGGGGAAGCCCCCTTCCAGAAGACCGAGGGTTGCCGCAACAGTGGCAATGTCAGTAAATAACTCGTCGGTAGCCTCTTCGTAGAGCGCCACTGCTGCGAGATCGCCTTGTGCCGCCGCGGCTTCGAGCAGCAGCTGAAGTTCGGCGACCTTGCGGCGTGAGCCAATGTAGTCTTGTTCCATACGCACGATGAATTCATAGTCGTTTCCAAGCGCGAAGGCCTGGTAGACGATATCGTAGAGCGGGCCCCGAGGCTCGCGCCCGTCAGCTTCTTTCGAGAACAACTCCATTGCTCTTCTGCCCAACCAGTAACAGGAGCCTTCGTCGCTGAAGAAGTGGTTCCAACCGCCTGCGCGCGCCGCTGTCCCCGATTCGTTCTGCCCGTAGGCCATAGCTCCCGTACCCGCGACGATATTGACGCCGGGCTTGCCAACCAAAGAACCGGCCCATGCGACCTCACAGTCGTTCGTGAAATAGCAGCCGACTTCTCCGAGTACCTCTTTCAGGGCAGCGGTGATCTCAGCGTCTTTATCTGAGAGTTCCCCGTAGTAAGAGAGCCCGATACAGGCGCCACTTATCTGCGCCAGGTTTATCGGGCCCGGGCTTGAGGCGAGGCACTTCTGGATGCCTGCTGATATCTGGCCGACGGTCACATCGGTAGGGTCGGCGGTACGATTGTAGCCGACGTCGAGGTGCAGGCTGAGCGTTGCGCCCTCCTCGTCGATCAGGACATAAGCTGCTTTTGATCCACCGCTGTCGATTCCGAGAAAATACTGCACCGGCCCTGCCTTTCATCACGCGAGTGCCACGCGGCGCTTTGCGGGCCTCATCGATCGGTGGTTACTCTTTGACCGCTCCTGCCGCCAGGCCGGTAATAATGTATTTCTGAAACAGCAAAGCGATCAGAACTGGTGGCAGGCTTGCCAGGACGCCTGCCGTAGCAGACATCACATAATTAGCCCCAAATTTGGAATTAAAGTCATAAATTAACACGGGCAAAGTCTTGGCGTCTAAGGTCTTTGTCAAGCTGAACGCATAGAAGAATTCGTTCCACGTGATGATGAACGAGAAGATCACGGTCGCAGCCAGCCCCGTCGATATCATGGGCAGGACCACAAAGAAGAAAGATTTCAACCTGCTGCAGCCATCGATCATCGCGGCCTCTTCAAGTGTCTTGGGCGTAACGTCGATGTAGCTCTTCATGATCCAGATCAGGTACGGCAGTACCAGAGACAGGTAGATCATGACCAGCGTGATGCGATGGTTTATCAGGTCGAGCCGCTTAAAAATGATAAACATCGGTATGATGAGCGCAATAGGCGGTATCATCTGCGTGAAAAGCGAGAGGTTTAACAAGGGGTTCTTTCCCCGGAACCTGAAGCGGGAGAACGCATAGGCGGCCAGTACTCCGATGATCACCGATATCACGACGACCGACGAGGTCACGATGATGCTGTTCATGGCTGCGGGAATGAAATCCTTCGACATGAGATCCTTGTAGTTTGCAAGGGTGATGTTATGCGGTATCAGGAAGATCTGCCGGCTCATCAGCTCGATCTTCGTGGAGAAACTTGAGATAACAAGCCAGAGATAGGGCGCGAGCGTGATTACGATGATCAGTGCGACCAGGAAGTACAGGATCGTACGGTTCAGGACTTTCTTAACCTTCATGAGCGCCCGCTAACTTCTTCTTGAGATGCTTTTTTATTTTCTTCTCGTCGTTCTCATCCTTGTTCATGAACACTTTGATATAGACAAATGAGAGCGCAAAACATATCATTGACAGGACGTAGCTCATGGCGGCCGCGCTCCCGAAATCGGTCTGCTTGAAGGCGACGAAGTGTATGTAGTACGAGAGCAGGTTCGTCGCGTTTTGCGGCCCCCCGCTCGTCATGATCGCGACCAGGTCGAAGGTCTGAAACGCCCAGATCGTTTTTGTGATCAGCAAGATCAGGAGCACCGGTTTGATCATCGGCAGGGTAATGCGCCAGAATGCTTTCCAGCCTCCGGCTCCATCGATGCTGGCGGCCTCGTAGAGATCCTCGGGAATCGTCGAAAGGGCGGCGATCGCCAGCAGGATCACGTACGGGGTCTCTTTCCAGACGTTTGCGAGGAACACACAGAAAAACGCCATCCTTGGCGTGCCGAGCCAGGCGATACTGGTTTTGATCAGTCCCAGCTTGAGGAGCAGTCCATTGGCTGCGCCGTACTCGGCGTTAAAGATCCATTTCCACATGACGGCGTTGACGACGGTCGGCATCGCCCAGGGCAGTATCATCAACCCCCGGACGAAACCCCGGCCGTGAAACTTCTTATTAAGGACCAGTGAAGCGGCGACCCCGATGACGATCTCAGTCGCCACGGTCAACATGACGAACAAGAGCGTTACAAGGAAAGAACTCTTGAACCAGGGGTCGGTCGTGAATAAGTTGATAAAGTTCTGGAGCCCGGCGAACTTATAGATCGTGTCGGCGCCCCGAAACGATATCCGATTAAGGCTCATGTAGAGCGCATAAAATATCGGAATAAATAATATCCCGAAGATGACCAAGGTGCTTGGTGTGATGAGTATCGGACCCAGATGTCTTTCGAAAAAGGGTTCCTTCTCACGTTTCTTCAGTGGCTTTGTCTTCATATTCCTGTTCTTTGGTTTTAGCTGTTTCCAGCGAGGTGGGTCGGTGAGGTATCCCCGGCGCCAAGAATAGCGCCGGGGATACCTGCTTGCGAATTACTGCTGGGCAGCCGCTTTCTGCGCGTCCAACATAAGTTTTTGCATCTCGTTCAAACCTTGGTCAACGGTGACGCTGCCCGATAGGATCTTCTGAGATTCCTTGGCGACAATGTCAGAGAAACTGTCGACCCAGACGATCTTCGGATAACCCTTGGAGTTTTGCGCCTGCTTACCAAACTGCTCCCAGTACGGATACTTCTTCAGGAGCTCAGGATCATTGTAAAGCGATGACCAGATCGGCAGCGCGCCGATCTGCAGTGCCCGCTCTTTATCCATTGACTTGCTGGACATATACTCGATATATTTCCAGGCGGCCTCTTTATGTTTAGAGGTCGAGGTAATGGCCATGGCCTCAGGAAGAGTCAGGACGACTTGCTCATTGCCAGTCTTGCTTACTGAGTAGTCCGCGACATTGACGTCGCCAACGATCTTTGACTTTGTGCTGTCGTTGGAATCAGCATACACGCCCGGCCATGCCTGGAGCATCAGCGGGAAGTCCCCGTTATTAAAGGACTGGGCGACTTCTTCATAGTCCATGGTCAACGTTGCCTTGCCAAAAACGCCATCTTTGTAAGCCTGTGCCAGCCAGGTATAGGCTTCCTTGACACCGGGGTCCGTGCTTACGATCGGGTTACCCTGGTCATCGACGAAGTTCCCACCAAAGGAATAGACGCAGAACATCAATTCGTTAGTGCCCATCTGTTCCTGTTTGTAGGTGTCCATGTAGGCATTCTTGCCGGTCTTCTTCGAAAGGGCCGCGACCTCATCCCAGGTTTTGGGAGGAGCGGACAGGCCTGCGTCGGCCAGCATCTTGCTGTTGTACATATAGAAGCGGGTGTCGTTGTTCCAGACGATCCCGTAGTGCTTTCCACCTGAGGAGAACAGATCGAGAAGCCCGGGGACCATGCCGCTCTTCATATCAGCAGTCATGTATTGATCCAGGGGAGCTACCCACTGGTTTTTAATGAATTTCGCGATCCAGGAGTTATCGAACTCGATGACGTCGTAGGTGCCGCCGCCAGAAGCAAGGTCACCGGTAACGTCGTCGGAGACGCCTTCCCAGCTTTTCTCGATAAGTTCGACCTGGATGCCGGTTTCTTTCTCGAACTCTTTGGTCTTCGCTGCGCGGAAACCAACGGTATCCGCCTCGTTCTGAGGAAGGATGACCGTGATCTTTTGCCCTTTCAGCGAGCTGCTCGAGGATGTGGAGTTGTTGTTCGACTTACCGCAACCTGCGCTCATGAGCACTATAGAAAGCACCATGACCAGAGCTATGATCAATGTCAGTTTCTTCTTCACCTTATTACCTCCGTTTGTGTTGTCAGATCGATCAGTGAGCGCCATGAAACCCGCAGGCGCCATGGCAACGCTTTGCCAAAATGACGTTCAGGCCGCACCACCTCCCAGTTGGACGATGATCAGAAGCGGTTCCAAAGAACAATAATACGTAGTGGCTCCTTTCAAAAGAAACCAAGTAGTCCCTCTAATAGTAGCAGATACCCGATGTGAACTGGACCGCATAGCTTACTTGCTTATGGTCAGGCCAGTCTCTTTGTCGAACGCGTGGATCATGGTGCAGTCGACGGCAAAGGAGACGCTTTCTCCGCTCTGGATAGGACTACTTCCGGGCACTTTCGCGATGCAGGGGCAGCCTTCGCAGGCGAAATAGACGAACTTCTCCGCTCCCATGGACTCTGCGAGGTCAACGTCTCCCGTCATCAGGTTATGCTCTTCCGAGTGTGATCCGGTTTCGCTGATGAACTCAGGCCTGATGCCCAGTACCACCGGCTTGCCTTCGTAGTCCGCGCAGACAGCGGCTGACATGACCTGCTCGGGAATCCCGATTTTAGTCTCGCCGAAAGCCGCGCAGTAGCCGTCCGCGGCCTTTTCCACGGTCGCATCGATCAGGTTCATCTGAGGCGAGCCGATAAATCCGCCCACGAACAGGTTCTGGGGGTGATCATACAGGTTCTGCGGCGTGTCGATCTGCTGGATGACGCCGTCTTTTATAACCGCGATCCGGTCTCCCATGGTCATCGCTTCTGTCTGGTCATGTGTGACATAGACGAAGGTGGTGCCGAGGCGTTCGTGCAGCCGGGTGATCTCAGCGCGCATCGAGGTGCGCAGTTTCGCGTCAAGATTCGAGAGCGGCTCGTCCAGCAGAAACACTGAAGGGTTGCGCACCATCGCGCGCCCCAGCGCCACGCGCTGGCGCTGGCCACCCGATAAGGCCCGGGGCTTGCGATCGAGCAGGGACTCGATGTCTAGTATCTTTGCGGCAGCCCTGACCTTCTCGTCGATCTCCTTTTTGGGGGTCTTGCGCAGTTTCAAGCTGAATGCCATGTTCTTATACACGGTCATATGAGGATAAAGCGCATAGTTCTGAAACACCATGGCGATGTCGCGGTCCTTGGGAGCGACTTCGTTGATGAGCCGGTCCCCGATGAAAATCTCGCCGTCGGTGATCTCTTCGAGACCGGCGATCATACGGAGTACGGTAGACTTTCCGCAGCCCGACGGCCCTACCAGAATGATGAACTCTTTGTCCTCGATCGATAAGTTGAGGTCTTCAACTGCCGGTACCGTGGTGCCGGGGTACCGTTTGGTGATGTGTTTTAACTGGATACTTGCCACGCTCTATCCTCCACCTGTTCTCAATGGCCTGCTTTTCGCTGAAGTAGATCGTCTCTATTATACGAATAATCCGGGGCAAGGGAAGTGGAAAGATCGATGTGGATGGCACGACTTGGCTGGCGTTAGTTCGCGCAACTGCTGAGTTGGTGCGGGCGATAGGACTTGAACCTACACGGGTTGCCCCACCAGGACCTAAACCTGGCGCGTCTGCCATTCCGCCACGCCCGCAACGCGCATTCCAGTATAGCAATCCTAGGCGGGTGGCTCCGATGGTTCCTCTGGCAAAGCATTCTGAGCGCTCAACTGGTGGTACAAGACGCCTCGAACAACTTCTGCGAACGCGAACGTGATAACAAGGAGCAGGCTGGTCACTGCCGCAACGATAAGGGTTGCAAGAGGATGGCCCTTGAACACGGTTTGCGGAAGTACGCTGCTTGGTAGAGTGAATACGGTCGCGGTTAAGAATACAAGCGCTATGACTCGCACATGATTGCCTTTTATCAGCCTGAAGCTCGCTTTTATTTTGAATCCAGATGAGTCCTCTAATGCGATCATTGGAACAAGCATATAGATCACTGATAAGAACAACAGGCTGAGCGGTATCGTGACCAGAAAAGAGAGCGGACTTTTCAGAGCATTGAATAGGTAAATGACAGCCAGCAGAGGTATAACAAGGATGAGGACCAGCATCATCATATTCGAAATAAGCCATGCAACCCTTCCCTTGGTTTTTGTGAAAGAATCCCGTACGCCTGGCTTTTCACCCCTGATAATACCTGCGATATGGATCTGGATTCCTAACATCGCTTTTGGGACTACTACCAAGAGGAGCACATACATGGCGATCATAAGGAGCGCTGCCAGTCCCAGCATCAGTGGCGAGCCGACGCTTTTGCCAAAGAAGAAAGTGGAAAGGGCGGAACACATCATAAAGAGCGCGTATAGTAATGAGAACGCCGACAGGCTCTTGAAGTTTTTCTGGTAGAGAACGAAGGCGCTTTTTAACGTGGCCTTGATAGATATTTTTCCCATTCTTATCCTTGTCTTCTTTATCTTCATGTCAGATGCCTCAGTATAGCAAAGAGCTTTTGGAGGGATAAGTTATACCCTTGATGTGCTCATTAGATTGGATTTTGTGGTCTTGTACTAAATGGTGTAGGACAAGATGCTCAAAATAATCTATTTTAGTGTTGACATCCTTACTACTAAGTAACACAATGTAGTAGTACTAAGTGGTGCTGCATATCAGTAGTGCTAACTAGAGAAGCTCTTGTGAGTGACCAGAGGAGGTGGAAGATGGATAACCTGACCGAGATGCTCAAAGGCGTCCTGGAGGGCTGCGTGCTCGAGATCATCAGCCGCGGTGAGACCTACGGCTACAAGATCACGCGGCGGCTCAATGAGCTGGGCTTTACCGACGTGGTCGAAGGCACGGTCTATACCATCCTGATCCGGCTGGAACGGGGCGGCCTGGTCGAGACGTCCCGCAAGCCATCCGAGCTGGGCCCGCCGCGCAAGTTCTTCAAGCTCAACGACGCGGGGCGCGCGGAGCTGAAGACGTTTTGGGAGAAGTGGGAGTTTGTTTCCTCGCGGTTAAATGAGTTGAAGGAGAGCTGACATGGCGGCTAAAGACATACTAGAGACCGTAACCGGCGACCTGAGCGAGAAGAAGCGTTATCGCGCGGTGCAGAAGCGCGCGCACGAGTTGCCGGGCGACTATTGGATCGCTTATGACGAGATCCAGAAGTATCTTTGGGCCACGGGAGGTACCGAAAGGATCGAGTCCTTTGAGAGCCTGGTAGAGCTGTTTGAAGAAGGCGCGGCGGACGGTCGCCCCGTGCTGGAGATCACCGGTGAGGACGTGGCCGCGTTTGCCGACCAGCTGGTATATGGCGAGAAGGGCTACATCGAGAAGCGCCGCGAGAAGCTGAATCGTACGCTGGCAGAGAAGCTCGGCAAGTAACGGGTGACAAAACGGGGTCAGGCACCCTTTTGTCACCTGGGGAAGAGGAGTGGATCCTGATGGCTGATAAAGCGCTGGAGGTACAGGGGCTGCGAAAGTCCTTCAAGGACCAGGAAGTCCTGCGTGGCGTTGACTTCGAGGTCGGGCGCGGCGAGATCTTTGCGTTGCTCGGCAGTAACGGCGCGGGTAAGACGACCACGATCAACATCTTGGCGACACTGCTGAAAGCTGATGGGGGTACGGCGATCGTGAATGGCTTTGACGTGGCCAGCGCGCCGGAGAAGGTGCGCGAGAGCATCAGCCTGACGGGGCAGTTCGCCGCCGTTGACGACATCCTCACCGGGCGCGAGAACTTGATCTTGATCGCCCGACTGCGCAATGTGTCTGCGCCCGCTCAGGTTGCTGACGACCTGCTCGCGCGCTTTGGGCTCGCCGGGGCGGCTAACAAGCGGGCGGGCGCCTACTCCGGCGGCATGAAGCGCCGTCTCGACATCGCGATGTCGCTCGTAGGCGCGCCGGCGGTGATCTTTCTTGATGAGCCGACGACGGGGCTTGACCCGGAGGGACGTCTTGAAGTCTGGAAGACCGTCAGGACGCTCGCAGATGGCGGCACGACGATCCTGCTCACGACCCAGTACCTGGATGAGGCGGAGCAACTCGCGGATCGGGTCGCGATCCTGCATGGCGGCGTGATCATCGCCAACGGCACGCTCGATGAGCTCAAAAAGCTCCTGCCGCCCGCGAAAGTTGAATATGTTGAGAAGCAACCAACGCTTGAGGACGTCTTTCTCGCAATCACCGATGACAAGGGGTCAGGTACTTTGTCATGCGTGCATGACAAAGTACCTGACCCCTTGTCATCGGTGGGCTCTCTGTTACGCGAGGGAAGTGATCCTGATGAGTAAGACCATCGTGCTCTTTGGGCGCCTGATGCGTCATATCCTGCGCAGCCCCGATACGATCATCACCGTGTTGCTCATGCCGATCGCCTTCATGCTGCTGTTCGTCTATGTTTTTGGTGGCGCGCTCAAAGGCAGCCTGCCCGCGGGCACCACCTATGTGAACTACCTGTTGCCCGGCATCCTGCTGATCGCGATCGCTTCCGGCATCTCGTATACGGCGTTTCGCCTGTTCACCGACGTGCAAAACGGGCTGTTCACGCGTTTTAACTCCATGCCGATCAGTCGCTCGGCGATGCTCTGGGCACACGTGCTGACTTCGCTGGTGTCCAATATGATCTCGGTCGTGATCATCATCGCGATCGCGCTGCTCATGGGCTTCCGGTCAAGCGCGTCTTTCCTGAACTGGCTTGCGGTGATCGGCATCCTTGCGTTGTTCACACTTACCTTGACCTGGATCGCGGTCATCCCGGGCATTACGGCAAAGTCGATCGACGGCGCAAGCGCGTTCTCTTACCCGATCATCTTCCTGCCGTTTTTGAGCTCGGCTTTCATACCGACAGCGACGATGCCCAAGGTGCTGCGCATCTTCGCGGAGAACCAGCCGGTGACTTCGATCGCCAATACGATCCGCGCGCTGCTGAACTCACAGCCAGCGGGCAGCAGCATCTGGGTCGCTTTGGCCTGGTGCGTCGGCATCATGATCGTGGCCTACCTCTTTGCCATGCGTGCCTACAGAGCCAAGATTTAACGCCCCGCCTGTCAGTGAACTCGAATCTGGTCGTTGAGAACACTGATCCTGGTGCGTCTGGACTCACTTTATCGTGATCGTGTAGTCGTCAAAGCTGATCTTGGCGATCTGAGCGGGATCAATGTTCTTGCCAAAGGGGAGGGAGACATTCACGCCGGATTCGCCTTACTCGCTCCCGATCCACCAGTGTCCTGAATCACGCTCATGCCACACGAAATCACTTGCGCTTACGGGAGGTCTTACTCGTGGCGCGGAGACATAGATGCTTCCGCTTCCATGGAGTAGTCCATAGGCGCCTTGAGCTCCTTGAGTGTCCCAGAATAGCACCGCGGAAACTTTTCCGTCAGTGTAGTAGTAGACAATCCCATAATCGGAAAGGTGGGACTCGTCTTTTTGTAAATTTACTTTGGACCCATCCGTGTAGCCTTCTTCCCTGGCAAGGGCGATAATGCGTTGCGCTACGCGCTGCCGCGCGGGTTTCTTTAGGTTCCAGACAACAGGAAGCATAAGAGGAGAGCTCACAAGCGTGACCAGGAGGCCGAGGGCGAGCGCAGCGCTTATGATGCACTCCTTTTTCCTGAATGGATTTTTCTTCCTGATAAAGTCCAAGAGGAAAAAGAAAGCGAGCAGAAGCGCTACAACAAAACAAACAACAAAGTAGGGAAGCACAAAAGCGGAGTAGAGCGTGGTATGAGAAAAATAAACGAGAGGAAGCGCCACCGCCCAGAATAGAACAAGCGGAGCGAAAAAAGCAGACAATATCAGAGATTTCTTCATGTACCCTTTGCTTTCCCGGCGTAACTGAATTTAAACTGTTTCGTTAAGTTCAAAAACCCTGCTCTCATTTTACGTCTATTTCATGTTGTCAGCGCTGGCCGGCTCTTTGCCAGTATTGCTGACAGTAAAAGGAAAAATCACTCGCAAATAAGAGAGTGGCAGAGAATTAGTTGGAATCAAGGCGACGATAGCTTATCCTTGAGATACACTGACGCGAGTTCTCTTCGGAGGGAGATCATCATGGGCTTGTTTGGTCAAAAGAGCGAGATCAACGGCGTGCGGTATTCGGTGGGCAAAAAGGATGCGAAGGTCATCAAAAGCCCGAATGCGGCGGGCAACATCTCCATTCTCGCTGAGGTTGAGGGCAAACCGGTGACGGGCATTGAAAACGGGGCCTTCAAAAAATGCAAGGACCTCACGGGAGTTGTCATCCCAGAGGGCGTCAAAGTCATCAGCGAGATCAGTCTGACCAGTGGCGAGAGCGGCGCCTTTAGCGGCTGCATCAACCTGGTGGATGTGACGATCCCCGCGAGCGTCTATCTTATCGGAGATAACGCGTTTGAAAAGTGCGCGAGCCTGAAAGAAATCGTTATTCCGGGCATCGCAGATACCATCGGAGATTATGCCTTCTTAAACTGTGAAAATCTGGAGTCCGTGACGCTGGCCGTCCACATCAGGCGCATCGGTGATCATGCGTTCAGCGGCTGCAAGAAGTTGGGGAGCATGGCGCTGCCCGAAGGCGCGCGCATGATCGGGGAGTCGGCCTTCAGCGGCTGTGCGCAGCTGAGGAGCATTACGATCCCCGCCAGCGTCACGCAGATCGATACCTTCTATGACGACATTAATGCGCTGGCCCCGCGGGGAGCCTTGAGCGGTGCGCTCAGTTTTGCGTTTACGGGTTGCTCGCCCGAGCTGACGATCATTGGGCAGGCAGGATCGAGCGCCGAAAAGTACGCGAAGAAGCAGCGGATCAACTTTACGGTGGCGGTCGCTGCGAGCTAGGGTCGCCAGAGGCGGTCGGATCAGTTGACGAGTCAGGAGACAAGTATGAAATTCAGCAAGATACTCAATATCATCTGGGGTGTGCTTGCGTTGATACTGGGCGTCCTTTTGATCAGCGTAGGTCAGGCCTTGTTTGGCTTGATCTGCCTGGTCGCGGGCGTCTTTGTCGGCGTGATCTCCGTCAGGAGCTACCTGGCCTGGAGCAAGGGGCAGGAAGCAATGAAGCAACAGCAGGAAAGGGCGCAGAACATGGAACAGACAGTCGCAACATCACAGCCGATAACGGTCACCGTGAAGGTCAACGAGGCACTCCAGCGGGGAAAGTTCAGCGTTTACTGCAACGGCGCCTTGGTGGGAAATGTCTGCATTGGAGAAGTGCTCAAATTCGAGACCGCGCAGGCGATGAACTTCGTTCAGGTGGGCAAGCTGAACAAGAAGCCTTTCAAGTGGCCCGAGAGCACCTGCTCGTTCACCGCGTCGCAGGCAGGCGAGTCGGTCGAGCTGGAGATCACGATCGTCGGTCTACTGATCACACTCAACAACGTAACGACTGCTTAGGCTCTACCAGGCGTCGCTCTTGCGGGCGTTGCAGTCCGGGCAGAGGAGCTGGCCGTTATCGACCTCAGTCTTGCCGCCGCGACTCCAGGGTTTGACATGGTCGAACTGCCCGGCGCTGACGTCGGCGATCACCGCGCCGCAATGCTGACAGACCCCGCCGTCACGCTCGAATATCTCACGCTTCTGCCGCTCGTCGAAGCTGCGCAGGCTTAGCGCGCGCTCATCTCCATCCAGGACGAAGCGCCAGGCGCCGCGCTTGTTGCTGACCTCGGGATCCTCAAGCAGTTCGGCCAGGTGTGCCTCCAGCGCGGTCGGGTCAAGATCGTCATCCTTGTGCGCGTTGTAGAGGGCGCCCCAGTCAAGCCCCTTCATCTCCTTGCGCCAGTGGGGAAACACCGCCTCCACCCATTGGATCACTTTTTGAAAGTACAACCAGAGTTGGCTGGCGTTGTCATCATACTGGTGCAGCGCCATATATTCTTCGATAGTGGTCAGCCCTTGCGCGTCACAGATCCACTTAAGCGCCGTCTCCAAAAACTCCTGGCGGATCGGCGTACCGCTCACATACTTGTCGGCGAGGTGCGCCGCCGGCGCCCCCGGTTTCGAGAACCACACTTTGGCGTCGGCCAGCCAGGGGCCCGTGTAGATCGCGTTGCGAAGCTCCTGATCGGTGAGTTTCTCGCCCGCAATGTTGATGATCTTGAACCAGTCGAGCTTCTCTTTGTCGCTGCCCGCGCAGACATAGACGGAGAGCGGGTAGTCCAGTATCTGATTTTGTTCCGCCGTAGTTAGCCCATGAAAGTACTGGGGCATGCCGTCGAAGTCAACGCTAAACTCGCCCGCCACATACTGGCAGAGCGAGATCGTGCGCTGCTGCCCGTCCATCAGCTCGAAGCCAGCATCCGGGCGCACGACCCAATACATCGTGTTGAGCGGAAATCCCTTGCGCACGGTACGGATAACTTCATCGCGTTGCTTGTCCTTGTAAATAAACTCCCGCTGATAGGGCGGTCGGATGTCGAGTTTGTCGTCGTAACCAGTAACGCCTGCCTCCGAGTTATCCGCATAACCTGCCGAGACTTCTCGGACGGTGATATTCTGCAATTCGATCTTCATTACGGTCTGTCCTTTCGCTGGATGAAAATGCGTTTGTAGAGTTTCTTATCATCAATATACGGTTCATTATGCTTTTTGAAGTGCGGCAGCTTATACTTTTCATCAATAGCGCCGTTATCACTTGCGCCGATTATTTCAAACTGGTCTGGATTGTATTTGTCCATAAATGAAATTGGGACACCCATAATGCCATAATAGTCGGCGGGTATTTCTGCCGTCTTATTAACGTTGATTGCGGCGTAGTTGTCGTAAGTGGGATACTCTTCGGCAGAGTATGTTTTATAAAGTGGAAGTTTTTCATGGCGGCTCGGCACATCAAGATTCGTAAACCAGCGGACGCCTTTTACTCGAATATAGCTATTCCCGAATTCGTCAACGCGGCAACTTGTTGCGTCAAGCGGATAATACTTAGGAACCCTAAACTCACGATCTCCGCTATGAATGCTTTCGCCAAGCCATAAGTTATTCGTCATAATCAATCGGAAGACTTCTTTATAGGTGATCGCGTTCATGTTTCCGATAATCAGGAATTGCTTATGAAGCATAGCAAGTAGAACAATGAATTCCCGAAAGAGCGAGAAGGGAGGGTTGGTGACGACAATATCTGCCTCACGAAGAAGTTCAACACATTCGGAGCTGCGAAAGTCACCAGCGCAGTACAGATTATCGCCGTGTAACTGCGTTGCCACGTTTTCATCCTGCTTTAAAAGTTCAGCTATATCATTCAGTCCGATTGATCCGTCACCAGTCAGATCATGTACTCCATGGATCTCGATCTTAAAAGGCTCTTTGTCGATAGTTGCTTTTAATCCTTCAATTTCGAAAAGTGGCAGTTGAACGCCGGCTATTGGACTAGGTACAAAGCTTGTCGCTATGAGCTTCTTAAGTCCAAGGAAATTGAAGTTCATTGCGAAGTATTTGAAAAAGTTACTTTCATAAGGGTCGTCGCAGTTGCAAAGGATTGTTTTGCCACGTAGTTGCTCACGATAATGGCGTAGCTCATTTTCAATATCAACGAGCTGGGTGTAGAATTCATCTGCTCGCGCCACTCTCGCTTTTGAAAGAGCGCTGCTATTGTTTGCCATTTGATCTCCAAACCCCGTGATTACAACAGAGGTAAGGAGATTCATGTAATTAACTGCAAGAAGGCGCCTAACCCCTTGCTACAAATCCGATAAAGAAGGCAAAGACTGTCCTCAAACCGACTATAGGGGCTAGACGCCTCGTTGCCGGTTTTTTGGACACAAAGATAATAGATTTTCAGTCGGCTGCCTTCAGCCGGATTTGTAGCATCTCCGATTATAAAGCATTAGGCAGGGATGGGGATGGGAGGGGGTGCGAATGCGAGTTACGCAGCCGCGCAAAGCCTTGTGCTTGCCGGAAGCGATTGCGGCGAGTATGTCTGAGCAGGCGCATCCCCTCCCATCCCCATCCCGGACAAGCGGAACCCCCAAGCGTGTTTGCGTGTAATAATCTGCCAACTTAATAGCATTTATTGAAATATATCAATAAAAATGCTAATATATTGACATGTTTAGCAGATGATAAAAGAGCTGCATTGTTACGGAAAGGAACTCTCCTGATGATAAGTCGCCCCTATTACCTTGATTGGCTTAAAAGGTGGAAAGATAAAGATGTGATCAAAGTGATCACAGGGATGCGCCGTTGTGGCAAATCGACCATCATGGAATTGTATCAGGAGGATTTGCTGCAATCTGGCATTTCTGACTCGAACATCATGTCGATCAATTTTGAGAGTTTTATTGAGGAGTATCCTTTAACTGCTAAAGAGCTGTACGACTATGTGGTTGCGCGTCTTGGCACGAGAGGCGTCACTTATGTCTTTCTTGATGAGATCCAGCTGGTGAAGGATTTTGAAAAGATCGCTGATGCGCTTTTCGTGAGAGACGATGTCGATCTTTATATCACGGGATCGAACGCCTGGTTCCTGTCGGGGGAGCTGGCGACGTATCTCACCGGGCGTTATGTAGAGATCAAAGCCTATCCTTTTTCTTTTAAGGAGTATTATTCTGCGCTTGAAGAGATGTATCCCTCTTCGCGTGGACAATTCCTTACCTATCCTCTCAAGTACCCCCCGTTTTCTCAAGAGCCACTTCCTTCAAAGGAGGAGGCATTCAATCGCTATCTTACGCGCGGAGGTCTTCCCTTTGCTGCGACCCTCACTGACGAACGCGATATCCTTGACTACCTTGAAGGCGTATTCAATACGATCATTGTCAAAGATATCGCAAAAAGAAAACCTCGTATGGATATGAACTCTTTTGGAGCAACGGCATCTTTTCTGGCGGACAATATCAGTAATATCAGTTCGATCAAGCGGATCGCGGATTCCCTCATGCAAAGCGACAACAAAGTGTCGCGTGGCGCCGTAAGCGATTACCTTGACTCTTTGCTGGAGAGCTACCTTCTCTTCAAGGTAGATCGCTTTGACCTTAAGGGCAAGGAGTATCTGCAAACGCTTGAAAAGTATTATCTCGGCGACCTGGGATTCCGCTTTTGGCTGCTCGGGAAAAGCACGGGTGATGTCGGTCGGCGTATTGAGAATGTTGTGTTCCTTGAACTTTGCAGAAGATATGACCGAGTGTCTATCGGTAAGCAGGGAACACAAGAAGTTGACTTTGTTGTGTCGAGCGGAGATCAGACACACTATTATCAAGTTGCGCAGACGGTTTTGGATGAACAGGTCTTAGATAGAGAACTTGCGCCGTTGCGGTCTCTTGGGGACAACTATCCCAAAACGCTTTTAACACTTGATACGGTTGGCACAGGCGATATGTCGGGTATCAAACATCAAAATCTTATCGAGTGGTTACTTGAATAGGCGAGATTATCTTTTTCAGCGGGAATCCCCTAAAAGACAGCAAACACATGTAGTCACGGCTCCCGCAGGAGGCCAGGAAGGAGCAAAGCGATGAGCTTTGAGCAGCAATTCACCCAGATACAACCAGAGGATCTCACGGATAACGTGTTCAGGCTGGTCGGTAAGGATTTCTTCGCGATCACGGCGGGCGCGCCGGAGGCGCACGCCTATATTGAGGAGACCTATCAGGATCCTGACGAGCAACGCAAGTACGTCTTTGGGGAGATCACGGCTCTCTGGGTGAAGCGCTGATCGCAGGAGCCCGGCATTCGGGCCGCTCTTGATTCTGTTTTCGTGTTGTCAGAGTGGTTTGCTACGATATATCGGTACAATAGATGAGGCGTATTAACCCCCTCTGACTAAGAGAAAGAAACATATATGGTTAAATCTTCATTTACTACAACGGGCGATAATGCTGGCGATCTGACGGTTACGGTGCCGGCCGAGCAGGTCGACGCCACCATCGCTTCGGCGTTTAAGGGGCTTGCCAGTCGCGTGCGCATCCCTGGCTTTCGCCCGGGGCATGCTCCGCGCCAGGTGCTGGAGCAGCAGTTGGGCCGGGATTATATCCTGACGACGGCGCTTGAGGACCTGATCAACTACACCTATCCCCAGGCTGCCGATCAGGAGCGTCTGCGCACGGTCGGGCAAGCGGACTTCCCTGACCCCGAGCAACTGGAAGAGGGTAAGAACTACACCTACACGGTGACCGTTGCCCTGCGTCCCGAACTGACCCTTACTGACACCAAAGTAAGTATCACGATGCCGCCCCGTGAGGCGACTGATGCCGAGGTCGACCAGCAGGTCGAGGTGAGCCGCCAGCGTTTTGGCCAGATACTGCCCGCGCCAAAAGATGCGGTAGTTACTGAGGGCGGGGTTGCGATCGTGAGTTTTACCTCTACGATCGATGGCGAGCCTTTTGAGGGCTCCGAGGTCGATGACCTGGAACTGCACCTGGGCCAAGGGATGATGCCGCCACAGTTCGAGGAAGCTCTGATCGGGAAAACCGCGGGAGAGACAGCAACCGCAGAGTTCGTCATAGAGGATACGGGCGTCAACAGTGATTTTGCGGGCAAGACCATCCACTTTGACGCGGAAGTCAAAGTGGTCGCTGATTTTCAGTTGCCCGACCTTGATGACGAGTTTGCCAAGCAGATGGGCTTTGACTCCCTGGAGGCTCTGCGTGACTCCTTACGCACGTACCTGAACAACCAGCGCGCCACCTCGTATGAGCGCATGCAGGATGACGCCTTGCTGGCGGCCCTGGTCGAAAAGATGGAAGGCGAAGTCCCCGAGCAGATGATCGAGAGCCGCCTTCAGCGCCTGAGCGAGCAGTTCGGCGACATGCTGCAGGGTCAGAAAGAGAAGATGACACTGGACGAGTACCTTCAGATGACGGGGCAGGATCCCCAGGCCTTTGCAAATGAGATGCGTCAGCAGGCTGAGATCGGTGTTCGCCAGGATCTGGCGCTTGAGGCTCTGGCACGCGCGGAGAAGCTGGTGGCCGATGAAGAGGAAGCCGATGAGGAGCTAGCCAAAGTCGCAGAAGCGAACAAAATGGAGGCCGATGCGATCAAAGAGCGCTGGCTTGAAAACGGCCTGATGACGAACTTGCTGGACGACCTGACGCGACGCAACGCGTTGGAGTGGCTGCGCAGCAGCGCCGAGATCGAGATCGTCGACGAGGCTGAGCAAGCCGCCGCGAAGAAGCCGGCAGTCAAGAAGTCGGCAGCGAAGGCGGCAGCCAAAAAGCCAGCGGCGAAGACGGCAAACAAGAAATCGGCAGCCAAAAAGCCCGCTGCAGAAAAGCCCGCGGCGAAGAAACCAGCAACAAAAAAGGAAGATTAGCAAGGTAAGGAGAGCCTTTATGAACACTTATGAAACCTCTATCGACCCGGTGACCGCACAGCTGGTCCCGATGGTCATCGAGCAGACCAACCGGGGGGAGCGCAGTTTCGATATCTATTCACGGCTGCTCAACGATCGCGTGGTCTTTCTGACCGGCGAGGTCAACGAAGTCAGCGCGAGCATCGTTATTGCTCAGTTGCTTCACCTTGAGAGCGTGGATCCGGAAAAGGAAATCCAGTTCTACATCAACTCACCGGGCGGCTCGGTGACTGACGGGCTCGGCATCTTCGATACGATGCGCTATATCAAGCCAGCCGTTTCAACGATCTGTATTGGCCAGTGCGCGAGCATGGCCGCCGTGCTGCTGGCCGCTGGCGAGAAGGGCAAGCGCTTCGCGCTGCCGCACTCGCGCGTGCTGATCCATCAGCCTTCTGGCGGTGCACAGGGCCAGGCCTCTGACATCAAGATCCAGGCTGAAGAGATCCTGCGCATGCGCAAAGAGCTTAACGCCATCCTGGCTGAATGCACCGGCCAACCGATAAACCGCATTGACGAGGACACCGATCGTGACAACATCATGAACGCCGAAGAGGCCAAGGCTTACGGCCTGATCGATGCGGTCATCGAGAACCGCAAGAAACCAGAAGAGAAGAAGTAGGCCGTGAGCGACGACTATCGGGGCGATCCCCCCATATTGGGTATGCCGGTCAGCTGCTCGTTCTGTGGCAAGGATCAGCGCCAGGTGCAGCGCCTGGTAGCCGGACCTTCAGGTGCGTTTATCTGCGATGAGTGCATCGATGAATGCAACGCCATCATGTCCGCACAGGACTCAGAGGAAGCGCAGAAGCACCGGAGTACCAACGCGCTTAACCCCGACCAATTGCCAACGCCGCGTGAGATCCACGCGCGCCTGGATGACTACGTGGTCGGGCAGGAACACGCCAAACGCCTGCTGAGCGTGGCGGTGCACAATCATTACCGGCGGGTGCTGGCAGACCAGTCTGGCGATGAAGAGGACCCAACTGAGATCGCAAAAAGTAACATTTTATTGCTGGGACCGACTGGCACGGGCAAAACCCTGCTGGCGCAGACGCTCGCGCGTATCCTCGACGTGCCCTTCGCGATCGCAGACGCCACGGCGCTGACGGAGGCCGGCTATGTGGGCGAGGATGTCGAAAACATCCTGCTCAAGCTCTATAACGCAGCCGATGGCGACGTCGAGCGCACGCAGACTGGCATCATTTACATCGACGAGATCGACAAGATCGCGCGCAAGGCAGAGAACCTCTCGATCACACGCGATGTCTCAGGCGAAGGCGTCCAGCAGGCGCTCCTCAAGATCGTCGAAGGCACGGTGGCCGCGATGGCGCCACAGGGCGGGCGCAAGCATCCCAACCAGCCACTCATCAAGATCGACACGACCAATATCCTATTCATCGCAGCTGGCGCCTTTGTGGGCCTCGACAAGATCGTCGGTGATCGTGTTGGTCGGCGTGGGGTCGGCTTCACAAGTGAGTTGTCACAGCATGAAAAACGGACCGGGGCTCGTCTTCTGGAAGACGTTTTGCCGGAGGATCTGGTGGCTTTCGGGCTTATTCCGGAGTTCATCGGGCGCGTTCCCGTCATCGCGTCGACCGAAGAGCTGGGTGAAGAAGACCTGGTCCATATCCTGACCCGTCCGCGCAACGCGCTGGTCAAGCAGTATCGTCGCTTGTTTGCGCTGGAAGGAGTCGAGCTGGACTTCGAACCCGCCGCGCTCAAAGAAATCGCCCGCCAGGCGATCAAACGTGAGACGGGCGCGCGCGGCCTGCGCTCGATCACAGAACGCCTGCTACTTGACATAATGTATGACTTGCCGAGCGATGACAACATCGTATCGGTGACGGTCACGCCGGAGGCGGTCAAAGGGACCAATCATCTGGCTATCCGACGTAAGCCGTCTGCAAAGGCCCAGGAGTCTGACGACAGTGATGACAGCGACGCTGCGAGATCCTCGTCTGCTGAGCAGGAAGCGCTTTTCCACGGGGATATGTCCGAGAAGAAGCAGAAGAAGAAAGCAAGCTAATGACCGAACTGGCTCCACAATTCGACCCGAAACAGATAGAAACGACCCTGTTCGACCGCTGGTTGAAGGAGGGGTGCTTCAAAGGGGTCGCCGACTCGACAAGTGAGCCTTATGACATCACGATCCCCCCGCCGAATGTGACGGGATCGTTGCACATGGGTCATGCTCTGAACAACACGCTCCAGGACGTGCTCATCCGCAAGAACCGCATGGCGGGGCGGGCGACTCGTTGGGTCGTCGGCACCGATCACGCGGGTATTGCGACTCAGAACAAGGTCGAGCAGAAACTTGCCAAGGAAGGTTTGACGCGTTACGACGTCGGGCGCGAGGCCTTTATCGAGAAGTGCTGGGAGTGGCGTGAGCAATACGGCTCGACTATTATCGACCAGCTGAAAGCCATGGGCTGTTCCTGTGATTACTCCGACGAGTGGTTTACGATGAACGAGAGCTATCAGCGCGCCGTGCGCGAGGTCTTTGTCGACTGGTATGACAAGGGTCTGATTTATCGCGGGCGGCGTATCATCAACTGGTGCCCCCGTTGTACGACCGCGCTCTCTGATATTGAAGTTGAGCATGAGGATGTGCCAGGAAGGTTGCATTATCTTAATTATCCCCTGGAAAAGCCTGTGGGCGGGCGCCACTTCATCACGGTCGCGACCACGCGCCCGGAGACGATCTTGGGCGACGTCGCGGTTGCGGTGCATCCCGATGACGAGCGCTATCAGGAACTCATAGGCTCTGTTGCTCTTTTGCCCCTGGTCGGACGAAAGTTGGAGATCATTGCCGATGATTATGTCGATCCGGCGTTCGGCACCGGCGCGGTTAAGATCACGCCCGCCCATGATCCCAACGACTTTGAAGTAGGGCAGCGCCATGACCTGGAGCAGATCAATGTGCTTGATGAGCACGGGGCTATCAACGAACTGGGCGGCGTCTACGCCGGGCTTGATCGCTATGAAGCGCGCAAGGCCATCCTGGCTGACCTTGACGCTGAAGGTTTCGTGGAAAAGATCGAGGATCATGAGCATGCGGTCGGCCACTGCTATCGCTGCCATACCGAGATTGAACCCTACCTGTCAGACCAATGGTTTGTGGATATGAAACCGCTGGCGCAACCAGCTATCGACGCCGTGCGCGACGGGCGCGTGAAGTTTCATCCGGCGCGCTGGAGCAACGTCTATTTCCATTGGATGGAGAACATCCGCGACTGGTGCATCTCGCGCCAACTCTGGTGGGGGCACCGTATCCCGGTCTTCTATTGCGACGCGTGTGGCAAGCAGTTCGCGAGCAAAGAGGACCTGACGGTCTGCCCCGACTGCGGCGCACCGCTGCGCCAGGATGAGGACGTACTCGACACCTGGTTCTCGTCGCAGTTATGGCCCTTTGCCACCTTTGGCTGGCCCATCGGCGACGTATCTCACGCACCTGAGGCCGTTGATTACTGGTACCCGACCTCAGCGCTCTCGACCGCGCGTGACATCCTCTTCTTGTGGGTGGCGCGCATGATCATGAGCGGCCTGTACTTTATGGATGGGCAGGTGCCGTTTGCTGACGTCATCATCCATCCGACTGTTTTCAACAAAGAGGGCAAGCGGATGAGCAAGTCGCTCGGCACCGGTGTCGATCCGCTTGACCTGATGGAGACCTATGGGGCTGACGGTATGCGCTTTGGTCTGATGCTCCAGGTCACAGGCGTCCAGGATCTGAAGTTTTCGGAGGAGAAACTCCTTTCCAGCCGCAACTTTGCTAACAAGATATGGAATGCCGCGCGCTTTGTGCTTATGAACACGGAAGACTATACGCCGGTCGCAGCGGCGCCCGAACCGACGCACACCGCTGACAAATGGATTCTCTCGCGCCTGGCCACGCTGGTGTGTCAGGTCTCTGAAGGCATTGACACGTTTGAGTTCGGTGAGGTGGCGCGCGCGCTTTATGAATTCACGTGGAACGAGTTCTGTGACTGGTATATCGAGCTGGCAAAAGGCCGCCTGCAAGGCAGCGCCGGGGAGCGTGCTGAGGTCCAGCGTATGCTGGTCTTCGTGTTGGACCAGACGCTTCGCCTGCTGCACCCGATGATGCCGTTTGTGACTGAAGAGATATGGGGCAAGCTCCCGCTGGTGCGAGAAGGGCAAGCTTCGATGTTGATCAGGGCCGCCTGGCCGGACGCCGATGCCTTGGCCAGATACCTTGACCCGCAGGCAGAAGCCGCACTGTCGTCTATCAAGATGACCATCAGCGCGTTGCGCTCAACACGTGCCCGCTATGGCATCAGTCCGAAGACGCCACTGGCTGCGGTGATACGTACCTCCACGTCCGGGCAGGCGGAGTTCATCATAAGTCGCCGTGCCTTGATCGAGAGCCTGGCGAATACCGAGAGCCTTGAGGTAGGAACTGACGTCGCCAAGCCGCCGGCATCGGTCAGTATGATCGGGGAGGGCCTTGAGGTGTTCATCCCGCTTGAAGGCCTGGTTGATCTGAAAGCCGAGCGCATGCGCTTGTCAAAGGAACAGGAGAAGTTGCAGGTCGAGTTCGATCGACTTCAGCGCAAGCTCGGCAATGAAGGCTTCCTTGCCAAAGCCGCTCCTGAGGTCGTCGAGAAGGATCGCGCGCGCGCTGAAGATCTTCAAGGACAACTGGAGAAAGTGGTCGGTCAACTCGCCGACCTTGGATAGGTCTACGTTGCGCCCATGCCCCGATCAGACTCTTCGTTCACCGGGTCGCTTACACGCCTGAAAGCGACCAAGCGCTGGGATATCAATCCCAGCCTTGAAGGGACCCGTGAGCTGTGCCATCTGTTGGGTGACCCGCAGGACAGTTTTCCCTCGATCCAGGTTGCTGGCACAAACGGCAAGACTTCGGTGGTGCGCCAAGTTGCCGCCTTGCTGCGTGCGGCGGGACTTCGCGTCGGCCTGTATACCTCACCGGAATTGATCGACTTCAACGAACGCATCGAGATCTGTGGCACTCCCATCAGCGACGCCGACCTCGCGAGAGCGCTTGATGAGGTGTTCTTCTGCGAAGACGAACACGGTATCGATCTGACTGAGTTTGAACTGACGACCGTTGCCGCGTTTGTAGCGTTTCGTGACGCCCAGGTCGATGTTGGTGTGTTGGAGGTCGGCCTCGGCGGGCGGTGGGATGCGACCAGTGTGGTAAATCCCGCGGTTGCGGTCATCACCGGGATCGGGCTCGATCACCAGGCTATCCTTGGCGATACGCTTGAAAAGATCGCTGCGGAGAAAGCTGCCATCATAAAGCCGGGCTCGACCGCGGTCCTTGGGCCCATGACAGCAGTGACGCCAGAAGTCGAGCAGCTGATACTCGATCAAGCGCGCGCATGCGGCGCCCCCTCGTATCTGGTCAGGGAGCAAAGCCCACTGCTTCCTGCCGGAATCTCTTACGCCGGGCCTCCCTACCAGATCCCCAACATCGCCACCGCGCTGGTGGCGGTTCAGGCTTTTGCTGACAAGGGGTCAGGTACTTTGTCACGCGCACATGACAAAGTACCTGACCCCTTGTCACTACCGGTCCTCCAGCAGGTCCTCGACACGCTTCGTATCCCGGGACGTTTCGAGCGTATCGCTGTTGCTCCACCTTCCTACTATGATGGCGCCCACAATCCTCAGGCCGCGCACATCCTGGCGGACACTCTGCGCCAGCTTGGCCTGCGCCCGACGATCGCGCTGGGCGTGTTCGCCGACAAAGACTACCGGGGTATCATTGATGCGCTGTCCCCTGTTGCGCGTGATTTTATCGCGATCCAGCCACCTACGGAGCGCGCGCTTCAGGCCGCTGACCTGGCAGCAGAACTCAGGGTGCGGACCGGCAAGCCCCCGCTGGCTGTTCTTGCAGCATGGAATCTCAAGGAATTGCAAGATATCGCAGAAGTAACAGATGACGAACCACTCCTTGTAGCAGGGAGCTTGAGTTTGTACGCTCTGTTACAATCGTAAACGGAATTCTTCAACGGGAGAGCTGAGAGGAACCTATGTCTGATATCCTGAGCCCGATAATCTCAAGCAAGGCCTTTCAAGGCGTGTCATTTGCGCTGGGGCTTATCTGTTTCATCTTCGCAGCGCTTTTGTTGCTCTGGCTCTTTCGTGATGCCCGCCGCCGCGGCGCGGCAGCGACAATTTGGACGGTCATAGGAGTGGTCGCTGCTATTGTGGCGGCATTCGCTGGGTTATCGCTTGTAAAATATGGCTTCGGCCCGGTCGGTATCCTTGCGGTTCTCGTACTGCTTATCATCATTTTGATCTATACGCTCGTCCGCCCGGGAGAGCTCTTAGCGGATGCGCGCGAGCAGCAGCTTGAGCTATCACTGCTTGAGGCGCAGATCGATCGCGAGACCTGTCCGACCTGTGGCCAGGGGATCGAGGACAAGTTTCTTGTGTGCCCACACTGCAATACGACGTTGCGCATTCCTTGTGATTACTGTGGGCAACCGATCAAGCCGGAATGGATGGTCTGCCCTTACTGCAAGGCCAGCCAGCGCCTGCACACTGATGACAACGTGAAAAGTTTCTTATAACTTCCGATCACACCCAAGGAGTATCACATGTGTGAATGTACCCTTTCCGCCCAGGAGCAGCAAGCGGCTGAGCTTGATATGCTGCGCCATTCGACAGCGCATCTGATGGCGGCGGCCATCCAGCAGCTCTATCCGGGGACTCACTTCGGCGTGGGTCCGGCCATTGAAGACGGTTTCTATTACGATGTGCAGCTGCCGGGTGATCACAAGCTCTCGACTGACGACCTGGAGACGATCGAGGCCACGATGCGCCAGATCGCGAAGCAGAACCTGCCGCTGACGCGCACTGAGGTCACGCGCGAGGAGGCCGCCGCGCAGTTCGTAGAGCAGCCTTTTAAAGAGGAGCTCATCGCAGAGCTCCCGGAAGGCGAGACGATCACGACCTACACGCTTGGCGACTTCATTGACCTCTGCCGGGGCCCGCATGTGAACTATACAAGCAAGCTCAAGCACTTCAAGCTCACCAAGGTCGCGGGCGCTTACTGGCGCGCCGACGCGGAGCGCGAGCAGCTCCAACGTATCTACGGTACGGCGTTTAAGACCGCCGATGAGTTGACCTCGTACCTGACGTTTATTGAGGAGGCCGAGAAGCGCGATCATCGTAAGCTCGGCAAGGAGCTCGATCTCTTCAGCTTCAACGAGCTGGCGGGTCCGGGGTTGCCGCTCTACCATCCTAAGGGCACCCGCACATTGCGCCTGCTCCAGGACTGGCTGCGCAAAGAGCTGATCGCGCGCGACTATGTCGAGGTCATCACCCCGCATATCTATAAGTCCGACATGTGGAAGATGTCAGGTCATTATGACCACTACAAGGACGATATGTTCTTCTTCCAGGTGGAAGAAGGCAAGGACGCTGAGGGGGAGGCGCGCTACAACGAATATGGCGTCAAGCCGATGAACTGCCCCGGCCACCTCATGGTCTATTCCGCAAATCTCCACAGCTATCGTGAGCTGCCGATGCGCATCTTTGAGTTCGGCACGGTCTATCGCAACGAGATGAGCGGCGTGGTCCACGGCCTCATGCGCGCGCGCGGTTTCACACAGGACGATGCGCATATTCTTGTGCGCCCTGACCAGGTGCACGATGAAGTGCTGAAGCTGCTCGACCTGGTCGACTATGTGATGTCAACGTTCGGCTTCAGCTATACCGCTGAGCTTTCAACGCGCCCCGAGGACAGCATCGGCACTGATGAGATGTGGGAGCTTGCCACCTCAGCGCTGCGCGACGCACTGGAGACGCGCGGTATCGACTACGAGATCAACGAGGGAGACGGCGCCTTCTACGGCCCCAAGATCGACATCAAGCTGCGCGACGCCATCGGGCGCATCTGGCAGTGCTCGACGATCCAGTTCGACGGCAACATGCCGGGGCTCTTCGGTGCCGAGTACCGTACGGCGGAGAACACGTCGGAGACCCCCTACATGCTGCACCGTGCTATCCTTGGTTCGATGGAGCGCTTCTACGGCATCCTGCTGGAGCACTACAACGGCGCCCTGCCCACGTGGCTCATGCCCACGCAGGCCATGGTGATCCCGATTTCCGAGGACCAGAATGAGGCTGCGCGCGGCGTGGCCACTGAGCTTGCTGCTGCTGGCCTGCGCGTTGAAGTCGACGAGGCTAACGAGCGCATGAATGCCAAGATCGCCCGCGCCCAGACGCAACGCATCCCCTACATGCTCGTGCTGGGTAAGCGTGAGGCAGAGAGCGGGGAAGTCTCCGTCCGCCACCGCGCCGAAGGCGACCTGGGAGCGATGCCTGTCGCTGCTGTCGCGGATAAGATCCTTGCCGAGCACCCTTAATGTGAGTCGGTGAGAAATCGGAGGGATACGCCTGCTCAGACAGTCCTCGCCGCGTAAGCGTTTGCTAACTTCATGACCTTGCGCGGCTGCGGAACTCGCATTCGTACCCCTCCGATTTCTCTTCATACCCCTAAAAATAACCCTGCGGCTGCTCGGGCCATCGAGGCCCTCGCAGCCGTTTGCTTCTGGTTATCAATTAATGAAAATCTTTTTATATTGATGCAGCCCTCAGGGCCATCGAGGCCCTTCGGTCTGTTTGGTAATGAGTTGCAATTGAGGCGTAGGGCGCGACGCCCTCGGCGCGCCTCTGTTTCAACTGGCAAAGGCTGAGGCGGTTACTTACGTTTGATCTATCCAATGCTATATAATCGGAAATGCGACAAATCAGTTTAACAACTGAACTATATTTTTTTTGCGGCTAGTTTTGACCAGGCAACGAGGTGCCTAACCTCTTAAGTCTGGTTGAAATCGCTGTTAGTTCAGTTGTTTTTGATTCTGATTTGTCGCAAAGGGGTTGGGCACCTCTTTGTGAGTCCAACTCCTCCGATGCGTACTGTGAAATTGGAGGACACATGAGATTATGGATCAACCTTGCTAGTTTTGTACTAAATGCAGCCATCCTGCTTTATTGTGTGGTCACAATACTGAAAAGAAGGCGGCGGGGCAATTCTAAAGAAGGAACAAAGCAAACTAAGCAATTGGTTTTTGCAGTCATTGCTGCGCTGCTTACCGTGAACTTTGGATCTTCCTTGCTTTATTATTTGCCTTTTGCACGTGGACGTTATGTCAACTTGGAAACTGCTGGACTATTGACTTATCTGTCGCGGGCGTATGGAACTTTAAGAATATCTATGTTGGTGTTTGTGTCTCTTGAGGTTGTCGCACTTCTAATTCTTGGCATTCGCACGCTCGTCAAGAAGCAGCGGGTTGCTTCGGAGAAACGGGCGGGAACCGATTCAGATGTAGGCGGAGTTGTTCCTGAAATAATCACACTCATCCTCGGCGTTGTGTGTATTGGTGGCGGAATCTATCTCAATTATTTCTATGACTCACAGAGACTGAGTTTTAATAACTACTCATTCAGTATGGATGAAAACGGCATCTCTGCAATTAGCAAGTATTCATGGATGCCACCCGTAGCGACTGTTTTGATTATTCTTGGGGTCGTGTTGTTGGGGCTAGGGATATTTCTCCTGATCAGGCGAAGCCTGGCGACAAATACCGTTGCTCCCCAAGTAGCGTCGGGCGCCGTGCAGCAAATCAAGCCGGTTACTGTGCAGCAGGGAGTAGCAGCGCCAGCAGCTCAGATCTATTGCTCGCAGTGCGG